>Ga0074044_10003203_pt1 | contig 14014 bp, 9 predicted proteins | sample BogForMeECP23OM1_FD_94443 | JGI IMG/M metagenome (GOLD analysis project Ga0074044, IMG submission 94443) | Bog forest soil microbial communities from Calvert Island, British Columbia, Canada - Bog Forest MetaG ECP23OM1 | ecosystem: Environmental > Terrestrial > Soil > Wetlands ... | reverse complement strand
GCTTGATCCTTCCAGAATCGGCTTGCCGATGGCCACAAGTCTTTCATACCCAAGGGATTAGATTGCGTCCCATGACCTTGTTCAACCCCGTTTCTAATCGCCAGACGCCTTAAGGGCATAAATTGATTAGAAACCCAGGCTGATGAGGGACTGACTCCAGCCGACGAAGCTGCTTCAGTCCGCAAGAGCGGGCCGTCATCCGGTTCGCACGCGAGGTTACCCGGCACGGCAGAATCGACCAGGACGTCTGGGACGGCCTCGGCGGCTTGGATCTCCAGCAGCAAATGGAACTGGTGCTGACTGTCGCCTGGTATAATTGCGTCGTTCGCATTCTGCTTCCCTTGGACATCGAGATGGAAGACTGGTTCCGGCGCCATTGACCCGTGACTTGTGCTGGCTCTCCTGTCGTGGACGGAGCAGCGATGATTCCTCCTGTAGACGAGGAGGACTTTGAGATGATTCAAGTGCCTGAGACGACATCGTCGCCGCCGTTCCGGGTGACGCGCGCAAGCCATCTCGTATACACAGTACGTGATCTATCACGCAGTCGGGACTTCTACACCGAGGTCTTGGGGCTTGTCGTAACCGACGAGGATCAAGAGGCGCTATATCTGCGAGGTGTCGAAGAACGGTCTCACCACAGCCTGGTGCTGAAGCGTACCGACGGCGCGCCAAGAGCGGTCAGGACCGGCCTTCGGACGTTTGATGATGAGGACCTTGATCGAGCGAAAGCCTACTTCGAAAGACAAGGGCTGAAGGCCGAGTTCATCGAGACTCCGTATCAGGGACGAACGCTTCATGCCTTTGACCTGTTCGGAACGCCCCTGGAGTTCTGCTCGTCCATGCCAAGACTCGAAAGAGTCGATCAGCGATTTGAAAGCCTTCGTGGTGCCGGCGCGCTTCGCTTCGATCACTACCAGGTGCATTCGCCTGATGTTGAGAAGTCGGCAGCCTTCTACGCCGGTCTCGGCCTCCGGATCGTCGACTACATGGTCGTCGGGGATCAACCGGTGGGCGTGTTCCTGCACGCCAAGGATACGGTCTACGATGTCGTCTTCGTGCGTCGGCCGGGGCCCGCCCTGCACCATTACGGATACATCGTCGGCGGCATCAACGAGATCGTTCGGGCTTGCGACGTCGCGGGCAGTCTCGGGTACGGGGACAATGTGGAATTCGGTCCCGGACGACATAGTCTCGGCCATTCCTATTACGTTTACCTGCTGGACCCGGATGGCCATCGCGTGGAGTTGCTGCCGCCCCCGGTTTATTACGGAGACGCCGACGACGGGCCCTTGGTGCACGATCTGACGGGCGTTTCGAGGGTGACCGAGTCCTGGGGATTGCCGCCGCGGCTAACCTGGCTGACGAAGGCGTCTCTCTTCGAAGGCGTGGAATGCGCCAGTCCTCCACCCAGCGGGCGGCCAGAGCCTTCCTTGGAGGCCTATCTCGGGATGGGCTGAAGGCGAAAGCATCCCGGGTGCTGGCGATGGTCCTTACGTCGGCGGTCGGTGCGCGGGCTGTGGGGCTCGTCGCGGCGATGGGAGGGGCGCTTATCCCGCTGACGGACACTCTGCAGCTGGTGCTCGACCTGGGCCAGCCGGCGGCGCAGGTCCGCGTTCTCCGCCTCCAGGTCGGCGATCCGCTGCCCGAGGGAGGCGACGAGGGCCAAGACAGCGGCTTGGGCCTCGGGTGGGATCGTCTCCCAGAGGGGTGCAGGGATCGGCGGTGGAGGAGCCATGCCCTCTTCTACGAAGCTTCTGTACAGAGAGTTCGGGCTTCGGATGGCTCCGGTCACCCAAGAATCCCGAGCGGCGAGAGACGAACCGCTTAACAGTTACCTCACGGACACCGAGCGCGACGGTGATCTGCCGCTGCTTCCAGCCGAGTTGCTTCCGATGCCAGGCACGCATCCGGCGCCACTCCCGCAAGTCCGATGGGTCGAAGTGCTCAGGGTCCATGCCCTATTATAGGGCTCAAAAACTTTCCGTCGTTTTGCAACGCTCAGTAAGTCGAAGCGTCCGCCGATAGACGACGCAAAATCATTCACGCAGCGCCTGTACGAACGACCGATAGTTATCGTGATGATCAGGATCGTCCCGGCTCGTCTAGAACCCTTAGAGTTTGCCGGACCGTTCAGGATTGACGGGTATCCGTCCACAGGATGTGGAGGAGATGATGCGTCGGAGACGCGGTCGCCGCTGGCTGTTGCCGATCGCGCTGTGGGCGTCGCTGGTCGGCCGCGACGGGACGGCGCAAACGTCGTCGCTACCTCCCGCGATCGAGGAACAGCCGGCAGCATCACCCCTGGCACGGCAGTCGCCGCTGGGCGCGGTCTCGGATCTATTTGCCCGAACCGCGCCTCCAGCTCCAGAACCGATCCCGGGCCCGGCCGGGGTGGGATTGGCCGTGGGTGGAATGGATGCACTGGTGCCGGAAGGCCTGCCGATCAACCTCGCGGCCGCGATGCAACTCTCCGGGGTCCGGCCGCTCGATATCGCCGCGGCCACGGCACAGGTTCAACAGGCTCTCGCCCTGCAACTCCAGGCCAAGGCCCTCTGGATCCCCAGTCTCAACGCGGGCGTCGATTACTTCCGGCACGACGGCGTCATGCAGGACTTCTTGACGGGTCCGAATTTTCGGAAAGGGAGGCAGACATTCTTTGTCGGCGGCGGCCCCAGCCTGTTCGTCGGGCTCACTGACGCGATCTTCGCCCCGCTTGCGGCGCGGCGCGTTGTCGCCGCGCGGCGGGCCGACCTCCAGGCCGCGCGGAACGATGTCCTGCTCACGGTGGCCCAAGCCTATTTCGACGTCCAGGCGGCGCGGGGAAGACTCCTCGGCGTCGGGGCGGCGATCGTCAGGGCCGAGCTGCTCGTGAACTTCACCAAGGGGCTGGCACCCAGTCTGATCGCACCGCTGGAGATCAATCGGGCGCAGACTGAATTGCAGAGCCTGCGGCAGACCCAGCAGATCGCCATCCGCGACTGGCGGGTCGCAAGTGCGCGCCTGGCGGAAGTTCTCTTGCTTGACCCGGCCACGCTGCTCGAGCCAGTCGAGCCAGCGTTCCTGCAAGTGACCTTCGTTGACTCCGAGCGTTCCCCCGATGAGCTGCTGCCAGTGGCCTTGAATAGCCGCCCCGAGATCGCCTCGCGGCAGGAACTGGTTGCCGCGGCGACTCTGCTGTTGCGCCGCGAGAAGAAGCGTCCCCTCCTGCCCAACCTGATCGTCACCAGCCCGGCCACGGCGACGGGGCTGCTGGCGGCCGGCAACCTCTCCTCCGGCGCCAACGGCATGCTCAACTCAAACGGTTCCCGCCTGGATATCGAGGTTGCCGCCGTCTGGGAATTGCAAAATGGAGGAGTCGGCAACATCGGCCTGATCCGGCAGCGACGGGCCGAGCAAGAGCTGGCCTCGATCGAGCTGACGCGGACCGTCTTCCGCGTCAAGTCCGAGGTCTCGCAGGCCGTCGCCCGGTTGCAGACCGCCCGCGTGCGCGTGGTGGAGACGGATGCCGGCGTGCGCCAGGCGATCGAGTCGGCCGACAAGAACTTCATCGGCCTGCGCGAGACGACCCGCCCGGCCGGCGAGCTGCTCCGGCTGATCGTCCGCCCCCAGGAGGTTGTCGCCGCGCTCATCGCCCTGAATACCGCCTACGAGCAGTACGCCGCTGCCGTGAGCGAGTACAACGTCGCCCAGTTCGAGGTCTACCACGCCCTCGGCCAGCCGGCCCAGTGGGTCACGTCCCAGGCGGGCCACGCACCACCGCCAGCTCCGTCGCCAGCCTCTCCAAACGCGGCATCGGCATCGGCACGCGGCGGCACACCGCACTGATCATACCCGATGGTCCGGAGAGACCGCCGGGAAGTGACCGGGCGCGCTCTTCCCGAAGTGCGTATCATGCTGATAGAGTTCCTTCGAGGGCTGTCGCGTCCGCGCCCCGCCGGCAAGAATGCGGGCCGAAGATCGGGGTGGTGGGAGTACAGGGATTGCGCGCTGAGGCTTCGATGAACCCGATTGTCTTCGCACTCCGCCGACCCGTGACCGTGATGATGCTGGTGCTTGCCCTGGGATTGGGCGGGACCTACAGCATCGTCCGGATGCAGAAAGACATCTTCCCGTCGCTGAATCAGCCGATCCTCTATGTCATTCACAATTACGGCGGGATGGACCCCAAGCAGGTCGAGGGCCTGATCACCAACCAATACGAGCTGTTCTTTCAGTACATCAACAACCTGGAGCACGTCGAGTCGCGGTCGGTCCAGAGCATGGTCATGCTCAAGCTGTTCTTCCAGCCGGGGACCGACATGGCCGAGGCGACGGCCCAGACGGTCGCCTACAGCAACCGTGCCCTGGCGATCATGCCGGTCGGGTCATTGCCGCCGTTCCTGGTCCGGCTCGACGCGGGCAGCCTGCCGGTGGGCTACCTGGTCTTCGAGAGTAAGGGGCGCTCGATCGGCGAGCTCGAGGACCTGGCTCTGTTCCGGGTACGGACGATGTTCTCCGGGTTGGCGGGGATCTCGTCGCCGCCGCCGTTCGGCGGCAACATCCGGGCGATCGTCGTCAACGTCGACCCCGACCGGCTCCGCTCCTACAACCTCTCGCCCCAGGACGTCGTGGATGCGATCGACCGCGGCAACTTCATCAGCCCCTCCGGCAATGTGACGATCAAGGACCAGTTGGCGGTCGTGCCGGCCAACACCATGGTCCTCGACCCGCAGGAGCTGCGCAACGTCCCGCTCAAGTTGGGTCAGAACGTCTACATTCGTGACGTCGGCACTGTTGCCGACGCGACCGACATCACCGTTGGCTATGCTCTGGTCAACGGACGCAAGTCGGTCTACCTGCCGGTGGTCAAGCAGGCCTCGGCCTCGACGCTCACGGTCGTCAATGCCGTCAAGCAGAACATGCGCCGATTCCAGGCCGCGCTCCCCGACGACGTCAAGGTCTCCTACGAGTTCGACGAGTCGCCGATCGTCTATCGAGCCATCGAGAGCGTGGGCGTCGAGGGGGCGCTCGGCGCCGGCCTGACCGGGCTGATGGTCCTCCTGTTCCTGCGCGACCTGCGGGCCGTGATCATCGTTGTCCTCAACATCCCGCTGGCCCTTCTGGGATCGATCGTCATTCTGAATCTGACAGGCAACACGATCAACATCATGACCCTGGGCGGGCTTGCCCTCGCCATCGGCATCCTGGTCGACGAGGCCACCGTCGAGATCGAGAACATCCACACCCAGATGGAGCACACCCCATCGATGTCGCGCGCCGTGCGGCAAGGGAACATGGAGACGGCGGTCCCGCGGCTCCTGGCACTCTTGTGCATTCTCTCGGTGTTCATCCCGTCGTTCATCATGCAAGGCGCGGTGCGCGCTTTGTTCGTGCCACTGTCGCTGGCCGTCGGCGGAGCGATGATCACCTCGTACCTGCTCTCCAGCACCTTCGTGCCGGTCATGAGCGTCTGGCTGCTCGAGAACCCCCACGGGACGCACGGTCACGCTGACGGGCTCGAAGCGCGGCCGGGATTTTTCATGCGGATCCAGAACCGGTACGAGGGCGTGGTGTCCTGGACGGTCGCGCACCGTCGCGTGGTCGTGCTCGCCTACCTGATCGCGACCGGCGCCATCGTTCTCGTCGTGGGCAGTCAACTGGGCCGGGAGCTGTTCCCGAGGGTCGATACAGGTCAGTTCCAGCTCCGCGTGCGGCCGCCACAGGGAACCCACTACGAGCTGACCCGGCAGGTGGCCCAGAAGACGCTCGACGTGATCGCCGAGGAGGCCGGGCCCGACAAGGTAGAGATCACGATGGGCTACGTCGGGGCCACGCCGCCCCAGTTCACCATCAACATGGCCTATCTCTGGAGCCGTGGCCCCGATGACAGTCTGCTGCGCATCGGGCTGCGCGAGGGGAGCGGAGTCGGTATCTTCGAGCTCCAGGAGAGGCTGCGGAAGGTATTGCCGGAAAAGGTCGGCGGCTGGTTCCGAGAAGAGCTGCTGCGCCTGGGACTCACACCCGAGCAGGCCCGGCAGCGACTCGACGATCTGGTCTTCGCCTTCGAGCCGGGCGATCTGATCTCCCAGACGATGAGCCTGGGGTCTCCCGCTCCCATCGAGGTGGTTGTCAGTGGGCGCAACATGGCCGACTCCAGCGATTACATGGACAAGCTCCGCGAGCAGTTCGACGGGATCGCGTCGCTCCGCGACGTGCAGATCCAGCAGTCCCTCCACTACCCGACTATCCAGGTCACCATCGACCGCCAGCGGGCCGGCCTCAGCGGCGTGACCGCGCGCGACATCGGCCAGTCGCTGATCGCGGCCACCTACTCCAGCCGCTACACCACGCGGATTTACTGGCGCGACGAGATCAGCGGCAATTCGTACCAAGTCCAAGTTCAGGTCCCGCAGGCCCGGATGACCGAGGCGACCGACGTGGGGCTCGTGCCGCTGACGGCCCAGAGCAATCGCCAGCAGGCGGCGAAGCTCGCCGACTCGCCCTCCAACCCCACGCCGCCCTTGCTCGTCCGCGACGTGGCGCGCGTCATGCGCAGCGAGATGCCCGGCGAGGTCGACCGCTACAACATGAGGCGCTACCTGAGCATGACGGCCAACATCGAGGGAGAGGACCTGGGCCGTGTCATCAACCGGTTGGACCTGGCAATGTCTCGAGCCGGCCGGCCGGCACGGGGAATCGAGGTCGACCTGCGCGGGCAAGTCCGGCCGATGAGAGACATGTTCCAGAGTCTGGAGATCGGCCTGGGCGTGGCCGTGCTCGTGATCCTGATCATGCTGACGGCCTATTTCCAGGCACCCCGGCTGGCCATAACGGCCGTTGCGTCGGTACCGGCAGTGCTTTGCGGCGTCGTGCTGGCCCTATGGATCACGCGGACGACGCTCAACATCGAGTCGTTCATGGGGGCGATCATGGCCGTCGGCGTGGCAGTCTCCAACGCGATCCTGCTGGTCAGCTTCGCTGATCGCCACCGCCGCGAAGAAGGGATGCCGTCCGACCGCGCGGCGATCACCGCGGCCAAGGGCCGGCTCCGGCCGATCGTCATGACCGGCTGCGCCATGATCGCCGGCATGATCCCGATGTCGCTGGGGGTGGAGCAGGGGAGCGAGCAGAACGCACCGCTCGGTAGGGCCGTGATCGGCGGCATGGCCCTGGCAACCTTCGCAACCTTGCTGGTCCTGCCAGCCGTCTTCACGCTGCTCTTGAGCCGGGCCTCCAACCAATCTCCCTCGCTCGACCCGGACGATACCTCGAGTGCCCACTATGACCCCATCCATTCCCCGGCCGGCCCTGACAATGCCCACCACGCATCGCCCCAGAACGATGACCGCCACCCAGCCGCAGAAAACACCGCACCCGCCCCAACTTCGATCGGAGACCGCTGACGATGTCGACCATGGACACCAGATCGAGGACACCAACCATCACTCGGTCCGACTTCAAGAGCCCAATTCTGGCACTCGTCACCCTGGTCCTCTTCCTGGCGCATTCGGCCGGCTGCCGGCACTCCGACCAGGGCGGCAAGTCGGCTGACCTCAAGAGCGAGCAGGGGAAGACCGCGGGTATCACCGTCATCCACCCCGAGCGGCGCGACATCCGGATGAGTGTGGTTCAACCGGGGACGATCGAGGCCTTCGAGGCGACGCCGATCTATTCGAGGATCGCCGGGTATGTCCAGGAGTACCGGTACAACATTGGCGACCGTGTCAAGGATGGCGATATCCTCATTGATATGTGGATCCCTGACATGGTGCAGGCCCACGCCCAGAAGGTCGCCGCCGTGCACCGGGCCGAGGTCCAGATCGAAGTGACGCAGAGTTCGCTTCGAGCCGCCGAATCAAGACTTCTGACGGCCGAGGCACGGATCGTCTCTGCCCGGGCCGGAGTGAAGCGGGCACAGGCCAGCTACACCCGCTGGGAGTCGGAATACAAGCGGCTCGAGGTGCTCGTCGCCCAGCACGTCCTTGACGTGCAGGTGCGCGACGAGACCTATCGCCAGTTCGAGGAGGCCGCCGCGGCCCGCGATCAGGCCGACGCCATGGTCTCGGAGACGACCTCCGACCGCGACATGGCGGTCGCGAACCGCGACAAGGCCCGTGTCGATGTCGAGGCCGCACGCGCCGACCTCGGAGTGGCCTGGGCCGACGAGCAAGAAGCCCGGGTCATCGTCGGGTACGGCCAGATCAAGGCGCCCTACGCAGGCGTCATCACCCAGCGCAACGTCAGCCCCGGCGACTACCTCCAGCCCGGCGGCGGTTCGAACAACCGACCTCTGTTCGTGCTCGAGCAAATCGACCCGGTCCGCGTGTTCGTGGGCGTGCCCGAACTGGCCTCGTACTTCATCCACGAGAACGACACGGCGCTCATCCGCTTCCAGGCGTTCGCGGGCGCTACCCGCGAGGGCAAGGTTGTCCGTTCGGGCTTTTCGCTCAACCCGTCCACCCGCACACTCCAGACCGAGATCGACATTCCCAACTCCGACGGCCACCTTCACCCGGGCTGGTACGTCACCGTCGCCATCACCATCGACCGCAAGCAGGTCTGGACCCTTCCCTCCAATGCCATCGGATTCCAGGGGCAGCAGAACTTCATCTACCTACAGCTCAACGGCAAAGCTGTCCGCACCCCGGTCATCATCGGACCGTCCGACGACACGCACACCCAGGTCTTGAGGAGATACTCGCCCAGCTTCGACACCAACAGTTGGCCGCTCTTCGATGGCACTGAGAATGTCCTGGTGGGCAACCTCGACGTCCTCGCCGAGGAGCAGCCGGCGACCGCGAAGGGTGGATAACATTAAGCGATCGTCCCCGATGGCCCCTGAACGCTGCATTTCATCGCGCGGATCTATCTGAGGTGCGCACAGCACCTGGCGCAACGTCGAGATGCTGCCTCAGGCGGGCGATGATCTGGTCCGAGATTGTGATCGCAACAAAATGTCCCCCTGGCACAAAGTGGGCCTCGCAGCGGGGGAGGGCCTGTGCCATCTTCCAGGCCATGGCGGGTGGGACGATGACGTCGTCGAGGCCCTGCCACAGGGTCACGTAGCTTTCCTGGGGCAATTCGGCGGGTGAGAAGCCGAAGTTGCGGTAAAGCCTCAGCTCCTGGGCAAATGTCTCGGGGCCGCTGCCGTCGATGAAGACCTGCCGGAGATCGCGGAGAAACAGTTCGAAGATTTCCTGGCGCGCGAAAAGCTCCTGGTCGGCGGCGGGCCAGGTCGAGACAAGACGGTTGAGAAAAGCGGTCGGATGGGCCCGGAAACGCTCGCCCCAGCGCCGCGATTCTTGCTTGGCCAGCTTGGGATAGCGCGAACCGATCTCCAGGGCCAGGCGCCGTGGCCGGTCCATGCCTTGCAGGGCGCCGGAAAGCCCCAGCGGACCCATGCCGCTGATGACGGTCGTCGTCCGAATGCGAGGAGCAAGACGGTGCAGGCAAGCCAGCGCATAAGGAGTACCGCCCGAGATGCCGATCACGCTGAACTGATCGATCTGCAATGCCGCCGTGAGGTCTTCGATGTCGGGCACGGCCTCGAGCGCGCTCTTGCGCTCGACGAACTCGGACCTGCCCACGCCCGGGCGGTTGGGGGCGATGATCCGCAGCTCATGCTGCATCGCCTGCTCTGCGATATAAGACGCTTGATGGTGAGAGCCGATCAGCCCGTGGAAGAAGAGCGCGGGGTGCCCCGCGGGATCGCCGTATTCCCTCACTTCCAGCATCCTGCCGGTTCTCGTGGTGATGAGGTTGTCAGGCTCCGCGTCCGGCACAGTTGCCCCCATGAACATCAATGAAGTGCCATATTCAAGAAGCTGGCATGACTGGCTCTCGACAAACGAGCGTGTCGCACTCCATCATAGTGTGTTGATCGTCCAGTTTCAATCGAGCGAGGTCAGCCGCGGCGCGAAACTTGCACAAGTGTTGGTATTAATCACGCAACCGTTTTCAAGTTTCCCTCGGCGATCGCTCTGTCGGATGAACCATCACCATGTCGCTGATCACCCTCTCCATGAAGCGACACTTTCGAGCTGCGGCGGCGGATGTGGAGGTGGAGGGGAGGCAGCCGCTAGCGCGTGGTATTCGTCTTTGCCCGTACCAGAACTGCCTCGCCAGACGTGCGGACTGGCGGCAGCGGGGCTGGCCGTGCTGCTTGCTCGACGCCAGTGGCAAGAGGCTTCTTGCTGTCCGAGCTTACCGTCCGGCTCGATGAGTGCGCAGCAGCCGGCGAGGCAGGTGCCGCCGTTATACCGGTCCTGTCTTTCGATTCCAGCCGGCGGAAGACCACCACATCGGCCAGGACGCCCTCGCCGGGCTTGAATTCCTTGGGCCGTGCTCCGAGGAACCCGCCATTGCAGACGGTGAACGTGTCGCCGTCGAGCTTGTAGACGGCGGCGATTTCGGGCAGCGGCTGCTGATCGGGGCCGATGAGATTTTTCCAGTCCAGGCTGCGCGGGCTGGTCGTTTCGTCGAGCTTGAGCTCTCCCTGAACCTGGAAGTCCAGGCCCTGCGGAGTCTTGATCGCAGCGCAAACGCCCCGACCCTTGATCTCGATCACAACGTGGATCTCATGCCGCGCACCGGCCTTCGCCGTCCACCGGCCCTGGAGATGGTCAAGATCCCCGTCTCTGGACACAGCCTCGTCGGCCGCGTGGACATTCAGGCCAAGAAGAACCAGCAGGATCGGCATCGATACTTTCATGACTTGACCCTTTCGCCGTGTCGGGAAGCCATCCCCTTCACGGTGCGACAGTCGTACTTGCCGGCTTCCCAATCCGGCCGGTGGCGAAGAAAAGCGATTTGCAAAACTGCCGAGAGAAGATGGTCAAAAAGCAGATGGCAATGGATGTGCGACGTCTGCTATTGGCCAGATGATACGTATAATCTCCCGTCTGCGAGAGAACCTGCTTGCACGCTCACTGCTTTCCACGCGGATCCTCGGTGGCGATCCAGGCGTCGAGCTCGGACTGAAGCTGCTGGACCCGCTGGGGATGGGTCGCGGACAGGTCGCGCCGTTCGGCGGGGTCCACGGAGAGGTCGTAGAGTTCGGGCTTGCCCCCGCGTGCGATCACCAGCTTGAAATCGCCCCGCAGTGCGGCGAGCTGGTCGGCTCCCTCGCTCTGCCATTCCCAGAACAGGGTTCGTTCCGGGGCGTGCCCCTGGCCGGTCCAGAGGGGCAGCAGGTTGACGCCATCGATGTGCCAGGCCGCATCGAGCGTTCCGCCCGCGGCCGCGACCAGCGTGGGTAGCAGATCGGCGAGGTGAACGTTCTCCTGGCAGACCGTTCCGGCGCGGATCTTGCCCGGCCAGTAAGCCAACCCCGGCACTCGAATGCCGCCTTCCCAAAGAGTGCGCTTCTGACCGCGCAGCGGCCGGTTGCTGTCGAGCGCGGCGCTCGTCCCTTGATTGCCGAACTCAAAGGTCGCACCGTTGTCGCTCGTGAAGACCAGCAGGGTGTCCTCGATCAGATGAAGCCGCTCCAGCGTATCAAGCAGCCGGCCGATGTTCCAATCCATCCGTGTGATCATGGCAGCATAGGTTGCGTTCTGGGGATGGGACGGATCGGCTTCGGGCACCTTGCCCTTCAAGCGTTCGATTTCCTCCGCGGGGGCGGCGATGCTGAAATGGGGTGCCAGATAGGACACGTCGAGGAAGAACGGAGCGTCCTTTTGTCGCTTGAGGAACTCGATGGCGCGGTCGGTGATGAGATCATCGGCGTAGCCGGAGACCTGCACCCGCTGGCGTCGCCGCCAGAGCTGGGTCGGGAATTTCTCGAGGGCATCGTAGGAATCCGTGAACCCGAAGAAGTCGTCGAACCCCTGGTCCATCGGGTGAACGTAGTGATCGCGGCCGGAACGGGGCTTGCCGTGCTGCCACTTGCCGAAAAGGCCGCTCCTGTAACCGCGCTGCTTGAGCGCCTCGGCGATCGTCACCTCCTCGAGAGGCAGATCTTGATCGTTGCGCCGCACGCCGGTGTGAATCGTGTACTTGCCGGTCAGCAAGGCCCCGCGGCTGGGACCACAGATCGGTGCCGCCGAATAGCAGTGCCTCAGAACGACGCCATCAGCCGCCAGGCGATCGAGATGAGGAGTGGTCCACTCCGTTCGCCCATTGAAACCGACATCGCCCCAGCCCAGGTCGTCGGCGACGATGAGGACGATGTTCGGTGCCCGATCAGCCCCCAAGACCGTTCCCGCCTGGATTCCCGGGATTGATCCCAGAAGGAGCCAGCCGGCAAACAGCCTTATCCTCCCCAGGCACATCATCCACCGACCCCTTTGCACCGCTGCGAGCCGAAGTCCGGGCAAACCGCGAGCACCCCACCCCCGAGCGCTCCTCAACGTTTCAGAGCCGGACTTACCTTACCATGTGACCGGTGCCTGTCCGCAACACCGGTCCTGACGCCGAGCGTTACCGTTCTCATTTCTCGGCGTCGCGGACCGGAACGGTTTACCAAATCTGTCGAGTCTCTACCAGAACAGTAGGAATTAGATCGCCAGGAGGGTTTGAACTGCGGCCAGGGGGACGCCGCAGTCCATGGCTCTTGACCTCGACCGGTCAAATCACCCAGTCATGGGTATTCGATCGCTCGGCCAGTTGAGCAATCGAAGTCTTTGTCAGGACATGGGTTTCGGATGCCCGGATTTGCTCCCAGACCTTTGCCAGGAGCGGAGCGGCCGGGCCTTGGGTCTCCCGCGCGTTCAGCTCGCTACCATCGACGACCCTGAGGACGTCCAGCAGGGAGATGTCCTCGGGAGATCGAGCCAGGCGATAACCGCCGGCAGAGCCGCGCGTGCTGAGGACGAGACCGGCTCCCTTGAGCTTGAGCAGGATCTGGGTCAGAAAAGTTTCGGGTATCCCTTGAGCCTCGGCAATCTCGCGAATCGGCACCGGTCGGTTTTCCAGTCGCCGCTGCGCCAGGGCAATCACTGCCAGGCAGGCATATTCGGCCTTCGCCGAGACTCTCACGGCTCCATACCTCAGACCCCGTGCCGTCAATTCCAGGTGGGCTTGATCATTTCTTGAAACCGCGACGGCGCCAGCGCGGCCCGAGCCTGCTCGTAGGCCAGCCGATATACGGCAGTCCAGGGCTTACAACTCGGAATCCCACCGTCGAATGCTGGCGTACAGGTTGAAAGAACCGGCACGGCCGGCATCATCGCCACTAGCGGTAGGTATGAGTTGTGACTGGAAGAACGCCTGTCGAGTTCGTAAGGCATGGCTCTCACACCCCGTCGAGAAAGAGCAATTAGGGTCGCACTACCACAACTATTGTATTTCCTATCGAGTTTGTCAAGAAGAATCCTGAGTATTCCTATCATGGTTTTCAAAAAATCTTCAGGCCCCGGCAAGGCAAGATGGAAATTCCTACCCAAGACAAGCGACGGGCACGTCGAATGACTTTTCCTCCAAAGTGGTAGGACCAGGGCATTGACCTGGGCCAATGGAATGCATCACGCATGGATTGCTCCAAGAGCTCCAGACGTGTCCCCCATTTGCGGCGGTACCGGCATGCCTTCCGACCGTTTATCTTGACCTCGATGATCGAGATTGTCATGATACATGTAAGAATCTTTATTTTTTTGTTGCATTCCCATGCTCGGTTCTTAGAATAAGGTCTCAGAGGGAGAAAGACGTCCGCGGGTTGCTTGATCCGCGGTCAAACCTCAAGAACTGGGAGTCACAGCGATGACGAGTTCAATGGTGATGGAACGGGCCGGGATGGGAATGCCCGGCATGGGCATGGGCACCATGATGCAGGGCGCTATGGGCGGCACGGCAACGATGCCGGCCAGCCCTCAGTGGATGATGGTGCCTCGTTGCACGATGAAGATGGAGAAGTGCAAGGGTGGCATGAAGATCACCTGTAAGTGCGATGACAAGATGACGGCGACGATGATGCAGAACCTCTGCACCATGATGGCCGGCGGGATGTGCAGTTGCTGCATGATGATGAACGGCATGATGGTCTGCTGCTGCAACATGACGATGGGCATGTGCAAGTGCGAGATGACCGATGACG
>Ga0074044_10003202_pt1 | contig 14018 bp, 9 predicted proteins | sample BogForMeECP23OM1_FD_94443 | JGI IMG/M metagenome (GOLD analysis project Ga0074044, IMG submission 94443) | Bog forest soil microbial communities from Calvert Island, British Columbia, Canada - Bog Forest MetaG ECP23OM1 | ecosystem: Environmental > Terrestrial > Soil > Wetlands ... | reverse complement strand
TGACCACCGTGGGTTTGCTGAAGGTTCATCGCGATCCGACCGACGAAGAGATCGCCCATTACCTCGAGGGCCACATCTGCCGATGTGGAACTTATCCACGCATAATTGCGGCGGTCCGCCGGGCGGCAAAGTCCTTGCAGGAGGTGCGCTCGTGAGAACATCCCGCGACCTTCCCGCGTCCGTCGAACCCGAGCGATACGAGCTGCGCGCGCGGCCCACTTACCACTTTGGGCTGCCGCGACGTGATTTTTTCAAGGTTTTGGGCGGCGGTATCGTGGTTTTCTGCCTCCTCGATAGCCCTCTCGACGGGCAGGAAGCCGGCCGCACCCGCCGGCGGCCCGACCAAGCCCTGCCCCAGGAAATCTCCGCCTGGCTGCACGTCAACGGAAATGGCGAAGTCACCGTTTACACGGGGAAAGTGGAAGTGGGGCAGAACATCCGCACCTCGCTCACTCAGGCCGTGGCCGAGGAGTTGAGCGTCGCGCCCGGCTCCGTCCACCTGGTCATGGGCGACACCGACCGCGTTCCCTTTGACATGGGGACTTTCGGCAGCCGCACCACTCCCACGATGAACCCGCAGCTTCGCCGGGCGGCTTCGGCAGCTCGCGAAGCCCTGATCGGCCTCGCCGCCGAGGCTTGGAAAGTGGACCACGCCAAGCTGAGGGCGGCCAACGGCATCGTCACGGACCCGGAATCGCAGCGAACCGCAAGCTATGCGGAGTTGGCCAAGGGACACGAACTCGCCAAGGCCATTCCCGCCGAAGACCCCCTTATCCCTGCCGCCCAGTGGAAGGTCATGGGCAAGCCGCTCGCCAAGGTCACCGGCCGCGACATTGTTTCGGGCAGGCATCGTTATCCATCCGACATCAAGTTGCCGGGGATGCTTTACGGCAAAGTTCTGCGGCCACCGGCTTTCGGCGCCACGCTCACCTCCCTCGATACCCATAAAGCGGAGGTGATTCCGGGCGTTACGGTGGTGCACGACGGCAACTTTGTGGGCGTCGCCGCCCCCAGCCCACGCGTTGCGGAAGGCGCCCTCGCGGCCCTCAGCGCGACGTGGAAATCCCCGCCACAACCCTCGGGCGACGAGCTCTTTGAATATCTGAAGAAGAACGCCGAGCCCGGCGAGGGCCGCGGCGGCCATGCCATCGGCTCGGTTGAGAAGGGCCTGGCGGAGGCAAGCCTGCGGATGCAGCAAACTTATACTGTCGCCTACATCGCCCACGCGCCGCTCGAGCCCCGTGCCGCGGTGGCCGAATGGAAGGACGGCAAACTGAGCGTGTGGACCGGGACCCAGCGGCCCTTTGGGGTACGCGGCGAATTGGCTGATGCCTTCCGCCTGCCGGAAGACCACGTGCGGGTCGTGATGCCGGACATGGGTTCGGGCTATGGCGGCAAGCACACTGGCGAGGCGGCCGTGGAAGCCGCGCGCCTGGCCCAAGCTGCACGCCAACCCGTGAAGTTGGTGTGGACGCGCGAGGAGGAATTCACCTGGGCTTATTTTCGCCCGGCCGGCGTCATCGAAGTTTCCGCCGGCGTCTCGAGCGACGGGGCCATCACCGCGTGGGAATTTCACAATTACAACTCCGGCAACGCCGCCATCACCACCCTCTACAACATTCCCAATCAACGCATTCAGTTTCACCCCGTGGAATCACCTCTGCGCCAGGGATCCTATCGCTCACTCGCCGCCGCGGCGAACCATTTCGCGCGCGAGTCCTTTATGGACGAACTCGCGCACCTGGCCAAGATGGACCCACTCGATTTCCGGCTCAAGAACCTTACCGATGCTCGCTTGCGGGAAGCTCTTGAAGCTGCGGCGGAGAAGTTCGGCTGGAGAAAAACCAAACCTCAGCCTAGGCATGGCTTCGGCATCGCCGGAGGCTTCGATAAGGGCGGCTACGTGGCGACGTGCGCGGAGGTGGCGGTGGACCCCGCCACGCGACAAGTGCGCGTGGTGCGCGTCGTCACGGCGTTTGATTGCGGCGCGGTGGTGAATCCTGACGGGCTCCGCAACCAGATCGAAGGCGCCAACAACATGGGGATCGGGGGGGCGTTGTTCGAAGCCATTCAGTTCGAAAATGGGCGCATCCTGAATCCCCACTTTGCGCAGTACCGCGTCCCGCGCTTCAGCGACGCTCCGGTGATGGAGGTCGTCCTGATCGATCGAAAGGACGTGGCTTCGGCGGGGGCGGGAGAAACTCCCATCGTCGGCATCGCGCCTGCCATCGGCAACGCTATCTTCGCGGTCACCGGCCGACGCCAGCGCGCCATGCCCATGGCTCCGAAGGGGCTGTAGCGTCTCGTAGGGACACCCCTTGTAGGTGAACGGAAAGTAATCTGGTCTTGTACCGCCCCATGGCGCGTCTGGCGCAAGTGGCGGTGGCGGACGAAGGACCGCACCCGCGGCCACTTCGGTTTTGCCGGCCACAGCGATCCCGTAATGTTCCGCACCATTGCAATCAAATCGCTTAACTGAAGAAGGCACCCATTATGAACATGAATCCAAAATACTCTCGCCGCACGTTTCTCAAGACTCTCGGCACAACGGCTATCGCCGCACCCTTCATCGCGCGCGGCCTGATGGCGCGATCGCCCAACAGCACGCTGCGCCACGCCACTTTTGGCGCCGAGGGCATGGCGTTTTCTGACCTGACCCAGATCGGAAATTGCCAGGGAGTTGAGCTCGTCGCGATTTGCGACGTTGACCTTGGGCGGACGGCCAAGGCCTTGAAGCTATTTCCCCGAGCGAAGGTCTATCAGGACTGGCGCGAACTGCTCGACAAGGAAGGGAAGCACCTGGATTCAGCCAACGTTTCCACCCCGGATCACATACATGCGTCCATCGGGGTGAGCGCCATGCAACTCGGAATAAATATTTACATCCAGAAGCCGCTGACCCACGACATCTACGAAGTGCGCCGCATGATGAAGACTGCGCACCAGAAGAAACTCGTGACCCAGATGGGAATTCATATGCATTCGTCGGCGCCTTTCCGCACTGCGGTGCGCGTCGTGGGGGACGGCGTCATCGGCAAGGTCAAGGAAGTCCACTCGTGGTGCCCGAAATCATGGGGCGATGCCTCCGCCCGGCCGGACCGAAGCGATCCGGTGCCCGCGAATTTCGACTGGAACCTCTGGCTGGGCGTTTGTGCGGAGCGTCCGTTTATCGGCGGTGGATATTACCATCCGGGCAACTGGCGCAAGCGGCTGGATTTCGGCACTGGCACGCTCGGCGACATGGGCTGCCACATTTTCGATCCGATTTTCAATTCTCTGGGTCTGGCTGAGCCGATCTCGGTTCGTTCGGAAGGCCCGGCGCCGAATGAATGGAACTGGGCGCTCGATGGCAAGGTCTTTTACCAGTTTGCCGGGACCAGCCGTACGGCGTCCGATATTCTGCCCATTACCTGGTATGATGGCGCCGCCAAACCGCCGGCGGAAGTCGCCGCCTTGCTCGAAGGCGACGGGCTTCCAGGAGCCGGTTCCATCCTCATCGGCACCGAGGGCGTTATGCTGCTGCCGAATTACCTTCGGCCAACCCTCTATCCCAGGGCAAAATTCAAAGATTACGAATACCCCGAGCTCGGCGAAGTTAATCACTATGCCCAGTTTGTCAATGCCTGCCGGGGGGAGGGTAAAACCACCACAGGCTTCGCCTACTCCGGTCCGCTCACGGAGGCCATCCTGCTGGGAGGTATCGCTTCGCGCTTTCCCCAATCCACGCTGAAATGGAACGCGAAGAAGATGAAATTCAATCTTTCCGAGGCCAACCACTTCCTCCGGCGCGAGTACCGCAAGGGCTGGTCGGTAAAGGGACTGTCGTAGAATGTGGAAACTACAGGCGTCGGCCATACCGACGCGGCGCGCAGGCAGGAGGCCTGCCCCTACGAGACGTGCAAAACGACAGAGCTTCTTGACAGATTTCACGAACAAGTTTGTCGGCAGGCGTGTTCAGCTTCCAGCTAAGCCTTCGGCCCGTGCTGAATCAAATCTATTTTGTGAAAACGTCTTCTGGCTTTTCGGGGAAGCCAATCACGCCTCTTGACCTATCGAATTGATAAATGCGCCGCAGTGGCCTTGCTTGAAAGGAGAGCTTCCGAAGAGAATCGCCATCCATTGCGGGGTTCAACTCCGGCCTCTGGCAGGCTGCCACCGCCTTGCTGTGCAACTGTTGCTTGATCTGGCGCTGGCTTTCAGCGAGGTTCGTCAACTCATTCGGATCGTTGCGCAAGTTGAACAACTGGGCACGCCCGCCATTGGCCATAAAGATATACTTCCAATCCCCAGAGCGAACCATCACCTTGAACTGTCGGGTCCCGGGATTGCCATAATAACCGAACAGGTCCGAGCGTTCTTGGGGAGTTCCGGTCTGAATGCCCAGGAGGTCGGTTCCCTGGCGAAGTTCCTGGTGGCCGGCTGCGCCGGTCGCGATTCCGAAGAGGTCCGTGTGACATGCCAGGTCATTTCGGATCTGGCCAGCGGGAATCCTGGCGGGCCAACTGACCAGGAAGGGAATGTGGCAGGAGCTCTCAAAATAGCTCTCCTTTTGCCAGCCGTGATGGTCGCCCAAGTGATCCCCATGGTCAGCAAAGAAGCAGATGACGGTGTTTTCCGCGTCCCCCCGCCGTTCGACCGCGTCCAGAATGCGGCCGATGCATGAATCGATGTAGGTAATCTCGCCGTAATAGCGCGCTTTCAGGACACGCGCATGCGACGGTTCGATATCCTCCGCCCACACCGCATAGTTCATCCAAGGAATCTGCTCATCCATGAAGTCGTCTTTCAGGTCTCCGATCACCGGATTGGGCATGCGGTCCGGATCATACAACCGATTGAAAGGAATCGGCGGCGTGAAGGGGGGATGCGGACCGATGAACGACACGAAGCCGAAGTAGGGCTGGTTGTCCCTCCGGCCGAGATGATCGACGGCTTGAGCGGCAGCCCACCCTTCCACGGTCATGCTGGCAGGCAGCGGGCTCATCTGCGGCATGTAGTACATCTCGGTGCGTTCGCCCATCAATTGCTCAAGGAAGTTGAACTCGGGGTGCCTGGTGGTAATCCAGGAAGCGTACGAGTCCCGCATGCGTTGGTCGGGAGTGCCATACAACTCTTCGCTATGAAGGTGTACGTCGTAGCCCAACTCCTCGTCCCACGGATTCGTGTGGAACTTTCCGATGCCGAACGTACGGTAGCCGAGGCCTTTCATGGTTTGCGCCAAGTATGGCCCACATCGACCCGTCATCGTCGGCGTCTGGTTCAGAGCGGGACGCGCCGGCCCGTTTTCGAAGATGGCGGTGGTCGGCGGCAGGCTGCCGGTTCGAACGGAATACCGCGCCGGCACACACACTGGACAGGGTGCATACGCGTTGATGAATGCGAATCCGCGGCCCACCAGACGGTCGAGATGAGGTGTGTAGATAGTCCGGTTACCAAGCGCGGCGATGGTGTCGAACCGTTGCTGGTCGACCATCAAAAACAGGACGTTGGGCCTGCCGGGCGACTTCTTAACCTGGGGCGCCCCCAAACTGAATTCTGGGGATGAAAAAACGGCGGTGGCCCCTGCCACCATCTTCAAAGCGGATCGCCTGTCAATGTTCTTCATTTCGCTCCCCCCTTTTTCCGAAATAGACTGAGCAGACCAGGATGAACATCAGTGGACGGGCCATGCTGACCCTGAGAGTGTAACAAGGTACTGGCAGCGGAGTCTCCAAAGAGATGCACTACGCTCCGTGCCCCCACTCGCGGAAAGCACAATTGGAATCTGAGGGCTTGGCTCGCAGATCCCGTGGTGTTTGCGGAGACGAGGGGTACAGCATCGGCACAGGAGAAGAGGCAGCGCCTCAATTGATTGTATCGGAAGGTCAAAAGTCTGGTAGCGGGGGGGAGGATCGAACTCCCGACCTAGGGATTATGAGACCCTCGCTCTACCACTGAGCTACCCCGCCAAATATTTTCAGCCAAATTCGCGAGCGGTCGCACAACTCACCATAGTAGGGTATACCCGCGCAGGAGGTCAAGAAAGCGGCACGACCGAATGTTCACCTTAAATTGACTCCGCTCTATCCGTTATTGTACTTTCAATATGCGGATATACTCGATTCGACTTACTCGGGCGCCCAACACTGTCGAAAGCCTCCCGTTTTCCGGGAGCTATTTTCGCCATCGCGATGGAAGCGGGATGGAGTTTTGCGCCGTCGAATGAGCAGGAGGAAAAAGGAATGGAGAAAATCAGCGAAGCCACGCCGGGGGATCAGGCGCAAAGCCGGCGGGGTTTTGGTTACGCCGTCATTTATGCCTTGGGCTCTTTGATTGGCGCAGCCTTGGCAATCCCGGCCGCGCTTTACCTGCTTCTTCCTCCCAAAACGCGCAAGCAACAGCCCTGGGTCGAAGCCGGCGACTTGAGCCAGCTACAGCCCGGCGCGCCTCAGGAAATGACCTTCCGCCGAATCCACGCCGACGGGTGGAAAATCTACAGCGAAAAAGGAACGGCATGGGTGGTGAAAAAAGCCGACGGCAAGATTCTCGCCTTCTCACCCGTCTGCACGCATTTGGGCTGCGCCTACCATTGGGACGCGGACAAGTCGGATTTCCTTTGCCCTTGCCACGGATCTGTATTTGCCCTCGACGGAACCGTCTTATCGGGACCTGCGCCCCGTCCCCTCGACCGCTTTGAAATCAAAGTGGAGAATGCCCGCCTGTGGTTGGGACCGGTGCATCAAGCCGGTGAGACATCATCATGAGGGAAATCAAACGAAGGGTCTTTGCCTGGTTCGACCACCGCACCGGCTTGGAATCGGGCATTCGAAACTTTCTCTACGAGGAAATTCCCGGTTCGAGCGGCTGGCACCAGGTTTTGGGTAGCGTCGCCATCTTCTTATTCCTGGTTCAAGCCTTTACCGGCATCTTACTTGCCTTCAATTACGCGCCAACTCCCGGTGACGCTTACAACAGCCTGAAATACATCATCACCGAGGTGACGGGAGGTCGCCTGATCCACGGCCTGCACCACTGGGGCGCGAGCATGATGATTGTGGTGGTGGTGTTCCACATGACACAGGTTTTCCTCTTCGGGGCCTATAAGAAGCCCCGCGAGGCCACTTGGATGGTGGGCGTGGTTTCGCTCCTGCTCACTTTGGCTTACGGCTTGACCGGATACCTCCTGCCTTGGGACAACCGTGCTTATTGGGGAACCGTTGTCACCACGCAGATCGCCGGCCAAGTTCCGCTTCTGGGGTCCTATCTCCAACGCTTCCTGGGCACCGATGGGAGCATTGGGGTTGTAACCTTCGCGCGCTTTTACGCGCTCCACGTGCTCATCCTGCCCCCCCTCACCACCTTCCTGATCATCTTCCACGTCCACCTGGTGCGCAAGCACGGTGTCGCGCCCACTCCCGGGGATACTGGCCCGACCAAGAAGTTTTTTCCCGAGCAGATGCTCAAGGATGTCATCGCTATTTTCACCGCGTTCGTGATCCTCTATCTGATGGCCCTGTTCGTGGCCGTTCCGCTCGAGCGCTTGGCCGATCCAACCGATCTCACCTATGTTCCCCGCCCCGATTGGTATTTCCTTTTCCTTTTTCAAACCCTGAAATTCTTTAAGGGCTCGCTGGAACCGATAGGGTCGGTTCTTTTGCCCAGCCTGGGTGTGCTGGCGCTGTTCTTGACGCCCTTCGTGGATCGGGAAAAGGTGATGAGACTCACCCAGCGGACCACCGCCCTGGGAGTGGTGGCTCTTGCCGCCATCGGCTGGGGTGCGCTTACGCTCGCCGCGCTCAGGACCACGCCGGCGGCGCCGGAGCAGCAAGCGAGCAACCTACAGCAAGCAGCGGACTGGAATCAGTTTTCGCCCCAGGAAGTTGCGGGTCTGGGATACTACCGCCAGGAAAAGTGCCAAGCTTGTCACAATTTAACGGATGGCCCACCCAAAGTCGGCCCCAACCTGGCCACCGCGCGCGAACACAAAAATGCCGCGTGGATGATCAAGCATTTTAAGAATCCCAACCAGGTTGTGCCCGGCAGCAACATGCCGCCCATCCTTCTCAGCGACGCAAAACTCAATGCCCTGGCGGCTTTCCTGCTGAAACTGTCGCCGGAGAACGCCGATGCCACGGCCTCAGTGCCTGACGACCTGGTGCACGGAGCGCAACTCTACGAAGCGCAAGGATGCGGAAATTGCCACATGGTCAACGGCGCCGGGGCGAAGCTGGGGCCCCCGCTGAACGGGCTCTCCCAACGCCGCACGCAACAATGGGTGCAACAACATTTCGCCAACCCCGCCGCCCTCTCCCCCGGCAGCATCATGCCGCCCTCCCAATTCTCCCCTGCGGATATGCAGGCGATCGTCAACTATCTATTTTCGCTGCCGGCTGCGTAAGGTGTGCTCGGAAATGGCGCGGAATTATTTCACAGCGGCGTGAGCACGCTGCGCCCGCTCCCTCCGAAAAATGTCAGCAACTTCCAAATCGCGTTCGTGGGTCAGCTCTCCCCAATGTTCATCGGCGATCATCTTGCGAATTTGCTCGATGCGCTCGGAGGGCAGCGGGTGCGAGCGGAAGTAACCTTCGATGGTTGCAATCGCCACGGTTGAGAGCTCTTCCTGCGGCGACTTGGCGCGCCGCACATATTCTTGATAAAGGCGGTCGAAGGTTTCGAACATACGCACGGCGCCCAGGGGAGAATACCCTGCCCATACCGCCAGATGTGTGCCCTCGCGGTCAGCTTCAAGTTCCTGGTCCTTTTTGTAGCCGGCTTCAAAAACCGCCACGGGAATTTCCGCCATTTCGCCCAATGGGATCTTCCGCAGGCGCTGTTCCATTTGCACGCGCTCCGCGCAATGGTAATGGTCAATGTGCTCGACCTCGTGGCCAAGGATGGCCGCCAGCTCGTCTTCGCTGTCCATCAGCGCGATCAACCCGGCGCCGATGTAAACATGCCCACCAGGTAGCCCGAAGGCATTTACAAAATTCATATCGGGAATGTAGTGAAACTTGTAGGGCAGCTTGCGATGAGCCCTTGCCGCCACCTTGGCCCCCACGCGGCTGACGTAATCCGCCACCACTTGGTCCTGCTGCTCCTGTTCCGGCGTCAGGCCGGCTCTCCCGCGGAGGCGCCATGAAGCTTTCCACGCCATGCGGTTGCCAATGTCGATTTCTTCCTGATCGGAGAGAGGAGTCAGCGAAACCGGCAGCCGGCTCAGCTCCCACTCCGAGTCGGCGATGAAATAGAGGAGGGCCTCGGGGGTGACGTCTACTTCCACAGGATGCCGTTCCGACCACACCAAGGCGGCGATTCCCAAGGTCACGACCATAGCGAAGGTGATCCAGCGTTTCATAGGTAGCGCCGTATGGCCTCACGATAACGGGTGTAGAGGAACGAAACTCCCAACAAAGCGGCCCCCAGCACGATGAACGTCAAGTAGCGGTCGCGAGGTTGCAGGCCCCAAACGTCGTGCAACACAATCTTGCCCACGCAAATCAATAACAGCCCCAGCCCGGAAAGACGGTAGCTGCGCTGGCCCACCGCCAGCGCAAAGAGGAAGATCGCCAATGCTTCCACTCCCCAAGCCACCGTCACCATCCCTTTGGGCACTTCCAGCGCCAGAAGAACCGTCAGCAGGAAAAACGGGATGAAAAAGAGCATCTGCTCCGGGCGGCGCTCAATCGCCTTGAACACTCGCCTCCAAAGGCTGGGTATGACGAGGTGCTTCTCCGGCGGGCGCCGCAAACGGAAGGCGAAGGGCAGCGCGGCGAAGAGCAGCGCTATGGTTACGCCGACCGTCATGCTGCGGCCTTGTAAAGTAGGTGCGGGAAAATAACTCCGCTCGTAGAAATTGTGCAGCGTGCCGCGCACCAGGACCGCGGTGGCCAGCAGCAATCCTTGGTGCAGGAATATTCTTTTTTCGTAACGCCAGGCAATTGCCACCAACGTCCAGATCATCGCCGCCCACGCCGCCACCACCCAGTCGGCTTCCAATTCGAAACGCGCCCAACCGGCCAGCGTGAAGGTCCCCAGGAAGCAGAGCATCTCCGCCGCCTTCCCGCGCCGGTCATGGTCAAGCGCGGCGTCACGGGAGGTGTCGAGCACTCCATACACGTAAAAGAAAGCGAGCGCCAGAGGCACGGTGGTGTAGAACCGCGGGCTCAGCTCACCCGGGAATCCTGCGGCGTTGAAGTTCACAAAGAAAAGGCGCAGGAAGCTAAGCGCGAACGCCAAGTACGCCTGCAAGCGCAATTGCGGCAGACGGCGGGCGCGGCCGGTTTCAAACAGCGCCAGTCCCAGGAGCGTCCAGGCCAGCGCCACGCTCACGGGCTGTAGTTCGTACCAGGCGAGCAACCCGACCAGCAGCGATGCGGCCCAGGTATGCCCGGAGGAAGCATATTTCACGGAAGGCGTTCGCGGCAGTCCCGACCAGTGTCCGCTGGCGTACAACATGGCGGCCGCGAGAGCCACCGTCGCGAGGCGAACCGGGACGTGATGGTGAATGGTTGGTTCTCCCAGGTTCACCACCAGAATGCGGAGAAACGCCAGGGCGGACGCCGCGTGGGCCTGGTAGACGAAATCCCGGATGTTCGTCCGCGAACCCAGCACGAGAAGTGAGAGCCCAAAGGCAGCGAAACCCACAGCCACCCACGCCTCGGGCGCGAGCCACCAGATGCCGATCATGGCGGTGACGCCGGCGGCGTAGGAAAGCCCGCGCCGAACCTCTGCCTCCAAGGGCGTTTCCGCCAAGTCCGGGGAGCGGCGCCCCAGCGAATGGGCGGCGCAATAGAAAACCAGAGTCGTGGCGGAGAACTCCATGATGCCGCGGAGCAGTTCGGCGCCTTCGAATCCCCTCCACTGCGGGTCAAAGATTTGCTCCAAGGCGAAAAGGTTCGACTGCTGAAAGCTGAAGGCGAACGCCACGTACGCCTGCCAGCGCAAATGTGGCAGGCTGCGGGCGCGCCCGATTACAAGCAGCGCCAGGCCCAGCAGCAGCCACGCCTGCGCCGCTTTCATCGCGTCCAGTTCGTACCACGCGAGCAGTCCGACTAGAAAAGATGCCGCCCAGGTGTGCGCTGAGGGGAAATATCGTACGGTGACGGTTTGCGGGAGGCCTGCCCAGTATGCGCAGGCGTAAAGCAGCGCGGCGGTCAGCCCCACCGTGACGAGCCGGAGCATAAGATGGTGGTGAAGGCTCTCGTCGCCCAAGGTCACCACCAGGGCGCGGAGAAACGCCAAGACGGCCGCCGCGTGGGCCTGCCAGACAAATTCCCGAATGTCTGTCCGCGAAGCCAGCACCATCAGCGTCAGCCCCAAGGCGGCCAAACCCACTGCCACCCACGCCTCCGGTGCGAGCCACCAAATGCCGATCACCGCGGTGACGCCCGCCACGTAAGAGAGCACACGCAGAAACGCTGTCTCGAAGCGCGATTCCGCCAAGCGCGAGGAGCGGCGCGCCAGCCAGTGGGCGTCGCCATAGAAAATTAAGGTGGTAGCGGCGAATTCTATAATGCCGCGGATCAGCTCACCGGCGTGGAAACCTTTCCACTGGGAGTCAAAGATCTGGTGCAAGGCGAAGCGGTCCAACTGAAAGGCGACGAGCATGCTCGCCATCAGGCCCAGGCGGCAGAAGAGAATTTCATCCAGGAAGACACCGGCCAGAAACAGCCCCTCCGCTTCCGCCAGCCAGAGGATGGGCAGCGTCTCGCCCGAATACTTGAACGGAATCGCCACCACCATGAGGGTGGCGCCGACGACGCTGAGCAGCACAAACGCCGCGCGCCGACGGCGGGCGATGGGCAACTGCCCCAGCGCGAATTCCACCATGCCCAACGCCAAAAGGAATCGGAAAGCCCATTCCGGATGCACGGATTGGTACTTCATCAGGCCAAGGAGCAGGAAGGTGTTGAGCAGCGCGGCGACGGCGGAAACCTTTTCTTCCGCCTCGGTCACCCCCCGGCGCAGCAAATAGGAAGCGCGAAACACCAGCCAGTAGAAGATCAGCAGTGCGGCGCTCGGCATGAACTCGGGGAAAGGATGATGATTCCCCTCCATGGGTTCAATGATGGGCCGCAGCCAGTAATAGTGGTTGAAGTAGCTGGCGAGAATGCCGCAGATTTCCAGCTCAAACCATTTGCGCCGCAGCACGATGATGACGAGCGCGAGGGCCAGAATGGCCCCGGCGGAAAGGCTGTAGACATTATCTTTGCTGATGGTGACCGTGGTGAAGCCGAGCAGCAACGCCATGCCGGTGACCACCTGCGAGTTGTAACGCAAGGTGTGCACAACCATCACCGCCGCGACGGCCAACAGTAAAACCAGGTCGAGAACCTGCGAGTTCAAGACCCGCGCCGGCGCGACATGATACATCGCGTACGTGGTGAAGAAAGTGAGCGCCCAACCGCCGCCAATCCCCACGCGAGCCAGCAGGCGATAGCGCTCATTGCGCTCGAAGAAGATGCCCGCGCCCAAAAGCGCGCCGCTCACCGCGAAACCCACCAGCACCTTTCCCGCCGGGCCCAGTTCGTGCATTTCGTAAGCCAGGAATAGCGCGACCCCAATCACCAAAATGCTCATGCCCAGCTTGTTGAGCCAGTCAGTGCCGAGAACTTCTTCCATGCTCAGCACACGCTTGGCGGTCTCGCGCGAAAGTGGCTTGTGTGCGCCCAACATTTCAAAGTGCGGCGGCGCAGGCGGATTTCCTATGGGCAGGATGGCGGGGGGCGCGATCGAAGCACGCGGCGCACTGGGTTGGGCAGTTGCAGCCGGTGCGTGGGGCGCGGGGGGCGTGGGATGCGCCATCGAAGCAGGCGGGGCGGTTGGTTTGGGAATTGCAACTGCTGGTGGAAGCGTGGTGAGTGCGGGAGGTACGATCGACGCAGGCGGTACGGCTGGCTTGGTAGTTACAGCCGGTTCAGGAAGCGCAGTGAGCGCAGGCGCCGAAGGAGCAACTGTGGCCGTTGGGCGCGGTGGTTCGATGGAAGGCGCTTCTGCTCCCGCTGCTGCAACGGGAGGCTTGGGCGGAGCTGCCGCGGCAGGCGCAGGTCCCTCGCGAACCGTCGTTGCTTTGCGCAGGTCGAGGAGCGCTTGCTCCAATGCAATGGCCTGCTGCTTAAAATGACTCTGGAGTTCCTTAAGCTGCGTTTCAAGGGCGTGGACGCGCTGCGTGAGCTTTTGCCAGTTCTCCTGATTCTGTTCGGCCACCTTCTGGGCCGAGTGGGACCGCACCAAAGCTATAAGCGGGCCAATGAGGATATAGCAAACGAGACCAAACCCGATGAGTATGCCGAAGAATTCCACTGATATGACTCCGACGGAATTGCCGCGTATGCTAGCACCGAAACAGCAAGCAAACAATGACGCCTGGCGAGGGCGTCGCTAAGGCCTGACACGGAGCTCGTCGTGTTTCAGCCAATTGACCAGAAAGAGCGCGGCGATCACCAGCAACGGCCCCGCGATGCCCACCACCCAATCAGGATGGCGACGCCAAACGCCCTTCGCGTACCACATGGCCAGCCCTGCAAATCCCCCCGCGCCGATCCACTCCCATCGCCAGGCAATCGCCAGCACGATCAAGACGATGTAAACGGGAACAAGATGGATCAAGAGCGCCAGAAGTGTTTTCCCAAAGCCATAACCCTCACCGAAAACGTCGAGCGCAAACAAGCTCAGAAAAATGGCGAAAGCAATGCAGATGACGCGCGGTGTCCAGAACAGCAACCTTCTTGACGAGGTGTTCATTCCTCCTCCTTCCCACCGAGCTGCGCGGCGCGATTATACTCTGCTACGTAAAGTGAGGCGCCGCTCATCGCCGCCAGTCTGCCCGTTAAGGCTGAGCACGGCTACGGGGCGCGTGACAGTTTTGGAAGTGTCATAGGGGGAAAGATTAGGGGGCGGGGTGCGCGGCAGCGCCTGCTTTCGAGCCCCATATCGGAAACCCGCCACTCAGGGTTTCCTACCGATAGGAAAAAGTGAAAAGAATTTGTAAAATTTTTTCCTACCGGTAGGAAAATGGCCCAGATTTCTCTTGACAAGAC
>Ga0074044_10003201_pt1 | contig 14021 bp, 12 predicted proteins | sample BogForMeECP23OM1_FD_94443 | JGI IMG/M metagenome (GOLD analysis project Ga0074044, IMG submission 94443) | Bog forest soil microbial communities from Calvert Island, British Columbia, Canada - Bog Forest MetaG ECP23OM1 | ecosystem: Environmental > Terrestrial > Soil > Wetlands ... | reverse complement strand
CCTCGTGCTCGCGCAGCACCCCGATGATCTGCTCCTCGCTGAAGCGACTCCCTTTCATCGTCCGTCTCCTTTTCAGGCGACGGACTCTACCTCATTTCGGCTGAGTTTTCGGGGTGCACGCCACTCTCATAATCGCAGCGGCTTCGTAAGGCTGACGAAGGAGGCACAGCAATGCGAGAGCACTTTCCGGCCGAGGTTGCCAAGAAGCTCGGCTACTATGTGTACCGCCTCATCGACCCGCGCAACGGCGAGACGTTTTACGTCGGGAAGGCTAAGGGCGATCGGGTCTTCCAACACGCGCGCGGCGCGCTCAAGCTGAATCGCGAGCAGGAAGACAAGCTCGACGCGAAGATGCAGCGAATCAAAGAGATTGCAAGGGCCGGACTCGCTGTCGGACACGTCATTCACCGCCACGGAATCGAGGACGAGAAAACGGCCTTTGAGATCGAGGCGGCGGTCATGGACGCCTATCCCGGCCTGACCAACAAGGCCGAAAGCCATGGTAACGATTTCGGAGTCGCGCACGCGCAGGAAATCATCACCCTCTACGCTGCGCCGCCATTCGTCGCGAAGCACCCGCTTCTTTTGATCTCCATCCGCAACAGCTACGAACAGGAGGATCGGAGCGTTTATGACGCGGTCCGTTACGCCTGGCGCATCAATCCGATCCGCGCTCGCAAAGCCAAATATGCGCTCGCGCACGTCAACGGTCTGGTTGTCGGAGTGTTCGAGCCTAAGAGATGGATCGAGGCGACAAAGAAGAATTTTCCCGCGCTCGCGGCGACCAGACCGGGCCGGTGGGGCTTCGAAGGCAAAGAAGCGGAGGAGCGGATCGCTCGATACTATCTGCGCAAGCGGGTGCCGGATCAGTTTCGGGCCAAAGGGGCCGCTAACCCCGTGCGCTTCGTTTTACCGGGCAAAAGCGCCGATTCGAGGTAAAAGCACGATGCCATGAGGATTCGTGATGGATGACGGCATACTTGAAATCAGGCTTGTCCCGGCGTGGTCACCGTCCAGCGTTCACGCCGAATTGAAATCGGCGCTGTCGCGGTCGCAGTTGATGCAGGCCGGAATCGCCTACTGGACCGTCAACGATAACATCTTCGGCCCTTCGCTGCCTCGCGCCTTGGGCGACGATAGCGGCTTTCTATGTGTTGACCTGCACCCCCCAACCGAGATCGACTCGCTGGCAGCCCTGGTCAGAAAAGGGGCTCACGTCTACCTTTATTGCGAGGACTTGACCACCTTCACCGACGCTGGACGCAAAGAACCGCCCTCTCTGCTCCACGCGAAGATGATGTTCTTTTGGCTGAAGGATCGCACCGTGGAACTCTGGGTGGGCAGCCACAATTGGACAAACCGCGCCATCCTAGGCCTCAATATCGAGTCGTCAATCGTCGTTCGCGCCCGCGATTCCTCAATCTTGTGCGCCGACGCCGCGCAATATTTGCAGAAGGTCAAGCGAATCTGCGACGAGTTCGATCTGTCTAAGGTCGATCTTTACAAACAGGCGCAGCGGAACATGACGCAGCGGACTATTCCGGTTATCGAACTTGAGGCCAGTAATGCGGCTTCTCTCGACGACATAACCGTCGGTCTGTTCGGAACCGATGCCGAAGACCTGAGGGAGCTCGGCACCGTCCGCCGCGATGTATATGTGTCGGTATTCGATTCTGACTCGGAAGAGGAATGCCTCTATCCCGGGAGCATTCTCCAATCGGGTCTCTTGTCCGCCTCCAATCCCTCAGCCGGCGGCATTTCCTTTTCTCGGCGCCGTTACGCGTTCCGGCGCGGACACAGGTTTCCGGCATTGCTGCCCGAGGGCGAGGTCGGCCTCGATGTTCTAGCGGACGCGAAATATTTCGTCACTCTCAGTCTCCGGTGCATGGACAAGTCCGTCACCACCGAACGGGTGCGGCCCAAGAGTCCAGCATGGGTGGAGGTCAGCGACGAACAAAGCCCCTTGCTGCAGCGGCTCGATCAGAGCGCGCGGCATTTCCTCTTCCGCGGAGGAGATCCACAACCGAAGAGACCGTGGTTCGAAGTGGAAACATCCGGCTTTGAAGGCGAATCTTCCCGGGCTCTGACTCTGGCGGACCGAAGAAGTCTCACGGAGTTGCGGCTGGTCACGAGGCGAATTCTGAGGCGGAAGGGCTAGTCCAACCCTATCGTCCCTCAAACGCTGGTCGCTTGCTTGAGATTGGCGGCGGGGGTCGATTTGATTTCCAGGATCGACCTGTCGTACTTTGGCGCGTGCAGCGCCGTCGCGCTCGCTTAAAGGCTTGCGCCATGCTGAACGACGTTCGGAACTTGCTCGAAGAGGTCGAATTGACGCTCGAGAAGTCGGCGGCTGCGCGCTTCTCCGGATTCGCGACCGATTTCGAGCGACTGGACGACTCATTTCAGGTCATCAGACGTCTGCAACTCGAAGCCGACCGAACGCAGGCTTATCGATTCAATCTATTTCAGTGGCTCGATATCGAATACGCAGAGGACGCCCATACGCGGATCGTGGCTAACCTGCTGAACCCGCGCGGCACTCATGGGCAAGGAAATCTTTTTCTGGCGCGATTTCTGTCGCAGTTTCCGGCTCTATTCGGTGAGACGAAAGAGGTTCCCGCAGGCGCTGATGTGGTCGTGACACAGGAAGAGAACTCGGCGTATGGGCGGACAGATATTCGCATAGCCTCGCGCGCGCTGTCGCTGGCGATAATCATCGAAAACAAGATACGCGCAGAAGACCAGGCGGGTCAGCTCGCGCGTTATCGCGTTTCTCTGGACCGGGGATTCAAGGACCGTAGAACCAGAGTTCTGATGTACTTGACCCCCAGCGGCCGAAGATCAGGCGACCCTACGGCAGCCAACGTTAACTACGTGCCTATTTCTTACAACGAGGACATCGCGGCGTGGCTCAATTCATGCGCGGACGAAGTCCCTGCCAGAGCAGTGTGCGAGTTCGTTCGACACTATGCGAAGATAGCGGCCAATTTGGAGAGAAACGCCATGGACGATCCGTTTGAATCGCAGGTGGTCGAACTATTGGAACGGCACATTGAAAGCGCTTCCATTGTCTACCGAGATTTTCCGAAGCTTGTGCGGCGGCTTGAGCTCCGCTTCTGGAGCAATCTCGATGCGCTGCTGCGGGAGCAACTCACTGAATTCGCGGAATGGTTCTGCGATTTCGACAAGGCCCGTGTCTCGGAGAAAGCAGACGTTCTCTTCATCAAGCCCGTTCGCGACAAAGGCTCACGGCTCTGCTGCGCGATTAGCATGGGGCAAGGAACTCCAGATGCGCGACAGCGCGGCCTCTTGTACCTCGGCGTTCAGTGGATAGGGACCGGACCGCCGCCTTGGGAAGATTCGCGCGTAGCCGAGCTGGCGCAGGACCTCGCGAACGCTGGCGTGGGGAATTCCGAAAAGAGCAGCAACTGGATTCGCTACAAATATCTTGATGTCGAGCTCCACGCCCCGGCGACGCTGAAGCAAATAGCCGAGGGAGACCACTCAACCGAAAGGTTGATCGCGGACGCTGCGATCGATCTGTTGAGCAAGCTTCAAGCGAAGATACTTGAGGCAACTGCCGCTGCGAGGTGAGCGCAGTGTCGAGAGCGTCGAAAAGGGGGATCGAAAGGCTTGGCGAATTTCCGGCGAATTTCCACGGACCTAGCAAAATCGCGCCCGGATAGGTTTTGCGCGATTCTGCCGATTTGCGCCGACCAAGGCGCTCTCCGGGTCCGCGCGCGCTCACAAATCGCGCGCCTACGCGCGCATTTCGAGCGATTCTCCGAGAAGTACGAAAACCGAGAGACTGAATGGTGGAGCAGAGTGGATTTGAACTGGCGACCCCTCCTTCGCCCTTTCATCGCAAAATTGTCCGCGGGGTTGGCGACTAATTTGTAAAAGATTAAAGCAGCACTGCTGGAGAGAGCATTGTCGCCACACATTCGCCTTGAATGTTTCTCTCCCAAGGTCGCAGCCAAGGCGTGATTTTTGCCATCTTCCTCAGCATCTTTTCTCATCTACGTAGTGGCCGCCTGCCGTTCCTCCGCCATTGGATTGCCTTAGCCTCTGGCGCCGCGCTATTTCTGTGCACCACAGACTGATTTATGAACTGACGGTTTGATTGCAGAGTCGAGAGTAAGCTTTCGCTTGCCACGACGACAGGCTCCAACCGCGCGAGCGGGAAAATCCAATTAAACGCCAACAAAAAATCGGACGGATTGGCTTTATCGTGTCCTTGAGTTTGGCCGCTTGCGCTTTGCTCATAGTGTCGACGAGCGCGCCACGTGCACAACTGGCGTCTTCCCCTTGGCCTGTGTTCAGAGGCGATTCCGCGCACACCGGCCGAAGCCAGTTCGATACCAGCACCAATAACGGCGTCCAGAAGTGGTCGTTTGTCTACTCAGCAGGCGTTCCTTTTGCGCCGCTGTCATCGCCCACCATTGGCGCAGATGGAACGATCTATTCGACTCCAGGAGACAACAACCTCTACGCTTTTAATCCGGACGGGACTCTCAAATGGACCTTTGCGGCCGCTTGGCCGCTGTACCCTTCACCCACAATCGGAGCCGATGGAACCATCTACGCTCCTTCGGCGGGCGATATTCGAGACGGTTATCTATACGCTGTAAATCCGGATGGTACGCTGAAGTGGATTTTCCACATCGGCTTTGAATTGGAATCCTCGCCCGCCATCGCTCCCGATGGCACCATCTATGTGTACTGCGATGACGGCAAACTGTATGCGATCAACCCCGATGGCACGGCGAAGTGGGTGCTTGCGGAAGGATTTGACGGAACCAATGAGATGTCCTCTCCGGCGATCGGTGCCGACGGAACGATTTACTTCGGTTCCGCTGACGGCAACCTCTACGCGGTAAACCCGGACGGCACGTTCAATTGGGCGTTTCAGACGCCTGGCGACGTGGAGTCCTCTCCGGCAGTAGGGCCGGATGGTACCATCTATGTCGGTTCCGAATTCACCTATGGCTATCCACATAGTATCGCCTACCTGTTCGCCATCAATCCGGACGGTTCTTTGAAGTGGCGGTTCCAGTCACCGAATTACTGGGTGCTGTCATCGCCGGCAGTTGGGACCGATGGCACAGTCTATTTTGGAGACGGACTCAGCTTGTGGGCGTTACACCCCGACGGCAGTCTCAGGTGGCAAGTCATTCCCGACTATGGGGGCTTCAACCAAGCGGTAATCTCCTCGCCCGCCATCGGAGCCGATGGCGCTGTTTATGTCGGGACCAACGACGGAAATATCTATGCGGTGAATCCCGATGGGTCGGTTAAGTGGAAGTTCCCCGTCGGCGTTTCGCTTGTCGAGGGAGCGCCAGCGATCGGCGCTGACGGAACGATCTACATCAACGTGTATCCTTTTGGCCCAAATCGTCTTTACGCAATAGGCCACGGCGTTCCGCCAACGCCCACACCAACGCCCACGCCGGTGCCGGTCAAACTCGAGATCAGACCGAAGTCGCTAAATTTCGGCACCGTGGAGGTCGGGAAGCATAAGGGACCCAAACATGTCATCGTGCGCAATCCCAAAGGGGGCAAGAAGACGCCCGGTATTACGGTGACGATTCTAGGGCTCAGTGGAGGGGGCAGTCCGTTCAGCGTGACGAATGGCTGCAGTGTATCGGACCTGTCCCCAGGCGATGGGTGCTCTTTCGAAGTTACGTTCGCGCCGACCGCCGCCGTATCGTCTACTGCCACCCTGATGATCATCGACAATGCGGAGCAGCAGTCGGTGGACCTGTCGGGAAAGGGGCAAGCGCCGAAGAACAGATAGGCACGGATCGAGTCTCCACGGTCGGGCTACTTTAGCGGGCTTCACTCTCTTGAAATTTCCGTCCGCAATGCTGAGCGGAAGCTTGAGCAACCTGACGCTGCCGGTCACTGTGATCGCGGGACAAGCGTATCCAGGCCTCTTGAGCCAGAGGCGACGGCTACGGTCAGATCACGTTTCCAGCCCCAAACGGCGGGCGTGGAGCATTCGGCATTGCCCTGGTTATCAAATGAGTGCTCAACTGAACTTCGGAATCTTTCTTTGGAGAGCGGAAGCCGCACAGAGATAGCTGGTCGAGGCCTCGGCAATCTAAAGCGCACGAAGGGCCGACCGTGATCCAAGGCTAACGTCCCATCGATAGCGATGATCGGCTTAGGTACATTCGGGCTCATCGGCTCGCATCAAGCGTCGCTTCGTTGCGCGCGTATTCAAACGGCCATTTATTTCGACTTGCCCTCGATTTTCACCTTGATCGCTTTCTTATGCGTGGGATCATCGCTCGTGATCAAGATCTGATCGGTCGTCGATCCTTTCTTCGTCGGTGAGTACACGATTATCACCTGGTGGTTCAAACCCGGCCCGATCAGGATCCCGCTTCCTCCCTCAACCTCTGTGAATGGTGGGGCGTGTTTCGGTGCAGTTACGTTGGCCGTCAGGGGGCCCGTCCCGGTGTTGCCAATCGTGATGATTGCGGATGCCGTAGCCGCTGGCAACGCGTTGAGTTTGACCTTCTTCGGGTTCACCGAGATGCGCCCGCCACCAGGCGTCGCAGTCGCCGTCGGCGTCGCAGTCTCAGTTGCAGTCATTGTTGCCGACGGAGTCGCAGTTGGCGTCGCGGTTGCCGTCGGCGTGCCGCTAGTTGAGGTTGCAGTCGCGGACGCCGTCGCGGCAAATGCCATCACGAGATTGGTGGCATTGACGGTCCCGATGCCGGTATCGAAGTCCCATCCGGCGTTCGCTGCAAATGCATCCTGGAACGATGAGTTCGAGGTGGACAGCACGCCGACTCCGAGCTCGAAGGTAGGTAATCCGTCAGCGAAGCAGTTTGGGTCGCCTACAAAGCATGGTTGGTCGTTATCGCCTTGGGTTATGTCGTAGAAGATGCACGAACTTGAAACTCCGTTGCCCAGGCTCGACACGCAACTGGCGTTGCCACTCGAGCCATACTCAGCGCGCGCGAGCGAATAGTAGGTGGTATTCGGGTTGCCTTGATCGCCGCCAGCCTTTTGATCGGCCAGAGCCTGGATGCCGGCCATTATCGGCGAAGCAAACGACGTCCCGCCCGCGCAGGGCCAGGTGTCGGCGTCGCCGGCGCATGAATTCATGTCTTCAGGGTTGGAATTGCAAAACACGTAGCAGTGTCCCCACAATCCGTCGGCGGCGAACAAGGCGACGTCGGGAAGATCGCGGACGCCGTCGCTCGGATTGCCAAAAACCGATTGGTAACCAGGCTTGGTCCATCCTGTACAGGTCCCACTTACCACGCCGGTCGTGGACGGCGCTCCGCTCGCACAGGAGCTTGGGCCACCGCCGCCGCCTACGACTTCCAGTGAAAACTCGGGTTGGGGACAAATGCCGCTCCCCAGCCCATCACAACACGCATAGGGCTCTTGGTTAGCGGTGCAGATACCCGCTCCCAAAAAAGCAAGTTGGCACAAGCCGCTTGGGCCATAGGTTGAAACCGTGCCAATAAAGCCAGACAACAGGTCGCTCGCGCAGGAATCGTTCCACGGGATTTCCGGCAAATAGGACGTCGCCGAGCCGCCGTTGGTGCCGTTCGACGCATTCCAGTAAGTGGAGCTTGTGCTGGTTAGAAAGTCAGCGAAATCGGTGCCACCCACCGCCACGTCATTCGGGCTGGACGCAAATCCGCTGACGCTGATTCCGTACTCCCCCGCCCAGGGAGGAGGCTGCCTATCCAGGTCATTGGCATCAGCGCCGGCATCGCCCGCGGCAACGAAAATTGAAACGCCTCCCGCAACTCCCGTCTGGTACAGCGAGTCGATGGCGGCGTTGGACGCTGCGCCGTTAACTACCTCCGATTCACCGTAGCTGACGCTCACAACATCCGGCTTGGGGCTAAGCGCGCCGTTGAGAATGTTCTGAAGTGCGACAAAAACTCCCGAAGCCACCGTCGTCCCAAAAGGGCCGGTAGAGACGTCCGCGCACGAGCCCACGACAATGGTCGCGTTGGGCGCCGAAGCGCTGGCCCATTCCGCATCGATGATCGCCTCGACATCAACGCCTGGGACGGCGCCCGGATCAGTACAATTGCTTGGGCCGCTGGGTGGTTGCGGCTGTAACGCGCGGAAGCTCCCCTTCGGGAAGGAGCTGTCAAGACCGAGCGCATCGCGAAAGGTGAACCAATCCGCAATATTAAAGACGTCGCTGTCTTCGACCACCACGATCGTCTCGCCCTGTCCGGTGATACCTGCGGAAAAGAGCGGATTCAAGTTGTAGATGGTTGCCAGGTCCGCGGGTACGACCTTTTCGCACGGAGCGCCTAACGGACCACAAGTGCCACCCGGTGAGAAGTCGGTTTTTGTCTTCGTATGCATCGGATGCGGCCTGAAGTCATTCAGCGAGACGATGCCGACCACTGCCGGCGCCAGTGCGGCCGGAATCCGCGGATCGCTCATGTTGGCGATATGATGCCTCCCATCCATGTCAAGGCGATGAATCGAGGTATGGAAAGCCTTGTTCACCTCGCCCGCCGTGCCCGAGAAGTCGATCACCATGCCATTGGGATAAACGAGATTGACGGTGAAGCCATGCGATCGCAGCCAACCGGTAATCGTCGCCATATCTTCTGGCGCCAAACCGTAACGCTGTCCGATTTCCGTCGGGGTCAACCAGTGGTGATAGTTCGGTGACTTGGGGTCGCTCTGCTGTTCCATGCACTGCTGAAGGGCCTGCTCCGCTTGCGGAGAGCGTCGCAACTGCAGGAACATGTGGTCCATGCGAAAGGTGTCAGCGACCGCCCCGCGATCGTAGCGCGCATTCGCTTCTGGACGCGTATTACCCGTGAGCGTCACCAGCTTGGTGTCGCTGACCGGTTCGGTAATCAAAGCGCGGGGTTGCGATTGCGCGCCGACAACCCGCAGATAACCGGCCATCGCAGCGACGAGAATCCCGCATCCCAACACCACGCGCATGCGATAGGTTGAACGAACTCTGGATGATTTCATCTCGTTCCCCCCGGCCGCGGAGTCCCGTATCTCCACGTCCAACGTCCCCCGCGGGCGTTTAGGCTATGAAATGCATGCCCGGATAATATTCCTTGCCGAGCACCACTTCGGTTATTGCGCCCGCCCTTCAGATGATTGAGCCACGCAGCCTATCACGAATCGAGCGGTCCGAGGAGTTGAGCCTCCTAGCGACTGAAAAGGGATAGCACGCCTGAGCGAATCTATTACTAGATGAGTGCGCCGCGCCGGAATTCCTCAGAACTGTGACTATGCTGAAGTCGTCTCTGAGGGAAACCGAGTCTGGCGAAGTACGCACCGTACGCAGGGGATCGCGCTCGTGGGTAATCTGGCGTTCCTGCCCAGGCGAATCTACGGCGATGATCCGCGGACCTAGCAAAATCGCGCCCGGATAGGTTTTGCCCGATTCTGCCGATTTGCGCCGCCGGAGGCGTTATCCGGGTCCGTGTGCGATCGCAAACCGCGCGCACACGCGCGCTTTTCGCGCGATTCTCCGACATGTCCGAAAACCTGGAGACTGAAATGTGGAGCGAACAGGATTTGAACTTTCAGCCCCGTTTCTCGTCTTCCAGACGACAGCTGATTGTTTCGTTGGTCGTCTGTGAGGCGAGTTGGCCAGTACCGTTAGCAGAGTGCGCTCCCCGCGCGGAACTCAGAGCGAAAGTAGATCCTGTCGACCGATCGCGCCATCGATCAACTTGCTCCAGCGAAATGCCCAACGCCAATGTGGGTTTGTCCTTCCTCAAAGTGGTCGCTACTCTCTGTCTGCGACGGCCGGATCTGACAAATGGTCGCGCTGGCTCGCTGAGACGCGATTCGGCGGCGATCAGAAAGCTGCCGAAGCACAGATGCGGGGCCTGAGCACGGTCCGCAATCGGCTGCTTAAGAGAGCTGGTCTTGCTGAGGGTCAAGTTGTACTCGACGTCGGCACTGGCGAGGGGCTGATTGGATTCGGCGCGCTGGAGAAAGTCGGCGCGAGCGGACGTGTGATCTTTTCCGACATCTCCGATGCGCTGCTCGACCATGTGCGCAACGCCGTCAAGATTATGGACGTGCTCGATCGATGCTCGTTCGTAAAGGCCGGCGCGGAAGACCTGAGCGCGATCGCCAGCAACTCGATCGATCTGGTGACGACGCGCTCAGTGCTCATCTACGTCGACGACAAGCGGCGCGCGCTTCGTGAGTTCCTTCGTGTGCTCAAGCCGGGCGGCCGCACCGCCCTGTTCGAGCCGATCGACGACCGCCGAATGGCCGAAGATGCAGACTACTGGATGAAGCGGGCGTGGCTCGATCGCGAATCACGCGAAGGCGTAGCAATCAACGACTTGCTCGATCGCCTGGATGACTATTGGAAGCGGAATATCCATATCAACAAAGCGATGACCGACTTCAACGAGCGCGACTTGGTGCGTATGTGCGTCGAGGTTGGTTTCGCCGACGTTTACACAGAGCTTGGCATAGGCGTCGGACCGCTGCCGCCGATGAGTTGGGACGGGCCGCAAAGTCATCGGGAAATCCGCTGATCCCGACCAACGAGCAAGTGTGGCGGGAGATCTTCAGCGATGAAGAGCGGGCCAGATTCGAGCAGCATCTGCGGCCGGTCGTCGAGCGCGGCGGCAAATTGTGGCGACAGCAGAGTTCCTTCACGTGGGCGTTCAAGGCACCGATCCCGACAAAACTTTGGAAGGAAGAGGAATGACGCCGGCCCCACCGTTGTAAGCACGGGCTTGCTCTAATGGGTCTCCGGGCCAAGTTACTACTCATCCGAAGGGGGCCACGTAAGCGGCTGCCCGTGCCATGGCGTGAGCCGAGCCAACGACTCGTTGCCCCTCAGCCGCGGATCGTCAATCGAAATACACCTTGACGATGCGGCGATTTCGCGGCTGAGCCTCGGCTGCCAAGCTGGCTGGTGGTCCACATAGGGAGACTTTTTCCAAAAGAGAGCTCTCCAGCGGGAATGGAGACGAGCGACATCACATTTAAGTGCGGAATCGAAACAGCCACAGGAGAGCCATTCCGTCCACGGGGCATCAGGAATCACGTGCACTTTGGTGTAATCTGTATAACCACCATATCTAGGAATTTCAGGGTCGCTGACCCATCCGGCTTTGTAATCCAGCGGTGGGTTCATAATACACCACGCCGGATAATTCTTTTTCGCCAGCGTCGGAATGCTTGAGTTGGCCAGCGGCGCAGGCGAACAGCCTACCGCAAGAATCGCCAAGACGAATGCAGCCACCTGGCCTGAACTCACGCCCCGCAACAATAGCCGCCTTCCTTCGACTGGACGATTTGCCATCATGACGCCTCGCAGCGGACCACGTTCGCGAAAAAACACCGCCCAAATGTTTGATTTCCTCCTGACCTCAGAACGCTTCGGATTTCCTCGCCGCGCGGACCGGGCCTCAAGGTTTGGCAGCGGCAAGAATTACCTCGTCGGCGTCTCGGAGAAGGACATCGACCCATTCAATCCCGGCGTTGTTCAGAAGCCGGATCCAACCCGACACAGGCATGCCTTCGCCTATCCTCTGCAAATCTCGCGAACCCAAGAGCTTCGTGTGATCGTAGCCAAGAATTTCGTTCGCCCGGCTCCAGAATCGTTCCCAGTTCTCTCGGCCGTAACGGCTTGGCTGCCGCGACCTCCACTCGGCGAATCCAGACGCGAATATCGTCTCGCTGCAAGAGGGCTCGACGAACAAAAATACACCGCCGGGGCGGAGCAGCCGGAACACATCTTTGCATAATTCAGAGACGCGTCGCGCGTCGAGCCAATGAAGTGCGTTCGCTGTCGCGACCACATCGTAGTCGCGTTCCAAGTCCCTGCACCAATCAGCGTCCCACAAGTCGCGTACGAAACTCTGACCTGAAACGCCCTCGCGCCGATTCGTCGCTACGCATATCGAGATCAGGAAGACGTCGCGATCGAGGCAATCGATCCGTGACTTAGGATAACGCGCGCGAACGGCTCGCCCGACGTCCCCAGGACCGCAACCCAAATCTAGAACACGAAGAGTCGCGTCTTTGGAGAAAGGAATCGCCGCGGCCATCAGGTCGAGGTCACGGCGCTTCTCTGCGCCTTGTTCGGTGCGCCACAAGTCCAACAGCTCGTCGAGATTGTCATCGCTCAGCTTGCTTTCGATCTGACTCTGCGTAAGCGGCATCGAAACACCCTTAATTAGTTGTATGGTTCGCCCCGCTCAGTCCTCCGCGGCGCCCTTCAACCAATCCGTTTAACACTGATGCTAGTGCAGAGGTTACGGTTTGGGTAGATGGCGCGACTCTGAAGAATCAAGAGATTCCGCGGGGCGAATCTAAGGCGATGATCCGCGGACCTAGCAAAATCGCGCCGGGATAGGTTTCGCCAGATTCGGCCAATTCTGGGCGACAGAGAGATTCTCCGAGTCCGCACATGTGCGCAAATCGCGCGCACACGCGCTGATTTCGATCGATTCTCCGCGATGTCCGAAACCCTGGAGACTGGAGTGTGGAGCGAACAGGATTTGAACTTTCAGCCCCGTTTCTCGTCTGTCAGACGACGTCCAATTGTTCCACTGTGCGACTTCGTGACGGGCTTAAATGAAGTTCTGTTGGCTCGTCTGCAGTGATCGCGTAGGGTGGCCATCATGTTCGGCGAGATCGAACTGTGCGAGCTGCTCTGCCAAATCGTCATCGAGCGCGAGCGGACTCGCGGTCTTGAGATCTGCGATCGGCGAAATGAATAGCGTCATCTGCCAAAGGACGCGCGCAATCGCGTGCACCCAGCAGCCATTTGCATCCATTTGGCGCTCGCGTGCCGGTCTGCTAAGCGTTGCCAGAGGCGGAGTTTATGCAGACCCGAATCGTTCAGATGGGGGCGGCAATAGCCGCGGTTGTACTCACTCTCATGGTAGCTCGAACCGGGGCGTTCGCCGCCTCGGACAAGGAGTCATGCTTGACGACGAGCACTGACGTCACAAATTCGAACGTCCACGGTACTGAGGCCAGTTGCGAAGCTTCAACCGGCCCACCCAACACGGCGATGGCCCATGCCTCGGGGGACGACGCCTCGGCGGATTCCGTGGCGGAAGACGGCGGCAAGGCCGTCAGTTCCGCGTCCGGAAAGGACGCTAGGGCGGATTCCTCGGCGGAAGATGGCGCGAGCGCCAAGGCGACCGCCAACGGCGAGGAGAGCGAAGCATTCGCGTCCATTAACGTAACCGGCGGAGGCAAAGCTACTTCGACCGCCACCGGCGGCGGCACCGCCAACGCGCAGATTGAATCAGCAGGGGGCGGTGACGCAGTCGCGAAGGCGAAAGATGCCGGCGAGGCACTCTCCGATATAGACGGCGGAGGCGGGAAGGCGAATAGCGTTTCAAGCGGAGCTGGAAGTTTTGCGGACGCCTTCGCAGACGAAGGCGGTACGGCGAAGGCTACCGCGAGCGAAGGGGCGCAGGCCCGTGGAACCGCGCGGGCGGCGGGGTGCAAGGCGACCGGCACTGGTTCGGGTGCCGGCGGCGAGGCGGGGGCGGAATGTGACAATCCTGGGAGCGTCGTAACGGCAGTCGCGACCAAAGGCTCTATAGCCAACGGCAGCGACTCCGGTGCGCCGACTTGCACGCCAAAGAACGGCGGGATCGCCAAAGTCAAGAGCCCGATGGGAGACTGCCCCTGAGCGCCACAGCGGAATGCGGTCCCCCTCGAGCGTTTCAAACGTTTGATCTTCTCGACGCTCCTGCCCCAGGCGAATCTACGGCGGTGATCCACGGACCTAGCAAAATCGCGCCCGGATAGGTTTTGCCCGATTCTGCCGATTTGCGCCTACCAAGGCGCTCTCCGGGTCCGCGCGCGATCGCGAATCGCGCGCATACGCGCCGATTTCGATCGATTCTCTGACATCTCCGAAAACCTGGAGACTGAAATGTGGAGCAGAAGGGATTTGAACCCTCGACCCCTACGTTGCGAACGTAGTGCTCTCCCAGCTGAGCTACTGCCCCATCCAAGACCGAGACGCAATTACTATTGTGAGATAACTGACTTCAAGT
>Ga0074044_10003200_pt1 | contig 14024 bp, 12 predicted proteins | sample BogForMeECP23OM1_FD_94443 | JGI IMG/M metagenome (GOLD analysis project Ga0074044, IMG submission 94443) | Bog forest soil microbial communities from Calvert Island, British Columbia, Canada - Bog Forest MetaG ECP23OM1 | ecosystem: Environmental > Terrestrial > Soil > Wetlands ... | reverse complement strand
CCCCCCGTTCCCGCACCCGCCGAGCTCCTTTTCGAAGTCTTCAGCCGGCCCCTTCGCCCGCACTCCTTCTGGCACGATTGGCTCAGGCGCAACTGGTACTGAGCCTGCGGGCGCCAATTTTCGGTGGTGGATCGGTTTAAATTTTAGGAGGCGTCAGCGGTAGTCGTATGGATCAAGACAAGCATCATAAAAGTCTTGATCCATCTTGAGCCAATCAGTTCCGTTGATGCCCCGATGCGCTGTTTCCGTCGCGCTCGTGGGAAATGCACACGCAAGCTTCACCCAGCGATTTTGCTCTTTAGCGATATCCCGAACATCCGCTACCACTTCTGATAGGTCCTGATCTTGGCTAAAGATTACTCCAACGTCGAGTTGCTTGTTCCGGACCAGCCTTATCAGATCAAGACAAAGCCTAACGTCAATACCCTTTTCTTCGCCGACTTCAGGTGCGAACCTCTGAGCCATTCGCAGCTGTCACGATGACCAGCCTATAACGTAAGGGCCGACTGACAACCAATATTCCGGCCCTGCGCATTGCCAACAGCCGGTTGCTCCAAAAGCGATGCCAAAAAGGGTCTTTCAATGCGTCCGGCATGCCGGTGTAAAAACGAACGCCGAAGTTTTTCCACCCATGTTCTCTGCAGACCGCATTGAAAAGCTTTTGGGGATCATAGTTTGGGTGATAGTGCCCAAATGCCCCCTTCGCGTGGTGGTAAAGGTTCTGCCCATCAAAAAATGCAATTGCTCTTTTTTCGGTGGGCTCGTCCATGTTGCCCTCCAAAAATAACCCCGCCGGGGCCTTTCGGCATGTCCGGCGGGGGGTAATTTCAAGTATGACCATAGGAGCCAGTTTAGGCTTTGTCAATATGATTGACCTTTTTTCTGCCTCCCATGCATCGATCGCATAGACCATATCCTTTAATCCGGAACACCTGTAGCCATCGCCAGCGATGAAAATTGCTTATGAATTTGCCATGCCCCCAACATGGCCTGCGGCGGATCGCAATGCGATAGGGTCTGAAAATCAAACTGATGTAACACCCCATTTTTCTCTGTACAAGTTAGCGAGGCGGACGCTTGAATGGCCGCGCGAGCGAGGGCTTTCATTGAGGCGAGGTGGGCGATGGCAGGCATTCTTCTCGAAGGCGAAAATGTATCGCAGGAGGAGCGCGCGGCGCATGCGCGCAAGCTGGCGGCGGAAAAGCGCCAGGCCTCCCTCAAGCGCGCCAAGGAGCTCAAGGCGCTCGTCGGCGCCCGCAAGCTCGGCAAGGCGCTCCAGTTCCCGGGCACGGCGCTCAGCGACCAGATCGTCGAGCCCGGCCCCTTCTCGATCGAGCTCAAGGCCGGCGACCACCTCCGCATCATCGATCTCGAGGGGCAGCAGGCGGTCGATTTCCTGGTCTATGACGCAGGCAACGAGGAGAACCGCTACAACGCGGCGAACACCATGAAGCTCAACCGCTCGATCTATCTCGGCGCCGGCTTCAAGCTCTACTCCGATCTCGGCGAGGTGCTGATGACGATCGTCGAGGACACCGTCGGCCGCCACGACACGCTCGGCGGCTGCTGCAGCAAGGAGGTCAACTACCAGCGCTACGGCATCAAGGACACGGCCAACTGCCGCGACAACTTCATCACCGCACTCGCCGAGCACGGCATGCACGCGCGCGACATCCCCGCCAACATCAATTTCTTCATGTACGTGCCGGTGCGTCCCGACGGCTCGACCGAGATCACCGAAGGCCTCTCCGAGCCCGGCGACTATGTCGACCTCCGCGCCGAGAAGGACGTGCTGGTGGCGATCTCGAACTGCCCGCAGCTCTACAACCCATGCTCGGGCTGGAACCCCACGCCGGTGCGCATCATCCAATGGCGACCGAAGGAGCGGGGCTGAGGGGAAGGCGGGCGGTGCCGACCGCGCGGGCGATACCGACCGCGGCAGCCGCTGGTGGGCCCGGGTAGACTCGAACTACCGACCTCCCGCTTATCAGGCGAGCGCTCTAACCACCTGAGCTACGAGCCCTGGAAGAGCCTGTTGCTAGCCCACGGACGGCCCGGGTGTCAAGCAGCAGCCCCGGCCGCTCAGAGCTCGATCACCATGCCGTCCTCGGCGGCCTCGTGCGTCGCACTTGCGAGCCGGCCGAGCATGTCGGCGCTCATATGGGTGAGGACGATGCGCTTGGGCTTGAGCGCCTCCAGGTGATCGAGGAGCGTGCGGTAGCTGAGATGGGACTTTACCGGCTTCTCGAAGAAATAGGCCTCCACGATGAAGAGGTCGGCCGCCTCCGCGGCCGCCACCAGGGCATCGGTCCATTCCGTATCGCCCGAATAGCTCACCACCTTGCCGCCCGCTTCGAGCCGCAAGGCAAACGGCGGCGCGCCGCAGGGATGGGAGACCTCGAAAGGCGTCACCGCGATGTCGCCAAGGGCGCGCCGCTCGCCGGGTGCGAGCTCGACGAGCTCGAGCGGGAAGCGCTGCCGCACTTTGGACGAGCCGGGAAAGAGCGCCTCCATCGTCTCCTTGAGCCGCACCTCGAGCCCCGGCGGGCCGGCGATGGTGAGCGGCCCCTCGCGCCGGCTCACCAGCTGGGCGTCGAGGATGAGGAAGGGCAGCCCGCCGAAATGATCGCCGTGGAGGTGGCTGATGAAGATGGTGCGGATCGCGTTGGGCTCCACGCCGAAGCGGCGCATGGCGACGAGCGAGGAGGCGCCGCAGTCGATGAGGACGCCGCCCGTCTCCGTCTCCAATTGAATGCACGTATTGAAGCGGCCGCCGCTGCCGAAGGCGTCGCCGCTGCCGAGAAAGCGCACCCGCATGCGGATCCTTTCGCTGGGACTCGTGTGTGCATGATACCCCCCTCCCTACCCTCCCGCTCAAGGGGGAGCTTGATATCTTTCGGCGCTCGGCGAGGTATCGGCACGCGCGGACACCCGCCGAAAACCTGCGAGGGCGGTTCGAGATTGTCCGGAAAGCCGATCCGAGCCATGATAAGCGAAACTGGCGGGTATCCGGGGAATGCCGGTCTGGAAGGGGGGAATCCAACATCGATGATCTTGCTGGATGAGTGGCATGAACCGCAAACAGCGACGAACGGCACAGAAACAACGTCCCATTCCCGCGCCCACACGCCTGCCGTTTCTGGACGAGGCGTTACAGCATCATAAGGCTGGCCGGCTGGATCAAGCCGGAGACCTTTATCTAAGAGCGTTGACGGCAGCGCCCGCCAATACCGACGCGCTGCACTTGCTTGCCGTCTTGCGCCTCCAGCAAGGCAGGCACTCGGAAGCGATTGAGCTAAACAAGAAGGCCATCGCAACCAAACCGGACTACCCCGCAGCGCACGCCAATTTGGGCGTCGCACTCATAGCACTCGGCAAGCTCGACGAGGCCGTCGCCGCCTTCCGGCAGGCAGTTACAATCAAACCGGACTTTGTCGAGGCGCACTGCAACCTGGCGACTGCGCTCAGACATCTCGGCAAGCTCGACGAGGCCGTCGACTGCTTGCAGCGGGTCATCGCCATCAAACCGGACTTCGCCGAAGCGCACAGCACCTTGGGCTCGGCACTCGCATCGCTCGGCAAGTTCGACGAGGCCGTCGGCAGCTGTCGCCAAGCCATCGCGATCAAACCGGACTATCCCGAAGCGCACAACAATTTGGGCGTCGCACTCACATTGCTCGGCAAGCTCGACGAGGCCGTCACCGCCTTTCGGCAGGCCATCGCCCTCAGGCCCGATTTCGCCGACGCTCATGGTCAATTGGGCTTATCTCTGCTGTTGAGCGGGGATCTGCGCCAAGGCTTTGAGGAGTATCGCTGGCGTTGGAGGTCCCCGAATTTTCCGAGGATGCCGGCCCTTTCCTGTCCCCTATGGGAAGGCGAAAGCCTGTCCGGAAAATCCATTCTGGTTCACTGCGAGCAGGGTTACGGCGACAGCCTCCAGTTTATCCGTTATGCCATTCGTTTATCTCGGATGGCAGCGCGGGTGACGGTTCTCGCCCCACAGCAGCTCGCCAGCCTGTTTCGATCGATCCCCGGCATCGAAGTCGTTACCGATCTCATGGCCAAGGATCAGGGGTACGACTGCCACATCCCCCTATTGTGCCTGCCGAGGCTGCTCGGCACCGGTCTCGACACGATTCCGGCCGATGTTCCCTACCTTTCTGCCGACGCAACGAAAATCGAGCGCTGGGCCGAACGCCTATCCCAGTACAAGGGCAGACTGAAAACGGGACTGGTTTGGGCCGGTGCTCCCCGCAGGAACGATCCGGCCTCCCATGCGGTCGATCGTCGGCGGAGCATGGCGCTTCATCAATTCGCTCCCCTGCTCGGGATATCCAATATCCAGTTCATCAGTCTGCAAAAAGGCGCGCCAGCCGAACAGGCGCGTGATCCGCCGACGGGCATGGAATTGGTCGATGCGGCCTCGGATCTTGACGACTTCGAAGACACCGCAGCCCTCGTCGCCAATCTCGACCTTGTCATCAGTGTTGACACCTCCGTTGCCCATCTTGCCGGCGCGTTGGCGAAACCGGTTTGGATATTGTCGCGCTTCGATGGCTGCTGGCGCTGGTTGAAGGATCGCGAAGACAGCCCGTGGTATCCGACGGCGCGCATTTTCCGCCAAAAAACATCGGGGGATTGGGATGAAGTCATAGTACGCGTACGAACCGAGCTGGTTAAGCTGCTGCAAAGCCGTCTCTGAAATCCCGCTTTGAGCTTGACCGGCGCCCGATTGCACAGCCGGGTCTCATGTATTCATAAGGTGTTACAGGAGCGATCCACTTTTATAGCCCTTCTTCGACATGTGCGACATGTGCGACATGTGCGACATGTGCGACATGTGCGACATGTGCGACATTGCCGGCGCGGAGGACGCCCGCTAACCTGCGGCCATGCAATGGGCGCTCATCTTTGCCGGCGTGAGCGGGGCGGTGGCGGTCGCATTCGGGGCCTGGTCGGCCCATGGTGCGGAGGCCGTGCTCGACGCCCAGGCGCTCGGCTGGATCAGGACCGCGGTCCAGTATCAGGTCTGGCACACGCTTGCCCTCGTCGGCACTTACCTGCTGATGGCGCTCAAGCCCGGACGCTTCCTGCCCCTTGCCGCCGGCGCCTACGCAGGCGGCATCGTGCTCTTCTCGGGAGGGCTCTATCTCCTCGCCTTGAGCGGCGTGCGCGCCTTCGCCTTCGCCATACCCATAGGCGGCATTGCGCTCCTCGCCGGCTGGCTCTTCATCGCCATCTATGCGCTGATGCTCGACCGGCGCTGAGCGGGAGCGGCTAACCTCCGGCCGCGAGCCGCTTGCCTTCGGGGCCGGCGTGACGCTCCGCGATCTCGCCGATCAGCTTGTTCACGATCGCCTGTCCGAAGGTCTTGAAATCCTCGATGACGACGAGGAAGGCGGCGGGCCCGCCGATCACGTTCTCGCGGTAGTAGTTGGGCAGCCCTCCGGGCGGCTGGATGTGGGCGATAAAGCCGGGATGCGGGTTGAGATTGATGATGGCGAGGCCATTGATGGTGACCCCTTTGGCGACCGCCTCGTCGCGCGCGAGGGTGACCGGACGGCCGGAATTATTGGTGCCGTCGCCCGAGATGTCGATGACGCGCCGCTCCGCCTTGAACTCGGCCGCGGCGAAGCGCTCGATCGCGAAGTCGATGGCGGCACTGATCGAGGTGAAGCCGGCGAAGGAGCGCGGTGCGGCGAGCACCTGGGAGGCGAACACGGCGGCACTTTCGCCGTCCCTGATCACGGTCCAGTCGACCACCACCTTCTGCTCGGAGGCGCCCGACCATTCGACGAAGCTGACCGCGAGCGCGCCACTGGGGCCCGCCTGGATCGCCTTCATCACGCGGGGATCGCTGAAGGCGTTGGCGTAGCCCTCGCGCTGCAGCTTGAACTCGTCCTGATCGACGCTGCGCGAGACGTCCGCGGCGAGCACGAGGGCGATGTCGACCACTTCCGCCGCGAGCGCGGAGGGCGCAGCCGCAACGCCCATGCCCAGGACGAGAACTGCAAGCGCGATGCGCGGCGGTACCGCGTGCTTCCCGGTTCGATGCGTCTCGCGCATCATGCCTCCCGCAAAGGGCGAGCCCGCCCTGCGATTATACGCCGCCGGCGACCGCTCTTCCGAGCCTTTTTCGAACGCTGCGCCGCACCGGCGAGGCTCCCCTCAGGGCGCCGGCGCGATGCCGCGCGAGTGCGCCTGCCGCCGGGATTCGGCCGGCGGATTTCCCGGGACGGCTCAATCCCGGCGAGCGAGCGAGATCACTTGCGCGCCTGCCACACCGGCCGGCGCCGCTCGTGGCCGGTCGGTCACCAGGCAGTCGGGGACGCCGAGCGGCCGCATGAGGCCGAGCTCGATGCCGATGCCGAAGTAGCTGTTGAGCGGCCTGAGCGACCACCAGACGGAAGCGAGCTCGCTGAGATGGAGCTGCACATAGCGCTCGAGGAAGGGGTTCTCGACATCGACCGCGATACGGCGGCAGCGCCTGAGCGCGTCGTCGCGCGCCGCCAGGTCCCAGGAGAGTGCGGTCTTGTATTTGGCGAGCTGGATGCTCGGATAGGGCGGGGCGGCATAATGGATGCCGTCGGGATGCGCGGCGGCGATCGGCCGGGCGATGCCGAAGCCGAGTTGGGCAAGGATGAAAAGCAGGGCCGGGAGTTGGCGCCAGCGCAACCTGGCCCCTCCGGCCGCATCCCTGGCAGCGGGCATCAAGAGCGGGGCCGCGGCCAAGAGGAAGAGGAAGGGGCCGATCATGCTGATCGCCTTGCCCGCGGCCCACAGCTTCCCCATCACCACGAGCGGCAGCGGGGTCGGCAATGCCAGGAGCGTCCACAGCGCGAGCCGGCTTGCGGGTTGAGCGAGGCCGCGGCGAAGCCGTAGGAAGAGCTCGCGGAAGGCGCATGCGAGGAGTGCCACGAGCCCCGCCAGCACGACGAGGCGCCAAAGGACGCGGAGCGCCAGCGCGAGCGCGGGCGGCGGCTGCAGGAAGTAGAGGCCGAAGAGGCCGCTCATGAGATCGATCGGCACGAAGAGCGCCACCTGCCAGAGCCGCTCGTGGGGGAATTGGCCGCTTTTGTACGCGGCGATGAAGAGATCGGAGAGGTCGAGCGGGATGAGATAGCGCTGGTAATAGGCGAACCAGTCGTTCGTCCGGGTCACGGCGGAATGGATCTGCCGGAAGAGGACGCCCATCGTGCCGTCCCAGCACGGCAGCGTTAACACGATGGCGACGAGTGCCGCCGCCGCGAGCTGCATCGGCTGCGCCCGGTGCCGAGCACCTGCCAGAAGGGCTGCGAGTGCCAACGGAGCGGCGTAGATCGGCACGCATTCCGGATAGAGGTAGAGCGCACCGCCAAGGGCGAGGGCCGCGACGCTCGCAAGCCGCCAAGCGTCGCCTCTTGGCTCGCCCTCCCTTGCCGGAGCCAAGAGGAGCAGTGCCGATCCGCCCGCGAGCAGCATTACCGGCACGCCCGCAAGCTCGCTCCAGGCATTGATGTCGAAGATATATTGCAGAAAAAAGCCGAGTGCGAATGCGGCTCCGCCGGCCGCGGCCATGATCGGCCCGCAAGCGCCGAGAGCGACAAGGACGAAGGCAAGCGCGAAGAAGCCGAGCAGCTGAAGGAAGACCATGAAGACATAGGCGTTGAGCGTCGGGGGTGTGCTCGCGAGGAACGACGCGGCGGCGTGCACGATGCTCACGGCGGGCCGCTCGGTAAGCTCGCTGCGCGCAAAGAGAACGAAATCGTTGGCGAGCGGCATCGTGCGGTCGGCGGCCAGGAGGTCGCCGTAGGAGAACTCGCGATAGGCCACACTTCGCGCGAGATAGCTCATCTGGTCCCAGATGTTGCCCTGGAAGACGAAGAACTGCGCGCCGCCGATCCATTTCGGCAGCAGCATGAGGAGTGCGGTAGCTAAGGCGATCGCCGCCACGATCGCCGCACGCCGGTCGGGCCGGCCGGGCGGTCGGACGAGCGTGAGCAAGAGGCCGCACGCGGCGAGGGCGCTTCCAACAAGGAAGAGGTGCAGCACCGGCACGTCGAAGCGATAGAGGAGGCTCCCCATTACGGAGAAAAGCGCCAAGCCGAGGACGGGTGCGGCAAATTCGCGCCCGGGCACGCGCCCTTGCGGCAGCAACGCTGCGGGCAGCCGCCCGATGAGCCAGAACCAGCCGGTCAGCCCCGCCATGAACAAGAGATCGGACGCCGCTACGGCCAAGATGGTTCGTCCGGATGAGGGCGAGAAATCCGCGGCCGTCGAGTGACGCCGCTCGTGCGAGCCTACCCGCCCATCCTCCGTCCTTTTCCCGTTATTGCCTATCCGGTCCCAGGCGTATACAGCCTTTCCGCGGAGACTGCGATAGGGGCCTCTGGTGAAGGACGTCGAGATTAGGGAGATTGGGGAGATCGGGGAGAGCGGGCGGGAGCGCGTCGGCGCAATCATTCGCGAGGTCGCGAACGAGACGGTGCTGCGGCACTTTCGCGCGCTGGAAAAGGCGGGGGTGCGCGAGAAGGGGCCCAACGACTTCGTCACCCTCGCGGACGTCGAATGCGAGCAAGCACTCGGCGAGCGCCTCCTCGCCGCCTACCCGGGCACCGCGGTGCTCGGCGAGGAGGCGGTGGCGGCGGAGCCGGGACTCATGCGCCGGCTCGGCGAGGAGAAGCCGCTCTGGGTGCTCGACCCGATCGACGGCACGATCAACTTCGCGCACGGCCGCCCCGGATTCGCCTCCATCGTGGCGCTCATCGTCGGCGGCCGCACGGAGGCGGGCTGGATTCACGATCCGCTCGCGGAGGAGACGGTGGCGGCCGTCCGCGGCCACGGAGCATGGTCGGGCGGCAAGCGGCTTGCCGCCGCGAAGGGGGTGGCACTTTCCCGCATGATCGGCTCGGCCTATGGGGCGGGTGCGGGCAATATCCTGGCCGAGCGCGCGCTCGCGGAGAGTGGGCGGATCGGCAGCGTTGCCAACCGCCTCTGCGGCGGCGTCGAGTACATCGATTTCGCCAAGGGGCGGCGCCATTTCATGCTGTCCTCGCGCTCGCTGCCCTGGGACCATGCCGCGGGCGTGCTCATCGCGAGCGAAGCCGGCGGTATTGCGCGCTTCCTCGACGGCTCGGCCTACGACCCGGCCTTAAGCGAGAAACGCGTCCTCGTGGCACCGGACGAAGCGTCGTGGCGGGAGCTGCAGGCGCTTGTCGTCGCTCCCGAGCCGAGGGGTAAGAGATGAGCAAGCGGGATCTCCGCAAATGGAAGGTGCGTGGCGAGCGGGAGCTGCTCGATGCCTCCCCCTTCCTCAAGGTGAGCGCCCAGCGCATCGAGCTCCCCGACGGCCGCATCGTGGAGAATTTCTACCAGCTCGCGATGCCGGACTTCGCCAGCATCTTCGCCGAGACCGAGGACGGGCGCATCTTGCTGCTGAGAGCCTATCGCCATGGCGCCAGGCGCGTATGCCTTGCGGCCCCCGGCGGTCATCTCTCGCCCGGCGAGGCGCCGCTCGCGGCGGCCAAGCGCGAGCTCCTCGAGGAGACCGGCTACGAGGCGGCCGCGTGGCAGCCGCTCGGCAGCTTCATCACCAATGCCAATCACCGCTGCCAGACCGCCCACTTCTTCCGCGCCAGCGGCTGCCGCAGGGTCGCGGCGGCGGACTCGGGCGATCTCGAGGAGGCCGAGGTCGTGCTCATGAGCCGCGCGCAAGTGATCGCCGCCTTCAAGGCCGGCGAGTTCCCCTTCGTGAGCCAAGTGGCACTCTTCGGATTGGCGTTCGGCGCGGCGCTCGCCGGCAGCGGAGCCTAATCCGCATTCCGCGCGGGGAGCGCGCGCGCTCCCGCGCCGAGCCCTACTCGATCGCGGCCGGAGCTTCCTTCGGCATTTCTTTCTGCCTGGGATTGGTGAGAAGTAACACGAGCGGGATCGAGACGATGGCCAGCACCGTCATCATCTTATAGTCGTTGATGTAGCCGATCATGGCGGCTTGCCGCGTGATCTCGGCGTCGAGAGCCGCGGCCTTGAACTGATTGTGGATGTCCCACACGCGTTCGATCTCCGGCGATCTCAGCAGCAGATTGTAGGGCGTGATGACGGAGCCGATCTGCTCGTGGTTGACCTGCGTGCTGCGGTCGAGGAGGGCCGTCACGATCGAGATGCCGGCGGAGGCGCCGATGTTGCGCATGAGGTTGAATATGCCCGCCGCCTCGGTCCGGCGCGAAGGGTCGAGCGTGGAGAAGGCGATCGCCGTCACCGGCACCCAAATGAAACCGAGGCCGATGCCCTGGACGAGGCCGCTCATGACGATGTCCCTGATGCCGACATCGAGCGAGAAGCTGGCCATCCAATAGAGCGACACGGCTGCAAGCGCGAAGCCTATGGCGAGCAGAAGGCGCGCATCCACGGGGCCGATGATGCGCCCTACGAGAATCATGGCGATCATGGTGCCGATACCGCGCGGAGCGATCACGAAACCGGTGGTGACCACGGGATAGTCGAGCAGGTTCTGCAGGAACGGCGGCATGAGCGCCAAGGTCGAATAGAGGATCGCGCCGATGACGAAGATGACCAGCAGGCTCACCGAGAAATTGCGGTCGGCGAACAGGCTGGGGCTGATGAAAGGCCGCTCGGCCATGAAGGTATGGACGAGGAAGATGTAGAGGAAGAGGCCGCAAAGGGCGGCCTCGACGACGATCTCGGTCGAGCCGAACCAGTCCTTGAGCTCGCCGCGGTCGAGGAACATCTGCAGGCAGCCGATCGCGAGGCTGATGGCGACGAAGCCGAAGACGTCGAAGCCGAGGCCGCGGTTGCGCCGGGTCTCGGGCACGAAGGCCGAGATGATGAAGAAGGCGAGCGCGCCGACGGGCACGTTGATGTAGAAGACCCAGCGCCAATTGTAGTTCTCGGTCAGCCAGCCGCCCAGCGTCGGGCCCAGGATCGGACCCGCCATGATGCCGATCCCCCAGATGGCCATGGCGTAGCCGTGCTTCTCGCGCGGATAGCCGTCGAGCAGCGTCGCTTGCGAAAGCGGCACGAGTGCCGCGCCGAAGACGCCCTGCAGCAAGCGGAAGATGACCATCTGCGGCAGCGTGATCGCCGCCCCGCACAGAACCGAGGCGATGGTGAAGCCGGCGACGGAGGTCAAATAGAGGCGCTTGCGGCCGAAGCGTGCCGCGAGCCAGCCTGTCGGCGGGGTCATGATCGCCGCCGCGACGATATAGGAGGTGAGCACCCAGGCGATCTGGTCGAGGGTGGCCGAGAAGCTCCCTTGCATGTGCGGCAAGGCCACGTTGGCGATCGTCGTATCGAGCGCCTGCATGACCGTGGCGAGCATGGTGCCGAAGGTCACCAGCGCCAGGTTCTGCGGCGGTGCTGCGAGATCGGGGTCGTCGTCCTCGCTCATCCCGTTCCCTCGAAGGCTGCGACGATAGCGGGCTCCTCTCCGCCCCGCCCCGGCGCGACGCCTTCATTTACTATCGCCGCCGCCCTAGCGCAAATCGTCGATGGCGAAAATCTCGGGCCGGTCGTAGCCCGGCTGATCGGGCCGGTGCATGGTGACGCCGTTCATGGTGGTGCGGAAGCCGGCCGCGCGCATGAGCCGGTAGGCCTGGCGCCGGCCCGTGTTCACCCCGGCGACGACGCGCCCGGCGCCGAGTGCCGCCGCCAGGCGCTCAGAGCCCCCGAGAAGCTCGGCGAAATCCGCCTCGGCAGCTTTGCGCACGGCCGCGAACTTGACGAAGAGCGTGCCAGCGATCGCCTCGCTGCCGGCGCCATGATGGCAGAGCGCAAAGCCGGCGATGGGTGCCCCACCCGGCGGCCCGCCCCGCTCGCGGAGAAGGAGGCAGTCGCCGAGCTTGCGCTCGACCGCGGCCGCGATCTCGCGGCCGAGGTCGAGCCCGTCGTAGAGCGAGCACGCGACCGTCCGGCAGCCGAGAAGCGCGTCTCTGCGCGCGGAGGGAGGCAGCGCCGAGAGAAGCTCCACGTCTTCCGCTCCTCCCTCGCGCGCAACGACCTCCTTGGCCATGACGGCGGTGAGCGAGCCGACCTCGAAGCCGAAGCGCTCGTAGAGGCGGATGTGCTTCGGGCTGTGCGGATGGGTGAAGAGGCCCATGAGCGTGACGCCGCGCCGCGCGAAGAGCTCGAGGATCGGCGGCACCAGCTCGCGCGCGATGCCGCGGCCCCAATAGTCGGGGTCGACGGCGACGGGTCCGAGTGCGCCGACGCTGCCCCAGTCCATGGCGCTCACGCTGCCGACGATGCGCCCACCCTCTTCGGCCACGAAGGCCGCGGCCGGATCGGTCGCGAAGCGCGTGCGGACGAGCTCCGCGTCGCCGCGGAAGGTCATGGGCTCCTTGAGCCCGAAGAAGGTGCCGAAGGCGCGCCGGAAGACCCGGTCCGCGGCATCGAGGTCGTCCACCCGCATCGCTCTGACCGTGATCGTCATCGAGACTCTTCCTGGCGAGTTACTATCCCCTCTCCTCCTTTAGGAGGAGAGGGAGGGGCCCAAGGCGGAAGCCTTGGGAAGGTGAGGAGGGCGCGCTTCTGCCAAGCTAAAGTGCGCCTCGCCCGTTGACCTCCTCACCCTGACCCTCTCCTCCTGAAGGAGGAGAGGGCAGTTCGCAGTAAGCACCGGCGCGCGCCTAGACTTCGCCGAAGCAATACCCTAGAAACCCCGCCTTGGCCATGCCGAGGCGAGCCGCGAGGCGGGAAGTTGGCCCTGACGCGCGTCATCCACGTGATCACAACCAGCCGCATCGCGGGCGGCATGGAGGCCTTTCTTGCGCGCCTGGCGCCGGCCCTTGGCCGCAGCGGCTTGCCGCAGCTCGTGATCGCGCGGCCGGGCGGCGATCTGAGCCGGCGCCTCCGCGCCGAGGGTGTCGAGACGCTCACCTACTCGCTCTACAAGCGCCGGCCGCTCTCCTCTTGGGGGGTCAAGCGCACCTTCCGCCGCTTCGCGCCCGACGTGGCGCTGAGCTGGCTGCCGTGCGCGGCACAGCAAATGCCGCCGGGCCCGTGGGTGCATGTGGCGCAAGTGGGCTGGTATCGCGGACTCGACTGCTACGAGCGGGCCGAGCGCATGGTGATGCCGACGCCGGACATGAAGCGCCATTTTGCCGAGCGAGGGTTCACCGGCGAGATCACCGTGCTGCCGCATTTCGCCGTCCCGGAGCATGCCCCGCCGGTCAGCCGCAGCCTCTTCGCTACGCCCGAAGGAGTGCCGATCATCCTCGCACTCGGCCGTTTCGATCCCATCAAGGGCTTCGACATCGCCCTTAGGGCCTTGGCACGGCTGCCCGGCGCCTATTTCTGGCTCGGCGGCGAGGGCGAGGAGGAGCCGGCGCTGCACGCGCTCGCCGCCGAGCTCGGCGTCGCCGAGCGCGTGCGCTTTCTCGGCTGGCGCCGCGACGTGACCGCACTCCTCGGCCAGGCGCGCGTCGCCATCGTGCCCTCGCGCATCGAGCCCCTCGGCCTGGTGACGCTCGAGGCCTGGGCCGCGGGCGTTCCGGTCGTGGCGGCCGCCTCGCCCGGACCGCGTTACGCGATCGAAGCGGAGGCGAGCGGGCTTCTCGTGCCGGTCGAGGACCCGGAGGCGCTCGCAAATGCGATCCGGCGCGTGCTCGAGGATGAGGCGCTCGCGCGGCGGCTCGCGGAAGGAGGCAAGCGCCGGCTCGCCGAGCGCTTCAGCGAGGAGGCGACGGTCGCGGCCTACCGCGACTATTTCGATCGCGTGGCGCGCGAGAGGGGCCGGGGTCGATCCGCGGCCTCGTATTGACACTCGACGCCGAGATCGACCGCCTGAAAGTCGGTCTTGTTGGTGTCCATATTTTCCAGATTGAAGAAGAGGCATTCGTCGTGGACAAAATGCGGCCCGGCATGCCACGTCGCCGTGTGCAGCTTGATCACACAGTCGCCCGGCACGCGAAAGCCGACGATGTCCTCCAGGCGAGGACGCGCGCTATCCGAGAGATCGCCAGGTGGCGCAACCGCGATCAGCCACTCTTTGCCGTAAAGCGAGCCGAGGCATTGCGTCACTTTGCGGT
>Ga0074044_10003199_pt1 | contig 14026 bp, 6 predicted proteins | sample BogForMeECP23OM1_FD_94443 | JGI IMG/M metagenome (GOLD analysis project Ga0074044, IMG submission 94443) | Bog forest soil microbial communities from Calvert Island, British Columbia, Canada - Bog Forest MetaG ECP23OM1 | ecosystem: Environmental > Terrestrial > Soil > Wetlands ... | reverse complement strand
CGTTCGGGAAAGAGCAGGGTTTGGGAACGATCCAGGCCAGTGCGATGGTTCATGCTTGTCAGACGCCCGCCAAAGCGCGATGTTCAAAATCATGAGCGAGTTTTTACACAGCCTCGCGCCCAAGGACAACCCGCCGCAAAAGTCACTTCGATGCCCGGTCCGGCCAGTTGCTGGATGCCGCTCAAAATCGTCACCGGGCGCGCGGCATGGCCGTTGTAGTTGCCCTCGAGCATCCACGCCGCATCGGCATTCGGGCCAATCACGACGATGCGTTTGATCTTTGACCGGTTCAGCGGCAAGACGCCGTCGTTCTTCAACAGCACGATGGATTCTTCGGCGACTTTCAGCGCCAGCGCCTCGTGTTCGGGCGTGTCGTTCTGGTCAATGCCGATTCTGGAGAACGGGCATTTCTCCGGCGGATCAAACAGGCCGAGCCGGAAGCGGGTCCCCAACGTGTAATACAAGGCCTGGTCAATCTCCTTTTCCGTGATCAATCCCTTTTGAACCGCGCGCACCAGCGGGTTGTAATCGCCGCCGCAACAGAGATTGCAGCCGGCTTTCACCGCGGCGGCGGCGGCTTCTTCCGACGTGCTCACGTAATGATGTTCCTCCCGGCCCCAGATGTTGTGAATCGCGGCGCAATCCGAAACGATGTAGCCGTCAAAGCCCCATTGCTTGCGCAAAAGGTCGGTGAGCAGAAACGAACTGGCGCAGCACGGCACGCCGAAGAGCGAATTGTAAGCGCCCATCACGCCGCCGACGCGGCCTTCGCGCACGGCCATTTCGAACTGCGGCAGATACGTCTCATACAGATCGCGTTCCGGCGGCACGGCATTGAAACGATGGCGATCCGGTTCCGGCCCGCTGTGAACAGCGTAATGTTTCGCGCATCCCATCGCCAACATGCAATCCGGGTTGTCGCCCTGCAATCCTTTGATGAACGCCACGCCCAGCGTGCCGCTCAGGAACGGATCTTCACCGTAGGTTTCCTGGCCGCGGCCCCAGCGCGGGTCGCGAAAAATGTTGATGTTCGGCGACCAGAACGTCAGGCCGCCGAACCATTTGGCGTCGCCGTGGTGCTGGGCGGCGTAATGGTTGAACTTCGCGCGGCCTTCAATGCCGATGACGGCTGATTCCTGCTGCAGCAACGCCGGATCCCAAGTGGCCGCCGCACCGATGGCTTGTGGAAATACCGTCGCATCGCCATTGTTCGCGACGCCGTGCAGCGCTTCGCTCCAATAATTGTAGGCCGGAAGCCCCAGCCGGCGAATGGCTGGCGCGCCGTTTTGCATCTGTGCGACCTTTTCAGCGAGCGACATCCGGCGAATCAGATCATGCGCGCGCGCCGGCAACGGCTGCGACGGGTCACGCCAGATCGGCGGCTCGTTTATACCCGGAATCTGCATCGCCACAGCAGAAAAATGTTCCGCCATTTCAGAAGCGCTGAACGAGACGATCGGTGCGCCCGCGGCATTTTTCACTTCAAACGTGTTAAACTTCGCGTTGTTCTTGCTGCTGGCAAAAGAAATGGTCAGCGGCCCCTTGAGCGAATCGTCCTCATGCTCGACCACGCCGGTGATGTGACAAACCTTCCGCGCCTCGCCGGCAGCGACCATGATGTCGAAATCCTTCGCGAGCGTGTTGTCGCCGGAAGTCACGCTGAAGACTCGTTCCCCGGGAGCACTCGCCCAAAGTTCAGCTTCGCCGATGGAGATGGTGTATTTGCCGGCGGGCAAATGCGCGATGGCGACAGTAAAATTGTTTCCATAAATCTCCTCGCGAAACGCCGCCGTATTGTTGGTGGCACCTTGAATGTCATCCGTCGAGTCCTCTTTGTAATGCTCAAACGCGCCGCTGATGCTGACTTCCTGTCCGCAACTGGCGCAGGTTTCGTCCGCCGCAAATGCGGCGGGAGCTGAAAGCCATATCGCAGCAGCAGACAACCAGAACAACATTGCCTGGGTTGAGGTTTGAGCAAACGCCAAACCTGTGAGTCGAGTGGGTAGTTTTGTTTTCATTTTAGATCATTTGCCCGGCCATCCGGAAATGCGAAATCACACCGTCACTCCCCGCCAGCGGGCAAGACGGAGATTTCAGCCGCGCTCGTCCAGCCGCTTCCCCAGATTGCCTGCAAGGAGGTGAAGCGGAAGTAGCGGGTGTTCACCGGAGCGAAGCTCACTTCCTGGAGACTGGGGTTATTCTGAATGTTGGCGAATGAGCCGTCGGCGATGTTCGTCGTCCAGGTCACGCCGTCGGCGCTGGTTTCAAAGCGGTACTTTTCGACCACGCCGTTGAGCAATCCATCCTGGCGCGGCAGATAGGTGAACCCGCCGATTCGATGCCTCGTGCCCATATCCACGGCGATCGTGTGCGGCTGCTTCTGGTCGGCATTCCAGCGCGTGTGCCAGATGGTGGACGAGTCGCCGTCAATCGCGCGGACGGCGGAATTATCCGCCCCGGCGGTTTCCTCGCTGTCCACGCTGACCACTTTCCAGCCGATGGGCATGAGGCCGGCGAAGATGCGCGAACCGGAAATGCCGAGCTTTCCATCGGGCAACAAACTCGCGGCGCACACCGTGACGCTGCGGCCCAATGGCAACGCGATGGGCGCGGTGTAAACCGGCGACCTGGTCGTCGGCGCGTTGCCGTCCAGGGTGTAAACCATCTTGTGGCCGGCCAGATTGCTGAGGCTCACCGTGCCGTTGGTGCTGCGGTCGGAAATCGTCGGCGGCAAGGTCGTGACGGATTGCTTGAAGAGGCCCACCTCGGCGAGCGTCGGTTCGAGGCGCGAACCGATGATGCGGACACGCACTTGGTCGGTGGTGACGGGCGATTTCAATCGGACGAGCCGGCGATGGCCCACGGTGGTGAGTTCGTCGGACGCGACGTGTTCCGGTGTGATCCACGCCGAGCCGTCCCACGTTTCGAAGGCGAAGGATTCAATTCGCTGGCCGCGATGATCCACCGCTTCCTGCAACGAAACGACATCGAACGTGACCGTCTTCGGCAGCGTGAGTGTCACCGTGCCGTTGGTCCGGCCCGGCGCGGCTTCCCACCAAGTGTCGAGGTTGCCGTCCAATGCAAGCGATGGGCTGTTCGTAGCATTGGCGCTGTCTGCCGTGACTTTGCCGCCTGCAGCGAGGTCGGTGGCGAAGGTTTCGTTGATGATCTCCGCCGTCCGGTTCAGGGCCTCAAGTTGGTTGTCAGGAACGAGGCCGCGTTTATCGGGCGACAGATTCAGGATGAGATTTCCGTTGCGCCCGACGGACGTGTAGAAGATGTCCACCAATTGCGTGACGGTGCGCGGCTGTTTGTTGCGCGCCCAAAACCATTGGCTGTTCTGGAGAATGGTGGTGTTCACTTCCGCCGGATACCACCAGAGATGCGAACCGGGCTTGAGCTTGGCGCGGCTGCCGAGATCGCCGCCCGTCATGTCCGGCCAGTTGAATGTCTCCGGCGACTTTGGCAGCGGGATCACGCTCCATTCCGTTGTGCGGCCCACGCCGCCTTCATTGCCCACCCAGCGCACGTCCGGGCCTTTGCCCATGATGACGGCGTTGGGCTGGAGGCTGCGGATCAAATCATACCACGCCGCGTAATTGTAAGTTTCGTGGACGCTCGGATCAGGATTCGCGCCGTCAAACCAGACTTCGCCGAGCGGCCCGTATTCGGTGAGCAACTCGTAAAGCTGATTCAGGAAATAGCGATTGTAGTCGTCCACGACGTAGGTGTAATTCGTGAAACCCGGCGCGGGCGCGCGGCCTTTGGCGGGATTGCTCTGGAAGCTGGCCGGATCGGTCGGGATGACCGACAGCACATTGCTGCTGCCGTTGCCGTAATAGCCCGCCGGATTCTTCGGATTGGTCTTCAACTGATAAAGGTCAGCCGGCGAAAGATACACAGCGAGTTTGACGCCATGTGCCTTCGCGGCGTCGGCCACTTCGCGCACGAGATCGCCCTTGCCGTCACGCCACGGACTGGCCGCGACCGAGTGCGGCGTGTAGCGCGTGGGCCATAGACAAAATCCATCGTGATGCTTGGCGACGAGCACGAACATCGTGCCACCGAAATTCTTCACCGCGCCCAGCCATTGGTTCGCGTCGAGTTCGCTTGGATTGAACAGCGAAGGCTCTTCACGCCCGCTGCCCCACTCGACCTCGTTGAAGGTGTTCACGCCGAAGTGGAGGAAGAATGTCCGCTCCAGCCGCATCCACGCCGTTTGATTCGGGCGCGGCAAAACCTTCGCCGCTTTTTCGGCGATGACGGCGTCGGAATCCCCTTCGGCGATGACGTGCATCGTGGAATAGGGAATCGAATCGGGCTTCTGGCTCGCGAAGTGTGCGGCCGTTTGACCGTGGGCACACCCAAGACTCAGCAGAAGGATGCCCGCCAGCGAAACGCACTTGGCCGTGTGGTTTGACAATCTTGTCATTTTTGTTTGTTGGTAGTGAAAAGCCGCTGCGCAAAGTGATAGAGGTTGCTGCCCCACGTCTCACCATCGTGGCCGTGGTCGTCCACGTTCCAAATGTGAGGGACGTTGTGCTGCTTCAGATACGCGTGAACGCCTTGGGAAATGTTAATCAGGCCGTCTTTGTTGCCGCAGGAAAGGTAGAGCAGCTTCAACTGCTCGCGCGCGGCGGCGGGGTTGGGCACAAGTTCGGCGGGCGGCTTGGTATTGGGCGCGGACGAAAATCCGCCGACCCACGCAAACGTGTCGAGGTGTTTCAGGCCGAAGTTGAGCGACTGGCCGCCGCCCATCGAGAGACCGGCGAGCGCGCGCTGCTCGCGATTCGTGCTGGCCGAATACTTCTCTTGAATGGCGGGAATCAAACAGTCGAGCAGGTCGCGCTCGAATTTCGCAAAGCCCTCGGCGTTTTGCGGCGCGAAGGTCTTGTCCGGCGCAGGCGGACGGTCGTCCGCGAGCGCGCGGCCGTTCGGCATCACGACAATCATCGGCGTTGCCTTCCCGTCGGCGATGAGATTGTCAACGATCGCGTCGGCATGGACGTAACCGCTCCATTCCCACTCGTTGCCGCCGATGCCATGCAGCAGGTAGAGCACGGGATATTTCCGGTCGGACGAGTAGCAGGGTGGAAGATAAACGACGGCTTTGCGCCGGGCGCCGGTGACGGTGGAATCGTATTCAAACACCTCGACGCGACCCTGTATTCCGCCTGCGGGAGGCTTATTAAAACCAGCGGGCGCTTCAGGAAACGCGCGCACATCATCCGCCGCGAGCACCACGGGCCGGCCAAAGTTGGCGCGTGCGCGCTCCGGCGAAACCTGTTCGGGTTTTTCCTGCGCGAGCACCGCCCCGCGCGACGCGGCGAGCAACACGAGCAAACTCGTCGTCACGGTTTTGGTGAATACAGCTATGCGGGCGGATGATTTTTTCATCGGCAAATTCTTTCAAACAATAAACAAAAGAACTTTTTGCTCGGCAATCGCCATTTTGCGGAGCGCCAGCGCAGCACGTTAAACCTCCGAAGCCCCATGCACTTTCCAACCAGCTCCGCATTCCAGCCCGCTGCGGCTGGTCTTCGACACAGCCGCGCTCCGAGGGCCGCGTATCTCACGGCACAAATGATCGTAGCAGGCACGGTTGCGTTTGCACGGCTGCCGTCGCCGGCTTGAGGCCGTCGGCGGTGGCCGTCAATTTGATTTCGCCGGCGTCGCGCGTGGATTGCACGATGATTTGCGCCAGGCCGTTGAACAGGCTGCGCGCCCACGGCGCAGTAGTGACATGGCCGACGATCTGCACGTTCACATTGGGATTCAAGCCGCCTTGGGCAACGCCGTTGTAAACGCCCACGGCAATGACATTGTCGCCGACGTGGAGAAATTTTTTTGCGTCGAAAATCGGCTGCGCCTGCCAGTCGTGCGATTCGCCAACACACTGGCCGTTCACAAAATACCAGCCTTCATCGTCACAGCCGCTGAAGCATATGAGCGCGCCAGCGCCTTGCAAGTCCTCTTCCGTCAGCTTGACATGCGCGCGATAAATCGCCGCCGTGTCCGGCGTTTCGATGGTCGGCCCGCCGCCGCTGACGGGTTTCCAGGCGGAGTCATCGAAATCATTCGCGTATTCCGGCACGGTGTCGCGGTCCTTCGGAATTTTTCCAATCTCCCAGCGCCATTTGTCCATGGGAATGTTATGTGAGGGCGCGGTGGGAACAAACACGTCCGGCTCGTGACAACTCGGATCGCCGTTGCCCACGCCGATGATGCTGCCCGCGCCTTCGACGGAAAAATGAATTTTGTTCTGCGCCACCGGCACAACGCGGCCTTGCGCGTCCACGGCGGAAACGGTAAATATACTCACGTCCTCGCCATCGGCATTGATCGTCTTGCGGTCAGGCGTGAGCTGAATTTGCGTGGCGTCGCCGGTGGTTTCCACTTTCGTTTCGGCAATGATGTTGCCGGCGGCGTCAAAGCCTTTCGCGCTCAAAGTTCCCGGCGCGTATTTCATCTGCCAGCTCAATTTTGAATTTGGCTTCATCGTTTGTTTGCCAAGCGACGCGCCGTTCAAAAAGAGTTCAACCTGTTTGCAGTTGCTGAAGGCTTGGACGAGAATTTCCTGGCCTTCCCGACCGGGCCAGTTCCAGTGCGGCGCGAGGTGCAGCACGGTGTTCGTCGTCCACCACGATTGGTAATAGTAAAAAGCGTCCTTCGGAAAACCGCAGGTGTCGAGAATGCCGAAGTGCGAGTTGACGCACGGCCACCAATACGGCGTCGGCTCGCCGCGATAATCAAAACCGGTCCAGACGAACGCGCCGGAAAGCCACGGACGCTCGGCGAAGAAACTCCACCAGCTTTCGGCGGTCGTGGTCCAACCCGGCCAGACGACATCGTAAGCGGCGACGTAACCGCGCGGACGGTCGTTGGTATAAATGCCGCGCGTGCCGACGACGCTGGCCTGCTCGCTGCCGAAATTCGGCTGCGTCGGATGCGCCGCGTGATAACGATCCATTTGCGGGCCGTAGTGATAATTCCAGCCGCGCACTTCAATGACGGAGTTGATGCCGCGGAACACGTCGTCTTCCGGCGAGGCGTAGCTGACCGGACGCAGCGGGTCGAGTTGCTTGACGTAATCCTGCATCGTGCGGGCGACGCTCGCGGCTTGCGGCGTGTCCTGCACCATGAACTGCTCGTTGGCGATGCACCAAAGCGCGACGCTCGGATGATTGCGGTCGCGGCGGATTTGGTCGTCCCACTTTTTCAGGTTTGCCGAATCGCTGCCCATCAAGCGGCTCTCATCCATGACCAACATGCCGAGCCGGTCGCAGGCATCGAGCAATTCCGGCGTGGGCGGATTGTGCGACATGCGATACGCGTTGCAGCCAAACTCCTTCAATTTATTCACCCGGAACTCCAGCAACGCATCCGGGATGGCCGCGCCGACGCCGGCGTGGTCCTGGTGGTTGCAGGTGCCGTAAAGTTCGTAATGCCTGCCGTTCAGCAAAAAGCCGTTCGTAGCGTCAAAGCCCACGGTGCGGATGCCGAACGCGGTTTCTTTTTTGTCAACAACCTTGCCGCCGGATGAAACCGTGGTGACAAGTTTGTATAGCTGCGGATTTTCCGGCGACCAGAGAATGGGCGAAGAAATTTTTGTTTCCAATTTCACGGCAGTTTGTGACTTGTGCTTTAACATTTCCGATTCGGAAAATTGTTTCAGCGATTTGCCGTCAGGCGAAATGATCTCGCAATTCACAGTCGCTTTTGCGGCGTTGGTCTGCGCATTGAGCAGGCTGACTTCGACTTTGATTTCAGGACTGCCCTGCGGAATGTTGTTATTAAATTTGCTCTGCACAAAAATTCCGTCCGGCGCGATGGCGACGGGCGCGGTCTTGTCCAGCCAGACGTGGCGGTAGATGCCAGCGCCTTCGTAGAACCAGCCCTCGACTTTCGTCGCATCCACCAGCACGGCGATGGTGTTCTTACCGCCGTAATGCACCACGTCCGTGATGTCCTCGCGGAACGGATAGTAACCACCCTCGTGATGCCGCACGCACCAGCCATTGACCCACACCGTCGCGTCGCGAAACACGCCGTCAAACGTCAGCCAGATGCGTTTGCCCTCGTCCTCCTTCGGCAATTCAAACGTGCGGCGATACCAAGCGATGCTGTTTGTCGGATACTTCACGCCGAGTGTCTTGAAACCGTGGCTACCATCGGCGGCCCAGTCAAACGGCAGTTCCACCGCCCAATCGTGAGGCAAGTTGACAACGCGCCAGTAAGCGTCGGAGAATTTTTCCGACGCCGGCCCGGAGCCGGTGCCGGAATTTTCCAGATGCAGTGCGTCCGGCCAGTCGTCGCCGAGATGGAATTTCCAACCCGCAGCGAGCGAAAGGTGTTCGCGCGGCGAACCGGCGGCGTCCGCGGTCACAGCGCCGAAACACAAAACGTCTGCCATGATCGTGAACAACACAAGCCTCGCAAAACGACGGATTTTCATTTTTATGATCCTTCTGGCGATCGGAGATTGTGTGAATGCGAACATCAGGAACGAATTTTGAGTGCGAAGGCGATCTTGCCGTTGAACTTCTCGGGCAGCGAAACGTGCAAACCGTTCTCGTCGCGCGTGAACTTCACTTTGCCGCCGCCAACGAGCTGGACACCGCCGATCCTGCCCGGCCACTGCTTCGCACCCGACGCCAGTGACTTGACGGTCACTTTGCCGTCCTTGGGAATCTCCAACACGATGGCGTAAAGTGTCCTGCCGTCCTTGGATTGCGTGAACCGAACGTCCTCCGACGTAAATGGTTTGTCCGACACGTCGCTCTGACCGTCGAACTGGCCTTTCTCGGTTGATTGGGCGGATGAGCCTTCGCCGAAAATCTTCCACGGGCGCGTCGCGTAAATCGCCTCGCCGTTGACCTTCAGCCACGCGCCGATTTCACCGACGATCTTGATTTCATCCGCGTCCGGCTGGCCGTCGCGTTGCAGCGGCACGCTCAACATGAGGTTGCCGTTTTTGCTGACGATGTCCGCAAGCATCCGGATGACAGACGCGGCGGATTTGTAATAGTGATATTTGAAAATGTTCTGGTCGTAATGCCACGAGCCAATGCAGGTGTCCGTCTGCCAGGGCTGCGGCAAAATGCCCTGAGCTTTGCCACGCTCGATGTCATAGACCATCGTGCGGCGCTGAACGTCGTCCAGCCACTTGCCGTTCATCACCGCCCCGGTGCGTCCGCCCTTATCGAGACGCGTGTTGTAGAAATGCGCGGCAAGGTTCAGGCCGACTTCGTCGGTGACGCCGACAAACGGCAGCACCGTGTCGTCAAAATAAATCTGGTCAGGATGATAGTCGTCCCAAAGCTGCTGCGTGCGTCTGAAAAATTTTTCCATGTAGGCTGCGTCGGGGATGCTGCTGCCCTTCGTGCCATCCCATTCCCATTGCAGCGCGGAGCCGATTTTGTGACTTTGCGCGTAAAGATCCTGCGGGTCGAGGCCGTCCCACCAAAGTCCTTTGCCGTCGGCCTTCGTCAATTTGCCGTCGTAAGGCACGCCGGCGAGCGGGCCGGTTTTGTCCGCGCCCTGGGCTACTTCATACCACGACCACGCGCGCGAGGCGTGAACGCTCACGCCAAAACGCAGTCCATTCTTCCGCGCTGCCGCCGCCCAGCCGCCGATCAAATCCTTGTGCGGCCCGATGGCGACGGAATTCCACGGCTGATATTTGGAGTTGTAGAGGTCGAAGTTGTCGTGGTGGTTGGCCAGTGCCATGAAAATTTTTGCACCGTTGTCCTTGTAAAATTTTAGGAGTTTGTCCGGTTCAAAATGTTCCGCTTTCCATTCGTGGATGACGTCCTTGAAACCGTTCGTCGAGGGATGGCCGTATTCCTCGATGTGCGATTTGTAATCACCACTGCCCTCCTCATACATGCTGCGCGCATACCAGTCGCCGTGCTCCGGCTGGCATTGCGGTCCCCAATGCGCCCAGATGCCGAACTTTGCATCGCGAAACCAATCGGGCGTTTGGTAATTCGTCAGCGAACTCCAGTCAGGTTTGAACGGGCCGGCGGCAATCGTCGGTAGTTGCAGTGAACTGGTTTGCGCCAACGCCGTTACGAGCGAAAAGCCCAGTGCCAATGTGGTCAATATGGTTCGATTCATTGTCATTATTTTTCGATTAAAGCCAGTCTGGATTCAACACCTCATGGCAGCGGCGGGCCGAGTTTGATACGGTAGAAACGGAGCGGCGAGTTGGTCGCGGCGTCCGTCCAGTTGAACGGCAGCACGGGCGAGTTGGTAATGAGGATGTTGCTCCATTGCTTGAGGTTGGTTGAAGCTTCAATCGCGTAATCGGGCCCGCTCTGGCCGCTGACTCTGAAAGTAAGTTGTCCACTGGCGAGTGAAATGTTGCTGATGCCTGGCGCTGAAAGCGGATTGACGACCATGGAAAAACTTTGCGTGGCGCTCATGCTGGGCGTGCCATTGTCGGAAACTTTCAATGTGAAACTGTTCGTCGAGTTTGCCTGCGTGACGAGCGGGCGGAACGAGAACGCGCCGCTATTGGTGTTGAACGTCGCATTGGTCGCGCCCGCGAGCAGGGCGAAGGTCAGCGTCTGCGGCGGCTGGTCGGCATCCATGGCGGTGGCGGTGAAGGCGACGGTCTGGCCGACGTTCACGGTTTGGTTGGCGATGGAGGCCAGGGTCGGCGGCGTGTTGCCCGGCCAGGCCACGGAATCGATGTAGCAGGTGCCTGACCAAGCGGCGCTTGTCGTAAACTCAATGCCGAGTTGCTGCAATGGCGATACGGTGGTTGACGACACCGTCAAGGTGATCGTGTTCCAAGCGTTGGCCGTCAGATTCCCATACCCAACACTGATCCATGCCCAGTTGTAGTCCTGCAGATAGGGCTGGAGCGTGGTGATCAGACTGCCGCTCGGGATCCAGACATGGAAGGTAATCGTCGTGCCGGGGGTTACAACCACGTCGCCCAAAGACACGGACGATGTGCCCGCTGCCGTGCCGTTGAAGTTCACCGCCAGCGACTGATTGCCCGCAAAGTGCTGCGCGGTTGAAGTCGTTACTCCAGCGATTTGACTGCCGCTTGCCGCCCAACCCTGCGGGTCGGTTTCGAAGTTGAATTGCGCCGGGTCCGGGTTGACGCCGGCTGTCGTCGCGTGGGCCTCGGGTGAAAAACCTGTCGGCCCGGAACTGTTGACGGCGACCACCTGATAGTAATAGGTGGTGCCGCTATTGAGACCGGTGTCGGTATAGGACGTGCCGGTTATGCCGGTGACAACCGGCGCCATGGGACTCTCGTAGCCGGATTCCGCTGCCCGGTAGAGGTTGTAGCTGGTAGCTCCGCTGCCGGCAGTCCAGGACAAGGTTACCTGGCCATTGCCGGCCGTCGCGGTGAGGCCGGACGCAGCGTAGGGGGCGCCGTTCGGAGGCGGAGGCGCGGTTCCACCCGTCAACCCAGTCACAACTTGTTGGTCATTGACTGCGCCAGTGTTCCAGTCGAATGGACTACCAGGAGTGCTCCAATAAAATGGACTAAGTCCGTGGGCATGAGCGGAATCGACAAGATACTTATTCCAATAGTGCGCGGAAGTACTATTATAGGTTGCCTCCGTTCCTGTAAGGAACGACTTCCCCGCAGCCTGGAATTCGCCCACCATTACCGGGATGCCCTTGCTGACATACTGGTCGGTCAGTTGTTGGAATCCCAAGTCTATGTAGCCTTCTTCGCCCCAGGTGGCGTTGCGAGTTGGGTCTCCGGAATAATGGTAGGCCGGTCCCCAGAAGTAGAACATATTGCCCCACGAGGCATCGCTTGACAATTGCGTGAACTGAAAAGGCGTGTAGTTATGATATTCGACCATCAGACGGTTGGGGGTTGGGTCCGCCGGCAGGGAATTCAACCACGACGTGGACCCGCCGCCTTGCAGCACCAGCCAGCGATTGGCGTTATTGCCGCCGACGCCGCGAACCGCGTTGACGAAAGTCTGGTAGTAAACCATCAACGTGGTCATCGCGGCGGGACTGCCCACGTTTGGTTCGTTTGCCGCGGCAAAGAGCAAATGGTTGTCATAACCGGCAAAGGTGGTTGCGATCTGTGTCCAGTAGGAGTTCATCTTCGCGTTGATGGCTGGATCAACAGTTGTCCCAATGTTGTTTTCCAGCCAGCCGTCGTCCCAGTGGTCGTTGATTATGACATACATTCCCGCAGCAATACTCCAGTCAACCACCTGTTTGACCTGCGCCATGTAAGTGGCATTGATTTGGTAGTTGGTCTGGTTGGCATTAAAGTCCCACGCGCATGGGATGCGAATGGCGTTAAACCCGGCGTTGGCGGCAGAGTAGAACAGCGGCTGGCTCGGATACGGCACCCCCCACGTGGACTCCATCGTATTTCCGAGGTTCCACCCATAGGTTGGATTCGGCAGCGGCATGGCGGCGGGCAAGTTGGTGGTCGCCCTCAGACCCAGTGCAAAAACCGCATCAAAGCGGTGGCTGCCGCCGGTGGTAATCGTGCCGCCGCTGATGGGAATAAGCGCGATTTCGCCGCCAGCGTATGCGTTCGTCGCCACGGCCAGCGCCGCCCAGCCGCCGTTGTCCGGCTTGATGCCGAAAGAAAACGCGTAGGTTTTGTTCGTTGCCAGCGGCACGTTCAGCCCGCTCCATTGTAGCCAGTCGCCGTCGGTGAATCCGGGATTGGGCGCGCTGAACGTGTTGAGCAACGTTGCCGTGCTACCGCTCATCGAGTAAATGCGGAGATAATACGTCGGCGTGCTCGCGGGCGTGCCGTAGCCGTTGCCGGAATTCAGCCCTGCGGCCTTGATGGCGACCGACACGAGATTCATCGCATTGGTCCGGGTGGTGAATGTCTGCCCGGCGGGCGGATTGTTGTCGGTGAAGTAATTCAGCCCGTCAGGCCAGGTCTGGTTTCCGCTGGTGGACAGTTGGAAAATATCATTTGTCCCCGGACTCGGTGCGGCGGGGCTGTCCGTAAAAGTTTGCGCATGTAAACTACCCACCAAGCCGACGGCGAAGAGTTGCAAAATATGACTGCGAATGGCGGTGTTCACGCTGCCTTAATAAGGCTAAACTCGACTGCGCAGCGTGTCAACGCCGATCAGGTGAATACGAATCGCACCGTCAGTCACCGCCTCCGCCGGCGAGGAAAAATTTTCCCTGTTCGGCCTGACCGCGGAACAGGTCGAGGGAAGTTGCGGTTGGCATCATCCGCGCTGGCACTACGAGAACGAGCCGGAAACGCGCGCCGCGCTCGACTTGATCGCCAGCAATCATTTCAGTCGAAACGCACCTGGTATCTTCCACGCCCATCCTCGATACACTGCTGCAACACGGCGACCACTACCGTCATTTGGCCGACCTCGCCAGTTACGCTCAGGCCCATCAACGGCTGGGGGAATTGTATGCCGACCAACAAGCGTGGACACGCAAGGTGATCCTGAACATCGCCGCGTCCGGCAGGTTCTCCAGCGACCGCATCATTGCCGAGTCCGCCAGGGAAATTTGGAACGCCAGACCGTGTGCCATTGAACAGCAATGTTACAACTGAAAGGAAATTCCCGATGTCATATTGACCTCCAGCAAAAGCTCCAGCAAAATGATACTGGAAAATTGTAGAATGATAGTGGACAGTTAGTGAACAGATACTGACAAATTTTTCTTGAAACGCAAAAAGCCTTTGCTACGCTTGATGTTACTGGATTCCTCGTAACGTTCAACGAGTTACGTGGCAGATAACGGAGACTAGGTTCTGTTCGATTCCGACCCTCGCCTCCAGTCTAAACCGTGTGTGCGGCAAGGACTTGGGATTCTTCCACACGCGAGTGCCAGCAGAAGTGCCAGCAAAATACTGTCCGGGCAGCTTCTAGCATATCGGTGGTAACTCGCCCACTACTCGGATGCCGAGTCGAATCAATCGTCGTAAACTCATCGCTGCTAAAAACAGTTATGAGACAACGATACAGACTCTATCGCCGGAAAAACGGCGGACGTTACTACATTCACGACGACGTGACCGGCAAACAGGAAAGCCTCG
>Ga0074044_10003198_pt1 | contig 14037 bp, 13 predicted proteins | sample BogForMeECP23OM1_FD_94443 | JGI IMG/M metagenome (GOLD analysis project Ga0074044, IMG submission 94443) | Bog forest soil microbial communities from Calvert Island, British Columbia, Canada - Bog Forest MetaG ECP23OM1 | ecosystem: Environmental > Terrestrial > Soil > Wetlands ... | reverse complement strand
TCTCTTGCGGCTGCCGGGCGAGAACGATTTCCACTCCATGGCAGCGAGCCATTATCCGGTGCCGGTCGAAGCCGAGGTAATCGTGCGCACTGGCGGCGGCGGCGGCTGGGGCGATCCGCTCGAACGCGACGCGTCCGTCGTGCGCGCCGACGTGATCGAGGAATTCGTGTCGCGCCGCATCGCCGACGAGTTTTATGGCGTCGTGCTCAGGGACGATTTGACGCTCGACGAAGCTGCGACCGCGCGGCGGCGAAATGCGCTAAGATCGGCGGCAAAGAGGGAGGAAGGCGATGGTAGCCGTTTCCCCCTCTCCCCATTGGGGAGAGGGTCGGGGTGAGGGGCGCGGGACTCGCGGTCAGCCCCGGCGCCCGAACCCCCTCACCCCAACCCTCTCCCCTCCGGGGAGAGGGAGTTCGCTTGCGCAAGCTCGATCGTCTCGTACTTCCCTCACGGAGATATTTGCTTTCGCGATGGCTGCGAGCCTTTTGCTGCTCGCGAACGCTCAGGCCGCCGAACTCATTCGCGTCGGCAATGCCGGCCGCGAGTCATTTTCCTTCACGCCGGCAAACATCGGCCAAGAGATCGGCATCTTCGCCAAGCACGGTCTCGCTATCGAGATCAGCGGTTTCGGCGGCGACGCCAAGCTGCAGCAGGCCATGGCCGCGGATGCGGTCGATATCGGGCTCGGCTCCGGACCCGGGATGGCCTTCATCGCCAAAGGGTCGCCGGTCAAGGGCATCGCCGCCATGGCGGGGCCGCCGCTTATCTTCGCACTGGTGGTGCGCGCCGACGGTTCGGTGCAGACGATCGATGACCTCAAAGGTCATAAGGTCGGCATTTCCACGGTCGCCTCGGCGACGAATTGGCTGATGAACGAGGTGTCGCGCCAGCATGGCTGGGGCTTTGACGGGTTCACGCAGGTGCCGATCGGCGAGAACGGCGCGCGCATTGCGGCGTTGAAGGCCGGCGCGGTCGACGGCTGCGTGGTCGACGTCGGCTCCGCGCTCAAGTTTGTCGAGCGCGGCGACGGCCGCATCCTGATGCGGTTCGGCGACGTGGCGAAATATTTCATCATGCACGTCATCTTCGCCACCGACAAAGCCATCGCCCAAAGGCCCGCCGCGCTCACCGCTTTCCTTCAAGGATGGTTCGAAACAATAGCCTTCATGCGACAGCACAAGGCGAAATCGGTCGCCACCGCCATGGCGGTCATGGGCACCGACGAAAAGACCACGAGCGGCATCTATGACGAGCTGATGCCGATGTTCACCGACAGCGGCCGCTTCGACTCGAAGGCGCTCGCCGTATTGAGCCGGTCATTCGTCGAGATGAAAATACTTCCGGCCGAACCCGATATGAGCAAGCTTTACACCGAGGCGTTTCTGCCCAAAAACTGAACGCAAGCGTAGGGGAGAATCATGAGTATAATCCGCACCGCATCGCTACTCGCCGCTGCGCTCGGCTGCGCTCTCGCCGCTGCGCCGGCGCAGGCGGCCGAAACCCTGAGCGTCGGCAAGGCCGTCGCCGAGGCGTTCTCGTTCGTTCCGCTCGACATCGGCATCCGCAAGGGTCTCTTCAAGCAGAACGGGATCGACGTCGACGAGATCTCGTTCACCGGCGACGCCAAGATGCAGCAGGCGATGGCGGCGGACAGTCTCGACATGGCGCTCGGTTCGGGACCGGCCATGGCCTTCATCGCCAAAGGCTCGCCGGTCAAGGCGGTCGCGGCATTGGCGGGAGCGCCGCTGTTGTTGACGCTTGTCGTGCTGCCGAACGGCCCGAAAACCGTCGCCGACCTCAAGGGCAAGAAGGTGAGCGTCTCCACCGTCGGCTCGCTGACCTATTGGCTGGTGAGCGAGACCTCGCGCCAGCAAGGCTGGGGCCCAGACGGCATCGACATCGCGCCGATGGGCGCCACGGCGCCGCAGATCGCAGCGCTGCAGCGCGGCGACATCGACGGCATGGTGACCGACATGTCGACCGCGCTCGAACTCGAAAAGCAGGGCAAGGCGCGCATCCTCATGCGCTTCGGCGACATCGTGAAGGATTTCCACATCCATGTCATCTTCGCGACCGATAAGCTGATCGCGGGCAGGCCCGACGCGATCCGCGGCTTTCTCAAGGGCTGGTTCCAGACCATCGCGTTCATGCGCGCCAACAAGGCGGCAACGGTCGACATCGCCATGCAGGTCATGAGCAAGGACGCCGACATCACCAGCCGAACTTATGACGAGCTGATGCCGATGTTCTCCGATGACGGCAGGTTCAATCCGAAGGCGCTCGACACGCTGGCCAAATCCTATGTCGATCTGAAGGTGCTGCCGCAGGCGCCGGACCCGAAGACGCTCTATACCGAGGCATTCCTACCGGCGCCGGCGAAGTAACGCGGGGTGACATTGATGCTCGCGCAGCGATCGACGATGCGGATGGCCGGCGCCCTCGCTGTCGCGGCACTCGCCGGCTTGATGCTGGCCGATGCGGCTCACGCCGCAACCACGCTTCGCCTCGGCAAGGCGCAGGCCAATCAATTCGCTTTCGTGCCGGCCGACATCGGCGTCGATACCGGAATTTTCAAAAACCGCGGCATCGCACTCGAGATCAGCGCCTTCGGCGGCGATGCGAAGATGATCCAGGCGCTGACTGCGGACAGCATCGATGTCGCGCTGGGCGGCGGCCCCGCCATCGCCACCATCGTGAAAGGCGCCCCGATGACGGCAGTGGCGGCGCTCGCCGATGCGCCGAACACGATCATGCTGGTCGTGCTCAAGGACGGGCCGATCAAAACCGTCGACGATCTCAAGGGCCGCATTGTCAGCGTTTCCACCGCTGGATCGCTGACCTACTGGCTGACGCAACAATTATCGCGCGCCGCGGGCTGGGGTGACGAGGGCATCAAGATCACGCCGCTCGGCTCCTCCGAGGCGCAGATCGCCGCGCTGAAAACCCGGCAGATTGACGGCGTGACCACCGACAGCGTCACCGTCTACAAATTCGTCGAGACCGGAAGCGGCCGCATCCTGGTGAAATTCGGCGAGCGCATCAAGGATTTCCACGTCCACGTCATCTATGCGAGCAATAATCTGATCGAAAACCAGCCGGACGCGCTCAAGGCGTTCCTCGCCGGCTGGTTCGATACGATCGCCTTCATGCGCGACCACAAGCAGGCAACGATCGACATCGCCGTCGCGCACACCGGCGTCTCCGCCGCCGTCGCCGGCGAGGGATACGACGACACGATGCCGATCCTGAGCCGGACCGGCCGTTTCGATCCCAAGGCGCTGGACGTGCTGGCAACCTCGTTCGTCGACACCAAGGCGCTGCCGTCGAAGCCGGACATGTCGAAGCTCCTCACGGAAGCGTTTTTGCCGAAATGACAGCGGGCGATATCGCAGTCCGCATCAAAGGCGTCTCCCACCAATTCGGCGAGGCGGGCGAGGCGCAACATGTCCGCGCCCTGCTCGATACCTCCCTCGACATTGCCCGCGGCGAGCTTTTGTGTCTGATCGGCCCGAGCGGCTGCGGCAAGAGCACGTTGCTCAACGTCATCGGCGGCCTGCTGGCGCCGACCAGTGGCGCCGTCGAAGTCGCCGGCAAGCCGGTGCGCGGGCCGATGCCGCACGAGATCGCCTTCGTGTTCCAGGAGAATGCGCTGTTTCCGTGGAATACGGTCGTGGAGAATGTGCGCCTCGGCATGCTGTTTCAGGGCGTGCCGAAGGCGGCGCACGAGACCCGCGCGCGGCGCGCGCTTGAAGCGGTCGGGCTCGCCGATTTCGCCCACCACTATCCCGCCCAGCTCTCCGGCGGCATGCGGCAGCGTGCGGCGCTGGCGCGGGCGCTGTCTCTGGAAACCGACATCCTCTTGATGGACGAGCCGTTCGGCGCGCTCGACGAGCAGACGCGCATGATCCTCGGCGAGGACCTTTCCGTGCTGCTGGCGCGCACCGAGAAGACGATCGTGTTCGTCACCCACAGCCTCGGCGAGGCAGTCTTTTTGGCCGATCGCGTCGCCGTGTTCTCGGCGCGGCCGGGCACGATCAAGAAAATCATCCGTGTCGACGAGCCGCATCCGCGCAAGCCGGATTTTGCGACCTCGGAAAAATTCGCCGCGCTGCGCAACGAGCTTTATGCGCTGCTGCACGACGAAATCCGCAAGGCCGTCGCCGAAGCGGCGCGCGCCCGCGTTGCCGGCGCCGACGGCGGAGCCGCGTAATGGCGCGCCGGGATGAGCGAGCGGCCCGGATCGGCAGCAGGGCGGTGCAGGCCGGCTTTCTCCTTGCCGTCCTCATTCTCTGGTATCTCGCGACCAACCGCTGGGGCGTCAATCGCCTGTTGCTGCCGAACCCGATCTCGGTATGGCACCAACTCCTCGACGTTCTGCGAACCGGCGAATATTTACCCGACCTGCGCGTCACGCTGACCGAGCTGGCGGCCGCATTCGTGCTGGCGACGACGAGCGGCACCATTGTCGGCTATTTCGTCAGCCGCTCGCGCTATGCCATCCGCGTATTCGACCCGCTGTTCGCCGGCATCTATTCGATCCCGATCATTCTCTTCCTGCCGCTCTATGTCCTGTTCTTCGGCCTGGGTCCTGCCTCCAAGATCGCGCTCGGCACCACCATCAGTTTTTTCCCAATCGTGCTGAGCACCATCGCCGGCTTCGGCAACGTGGATCGCATATTCGTCACCGCGGCGCGGTCGATGGGTGCATCGGACTATCGGCTGTTCCGTTATGTGCTCGTTCCCGCCGCGTTACCGGTGATCCTCACCGGGCTACGCATGGGCTTCACGGTGGCGCTTCTCTCCATCATCGGCAGCGAGACCATCGCCTCGCTCGCCGGGCTCGGCCACCACATCGTCGAGCTGGCCGAGGGCATGGATATGGCGCGCATGTTCGCCTACATCGCCTTCGTCGTGGTGATCGCGGCGCTGCTCAACGGCATCGTGTCGTTCCTCGAAGCCCGCGGCAGGCGGCGGGGATGAACTCTCCCGTCCGCCATTTCCTGCCTCGACACCCGGGCGTGGTCCGGCTCGGCGCCGTGATCGTCATCTTGATCGCCTGGGAGATCGCCGCGCGCTGGTTCATCGATCCGCTGTTCATCAGCCCGCCGTCGCGCGTGTTCGCATCGCTGGGAACGGTGTGGCAGACCAACGGCGTGCCGGCGGCGCTGCGCCTGACCTTCTTCGAGCTTGCCGTAGCGTTCGCGATCGCGGTCGTGATCGGCCTTGTTGTCGGTTTGGCCGTCGGCCTGCAACCATTCGCGCGCAGAAGCATGATGCCGATCATTCTGTTGCTCTATGGGCTGCCGCAGATCACCATCCTGCCGATATTCATCCTCTACTTCGGCATCGGCGCCGCGTCGAAGATCGCCTTCGGCGTCACCCACGGCATGTTCCCGATCGTCGTCACCGTCGTGGCCGGCGTGCAGAACCTCAAGCCGATCCTGCTCACCAGCGCGCGCTCGATGGGGGCGAGCCGCTGGCACATCCTGCGCTGGGTGATCTTCCCGCACATGATCCCGAGCTTTTTTGCCGGCATGCGGCTCGGCATGACCGGCGTGCTGCTCGGCGTGCTGCTTGCCGAGCTTTATGTCTCGACCGCCGGCATCGGCCACTTCACCACGCTGTTCACCGAAAACTTCGATCCGACCAAACTGTTCGGCCTCATCGCGATGCTCGCCGCGATGGCCATCGCGCTCAACGAAATCGTGCGCCGCGCCGAGACCAGGTTCGGCCGCTGGCGATAGGAGGAGTCTTGAATGGCCAAGCTCAAGCTGACCGTCGCCTGCGGCGACTATGAGATCGTGCGCGCGCTCAGCGACGGGGCGGTCGAGGCCGACGGCATCGAGCTTGTCATGCTGACCGGCATGGGCTCGCGCGAGCGCCACTGGCGCATGGCGCGTAAGACCGAATTCGACGTCTGCGAGATCAATATCGGCGGCTATTACATGGCGCGCGACCGCGGCGAAGCGCTGACCGCGATCCCGGTTTTTTTGCACCGGCGCTTCCGCCACGGCTTTGTTTTCGTCAATGCCAATGCCGGCATCCGCACGCCCAAGGACTTGATCGGCAAACGAATCGGCGGCACCAATTTTCAGCCCGCCGCCAGCATCTGGATGCGCGGGATTCTCGAAGAATATTACGGCGTGCCGCACCGGCAGTGCATCTGGGTGGTGGAGCGCAGCGAGGACTTCGCGTTCACGCCGCCCAAAGACCTGCGCCTGGAGATGATACCGCCGGGCAAGCGGCTCGACGTGATGCTGGCGGAGGGCGAAATCCCGGCCATGCTGTCACCCGACATTCCAAAACTCTTCCTTGATGGCGACCAGCGCATCGTGCGGCTGTTTGCGAATTACAAGGACATCGAGATCGCGTTTTTCCGCAAAACCGCAATATTCCCGATCATGCACGTCACCGTCGTGAAGCAGGAGATCATCGACAAATATCCCTGGGTCGCGACCAATCTGGTGAAGGCGTTCGCGGCGGCGAAGGCGCTCGCTTATCGCCGCATCGCCAACCCGCGTGTCGTCCCGCTGGCCTGGATCAGGACGTCTTGGGAAGAGCAGGAAGAGATTCTAGGACCCGACCCCTGGGCCTATGGTCTTAACGACGCAAACCGTAAAAATCTCGAAACCGTGCTACGCTATTGCCACCAGCAAGGCTTGATCAGCCGCATGATGCCGCTCGACGATCTGTTCGCCGACACCGATCTCGGCGACGCCGGCGGCGGCGCGGAGAATATTTGATTTCCCCTCCCCCTTGTGGGGAGGGGCAGGGGTGGGGGTCGCGAGGCGAGCCGCAGGCGTCGACGCTCTCACCTCACCTCCCGACCCCCACCCCGCCCTCCCCACAAGGGGGAGGGAACAGGCTGAGTATGCTGCTCGCACCAAGTCTCACCTCAAAATAAGCGCGTAAAGGATTACCATGACCGACGCAAAAAACGACGACCCCGCCTTCCTCTACTTCCCGACCAACTACCGCTGGTCGATGGGCTTGCTGATCTGCCTTAGCGGCGCGCCGTGGGTGGGCGTCGAGATCGACGAGGTCAACCGCGTCGGCCGCGCGCTGGCCGAAAAAGTCGGCGACGATGCGGCGTGGTTCGAGGAATGGTGCCGCATGGGCGAAAAGATCGAAACGCGCGGCCGCGACGCCGCGCGCGCCGGACACCAGCTCACCGCGGCCTCATGTTTTTTGCGCGCGTCGCGCTATTATCAGACCGGCGAGCGGTTCATTCATCCGCGCTCGCAGCGCAGCATGGATGTCTACGCGAAGTCGGTGAGCCTGTTTAAGGAAGCCGCCGCCAGCATCCACCGCCCGCGCATCGAGCCCGTCGAAATTCCCTACGAAAATACCAGCTTACCTGCTTTGCTCGTGCATCCGGACCCGGAGGCTACGCGTGGGCGCCCAGCGCCTGCCATGGTGTTCTTCGACGGCTTCGACGTCACCAAGGAGCTGCAATACGGCTACGGCATTCCCGACCTCGCCGCGCGCGGGGTGGGCTGCCTCATCGTCGATGGGCCGGGCAACGGCGAGAGCGTGCGCTTTCGCAATCTGCCGCTGATCGCCGAGACCGAACGCTACGCCACGCCGGCCTACGAGTACCTCGCCGGCCGCAGCGAATTCGACCAAAAACGCATCGGCGTCATGGCGCTCAGCCTCGGCGGCTATTACGCGCCGCGCGCGGCTTCGCTCGAACCGCGCTTCGCCTGCTGCGTCGCCTGGGGCGCGCAGTGGGACTACCACGAGATCTGGGCGCGGCGGCTCGCGGCGCTCGATTCCGGCAAAGTGTTGTCGCTCTCGGTGCCGCCGGAGCACCTGCAATGGGTGCTCGGCGTTCCCGACCGCGCCGCCGCGCTGAAGAAGCTCGAAGGTTTTCGGCTCGACGGCATCGTGCAGAAGATGAGCTGCCCGTTCCTGCTGCTGCACGGCGCGGGCGACGAGCAAATTCCGCTCGCGCTCGCGGAACGGCTTTTTGCGGCGGTCGGCTCCAAGCAGAAGGCGCTCAAAGTGTTCACGCGCGAGGAAGGCGGCTTCCACCACTGCCAGGTCGACGACGTGACGATCGCCGTGCACACCATGTGGGATTGGATCGCTGACGTGCTCGATGCCGGTACTTGATCCTCCACCGCTTGCGAGACTGCGCCCTACCGCCGGCCTCAAGCCGCCAGCATTTTTTGCACTTCGTTGACCAGCTCGCGCAGATGGATCGGCTTGGACAGCACCTTGGCGTGCTTAGGCGCGGTCGAATCGGAGTTCAGCGCCACTGCCGCAAAGCCGGTGATGAACATGATCTTGATATCCGGATCGAGCTCGGCGGCGCGGCGGGCGAGTTCGATCCCGTCCATCTCCGGCATGACGATGTCGGTCAGCAAGAGCTCGAACGGCTCCTCGCGCAGCCGTTGGTAGGCGGATAGGCCGTTGTCGTAGGAAATCACATCGAAACCGGCATTTTGCAGCGCCTTCACCAGGAACCGGCGCATGTCGACGTCGTCTTCGGCAAGCAGGATTTTGGGCATGGCGACTCGAATCCGGCTTCCGCCGGCCCCCCTAGATTCCATAAGCCGGATCGCGGGTAAACATGAGGTGAAAGTCGGCCATTGTAATCGCCCTTGGCAACCACCTTTGGCAACCACCCTTGGCAACCACCCTTGGCAAGTCGGCACGCCTATGGACAATAGCCGTTGGCGCACGCTAGGGAGCGGTGCCGGGCTGCGAGTCTCGAAAAAGCCCCGACAGGCGTCATGTTGGAAATTCAGGACGAATTTGATCCCCCTTTCGAGGCGGTCGAGCCGGCGCAATGCCGTGGCCCGGTCCTTTTCAACTCGCCGCACAGCGGGCGTGTCTATCCGCGCACCTTCTTGCTGACCTCGCGGCTCGATCTCGCGACGCTGCGCCGTTCCGAGGATTCCTTCGTCGACGACCTGATCGCCGGCGTGGCGGCGCGCGGGCATCCGGTGATGCGGGCGCATTTCCCACGCTGCTATGTCGACGTCAACCGCGAGCCTTACGAACTCGACCCGCGGATGTTCGACGGCCGCCTGCCGTCCTTCGCCAATACCCGCTCGATGCGGGTCGCGGGCGGACTTGGCACCGTGGCGCGCGTGGTCGGCGACGCCCAGGAAATCTACGATCAGCGCATCTCGGTCGCCGAGGCGCTGCGCCGCATCGACGGCCTGTACAAGCCGTACCATCGGGCACTGCGGCGCATGTTCATGCGTCTGCACCGTGAGTTTGGCGCCGCCATGCTGATCGACTGCCATTCGATGCCGTCGGCCACCGGCGCGAGGGATGAGCGCCCGCGCGCCGATCTCGTCCTCGGCGACCGCTATGGCACGAGCTGCGTTCCCATCGTCGCCGAGACCATCGAACAGACCATGCGCGGCTTCGGCTACGCCGTCAGCCGCAACAAACCTTATGCGGGCGGCTTTATCACCGAACACTACGGCAATCCGACAACCGGCCTGCACGCGATCCAGCTCGAGATCAACCGGGCGCTCTATATGGACGAGCGGCGCTATGAGCGGTCGGCGTCGTTCGCGCGTCTCGCCGGCGAATTCGAACTGCTATCCGACCGCCTCGCCGCGCTCCCGCTCGAAGAGTTGGGGCCATATCGGGCGGCGGCGGAATAGCCGCGCCAAATGTTCCATCAGAAAAACCGGCGGCGGAGACAAGAAAGAAAAAGGGCCGCTCACCTTGCGGGAGCGGCCCAAGTCTAGGGAGGAAACGCCCAAGGAGGGCGGCAGTAGCGCGAGAAGGTCTCTCACTACCGCACTGCAACAATATACATCGCGCCGCAAAAAACGCAAGTGCTATTGACCTATTTTTCCCATGTTTTTCCTGAAAATTGTGCAGTAGAAGTTTCTGCACAAAAAAGCAGCAGAACGCACAACCCAGCGCCGCGCTCCGCACGTTGGGGTTTTGTAGCCATTGTGCGTCCGGGCGTGGCGGATCGGCAACACGCCGATTGCCGTTGGCAGCACTCTCCGATACTCGAAGCGGGAGACAACTCATGACGGCGATCGATTTTGCAGCCTTCGTGGACGAGCTCGCCGCCGTTTCCGGCGAGACGATACGGCCGTTCTTTCGCAGCGCGCTGGGCGTCGAGAACAAGAGCCGGTCCGGCGGCTTCGACCCGGTGACGGCTGCCGACCGCGCCGCCGAAGCGGCCATGCGCGCCCTCATCAAGCGGACTTTTCCCGAACACGGTGTCATCGGCGAGGAATTCGACGCCGATCGTGCGGACGCGGAATATGTCTGGGTGCTCGATCCGATCGACGGCACCAAATCCTTCATCTGCGGCATGCCGGCCTGGGGCACCCTCATCGCGCTGACCCGGCGCGGCGAGCCGATCTACGGCATGATGCACCAGCCGTTCACCCGCGAGCATTTTTCCGGCGACGGCAGCGGCGCGCGTTATCGCGGTCCGGCCGGCGATCGGGAATTGCGGGTGCGCGCCTGCGCGGCGCTTGGCGACGCCATCATGCTCACGACCAGCCCATTGTTGATGCAAGACGCCGATCGGCAATGCTTCGGCCGCGTCGAAAAGGCGGTGCGGCTGTCGCGCTACGGCGGCGACTGTTATGCCTATTGCGTGCTCGCCGCCGGACACGTCGATCTCATCATCGAGACCGAGCTTAAGCCGCATGACGTGCTCGCGCTCATCCCCATTATCGAAGGCGCCGGCGGCATCATGACGACGTGGGACAATGGCCGCCCGCATGACGGCGGACGAATCATCGCCGCCGGCGACCGCCGCGTGCACGCGCAAGCAATGGCGGTGTTGAAGCGGTGAGGGCGGCGCCCTCTCCCCGTTGCGGGAGAGGGCAGCGCAAGAGATTCAGCAAACTCGGTTGGGTGAGGGGTTGCGGCCCGACCCCTCACCCAACCTTTGTCGCTGAACCGCCGAGCCGCCCTCTCCCGCAAGGGGAGAGGGCGCAATAACGACGCCTCGCAATGACGGTGGCGACTCAGAACAGCGCCGTGCCCGGAACAAACGCATCGAACGCAGCCCAAAATTGCGCGCGGTAGCGATCCTGCTCCATCAAGAGCTCGTGCTTGGAGCCGACCACCACGAGATGCGAGCCGGCGCGTAACAGCGTGGCGAATTCCTCGATCGCCGAATTCGACACCACGGCGTCGTTGCCGGCGGCGACGATCAAGATCGGCTGGCGAATGCGCGACGGATAGCTTCGCTCGTGCAGCGAATGCATGGCGCGCAAAGCGGCGTCGATCCACGCCACCGTCGGACGGCCGAGCGCCAGCGCCGGCTCGGCCTCGAGAATCGCCGCATTGCGGGCATAGCGCACCGGATCGGAAGTCAAAATATTGCCGACGAAAGGGCGCGCTTGCATGACGCCGACATAGCCCTTCGGCATGTACATGGTGCCGAAGCCGGCGATCCGCAGGACGCGCACGAGCATGGCCGCAGTTGGCGTGGAGCCCATTCCTGTGAGCTCGATCAACGGCGCTGTCAGCACCATGCGATCGAACCAGCGGCGGCCGCGGTAGGCCGCGCGGATGAGCACCGTGGCGCCCGTGGAATGACCGAGCGCAAACAACGGCGGTGGACAATCCGGCAGAACGATCTCGCGCATGAAGATTTCGAGATCGCTGTCGTATTCGGAGAAGTCGCGCACATAGCCCTTGTGACGATCACTGAGCAAGCGATCGGAGAGCCCTTGGCCGCGCCAATCGAGCGTCGCGACCGCGAAGCCGCGAGAGCGCAGGTCGCGAATGGTCTCATAATACTTTTCGATCCATTCGCCGCGGCCCTGCAAGATGCATACGGTGCCGCGGCGGCCCGCCGGCGGCTGCCAACGGGCAAAGCGCAGCGAAACGCCGTCCGGCGTCTTCAGCGTGCCCGTGACGACGTTGTCCGGGACGGGATTTGCGGGAATCGAAACGAGTTTCATGGCAACGGTCGAGCCGTAGCGGCCTCCGCTTATAACAGTCAATGAGAGCGGCTCAACCTGAGGCTCGCGCGCCGCCGCCATCGGCGTGACTTTGCCGCCCGAACCGGGCGTTCCGGGCTTCCCGCAACGGGCCCAACTTTCAAGCAGGGGCAATGGTTTGCGGGACCTTGCGCGGCCCGCAACGGCACTCCATATCAGTTCTGCGCAGGCCAGCGACGGCTGCGCATCATCGTAGGCCTGGTCCAATCGGGCAGGCTTCCGCATGTCGCTTCACAAGGAGGATATGCCATGCGAACTTTCGACCTAGCACCGCTTTATCGTTCCACCGTCGGCTTTGACCGGCTGTTCTCGTTGCTCAATTCGGGCCTCGAGGGCGCCGCTCCCGGCTACCCGCCCTACAATATCGAGCGAACCGGAGAGAATGCGTACCGCGTCACGGTCGCGGTCGCCGGGTTCAACGAGCCTGAACTTTCGGTCGTAGCGAAAGAGAACACGCTGACCATCCGCGGCGAAAAGAACGCCAAGGAGGAGGCTAAGCGCGGTGACGTGCTGTATCAGGGCATCGCAGCCCGCACGTTCGAGCGCGCGTTCCAGCTTGCCGATTTCGTCCAGGTCAAGGGCGCGAGCCTCGAGAACGGTCTCCTGCACGTCGACTTGGTGCGTGAGATCCCCGAGGCGAAAAAGCCGCGCTCGATCCCGATCGGCAACGGCAACGCCATCGAAGGCCAGAAGCAGGCTGCGTAAGTAGCCGCTTTTAGTTTGAGCATGATCTTTTCGGAAAACCGGTTTGCACCCCCGGATCAAGTCCGAGGGCAAGCTTTTTCCGGATCATGCTCTGTGACCTAAAGGGAGCGCCCCGGAAAACCGGGGCGCTTTCGATTCGCAGGTGGCATCCCGGGACGCGTTAGGGCGCGGACTCATTAACGCGCAGCCATAGCCTGATGGATGCCAGTTGGATGAAGGCGAGATAATTTGCTGCGAGCTTATCATACCAACGGCATTAATTCTTGACCTGTCGTGCTCCGCCAACGGGTCCGGCCTTCGGCCGGCCCGATGACAAGCTCCGGCGGAGCATCCAGTAGTCACAAGCGGTGCAGCACGAACTCGAGCGATTGCGTTTACAGGATCACCCGCCTTCCGCTGGTGATGACAGTCAAATGAGTCAATTCTTGAAACCGCTGGTATCATAACGCGTCGCGACCGGCCCATCACGTCCAGATCGGTACCATCAACCCGCAAAGCGCCCATCGCGGCAGATGCCAATACTCTGTTTTTGCTTCCGCTTTGGGGGAATAGCCGACATGGCCGGACTTGCTGCTGCCTCGCCCCGGTCGCGAATGACCCATCTGCGACATTGACCCAAACCGGAAACCGAGCGTTCAATCTCGCTGATGAACCAATTGAGCTGCGACCCCGACTAAGGGTCAAATGAGCGCCCGGGTAATGGCGATCGGCTATCCCGGCTGCTCCGACCAACGTGCGGAGAGCACATGCGATGCAGATGCGCTCGTCAACATACCGGTTTTTCGCACGCTTGGCCGTGGTGGCTCTCGCCGGGTTGCCGATGGTGGCTGCCGCAGACGAGTGGGATTCCTGCGTAAAGCTATCAGATGACCTCGCAGTCGCAGGGTGCTCGCGCGCCATCGACTCGCACCAATACACGGGTCGAAGCCTCGCGCGGCTCTATGCGCGTCGCGGCGGGGCGTACCAGGCACAGGGCGACCTCGACCACGCCATGGCGGATTTCAACGAGTCGATGCGGGTCGATCCGACGTATCCGTCCGCCTACAACAACCGCGGCAACACTTGGTACCGCAGGGGCGACCTCGACCGGGCGATCGCGGACTATGATCAGGCGATCCGGCTCGATCCGAAATATAAGTACGCCTACGCCAACCGCGGCGCCGCCTGGGCCACCAAGGGCGACCTCGACCGAGCCATCGCGGACTTCGACCAGGCGATCCGGCTCGATCCGAAGGATGCCCAAGCTTACTACAACCGCGGCCTCACTTGGAAAGCCAAGGACGACCTCGACCGGGCGATCGCGTACTTCGACCAAGCGATCCAGCTCGATCCGAAATATGGGCACGCCTACGTCAACCGCGGCAGCACCTGGGGCACCAAGGGC
>Ga0074044_10003197_pt1 | contig 14037 bp, 14 predicted proteins | sample BogForMeECP23OM1_FD_94443 | JGI IMG/M metagenome (GOLD analysis project Ga0074044, IMG submission 94443) | Bog forest soil microbial communities from Calvert Island, British Columbia, Canada - Bog Forest MetaG ECP23OM1 | ecosystem: Environmental > Terrestrial > Soil > Wetlands ... | reverse complement strand
TTAAGCGAGCTCGCGCGCACCCGCATCAGGATCTCCCTCAGTCCTGGCCGAGGGTCCTCGCTCGAGCGCAACACGATGCCGTCAACACAACACTGCCGAAGCGGTCGATGCGATAGGCTTCCACCTGTTCCTCCCCTCTGATTGCTTGCGGCGGTCGGTCTTTCCCTGAGCGCCTCCCCGCTGTCGGGGACACGCTGCGAGTTTAGCGAACTTTCCCATATAGAATCCCTATGGGAGTTTTCCCTAAACTCGCAGTTAGCGCTGGTCGACATTGTTCTGGTTCGACCTTCGTCGCGCGCGCGAATGTGCCATCGCGACAGCGGTTCGCCGCCCGCTCCCCCGGTGTTCGACGGCGGGGAGTCCAGATGCAATTGACCGTGAGCCCTCCATCGGCAACCAGCTCGATCCGGTCGCGCGATATTGATAGCATGCAGCCCCGGGCAGGCGAGGCGGCAGCGTTCGGCGTCGGCAGAGCCCCTGCTGAACTCGTCTCCACCTCCAGGTCCGTCCCACCAGAGGATTCTGCTGCCGCAGCGGTCGCGGAGTTCCCGACTGCCCGTACTACTCCGCTCGCAGCCTGGGAAAGCCGGGATAAAATTCCGCGTGCGAACCGCTGTGTTGGCCATAGCCGGTCGCGTCAGGCAGCCCCTCGGGGCAATAAAGCTGTCGATCCGCCGGCGCGGGCCGCTCATGCCAACCGATGTTGAAGCCAACTTGGGGAAGAACTGCAGCTGGCTGTACGGCAGGTGGTCATGGATCCACCAGGCAAGCGCGCGCCAATCCGCACCGTCGCGGTAGCGGTCGGCGAACCATGGCACGACAACGGTCGCCATCGCTCCCATAGCGCCCACGGCATCGCGACGGTCCCAAATGTGGCCGCCGTAATTGCGAAGGTTCGAGGCGCAGCTGAGCCCGTGGCGGTTGCCGAACTCGTTGACCGCCGGCGCGCGGTAGGCAGAGCGGATCGCCAGCCGGCCAAAGGTCGCCTGCAATGGTTCCAGCAGCTGCTCGCACAGCTTGCGGCCGGCGGCGATCGCCAAATCCGGAGCATCCGGGATGTTCGGGATGCCGTGGAAGTCGGCGATCTCGCTGTGCAGGAAATCGCGCATGAAGAACGAGGCCGACAGGCGCACGCGACCGAGTCACCGAACCGGGCCGACCTCTCATTTAGCTTGCCCTCACCCTTTCTCGGTCGCAGGCACAGCGGCGAGCGCGTCCACCCAATGCAGCGCAGAACGCCGCCAGCCTTGCCGCCCGGTAATAAAACGCTCCGGCGCGCAGATAAATGAGGTCGGCCGGAGCGTGGGTTCGTATACGGCAATTGGCCCGTGCGTTATGGTCGCGCTGGCGGGCGAGCATCAACGCCCCGAGCGGAGGAAACGATCGATGGATCTCACCGTGGAAGAAGCCAACCGCATCCTTCGGGGCGCTTTGGCGAAAGCACAGGAGTTGAACATCAAGATCAGCGCCGCGGTCTGCGATGCCGGCGGCCGGCTGGTTGCGTTCCAGCGCATGGACAATGCGATTTGGGCGAGCGCCTATGCGAGCCAAGGCAAGGCCGTCGCCTCGGCAGCATTTGGCCGTCCGAGCGGCGAGATGGCGGAGCGCGCCGATCAGCCAACGCCGCGCGGGATTGCCGCGGCAGAGGGCGGCCACATGATCATGGGCCAAGGAGCAGTCCCAATCATCCGAAATGGCGTCGTTGAGGGCGCCTGCGGCGTCAGCGGCGGCACCGGTCAGCAGGACGAAGACTGCGCCCGCGCCGGCGTCTCGCAATTGTAACACCCCGGTGAAGTTCGCTGGACGGGACAAGGGCGGCTCGTTCAGGCGCGACGTCAGGGGCAGGGTTGCCCAGGATTGGCTCGACCGGATGAGAAACTACGGCAGGCGCCTCATCTAAGCTTGGCTCTACACGCCAACGAGCCGCTCGTGATTTTCACCCGTCGGCGCAGCGTTCATATTCGTGGAAATGGTCTTGGAGATCTGAAAATGGCGGTTTCCCTGGTCTCTTCGCATTTTCAGCACGTGGGTTGGAAATGATTTTCAGCAGGTTCTTGAAAATGAGGAAAACCGCCATTTCCAAATGTTCAGCACTTCCACCCCCTACGGCGGGACGGCCTGCGTTGGACGTCGCCTGCCGGCCCGACCGTGGGGGCGCCGGGCGGTAGCCGAACCGCGGCGGCTCTGACGGGTGAACTCGAACAGGTGTGCTCTGGATGAAGCAGTGGGCGCACTGCCTGCCGGAAATCTGGGTCAGGCGTGCCCGGCACTGCCCTCCTGCTAAAGGCAATCTCGGAAGCGCCTACCGATCTTCTGCGTGATCCGGTCTTGCTGGCCGAAACCGTGATTCTTGAGTTCGCAGTGTTCGCGCTCGATGCCCTGACACTGTGGCTGGTGTTTCGCGCCTTGGGCGACACCCCAGCGATTTGGGTCGCATTTGTCAGCTTCATCATGGCATCGGTGGCGGCGACCCTCGGACCAATCCCGCTTGGCCTGGGCACATTCGAGGCAGCTTGCGTCGGCATGCTCAGCCTGCTCGGCGTAGCAATCGAGACCGCTTTGGCAGCCACACTTTTGCTGCGCGGGCTCACGTTCTGGCTACCCATGGTGCCAGGTCTGTGGCTTGCCAAACGAGAGATCGCTCCGGGATGATCACCTCGCGACCCTGGTCTGTCTGAAACAAAGGTTATTGGGGACCCGGCGCGCGAGACCGCACAGAGCCTTGGTTGAACCGAAGCCGCGGATCAGGGCTCCGACTAAAGGGAATAAGCGACGCCGTTGGTCGGGGGGGACTGCAGGAACCGGCCTTCCCAGTCATGTCGGGCGCTTTGCGGCGTCTTTAATCAAATCGAGGCCATTGATCCGCATCAATGCGTCCGATTTTGAGATAGTACCGGATGGTGGACGAGTAGGAAGCGCAGTTGGTTATCCATCCGCGTCCTCGGAGTTGCGACTTCCGCCCGGCATCAGAAAGGTAGACGAAATGGATTCTTGGCTGGTTCCTCCGATTGTCATTCCTGTTCTGATCGCGATCATGGTCGTTGTTTACGGGCTTTATCGCGCGTATTCGTGAACGGCTCTAATCCGCCGGGTGCCAGAAGTCCGCCCACTGGCAGATACTCCTCTTTCAAGGTTGAGGCTGCCGAGACCATCTCACGCCAGGGATTGTCAGGTTACGTCGCCGCGACCAGAGCGATGTGCCGCTGACGGCGCGTCGGGCGGATCTCGATCATCCGATCAGCGGCAGTTGCGCTCGGATCGTAGGCGCGGGTGCGGCGGCGACCGGCCGCCACAGGCGGTAAAACGCCCATTTCGCGCCCTGGGCGAGCAGCAGGTAGCTCACGGTCAGTCCGGCAATCGCAAAGAGGAAGGCGGCAGAGGGCGGAACAAAGCCGAACCACGCTCCCAGCGGTGTGAACGGCAGCACAACCGCAAGCACGACCACCGCCGCCGAGGTGGTGGTGAGGAGGGGATGCGGGCGGCTCTTCAGCGGATTGCGCCGCGTGCGCAGCACGAAGATGACCAGCACCTGGGTGGCGAGCGACTCGATGAACCAGCCAGTCTGGAATAATGCTTCGTTCGCGTGGAAAACGAGCAGTAACAGCCCGAAGGTCAGAAAGTCGAATATCGAACTCACCGGTCCCAGCACCAGCATAAAGTCGCGGATGAAGCGCATGTCCCAATGCTCGGGCTTCTCGGTGATCTCCCTGTCGACCTCGTCGAGCGGGATCGGCATCTCCGAGACGGCATAGAGCAGGTTGTTGAGCAATATCTGCACCGGCAGCATCGGCAGGAACGGTAGGATCAGCGTTGCCCCAGCCATCGAGAACATGTTCCCGAAATTCGAACTCATCGCCATCATGATGAATTTCATGATGTTGCCGAAGGCGCGGCGCCCTTCGGTGACGCCGCCCTCCAGAACGCCGAGATCCTGCCGCAGTAAAATGATGTCGGCCGCGTCCTTGGCGACATCGACCGCGCTGTCGACGGAGATGCCAACATCCGCGGTGTGCAGCGACGGAGCATCGTTGATCCCGTCGCCGAGATAACCGACGACGTGCCCGCGGTGCCTCAACCCAAGAATGATGCGGTTCTTTTGAACGGGCGTGACCCGGCAGAACAGGTTCGTCTCTTCCAGCCGTGCGGCGAGCGCTTCGTCGTCGAGCGCTTCGATCTCGGTGCCGTTCAGCAACCCGGTGATCGGAATGCCGAGTTCGGTGCAGACATGCTGCGTGACGCGCTCGTTGTCGCCGCTGAGGATCTTGACGCCGACACCCTTGGCCCCAAGCGCGGCGATGGCCGCCCCTGCGCTCGCTTTTGGCGGATCGGATAAGACGACGAAGCCGGCAACAACCAAGTCTCGTTCGTCGGCCACCGTTGCCCCCGCACGGTCCGGTTCAAGCTCGCGCCATGCGACGCCGAGAGCGCGAAATCCCTCCGCGCTGAGCCCCTCGAAGACTTTCGCAGCGCGGACCCGCGCCGCCTCGTCGAGCGACAGAAGCTCGGGTTTGCCGGGCTCTTCGTACCGGGTGGCGAGCTTGATGACATCCTCGGGAGCGCCCTTGGTGACGAGAAGGCGGCGGCCCTCGTGCTCGACGAGGACGGAAACACGGCGTCGTTGAAAATCGAACGGCACCTCGTCGATCTTGGCCCAGCCTGCACCGCGCGGCGGGCCGGATTCGACGATCGCGTTATCGAGCGGGTTCCTCAATCCGGCCTGGAAATGACTGTTGAGCCAGGCCAGCTCGAGCACGTGCTCGCTGTCGGCGCCCGAGAGCGCAACCTGCCGCACGAGGCTGATCTTGGCTTCGGTGAGGGTCCCGGTCTTGTCCGTGCACAGCACGTCCATGCTGCCCAGGTCATGGATCGCGCCGAGCCGTTTCACGATCACTTGCACCTTTGCCATGCGGATGCCGCCGCGCGCGAGCGTCACTGAAATGATCATCGGCAGCAGCTCAGGCGTGAGCCCGACAGCGAGCGCCACGGCGAACAGAAAACTCTGCAGCCAGGGTCGGTGGAACAGCAAATTGATGAGCAGGACGAAGAGAACGAGGGCCCCGGTAAAGCGCACGATCAACATGCCGAATCTGTGGGCGCCCTGATCCAAGGCGGAGGGTGGCGGCGCCCGCCGCAAGCTGCTGCTGATCTGGCCGAGCTGGGTTGCAAGGCTGGTGCCGCAGACCATCAGCCGGGCCGAGCCGTTCATCACCGAGCTGCCCATGAAGGCGGCGTTCGTGGCGCTGGCGACTTCCGGGCTGTCGACGCCTTCATCGCGCGCGTGTTTCTCCGCCGGGTAGGACTCGCCCGTCAGCAATGCCTCGTTGACAAAAAGATCCCTTGCCTCGAGGAGGCGCCCATCCGCCGGCACCAGATCCCCGGCGGCGAGCAGCACGACATCGCCGGGGACGAGGTCCTGCCCCAGCACCGTGACCTCCTGCCCGTCGCGCAAGACCTGCTCCTTGAGCGCCACCGAAACCTTGAGCGACTCGGCGGCCTCCTCGGCACGAAATTCCTGCACCGTATCGAGCGCCGCGCTCATCAGCACGATTGTCGAAATGATGATGAAGCTGGTCAGATCGCCGGTGAGCGCGGAAATCACCGCCGCCGCGAGCAGAATGATCACGAGCGGGTTGCGGAACCGACTGAGGAATTTGAGCGGCAGAGACAGACGCCGCCGCTCCTCCAGAGTGTTAGGGCCATAGCGGAGCCGGCGGGCGGCGGCCTCGGCGGAGCTGAGACCGTTTGGACTGGCCCCGAGCTGCCGTTCGAGATCGGCGAGCGCGATCTGCCAGAATTTCCGCTCGGGCCCGCTATCCGATGTCATCGGCAATCCCTCTGGTCTGTCCGACCCGCATCGCTCGGGGACAGTGCTCACTAGCGGTCGAGCCTAAGACGGCTGGGCATAAACGCGGAGACTTTCGGCTTACGTAGGGTGAAGAAGCTCGATGGAATCGGCATGTAGTCGCAATTTGCGATGGCGTCGCCTGGTCCCGCTTATACGACGGTTCCGAACAATAACCCGACGCCTGCGGTTATCCCCATCGCCAGCGCACCCCAGAACGTGACCCGTATAATGCTTGGGATGACACTTGCGCCGCCCGCGCGCGCGGCCAACGCACCCAAGAGCGCGAGGAAGAGCAGTGAAGTGCCGGACACGAAGATGATCAGACCTGCCCCCGGGGCTAAGGCGGTAATGAAGAGAGGCATGGCTGCTCCAACAGCGAAGCTGCTGGCCGACGCGAGCGCAGCCTGAATCGGACGGGCTCTAAGTGTCTCGGACATGCCGAGTTCGTCGCGAGCATGCGCGCCTATCGCGTCATGGGCCATGAGTTGGTCGGCGACCTGTTCTGCGAGCGCGGGATCGAGGCCACGACCAACGTAGATTGCCATCAGTTCCTTATGCTCGCCCTTGTCGTCTGCTCGGAGCTCCGCGCGCTCGCGCGCGAGGTCGGCCTGTTCGGTGTCTGCCTGTGAGTGCACGGACACGTACTCACCCGCAGCCATCGACATAGCCCCAGCGACCAGGCCGGCGACTCCCGCGACCAACACGTTGCTGCGAGTCCCATGCGCGGCCGCGACACCCAGCACCAGACTCGCGGTCGAAAGGATGCCGTCGTTCGCACCCAATACCGCCGCGCGCAACCAGCCGAGATGCTCCGTGCGATGCCGTTCTCGATGGCGCACCGGCATTCTTGATGCCTCCTAGGCTGGGAGGGAATGATCGTGCACTGGGGCGGCTTGACCCTTCAAGAGGCGGCCCGCCGCGCCGAGCACGGGCACTGATTGACTTAGATCAAAGAAAAGCGCGCTGGCCGCACTGATATCAGCTAATGAAGGGGTGAGCGCTCTCGCGCTCTCCCAGAGTATTTTCGGTGGTAGAATAGCGCCACGGTACAGGCTGGAGAGCCGATGACCGTCAAGGAAATAGGGAGTCGGGGCGCTTGCGCACACCGGCTTTATTTTGCTGTCGCTGTCGCGTTTGTGCCATGACGCGATTGCGCCGCGTGCCGCTCCGCATCGGCCCGGAACACCTGGTCCGTCAGCTTTTTCTGCTGCTCGGGCATCGCGTTGTAGAGGTTGTCGAAGGCCGGGACCAGCTTTTGCAGATGCTGCACGTGCGCTTCGGCCATCTGCTCGTAGGACTGCATGTTCTGCATCGCGTTCATTGTCGGGTACTGCTGAGCGCGCTGTATGAGAGCCTGATCCATATCGCGGGCGTTTTCGCGCATGACCTGGGCGAACTGATCCCACTGCGGCTGCTGGGCAGGGGTGATGTGCAATTGCGCGTACAGTTGTTTGATATGGTTCTCGACCCGTTCCTCCATGGTCTTGCCGGGAACGGGTTGGGATGTCATCGGAGAGGATGCGGCTGCCGGCGGGGCGGCCGGCGCCGGAGACTGCGTGGCTTGCGCCAGCGCCGCGGCGGGCAGCGCCAACAGCGCGATGATGGCCGCAGAAGCGAAATGGCTCGACCGGATTGTCTTCATCGAATCGTTCCTCGGTTTGACGTTGTCTGCGATTTGGAAGGGCGTTGTCGAGGCACGCGCCGGGAGGCTGGCCCCGGTGGGCAAGCCGCTCAGTAGCCGTAATAAACGGGCGGTGGCGGGGCGTAGTAATAGGCCGGCGGCGAGCCATAATAGACGGGCGGCGGCGGCGCGTAATACCCATGCGAGGCGATCGCGGCACCGACGCCCAGACCGATGATCCCGCCTATGATCGCCGCGCCAGCGGCGTTGCCACCACCACCATGATGATAATTCCCGCCACCATGGTGATAGTTATTCCCGCCACCATGCCAGTGCTGGGCATGCGCGGCGGGAGCTATCCCCAAGCCCGCAACGAGCACCGCCGTGATCAGGAAACGTATGCATAAAGCCATGATCGGCTCCCTAGTGGGTCGGACGTTTAGGCATGTAGTTACGGGGAAACATTTATTCAATTTTAGAATAGGCACATTGATCCAAATCAATCGCGCTTCTCTTGGGTCTCTGCCCTACATCGGGGGTCATCGAGCACCGACGGCGGTCTGCAACGAAGCTACTTGCCCGCACCCAGACATGAGATAGACGCCGGTGTCCCAGTGTTGTTACTGTCGCCCCAATGCACGGAACCTATGTCCACAGTAGGAGCATGTAGCGCCGAGGAACTGATATTGCGTATCGACACCGACATCCCGATGGATGTGGATGCGTCCGATCTTCAAGTCGATCTGATCCCAGCGCAGCGTGCCGGACAGCTTCATTACGCCTTTCTCCGAGTTGCGAGGGACACGCAAGCCGTGCCGGTAGGCCAAGAGGCGTTGATATTAAAATAGCCCGCTGTGAAACCAAGCGTTTGATTGTAGTAATAGGTGCCCTTGGCACGCCAGGTTCGCAGATTGTTGTGCGAGTTGCTGGAAAGACCGAGCGCGCCAAGCTGGAGGCTGAGGGCAAGGCCGACAAGGTCGAGGGCAAGGTCCAGAACCCGCAAATGGCCGCAGGTCGACATGCCGGGGTTCGATCTGGCCGTCGACCAGGGTCGGCGCCTGCTACAGAGCCAAGCAGGCAGCCAGCAGACCAGCACTCACGGGGGTCAATTTTGGACGCCGATCCCCCAGCTCAGGGGGTCAAAATTGCACGCCGAAACACACATGATCGACGAAGGTCTGGTAGAGGGTCATGCGCGAAGCGGCGTCCGGGCGACCGGCAATGTGCTCGGCGTCGGGCACGACGTTCGAGTGCAGGAAGAATAGATCGAGGCGGGGCACCCGCAGCCGCTTTAGGCTTCCCTCGATTGATCGGCGCAGAATGCCCTCGATCTCAGCGGGCGGCTGTTCGCCGAGACCGCATTTGCTGGTGACGCGCACGCCATCGGGAAGGCGTCCGGCAAAGGCTTCGCCGACCAACTCCTCGGCCTTACCGTCGCCGTAGCGCGGCGCGAGGTCAAAGAGGTTGAGTCAAGGAGTTGTGGTCGATGGCTAATTCCTTCGCTGTGCAGCTCGCCGATGCGTTGAGAAACTCCTGGGCGGCGGTCGCACGGCCGAACCAGCTCCCACCACCGGGCGATTGGTGGCAAATCTGGTTGTTGCTGGCTGGCCGAGGCTTCGGGAAAACCCGAACCTTGGCAGAGTGGGTGTGCGAGCAGGTGGCATCAGGGCAAGCCAGCAGGATTGCGCTTGTCGCCGCAACGGCCGCCGATGCACGCGACGTCCTGGTTGAAGGAGAAAGCGGCATTCTTGCGTCGCGCCACCATGGTTCCGACCGATCTACGAGCCCTCAAAAAGAAAGCTGACGTGGCCCAACGGAGCAATCGCTAGGACCTACAGCGCCGAGGAGCCCGACCGCTTACGCGGTCCCCAACATGATGCGGCGGTTTGCGATGAACTGGCTTCCTGGTCACGCCCCGAGACCTGGGACATGCTGCAATTGGGGTTGAGACTGGGGCGCAACCCGCGCTGTCTCGTTGCGACGACACCTCGGCCGATAAAGCTCATCCGCGAATTGTTGGCCAGGGAAGGCCGTGACGTTGTCGTGACGCGCGGTTCGACCTACGAAAATCGTGCGAACCTGGCACCAGGGTTTTTCGACCAGGTCATCCGCAAATACGAGGCACCCGCCTCGGCCGGCAAGAATTGAACGCTGAACTGCTCGATGACACGCCAGGAGCGTTATGGAGCCACAGCATTATCGATGCGGCGCGACAAGCTGCAGCTCCGAACCTGACGAGAATTGTTGTGGCGATTGACCCTGCGGCGACGTCGGGTGAGGACGCGGATGAGACCGGTATCGTCGTCGTTGGGAGAGACGATCAGGGTCACGGCTATGTGCTGGCCGATGCCTCGGGAAAATATCAACCCATCGAATGGGCTAAAATCGCTATCGCCGCTTATCGGGCAAATCATGCCGACCGGATCGTGGCTGAGCGGAATAATGGCGGCGATATGGTCGAGGCCACGATCCGCATGGTCGATCAAAACGTGCCGGTCACCACGGTTTGGGCGAGCCGCGGGAAGGTGACGAGGGCCGAGCCGGTTTCGGCGCTCTACGAGCAGGGCCGAATGCACCATGTCGGCACGTTCCCGCAGCTCGAGGATCAAATGACGAATTTTACCTCGGATTTTGACCGTCAAGCGGCTGGATATTCACCTGACCGGCTAGACGCCTTGGTGTGGGCCGCGACCGAACTGCTGGTCGAGCCGATGAAGGGTTGGGGCTTCTTTGAGGTCATGCGGCGGCGCGCCGCCGGCGAAACTCTCGAGCAGATCGCCGGCATCGCCGAGACCACTCCCGAGAAGGAGAAAAAACCGAGCCTGCTCGAGGTCTATAAACAGGCGCTCGCGGCGCATCAAAAATCCTCTGGACCAATGCCAGGCTGATCCCGCGATTTGTCTCTTGTGGGGACGTCGAATTATCTTTCCTTGCGCGTCGCGTTATTGCCTCGGGCCATCTCGGCTTTGATCCGCTGCACCACGCTGGTGCCGGTGCTGCACTCGCGCGCGGTCTTGAGAATGCCTTTGCCGCTCGCCAGCGCTGTGCGGATTGCCGCCTCTTTTGCTGCGCCGATCCTCGCCCGACCGATCGGCTTGCCGCTCTTGGTGCCCTTGTCTCGAGCCCTGGCAAGCCCGGCATGTATCCGTTCCTGAATGATCGCGCGCTCGAACTCTGCAAATACGCCGAGCATCTGAAAGAGCGCCCGCCCCGCTGGGGTGGTTGTGTCAACCGCCTGCTTTTCGAGATAGAGGTCGCACCCAACGGCATTGAGCTCGCCAAGAAAGATGACGAGATCCTGCAAAGATCGGCCAAGACGATCTACCGACCACGCGGCAACGACATCGATCTTGCGACGCACGACCTCTCTCAGAAGCCGATCGAACTCCGGCCGTTTGTCGCGGCCTTTGGCGCCGCTGATGCCTTCATCGGAAAATTCATCGGCGATGATCCATCCCTGTCGACGACCAATTGCCTCGGTGAGACACTGGCGCTGGTTTTCGACGGTTTGTCCATTTTTCGTTGAAACCCGAAGGTAGAGGCCAACACGCTTGGTCACCAGACCCCTTTTAAACATAGATTGTCCCGATATTAAAATCCACGTCGAGCCGCAATTTTATGGCGCGAAATTGCGATGCGATTATAGAGGTTGCAAACCTGACATCACATGTTCTCGAATTCCTTGAAAGACCGAGATTTTTCAAAGGTGGCGCTGATCATTGCACCGTTTTGAGCGCAACAGAGGCAGCTGATAGGTGCGGTAGGACGAGGCTCTCCCTTTCGCTAACGGCAACCCAGCGCCGCTTTAGCGCGAGGAACTGAACGTCTGCGAATAACGCCCGACCAGCGCGCTGATAATTGCGAACCGATTATCCCGTAGAGGACGCGTTTCTCGCTCCGCGGTCCCTTGGGCATCAGGCAAGATCCCCTTTTGTGGCCTCATAGAGCGCGGCTGCGGCTATTCCGAAAGCTCGGCACGAAAGCCGCTCGGTGTCACCTCAAAGGCAAAGTGGAAGGCGGGCAGATCCTCGCCTGGATGGTCCTGCGCATAGGTTAGCTGCGGAATACGAAAGTTGTTCGGTCGTGTCTCGACACCCTTGTAAATGCCGGGATAGAGATCGATGAAATGCCAGCCAGGCGCGCCGGTCGCTTTGATGAAAATCTTGACATCACCCTGGCTGTTGAAGGCGCAGGCATAGCCGATATAGCTGTTGTCGTAGACCAGATGGTAGATGTTTGAGGTCTCCGTCCAGCCGACGCCGTTGAGATGGACCGTGAAGGTAGTGCCCACCGGTCCGCGGCTGATATCGAGCGGAAATGCAGTCGGCTTGATCCAGTACGACCCGGTTTTTTTCGCCGACCCGGCTTCGATCCACATGCCGTGCGCGCCGCCAAGATCGTCCGGCACGGTGAAGCGGAATTCGGCCCGTCCCGAGCCGTCCGCCTTGCTCTCGGCGACGGAAGTGGACGATTGTTCCCAACCTGCCCCGGTCATCCGGTTGCCGATGACGCCGGTCCAGTGCAGCCGATAGCTCTTACCCGGCTCCAATCCTTCGCCGCGCACCAGGGCCGGCTCTCCGACGCCGGAGAATTGCGGCATGGCCACGAGGTCAATTTGCGGCGGTAGCACCCGCACATTTTTCTGCGCCTGCTGTTCCGGCGATGGCGGAAGCACCGGCGCGCCCGCCGTGACGGTGAACGGGATCGCCCAGCGCGGCCGGTCCGGCTCGGGACTCTGTTGCATGTTGCGGTAGGGGAAAGTCAGCTCCCCGTGCAGCACTTCGAGGATGTGCACGCCGGGCTCGCCGGTCGCGGGAATCGAGAAGCTCGCGGAGCCGTGAGTCGTCACCGACGACATCCAGCCAGTGAAATTGTTGTCGTAGAGCAGATCCCACGAATTGAAGAGCGGTCGCCAACCGATGCCCTTGACCTCTACCGAGATCGGCGTGCCCACCGGGCCGCTCTTCGGTGAAATCTCCACCGTCATGTCGATGACGAAGCCCACCTGCGTGAACAACCGACCGCCCTGCTGCAACATGATGTCGTGCATGAAGCCGAAATCTTCCGGCGTGATGAATGTCGCGCTCAGGCGGCCCGCCCGATCGGTTTTCACCTTTGCGATCTCGTACGCCACCGGCTTGTAGTCGCGGCCGTGATACTCGGCGTCCGTGACCTTCCACGCCCCATTGACCGTGCGCCAGACGAGCTGGAATTCCTGTTCCGCGGGCAACCCCTCCGCGATCACCGCCAGCGGCGTGCCCGGCGGACCATGTTCCGGCGAGACGCTGAGGCGACCGACATAGCCACCCGATGGTTCACCCGCCTCGGCTTCCGGGCCGAGCGCGGCTGCCGGGGACGCCGCGACCGCCCGCGGCTGGGAGACCAGCGACAGCGCCAACAGCACACACGCCAGGCCCGCCAGCCGGCGGCCGCAAATCCTCATGAACCGCCCTTCGAAGCTATTTTTTGATTTCCGGTTCGCCCGCGATCACCGCGAGCCGCGACGGCGCCCGCTTGAACGGCTCCCAAGTCTGAGTGGTGTCGTCCATCATCGTCGCGATGACCTTGTAACCCAACGACCCGGTCGGGAAGTCGGCCGGGATGATCCAGTGCAGCGACCAGAATTCGTCGGTCGGGGGGGCATCTTTGGGAGGATGGGGACCGTAATGCGCAGGGATTTTCTGGCCGTCGCCCAATTCCACGACCACGCTCTTGAGCACCTTGTCATCGGCCACGGCCCCGGACGATTCGAGCACACGAATCCGCCAAGCGACCGCTTCCTTGCGCTTGAACTGGCTCGTCAGCACGCAGAACGGTCCGGCTTGATCTGCGACGGGGTGACGGACAATGTCGCCTTCGAAGAACAGCTTCTTGGCCTGTTGGGCCTGCGCGCAATCGCCGAAGCCGAGCACCGCCATGAACAAAACGATTGCCGAGAATGTCAGAGTTTTCATCAGGGCTCCCTTCCCCGATCGAGGGTGCATCTGCACATTGATATCTCGACTGACGCGGTCTTGAAAGGACCTGGTTCGGAGCGACGAGAGGCAAGCTTTAGAACCTCAGGTCGAAAGGAGCTGCCGGCGGTCCGCGCTTTAGGTGATCAGGCCGGAAGGTCCGTTCCTGTGCAGGTTTTCGGACGCCGGCAGTGACGAGCCCTCGACGCGCTGGGCGGCCGGCGTCTGAAAAGCGCCAAGGCACGAAATCGCGGGAGGTGGGGCACCGTCGGTGCCGCGGGCTCTATGGGGATTTAGCCGCGGTGTCAGGTTGGGCTAGGTTGGATCAAAGCGCCCGCTTCAATCGCTTTGCCTCGCAGGGTGGGCATGGACTCTTAACATCCTATGTCGCGTTATCGGGCGATCATAGGAACTCGCGACGAGACCCATCCGCCGCGTGCCGACGGCACGGTGAGAGATGTTCAGTCACCCCGACCACGACGGCCATGAGGCGATGCTGTTCGCGCAAGATACGGCCAGCGGCCTGCGGGCGCTGATCGCGATCCACGATACCACGCTCGGCCCGGCCTTTGGTGGCTGCCGCATGTATCCGTATGCCAGCGAACAGCACGCGATGA
>Ga0074044_10003196_pt1 | contig 14038 bp, 11 predicted proteins | sample BogForMeECP23OM1_FD_94443 | JGI IMG/M metagenome (GOLD analysis project Ga0074044, IMG submission 94443) | Bog forest soil microbial communities from Calvert Island, British Columbia, Canada - Bog Forest MetaG ECP23OM1 | ecosystem: Environmental > Terrestrial > Soil > Wetlands ... | reverse complement strand
TTAAAAAGGCATTTGCAGCATTTATGTTCATTGCATCCGCATCATCTATAATAGCGATCTTCTTCCTGCCCTCAAGCGCCTTCAAAAAAAGCTTTTCCTCCAGTCTTCTGACCGCATCAATTTTGATTTCGTCCTTTTCAGGAGAGATTAACGTAACGTCAGGGTGCGCTGCCGCCTCAATCTTTTTGCATGAGATGCAGGCATCACAGCAATCGAAAGCTGCTGGCCCGAGGCAGTTGATTGCTTTCGCGTAATTGACGGCAGCCAGCCGCTTGCCGATGCCCGCGTCGCCGGAAAACAGCAGGGCTGAAGGTACCCTGTCCCTCCTCAGCATGCCGAACAAGATTCTCAGCGCCCTTTCCTGACCCACTATATCGTTAAGTGCCATGAGTTAAAGCCAGTCCCATGCATTTTGCATTCCCATCAGCCATTTGCATTTAACCTTTCTTTTACGATTTCCCAGATCTGCGCCCGGACCTCTGCTACAGGCAGCGCGGCATCCACGATGCTCACTCTGTCCGGATCGGCCTTTGCGATAGCAAGGTACCCTTCCCGGACCTTCCTGTGAAATTCAATATCTTCAAGCTCGATCCGGTCCGTCTTGTTTGCGTTCCTGTTCCTCGCCAGCCCGGCCTCAGCATCAAGATCGAAAAGGAGTGTAAGGTCCGGCGCCAACCCACCGGTTGCAAGGTGGTCAAGAGACATGACAAGTGCCTTGTCTATACCCCGCGCGTAGCACTGGTAAGCTACCGTTGAATCGCTGAACCGGTCAGTGATAATGATTTTACCCTTTTTGATTGCCGGCAATATTTTTTCAGCCAAATGCTGTGCGCGAGCTGCGTTATAAAGTAAAAGCTCTGTAATAGCGGACATCTCCAGGTGCTCAGGAAGAAGGAGGATCTCGCGTATCCTGCTGCCGATGACAGTCCCTCCCGGTTCGAATGTCAGTACCACATCGTGGCCCTCATCCTGAAGCCGTTCGGAAAGGAGCCGTGCCTGTGTAGTTTTGCCGCTCCCTTCGATCCCCTCAAAGGAGAGGAAAACACCGCTCATGTCATTGCTTCTTTCAGCCGCATAAGCAGTTGACACATCTTTGTAGTTTCCTCAACGCTCCTGGAAGCTGCGCCGCAGGATGGGGTAATAAGAATATTCTCCAGTACCAGCGTAGCAGGCAGGTACTTGCACAGTTCATCCAAATGTGTATCCATTAATTCTATAAGTTGCCTGTCGTCCACTTTTTGAATGACATCAGATGATGGAACAATACCCCAGGCAAGATAGCCGCCGCCGCTGAGAAATTTGCCCAACTGCTCGTGATAGATGGCAAGGGTATCAAAATAATCGAAGGCGTCGAAGTTGATAATTTGCGCGCCGCTTTCCATTACCATCGGCCAGTCCGCTCGCCCGCAGCAATGAACGCCCGGGATGCCGCCTGCATCATTGACAGCTGAAGCCATATCCCTGAGCAATCTGAACGCCTCACCTGCATCCACGCCAAGGTAGGAGGAACTGCCAAGTGCAGAAAGTATCGGTTCATCAATAAAAATAATGACCTCCCGGGCGTGCTGTTTCAACGCATCTATTTGCCATCGCATCTTTGCCTTCAGGAGCATGGCGGCTATTTCGCGTAATTCTTCATCGAAGAAAACGAGCCTGCCGGAGTGGTCCTTCAGACCTAAAGTGAAAGTGACAGGGCCGGTAACATGCCCTTTAAGCAGAGGGAATCTCCTGCCCTTTGCCATCTTCAGAAAGGTGTGGAGACCCCGGCCATAATCCTCAGAAATGGAGATTCTGGAGGTTTCGGTACAGGTCTCATAAAACCGCTCCAACTCGTCGCTGTCATCCCTGATGACCGATATCACCTCGTCCCGCTCGTTGACCTTTATAAACGGCATGCCTTCAGAGTACTGTACAATCATGGACTCTTTAAATGATATGTTAGGCAGCTGCGGCCAGAAAGGGATATCAAAAGTCCCGAACACCAGCTCGCATGCATCGGCAGCATCCCTATGCGGAAGACTGCCTATACCTGTTGTAGAAAATGCCTTGATACGGGTAGACATGTTATATTATAGCAAACGGCAAAACGAAAAATGTAAAACCCTGTTGAAACAGTCTGCAATTCAGATAAAAAAAATGAAACAAAGCATGCAACCATTCCGTAACAAACCAGATCCCTCAGGGTATATGACCCCTGAGGGGCGAGCGCATTTAAGCGAGGAGCTCTCATACCTCTGGAAGGTAAAGCGCCCTCAGGTAACGCAGGCAGTTGCCGAAGCCGCAGCCATGGGTGACCGTTCAGAGAACGCGGATTATATTTACGGTAAGAAGCAGTTAAGGCAGATCGATGCACGTGTGCGGTTTCTCACAAAGAGGTTGAGCGAATTGATTGTTGTGGACAGGCCGCCTGATGATACGTCGAAAGTATTTTTCGGCGCCTGGGTCGGGCTTGAGGATTCCGATGGAAATCTGTTCCGCTACCGCATCGTAGGTCCTGACGAATTCGATCTAAAGAGGGGTTTTATCAGCATTGATTCGCCAATGGCAAAGGCGTTGCTGCGCAAGTCCGAGGGTGAAGAAGTTGTGGTGAGCAGGCCCCAAGGTACGGACATCTTTGTGGTGACATCAGTCAGCTATGAAGTTCAAAAATAGGTAGTGGGGTTCGAGGTGCTGAGAAACTCCGGGCTTATTCATTGTTTTATTTGCACGCTGCTTCTTTTGTCCTTTTCGGGCGCCGGCTTCGCGCTTTCCGATAGGGAAGTGCTCAGCCTTCAGAATGAGCTGGAAGGCAAATCCAGTGGTGATCGGATCGCTTTTTTTGCGGAGCAGTTCCTGGGCACCCCTTATGATATTGACCCTCTCGGGACTTATGTCGCACATTCAGTGATTGTGGCAGATGAACAGGTCGACTGTATGTATCTGGTCTTCAGGGCGGTGGAGCTTGCCTTAAGCTCAACCCCGGCAGAGGCGGTACAGATGGCATTGCAAAAACGGTTTCACTCAAGAGGCGTCGTAAGCAACGGCAAGGTGGTCAACTATGCCGACCGGTTCGCATATGGTGAAGACATGATCAGCAGCGGTAAATGGGGAAAAGAGATAACGTCGGAAATCGGCAAAACATCTGTGATACAAGGCACGCGGGCAGGGGTAAGAATCGATATGCTCCCGCGGGATGAAGTGCTCAAAAGAATGGAGAAGCTCAGGAGCGGCGACCTCATCTTCTTCATTAAAGATCCCCATAAAAGGGCTTCAGACGAGATCGTGGGGCATATAGGGATTATCAGCAGGGCCGAAGCCGTTAACAACGGCATCTATTTAATTCACGCAAACGGCAAGAAAGGCAAAGGCGGGACAGTAAATAAAACAGTATTGAGCGACTATATAAAAAAGATGCCGTTCACAGGAGTCAAAATCACCCGGTTCCCGTAGACATATTAAGTCTGTTATCGTCGGCCTTTAAAGGCTTTTATTCAAAATGCTGTTCCAGCAATTCAGCGGTATGTATAACCTTAATAGCCGTGCCCTCTTTATCAAAACCTCCTCTTATCTGCATTACGCACCCCGGGCAATCCATAGCAACGATGGGGACCGAGGCTTCCCTGATATTCCGGAGCTTTTTCTGCAGGATCGGCGCTGAAATTTCGGGCAGTTTGAGCGAATAGGACCCTCCCATGCCGCAGCACATGTCGGATTCGAACATCTCGACAAGCTCGAATCCCGCCTTTTTCAGAAGCTCCCGCGGTTGACCGTGGACGTTCAGAGTCCTCTTCACATGGCATGAGTCGTGAAAGGTAAACTTCCCTGCGTGCTCCCCTTTTTTCAAGGTGAGCCGGCCTTCGTCAACGAGCTTTTTCAGAAGAGTGGAAAAATCCGTTGCGCGGCCTGAAACCTTACGTGCCCTGGGCAGCCATTCGCCATTTCCCAGGCTCTCGAAGGTATTGATGAACTCGTGCTTCAACGCTACAGTGCAGGTCGGACAGGCTGAGATGATATACCCGGCGTCTTCGATCAGGAGTGCTTCTATGTTGTCCATGGCGTTTTGAGCTGCAACCTCATAAGCGCCGCTATAACGCGCCGGTGCACCGCAACAGGTCTGTTTATCGGGGAACAGGACCTCTATTCCTGCCTTGTTCAATATACTCATGACAGCCTCTCCCGTCCCGGTATAGGCAAAATCAATGAGGCATCCGGCAAAGAAAACGGCCTTTTCCTTAAGTTTCGGCTGCCTGATCCGCCTGAATTTGTCCCTGAAGGGCACAGCTGCTATGGCAGGCAGACTTCTGAATTCTGTCAGGCCGGACAGGAACATCGGCAGATGACGTATAAGGCCGTCTTTTGCAAAAGGTTTCTGGGTAACCGATGCGGTGCGAAGCGTCGAATGAAAGAGCTTGCGGTTGTTGACGATTGAGAATATGGCTTTCTGCGTAAGCGACGGTCCTTCCTCCTTTACCAACCTTCTTCTGATCTCCAGGATAAGATCCGGGATGTCTATCTTCGCAGGACAGACCTCTTTACAGTTGCCGCATTGAATGCAGAGACTTTGAATTTCTTCCGACTTTTTCAGTTCATCGAACCACGCAGTAAGTATAGTGCCTATGCCGCCGGTATATATCTTTCCAAATACGTGGCCTCCCACTAGTCTGAAGACCGGGCAGACGTTCAGGCATGAGGCGCAGCGAATGCATTGAAGCGCCTGTTTGAACTTGGGGTCAGCTGCCATCTCGCTCCTGCGGTTATCCATGAGTATGATATGGAGATCCTTCAGAGACCCGTCGGTGTTAGGGATCTGGCCCGTTATAATCGATACATAGCTGGTCAGCAACTGGGCTGTGGCGCTCCTGGGCAGGGCGGTCATAACAGGAACTATATCTTCAAATCCGGCTACGAGCTTTTCAATGCCGATGATAGCCACATGGATTTTAGGAAGTGTTGTTACCAGACGTGCGTTGCCTTCATTGGTGAAAATAACTATGCTGCCGGTCTCGGCGACCGCCATGTTCGCCCCGGAAATCCCCATTTCCGCATTAAGAAACTTTGTCCTCAGACGGCTTCGGGCGACCTTGACGAGGCGCGGAATGTCGGTGCTCAACCGCTCATTCACCTCTTTACTGAAGAGATCGGCTACTTCTTCTTTCGTCATGTGGATAGCGGGCAATACCATGTGCGAGGGCCTTTGTCCTGCAAGCTGGATAATCCACTCGCCGAGATCTGTTTCACTTACCGAAATGCCGTGTTCTTCAAGGAAAGGGTTCAGATGGATCTCTTCCGACGCCATCGACTTCGACTTCACGACGCTCCCGACGCCGTTTTCACGGGCAATCTTTAAAATATACTCACGGACCTTTTCGGGACTGTTCGTCCTGAAGACCCTGGCCCCCTTTGCCTCCGCATTACCGGTAAAAAGCTCTGCCAGCACCTCGAGGTGAGAAGCGGCATAGGATTTCAATTCTGCGATCCTTGTACGAAGCGCCTCGAAATCAATCCCTTCGTACGCCTTGATCCGGCTGGCACTGTATGCCTCAGAAAACCTGCCGAGCGCCCCTGTCAGGTTCGGATTATGCAGTGCCTTATTTATCGACTCCCTGAATTCCTTTTTCATCGGTTCGCCGCTTTCATCTGTTCTCCGGGTTCATCGACGAAGATGATTATGAGCCTTTCCGGACCGTGGACGCCGATGGTAAGCACGCGTTCGATGTCCGCAGTCCTGCTCGGCCCGGTAATCATTGCCATATAGCCTATCTCAGTGGGATTGATCTTGGTCAATAAAGAGGGCATGCCTGCAACCAATTTGTCTGTGGCAACCAGGGCTATGTGAATAAGGGGCAGCGATGATGCCAGCCGCTGCTCAACAGGGGTGGCATTCTGTGCCAGGGAGCCGGTGTTTGCTATGGCCCAATCCATCTGGGTTATCCCTATCCGGGATTCGGCGGCTGTCTCGCGGCTGAAGTCGAACTTGAGACCCGGCACTTTCTCCGATAGCTGCTTCCTGTCAAACCGGTCGAGAAAACGGCAATCGGCCCAAACAGCATAGGCCCCGGGATTATCGGTGATGCCCTCTTTCCGGAGGAACTGCAGAATAAAATCGAGTGCCGCACCGCCTGAGCTAAAACGATGGACTTCCGAGTTTACCGCTTCGGCCCGCATTTTGAATAAATCAAACACGGCAATAGTCCTTACTCCTGATGCGCCCTTGCCGGTCCGCCGAAAACCCTTGACAACACTGTGACAACCGACACCAATACGGCAGTCACTGCAAGATACAGCAACCCTTCAGTGGGTAAAGGCTGAGCAACGGCAGCAGCTTTTGCAGCAGCCGGGGCCGCCGACACCTTTGAATACACCGGCACGATCCAGCGTATGACATAGGCCTGCAGGCATGCCATTAACCCGATAACAGTGGTCAGTATTATCGAATGTTTGAGTGTGAAACGGAAGATATCCGATTCGTGTCCGACCAGGCCGACTGCAGCGGTCGCAACCGAAAGTGATTGCGGAGAAATCATCTTTCCGCAAACTCCGCCGGAAGAATTAGCTTCCACGGTGACTACCGGGTCGACGCCTATCTGGGTAGCGGTCACGTACTGCAGCTTTCCGAAGAGTGCGTTGGAAGAAGTGTCGGAACCGGTCATAAAGACACCGAGCCAGCCGAGGAATGCGGCAAAGAACGGGAAAAGAACGCCTGTCATTGCAAAAGCATTACCGAGGGTTATGACCATCCCCGAAAAATTAAAGATGTAAGCAAAGCCGAGTATCGACGAGATTGTTAATACAGGCAAGCGAAGTTTCTTCAGGGTGTCTCCGGCAACACTTAACGCTGTCGAAAGCGACGCGCCCATTACAGGGATTGAGAATAGTCCTACAAACAGGATAGCGGTACCGGTTGCGCTAAGAGTGTTGAACATGTAAACAGCGGCCATCGGCTTTCCACCCCTGATGACCATATTATGAAGTCCGGGTATCTGGAATTTGGCGAGGCCGTAAAAATCGAGGGCCGCCTTGATGGGCTTTATACCCCAGGCCGCCACAAAAATAGAAAGGATAAGAAAAGGCGCCCAGGCCCTGAATACCTGCCCGCCGGTGCATCCGAGTTTCCCCCTGCCGCAGGCTGCGGCTTCGTGATCGAAAGTCCAGCTCTCCTTAGGGTGCCAGAATCTGAGGAAAAATGTGAGGCATACGATCGACGCTATAGACGCCAGAATATCAGGCAGCATCGGTCCCAGAAAGTTGGAAGATAAATACTGTACCAGCGCGAAGGAACCTCCGCTCACAAAGCAGGCCGGCCAAACTTCCACTCCTTTCTTCCAGCCCGCCATGAGGACCACGAGGTACAGTGGGATAAGTACACTGAGGAACGGCAGGGTCCGCCCGACCATCTGGCTGAGGGCCATCTGATCAACTCCCGCAACCTGGGCGCCTACTATGATAGGTATCCCAATGGCACCGAACGCAACAGGGGCGGTATTGGCTATAAGACAGATACCGGCTGCATAAAGCGGATTGAAGCCGAGGCCCATCAGCATTGCGGCGGTTATGGCCACGGGCGCACCGAAACCCGCAGCGCCCTCAAGGAACGCGCCGAAAGAAAAAGCGATCAGAAGGGCTTGCATCCGCCTGTCATCCGATATGGCGGCGAGCGATTCCTTGATTATCTCGAACTGTCCCGTCTTTACTGAAAGGTTGTAGATAAAAAGGGCCGTCACAATAATCCACGAGACGGGCCACAAACCGAACAGACAGCCATTTAGCGTCGAAAGCACCGCATACTGGGCCGGCATGCCGTATCCTATAATGGCAATGAGCAGGGCTATCCCAACAGCGCTCATGGCTGCCCAATGTCCTGCCATCCTTTTGAACGCCAGAGCCCAGAACAGATATATTACTGGAACTGCTGCCATAAGAGCAGAAAGACCGAGATTCCCCAAAGGGTCAGTAACTGTTTGCCAAGGCATTTTTTCCCCTCCTCTGTCAATGTTATTTCATTTAGATTACTACTGCGTGCCGGAGGAAAAAAATCGGTTTTCGTCTGATTTTTTACATAGGGTTTTGTCCTATGGAAAAAACGTACTGCGTTCCGCGTACAATGAAAAAAACATAAATATTTGGTTTTGTTATCAGGTTTTATTTTTTTTCGCAGTACGCTGAACGCAGAACGCTGTGCGCTAAACGCCTTGCTCTGTACACTTGTCCACAAGGTAAATAATTGACTGGTAGCCTATCCCGCTGTGACGGGCCAGGCCAATCTCGCAGGTGCGACTATTCGAATATCCCGCAGAGCAGTGCGCCGGGACCGAGTCTCTCAGTTCAGCAAGCGCGGATTCGTTAAGCTCAGGATTCGAAAAGCCCCTGTCACCCGCAAAGCCGCAGCATCCGACAGCCGGAGGAGTAATCACCTTTTCCGAGCATGACTCGGCCACCGCCCTGAATTTCCCCGCAAGTCCCATCTTCACCGAACTGCACGTAACATGCACCGCTACGGTGTCCGGCGCTTTTCTGAACGTCAGCCGGTCGAGGAGAAACGTGTGGATGAATTCTACCGGCTCGTATAACTTCAGCCCCGAAGTAAAGGCATTTCTCATACGGTACAGACAGGGACTGGTGTCGCAGAGCACGGGGTATGAGCCGCCGCCACAGGCCAGGAGCGCTCTTTCGAGTTCAGCTGACAAGCGGTTTGCCTGTTCGAAGAAGCCTTTGCTTTCGAAGGGCAGGCCGCAGCACAACTTATCGGTCCCTTCAGGGAACAACACGTCGTAACCGGCCTTTCGCAGGATGGAAAGCATCGCCTCGAATACCGGTCGCTGGTCTCTATCGTATTTGGAAGGACCCATGGTCCTCACTATGCAGCTCGGGAAATAGACCACTGTACGGTCCGAGCCCTTCCTGATATCCCGGAATCGCGGAGCGGAAATTCCCTTTGGCATATGGGGCAATAACCCCATCCGGCCTCCTCCTGATTTAAGGGGAGGTGTGGAGGGATTATTGCTCTTCACAAGCGAAGGGCCCAGGACTGCATGCAAGACCCCGGCAGCCTTTAACCCGTATCTGACACCGGATAACGTAAGTTCATAGTGGCCAGCGACCCACCCGGCTATGCGCAAGCTGATAGGGCCTTGTTTAAGAGAGCGAAGATATTTTGTAAGCCGCCCGGTGTCGATTGATACAGGGCAGGCTGTCGCACACAGGCCGTCCGTAGCACAGGTCTGCTCCCCCAGGTAAGTGTAACTGTTTTCGAGGACCTGAAGCAGTCCGCCATTGCTGCCGGCTGCCCTGAGCCGTGAAATCTCCCTTTGCACTACAATGCGCTGCCTGGGCGTTGTGGTAATGTTCCTTGAAGGACACTTAACCTCGCAGAATCCGCATTCTATGCACCTGTCCACGATCTCATGGGTTTTCGGAAGAGGTTTCAGGTTTTCTATGTGGACAACCGGATTATCGTTTATCATTACACCAGGACTCAGGATGCTGTCGGGATCGAAGGCTTTTTTTATCCTTTTCATTAAATCATATGCCTTCCTGCCCCACTCCAGTTCGACAAAAGGGGCCATGTTCCTTCCGGTCCCGTGCTCGCCCTTAAGGGAACCGTCATATTTTCCCACTACTGCATTACAAACCTCATCCATGAAATTTCGGTATCGCTTCACTTCTTCCGGATAGTTGAAATCCTGTGTGAACACAAAATGCAGGTTTCCGTCAAGGGCGTGGCCGAATATGATCCCCTCGCTGTAGCCATGTTTTTTCATCAGCGCCTCTACTCAAGCGCAGCACTTGCAAGCTTGTCGATAGGGAAGGCAACATCCTCTATTATGACCGTAGTGCCTATTTTTCTTGCCCCGCCCACTGCGGGGAAAAGTCCTCTCCTGATGTCCCATAGCCTTTCATATTCTTCCTTCAAAGCGGTGAATGAAACGGGCCGGACTGTAGGGAGGGCCTGCAGGGAATCCCTGATTTCGTCCATCTGTCTCCTGAGGGAAACCGGGTTGTCGGCCCGCGTCTCTATGAGCAGGGCAGCGCTTTCCTGTTCCAGCGACCTTAGATAAGAAGGCATCCCCTCCCTGTTTTCGACGGAGCGGAGAGACGCCCTGTCCATCAATTCCACCGCGGAAGATGGTCCCCCTTTCAATATGATCGCTGCCTTGCACGCATTCTCCATGTCAGGGAAGATGACGAGCGCGCTGGCTTTATGAGTATGTTCCGGGACAGTCGTATAAGTGATCTCAGCAATGAAGCCGAGGGTGCCTTCCGAGCCGACCATTAAATGCAGGATTATGTCTATCGGATCGGAGTAATCTACAAAGGAGTTAAGGCTATAGCCGGTAGTATTCTTGATGCGGTACTTATTGCATATTCTCTGTTTGAGGATTCCATCGCTGTTTATCTCGTCTCTGATCCGTCCGATTTCATCCAGGAGATCTTTATGGGACCCGGGGAACTGCAGCCGCGATCCGGGGTCGAGGGTATCCAGCACGGAGCCGTCGCAGAATATAATCTTCATTCCCTCGACAGTATTGTAACTGTTCTGGGCTGTGCCGCAGCACATGCCGCTGGAGTTGTTGGCAGCGATACCGCCGATCATACAACTGTTGATCGAGGCTGGATCCGGTCCTATCTTCCTGTTGTGCGGAGAGAGATAAGTGTTCGCCATAGCGCCGATCACTCCCGGTTCGAGAGTAATCCGCTCCCCGTTGTCGTGGATTGCAAAATTCTTCCACCCGCCGGATATAACCAGGAGCACTGAGTCTGTAACTGCCTGCCCCGACAGGCTTGTTCCGGCAGCCCTGAATGTGACCGGGACCTTGAAGTGACCGGCTGCGTTCAGTATATGAGACATTTCCTCCGGCGTTTTTACCAGGATGACAATCTTCGGAACCAGCCTGTAAAAACTGGCGTCAGTACCATATGCAAGGGACCTGAAGGGGTCGCTGAAAAGCCTCTGTCCGGGGATGAATCCGGCGACCTCCCGGTAAAACAATCTGTAATTTCCCGCAAGACTGTCATGCATGAACTAGAATACAACGTCATGCAAAAGGATGAATATCGGATTTTGTCCTATGAAAAAAACGTGGTACGCTTTAGTCTGTCATACATATGAGGTTGTGCTTTATAGCGTAGTTGGTCAGTTCGGCGTTGTTTTTCATCTTCATTTTTTCGAGTATATGGACCCTGTGGGTGCTGACTGTTTTTACGCTCAGAAATAGTTCACCGGCTATTTCGCTCACTGTCTTACCCGTCGCTATCATGCAGAATATCTGGTATTCCCTGTCGGAAAGTTTTTCGTGAACGGGTCCTTCGGGTTCGGGTTCGAAGTCGAACAAAAGTCTTTCAGCAATGGAAGCGCTGATGTATCTGCCTCCCTGTGATACCTTCTTGATCGCTTCTATGAGCTCTTCAGAAGCGCTCGCTTTTGTAATATAGCCTGAGGCGCCCGCCTTTATTGCGCGGACGGCGTACTGCTCTTCGGGATACATGCTTAATATGAGCACCCTCAGTTTGGGCTTCTGGCCCTTAAGGAGCTTCAGGGTATCAAGACCGTTCAGACCCGGCATAGCGATGTCGAGAACCAGGAGGTCGTAATCATTTTTCGATACCTTGTCCAGGACCTCCTGGCCGCCGCTCGCCTCGTCCGCAACAACCATATCAGGATCATCCTCCAAAACCTGCCGGAGTCCTTCGCGGAAGATAGCATGGTCATCTGCGATGAGTATTCTGATCATGAGCTAGCCGTATAACCTAGAGGGATGCTTAACCTGACTGTGGTCCCTTTTCCGGGAACGCCCAGAATATTGATTTTGCCGCCGAGAAACCTCGCCCTCTCTCTCATTCCCATAAGCCCGAATGAAGAGTGGCTCGAGATCTTTTCATTATCGATCCCTTTTCCATCGTCCCTGATTTCGAGTACAAGCGCATTGTCTTTATTTGTCAGGTCGATATGGACACTGGTGGCCTTTGAGTGGCGGATTACATTCGTCAGCGTTTCCTGCACGATGCGGAAAACAGCTGTAGAAATGCTCTGGTCCGCGACAGAAAGGTCATTGGATATGACAGCAGAGCACGTGATCCCTGTCTGCTCCATGAATTCCTTTGCCTGCCACTCTATCGCAGCCGAAAGTCCAAGATGGTCCAGCACGCCGGGCCTCAACTCTGAGGAAATCCTCTGGACAGCCGTGATCGTTGTATCAACCAGTCCCGACATCTTCTCCGTCTTTTCAATGAGCTGTTCCTGCCCGTGCGACAACCTCTTTTTCAACCACGAAAGATCAAGCTTCAGCTTTGAAAGTATCTGACCGAGCTCATCATGGATCTCACGTGCAATGTGACCTCTTTCCTCTTCTCTCGCAGACTGGATATGCGCGGAAAGGTTCCTGAGCTCCTCCCTGGAACGCCTGAGTTCTGCCGCCGCCTTCTTGCTTTCAGTGATGTCTCTTCCAATAGTTTTCGTCTTCAGGAGTTCTCCGTTCTCATCGAGCTCGATAAAAACGTTCAGACTTGCCATAAACGTTGTCCCGTCTTTCCTTATGAACTCTCTCTCAAGGCCATACATAGCTTCATGATCTTTAAGCACGGCAAATTCCTGCTCATATATCTTCCGCGATTCCTCTGTAAGAAAATAAACGATGGGCCTGCCTATAATGTCTTCTTTCCTGTATCCTAACATCTTAGCTTCCGTCTCATTACAATCTATAACAATCCCGTCCTTGTTGATAGAGTGGTACATATCGGGGGCATTGTCATAGAGGTCGCGGTATTTTTCTTCGCTTCTGTGGAGTGAGTTCTGCGTTTCGATAACACTGAGAGACTGCTCCGCCAGATCGCAGATAAAACGGACGAGCGCCCTGTCGTAAGCGATCATGTAGTTGACCTTCTCGGCGCTGAAAACTCGTATCTTGTCCAGCGCAGCGAGATAGGCATCGAGGTCGTACCCTAATTCCCGTGCCTGTCGGATAAAGTATTGCCGATCGGGAACTTCCCCTTCAAAGTAAAATTGCGTCAGGAACATTGTTGCCATGTGCCGTCCTGCAACAAGGATGGGAATTGCAACATGCCACATACCGTTCGTGCATTTATACTGAAGGAATTCTTTTTTTGCAAGATGGTCTTTTATGACATTATCGCTCTCTATGCAGCGTCTGTTGGAAAGCGGAAAAGCGCGGTGGAAATTCAAACAGATGTCCGTCCATCCGGCCTGGACCAGAATCGACGCGTCAGAAGCATCAACGATGCTCATAGGCAAACCGCTGGCCCTAAAGTTGGAATCGGCAAGCCTTTGTATGAGCGTCATATCGAGAAGGTCGGAAAGACGGTAATCTTGCATGCGCTATATCAGTTGATAAGCAAAGCCCCCTTTGTCTCACTGCTATTATTATATACGATATTAATGAGCGGCTACACGGACAATATATTATCGGGAAAGGACTGGAACATGCTTTTTCGCCTGGAGGCCTGCATAAGCAATTTGATTACATTTAACTTCTTTTATTTTCTGCGAGATGCCCTTGTCAGCCTGCGAAGCTTCTTATGTTTGTGTTTACGCATTTTCTTCTTGCGCCATTTCACTACGTTCCCCACACCATCACCTCCTTATAACGCTTTTGTTGTGATCGTCTGCATAAAGGCCTCAAGCTGCAGCATAGTGGCAAGCGATTCACTGCCGTCATAGGGGATGCTGATGCACGGAATACCGCATTCCCTGCTCAAGGCTTTTAATAATGCAGTTACTATAGTCCCCGGCATACAACCGAACGGCATTGCATTAACAATGCCTGCCGCCCCGTTTGCTACGAGGTCGATGACCTTGCCCACGCTTAACACCGCTTCACCCTCGAAGGACTCATGGACATAGGGCGAAGCGTTATTCAGTATCTCCTGCGTTACCGGTTCCTCAAGCGTCTTCAAAAAGCCACTGAAGCAGCGGCCATATCTGTGTTCTGTTCGCTTCTGGAAATATCTTTTTATAGAGATATTCATGATATCAGACCAGCGCCTTTTAATCAAGGCTTTTCTGAACGATAAGGTATTGACATAATAGAGCCATTCTTCAACAGGG
>Ga0074044_10003195_pt1 | contig 14039 bp, 12 predicted proteins | sample BogForMeECP23OM1_FD_94443 | JGI IMG/M metagenome (GOLD analysis project Ga0074044, IMG submission 94443) | Bog forest soil microbial communities from Calvert Island, British Columbia, Canada - Bog Forest MetaG ECP23OM1 | ecosystem: Environmental > Terrestrial > Soil > Wetlands ... | reverse complement strand
GGACGAGGGCATTCAATTTGGCGCCTCCTCCGCCACCCTTCGCAACGAGGTGTCGTCCTACTTCCAGCCCGCCACGCAACTCCATGAAAAGAGTTGCGAATAAGACTTGTGTGAATTCGGTAGGGCACGCCCGGAGCGCGACCGCACGCCCGAAGACACAGCGCCCACCGAGGATCCGGTCATCGTCAGGATCGCCGAGCGGCACGGGATTCATCCCGCGGCCGTTTGCATCAAATGGGCAGTGCAGCGCGGCCAGACGCCGATTCCGTTTTCAGTCAACCCGCGCCACTACGCTGCGAATCTGCAAGCCGCCACCCAAGACCCACTAAGTGACGAAGAGATGCAGGAGATCGCTCGCGTCGATCGCAACTCCCGTCTGATCAAGGGTCAGGTCTTTTTGTGGAAGGATGGACAGAGCTGGCAGGACCTCTGGGACATGAACGGAGAAATCACTCCGCCGTAAAAAGCGTACATGTTGGCGCGCTGGGCGCGTCAGGCCCGCTCGCGGGTCCGCTGTTGGAAATCGTCCTTTGTCCAATTGCGAGGCATATAATTCGCCCAATTCGCCCGCTCCTCAGCGCGCCCTTTCCCATCCGCCGTCCTCGTCCTCGCGCCAGTAGCTGAGCGCTCGGCCTTGGTCCTTGAGCCGCTTCCACTCGCGCCGCGCCTCGGCGAGCGCCTCCTCGTCGCGCCCGTCAAACAGCCGCACGACCAGGTCGAAGGCCTCGCCCTCCGGTCTCGTCTCGGCCCCGGTGACGAGGACCAGCATGGTCGCTGCGTTGGGATTCTCCACTTTCGCCGTCAGGAAGATGGGCTGCGACATCGGGTCGCCATCGCCGGCTGCGCCGTGCGGCAGAAAGCTCGCGTCGTCATAGGTCCACAAGCGGTCGTTCAGCGCCTCGACCATCTCCTGGGACGAGGCGCGCACGACGACGCGCTTTCCCTCGTCATAGGCGCGCTCGAGAAGTGCGGGCAGCGCCTGATCGACCCGCCGAAGCTCGAGGTGATGGAAGCGGAATTCGCCCAAGGTCAGCGCTTGCCTATTGGGCCGCCGGGCCGACGATGACGAAGGTGCGGTCCGAATTGGTCGCCATCAGGCCCAGGCTGACGCCGCCCGGCTCGTGCTCCTCGGTCTTGCCGGCGAGGTAGACGTCGCCCCGCTGGCGCGAGGCGTCGAGATATTCGCGCGCATCGGTGGTCATGCCCTTGAGCACGCCGCGGCTCTTCCCCCCGTCCCAGCCGAGCGCAGCCTTGAGCGCCGCAGTCTGGAAGCGCTCGAAATTGGTGGTCGTGCGGGCGTTGGCCGGCTCGCTGATCCGCGCCTCGAAACGCAGGAACGTGTCGCCGTGGCAGCTGAGCGTCGCATCGACGTCAACCTTCGTGGTGACGTCGAACACGTTGGCGTCCGAGCGTGTCCGCGACACGACGATGGCGCGGGAGAATTCAACCCCGAGGTCGCTCGCATTTGCACGGAGGGCGGCGGAAAAGGCGTCACAGCCGACAAGCGCCCACGCCGGCCGGCCGCCTGCGCTCCACGCGGCGAGCGTGAGCGCCATCACCGTGGGTCCCAGCCACATCCTGATCTCCCCCAGCTTTGATCCTCGGAAGCGTATCTAATCCTCGTAGGAGTCCGCAATGAGACGGTTCAAAAGCCGTACGCCCCAGCCCGAGCCCCACGACGGATTGATGTCCGACGATGGCGATCCCATGGCGACTCCGGCGACGTCGATATGGGCCCAGGGCGTATCCTTAACAAACCTTTGCAGGAACTGAGCGGCGGTGATCGAGCCGCCGTGGCGTCCGCCGGTGTTCTTCATGTCGGCGATCTTGGAATCGATCAGCTTGTCATAGGCCTGGGCGAGCGGCATGCGCCACGCCTTCTCCCCGGTCGCGTCGCCCGCGGCGACGAGCCGCTGCGCCAGCCCGTCGTCATTGGAGAAGAGGCCGGCGTATTCCTGGCCGAGCGCGACCATGATTGCGCCGGTGAGAGTGGCGAGATCGATCATCGCCCGCGGCAAAAGGGTCTGCTGGGCGTACCACAGCGCGTCGGCGAGCACGAGCCTGCCCTCGGCGTCGGTGTTGACGACCTCGATCGTCTGCCCGGACATCGAGGTGAGGATGTCGCCCGGGCGGATGGCGTCTCCATCGGGCATGTTCTCGGCGAGTCCGATGACGCCGACGACATGCGCCTTGGCCTTACGCGTCGCCAGCGCATGCAGGAGACCGACGACGCAGGCCGCCCCGCCCATGTCCCCTTTCATGTCCTCCATGCCGGCCGAGGGCTTGATCGAGATTCCGCCCGAATCGAAGCAAACGCCTTTGCCGATCACGACGATGGGCTTTGTCCGCTTCGAGCGGGCCCCGTTCCAGCGCAAGGTCACGAGGCGGCTGTCGCGCGCGGACCCCCGCCCGACCCCGAGCAGCGCGTTCATGCCGAGCTTGCCCATCGCCTTCTCGTCGAGGACGTTCGCTTCGACCCCGAGCTTTTCGAGCGCTGCGGCGCGATCCGCGAATTCGGCGGGAAAGAGTACGTTCGGCGGCTCGTTGACCAGGTTGCGGGCGATTTCAACGCCTTCGGCGACGGCAGCGCGCTCGTGCCAGGCGGCCCGCGCCGCGGCCGCGTGGCTCGAGCCGATGACGAACTCCAGCGGGGCGGCGTCCTCCTCGTCCGTTTCCTTCTTGCGCGTCTTGTACTTGTCGAAACGATAACCGCGAAGCCTGAGGCCAAGGGCGAAATCGGCCGCCGCCGCACCGTCCCAGGTCCCTGCCGGCGCCTCGAAGGCAACCTCGACCTTCTGCGAGCCGCTCACCTTGCCGAACACGAAGCCGCCGAGCATCGCCATGTCGACCGGAGCGTTGTCCTTGCCAGGCGTGACTCCAACGATCATCAATCTCGACGCGTCGAGACCCGAGGGGGCGAGGATGTCGAGGGCGGTTCGCTGGGCGCCCTTGAAATTGGACGATTTGGCGGCAGCGCGGATCAGCGGTTCGAGATCACCGAATTGCGCGGCCACTGCGGGCGCCGGCTTCATGTCCGCGCCCACGAACAGGACGAGCGCGCCGCCCTTTGGCGCGGACAGGGATCCAAAGGCGATCTTGACGGCTCCGCTCATGCGACAGGCATTCCCATGTCCGGGTGAAGAACCGCCGCGTGCGGGTCGCACGGGGCGTTAAGAGCCCGAGATATCGGGGCTTTGCCGCGGCCGTCAATAAGATGCCGTTATTCATCGGCATGAAATTCCAAGGTGAAGGGCCCTTTCGGGCAAGGGGGGCGTCCTCGTCTTGAAATACTTAGCCGTCGGGGATAGGCGCTGGCCGCGAGCGGAGCGGCGCGGCGACTCAAGCCCGCGCCTCTGGTGCGGGCGCAAATGAGTCGTATTGAACGTTACCTGCTGAGGACCGCCACGACGGCCTTTTTGACGGGCCTCGTCGTGCTTACCGGCGTCATTTGGATCACCCAGGCCCTGCGCCAGATCGATCTTCTGACGAGCAAAGGCCAGACGATCCTCATTTTCCTCATGATGACCGGCCTCGCGTTGCCCTCGCTCGTGGCGGTCATTGCGCCCGTCGCGCTGTTTGCTGGGATTCTCTACACTCTCAACAAATTCAACGGCGACAGCGAGCTGGTCGTCATGGCGGCCGCGGGCGTGTCGCCGGCGCGGTTGCTAAGGCCGCTGCTGCTGCTCTCGATCGCGGTGTTCGCCATCGTCGCGACGGTCTATGTGCAGCTCCTTCCTTGGAGCTTCGGGGCGATCGAGAACCTGACCACGTTCATCCGCGCCGATTTTATTTCGAACTTCGCCCGGCCCGGCGCTTTTTCCGCTCTCGAGCTGGGCTTCGTTTTTCACTATCGGGAGCGAACTCCGGACGGCGCGCTGCGCGGGGTCTTCATGCAGGACCGCCGCGATCTCGCCCACCCCTCGACTTACATCGCGGAGGCCGGAAAGACATTCGACAAGGACGGCGCCAGCTATCTTCAGCTGTCGAAAGGCGTTCTCCTGCGCCCGCAATCGGCGGGCGACACCGCAATGGTGACCTTCGACAACTACACCATCGACCTCTCCCAGTTCGCCCAGGCCGTCAGCGCGGTCAAGCGGCCACGACAGCGGAGCACGGTTGAACTGATGGCGCCGGGCCCCAAGGACCAAGCCGATCCGGCTATGGCGGGTCATATCCGTAGCGAGCTTCTCGACCGCCTCGCTAGCCCGCTCTACGCGCTGGTCGCCGGACTGATCGCCTTCGCTTCGCTCGGTGAGGCGCGCACGACGCGACAGGGACGCGGTCTCGCAATGGGCGGAGCGATTCTTGCGTTCGTCGTCGTTCGCATGCTCGGCATCGCGGCGACAACGTTGACGGTCGGCGTTCCATCGGCGGTGTTCTTCGTCTGGGCCATTCCGATCGGCGCCATCTTCGTCGCCTTGGCGATGATCTTTCGCCGCCAGCTGTTTCCGGCCTCCCTGCGACGGCTCTCGGCGCCTTCGACATGATCGGCCGAACGCTTTCGATTTATTTCGCCGGCCGTTTTGCGCGCACCGTGATCGCGGTCTTTCTCTTCGTATTCTTTCTCATCTACACTGTCGATGTTGTGGAAATGCTCCGCCGGTCCGGCGACGCGCCGAAGGCGACCGGTTTGCTCATGGCGTCGTTGTCGTTCCTTCGGACGCCGACTGTCGCGGAGCAGGCGCTCCCATTCGCCGTACTATTCGGCGCGATGATCACCTTCCTCAATCTGTCCCGGAAAATGGAGCTCGTGGTGGCGCGCGCCGCCGGCGTTTCGGTCTGGCAGATCTTGGCGCCCCCCGTCGTCGTGATCGTTCTGATCGGAGTGCTCTCGATCGTCGCCTACAATCCAGCGTCGACGTGGATGAAGGATAGGTCTGACGAAATCGAGGCCAATGTATTCGGCGGCCAGTCTAACCCCTGGGGCGACCTGTGGCTGCGGCAAAAGAGCGTCGACGGGCAGGCGATCATCCACGCCCGTGGCAAGGAGGCGGATGGCACGAAGCTCACTGACGTCGAGGTCTTTAACTTTGACGACAAGGGGAATTTTATCGAGCGCGTCGACGCGAGCTCGGGAGAGCTGCACGAGGGCTATTGGGAATTGCACGACGCCAAAATGGTGACGCCCGGATTCGAGACCCTTCCCGCCTCGACCTATTTGCTCGCGACGATCCTTAGTCGACGCGAGGTCGCTCAGGCCTTTGTGTCGCCGGAAACGGTGTCCTTTTGGAGCCTTCCCGGGCTCGCCGAACAGACGGCTCGAGCTGGCCTGGACGCGACGCCGTACCGACTGCGGTACCAGGAGCTGCTGGCTCGGCCGCTGCTGCTCGCGGCCATGGTGCTGGTCGCCGCATGCTTTTCGTTAAGATTCTTCCGAATGGGCGGCGTCGAGTATATGGTTTCGGGTGGCGTCACAGCGGGGTTCATGCTTTATGTCGCGACCAAAGTGATCAACGATCTGGGCGAGGCCGGGTTCATCAGCGCGCCGGTCGCGGGGTGGTCGCCTGGTTTGGTCGGGTGTTTGTTTGGCGTTTATGTTCTGTTGCAGCAAGAGGATGGTTGATGGGATCCTCCGTCAGCTCCTCCTTTGAGTCGGGTTCGCGCGTTCGGGCTGCGAGAGCGACGCTGCTGACGATGACGCGGGCGGGTCTCGCCGTGCTCATCTTGTGGCTCGGCTTTGCGCCGTCGGCGAGCGCAGCGCAGGTGCCGCCGGCTCAATCGAGCGCAGAGGCGGCCAAGACCCCCGACAAGCTCGTTATCGAGGCTGACGAACTTATCTACGACAAAGACAACAACACCGTTACGGCGGTCGGCTCGGTCCAACTCTTCTACCAGGGCCGCGTTCTTCAGGCCGATCGTGTGATCTACAATCGCGCCACCAAGCGGGTCTACGCCGAGGGCCACGCGAAGATGACCGACGAGCACGGCGACGTCGTTTACGGTAGCCGATTTGAGCTTAGCGACAATTTCCGCGACGGCTTCATCGACAGCGTCCAGGTGCTGACCTCCGACAAGACGCGCTTCACGTCGCCACGGGTTGAGCGATTGAACGGCGACGTGACTGTTCTGAACAAGGGCGCCTACACGGCCTGCGAACCGTGTAAGGATCATCCCGAGCGGCCGCCGTTCTGGCAGGTGCGCGCTGCTCGGATCATCGAGAACCAGGAGACTCATACGGTCTACTACGAGGACGCGCAGATGCTCTTCTGGGGTGTCCCGCTCTTCTATATGCCCTATTTCTCCTCGCCGGACTCGACCGTCAACAAGCAGACCGGGCTTTTGGCGCCGTCGTTTGTTTCCGGCGCCAATCTGGGCTACGGCTTGAGCTGGCCCTACTTCATCAACCTCGCGCCGAGTTACGACTTGACGCTTATTCCGACGTACCTCTCGAAACAGGGGCTCCTCGGAGAGGTCGACTGGCGGCAGCGACTGTCAAACGGCCAGTACAGCATTCGCGCGACCGGGATCGACGAGCAGCAACCCAACGTCTTTCCGGTGTACCCCTACGGGGCCGGAGACCAGCGGCTGCGCGGCTCGATCGAAACCAAAGGCAACTTTTTCCTGAACCAGAACTGGCAGTTCGGCTGGAACGCAACCTGGCTGTCGGACAAGTTCTTCGCCAACGACTACAGACTTCAGGGCATCGATTTCAGCAACTATTACTTCCAGGACGTCGTTTCGTCGGTCTACCTGCGCGGTCAGGCCGACCACAGCTTCTTCGACCTGAGCGCTTACCACTTCGAGGGCACGACCCCCAACGACGACAACCGCACCCTGCCTGTAGCTGCGCCGGTGTTCGACTACAACCGCGTCTTCGCCGTGCCGGAAGACCGAACCAACGGGATCGGCGGCGAAGCGACGGTCGACGTCAACGTCGCCAACATCGATCAGACCAACGCGGCGTTCCAGTCCACGGGCCTCGAAACGTACGACAACGCCTATCACCTCTACAACGTCTGCGAGACAGTCGTCGGCGACAAATTCGTCAACACGTACTTTCCCGGCGCATGCATGCTGCGCAGCATCGCGGGCGACTACACCCGCGCGTCCGGGCAGGTCTCCTGGCAGCGCAGCTATATCGATCCGATCGGCGAGGTGTGGAAGCCGTTCGCCTTCGCCCGGCTCGACGGCGAATCGACTGAGCTCAACGAGACCGGCTCGATCACCTACGCGAGCTCGATCGGGTCGAGCACGGTGGCGAACTCGAGCCAGGCTGCGTTCTTCTCCGGGGGCGACCAGGGCTCGTTCGCCCGCGGCATGGCGGGCGTCGGCCTCGAATACCGCTATCCGTTCACCATGAGCTCCTCGTGGGGCACGCAGACGATCACGCCGATCGGGCAGTTCATCGTCCGGCCAAGCGAAGTCATTCCCAGCATCCAGCCCAATGAGGACGCCCAGAGCCTCGTCTTCGACGAGACGAACCTGTTCGCTTGGGACAAGTTCTCCGGCTACGACCGGATCGAGGGCGGCACGCGGCTCAACTACGGTCTCCAGTACACGGCCAATTTCGCCAATGGCGGCCATGCCGACGTCATCGGCGGGGAGTCGATCCAGGTCGCCGGCCAAAACTCCTACACGCTCTTCGACGTCGCCAACACCGGCCTCGACTCCGGCCTCGACCGGAAATTCTCCAACTTCGTCGCCGGCGAGACGCTCCAGCCGACGTCGGCCCCGATCTCGCTCATCAGCAAGCAGCAGTTCGACAGCACGACGTTCCAGCTCGATCGCTTCGACGCCATCGCCAAGGCTAATGTCGCCGGAGTCAACACCAGTCTTGACTATGCCCTCTACGCGGCGCAACCGGCGCTGGGTTGGGAATTTCCCCGCGAGGGCCTGACCGGCAGCGCGTCCTATAGTTTCCTCGATCGTTGGTCGGTCAACGGATCGCTCGTCCTCGACATGTCGCGCCATTATTACGACACGGCCGGTCAGGAGACCCCGATCTTCTACCCGGTCGGTTATTCGTTAGGGCTCGGCTACAAGGATGACTGCACCACCTTTACCCTGAAGTATTCGTCGGCCCTCAGCGCCCCGGCGGCCTACCCGATCTTCGCCGGCGGACCCGTCATCTTCAATCCGGCCGTGCGCGAGCAGACGCTGATGTTCCAGCTCACTCTGCGCACCATCGGCGACATCAAGGGGAACGTCGGCCTTTGACGGCCTGACTCTCAGGGGCCGGAGCGCGTTCATGACAGGCGACAAGCCGCCTCTGGCGATGACGATGGGTGACCCAGCGGGAATCGGTCCCGAGATCGCGCTCGAAGCATGGCGCGCACGGGTAGCGGGCGCCCCCCCCTTCTTCGTCCTTGCCTCGCCGGAGCTCCTTTTCGCCACCGCGAAGCTGGCGAGCCTCGATACGCCGATCATCGAAACCGAGCCTGGTCACGCCGCAGCGGTCTTCGACAAGGGTCTGCCGGTCGTCCCGCTCGAGCATCGTGTCGAGGCCGACCCTGGGCGCCCCGACACACGCAACGCCGCAGCTACGATCGAATCGATCGCCCGCGCCGTCCAGGCGGTGCGCGACGGCGCAGCGCGCGCCCTCGTGACCAATCCGATCGCCAAGGCCGTGCTATACGACGCCGGGTTCCGCTTCCCCGGTCATACGGAATATCTGGGCGAACTCGCCAAGGCCTGGGGCGAGGCGGCTTTTCCGGTCATGATGATCTGGTCGGAAACGCTGGCTGTGGTGCCGATCACCATCCATATCCCGCTCTCTGAAGCGCCAAAGGCGCTGAGCGCGGAGCTCATCGCGAAGACGGCGCGGGTGGTCTACCGCGATCTGCGCGCTCGCTTCGGTCTCGCCCGACCCCGACTCGCTGTCGCCGGCCTCAATCCGCATGCGGGCGAGGGCGGCGCGATGGGAAGCGAGGAGACGACAATCATCGCCCCGGCGATCGAGACACTGCGCGCGGAGGGGATCGACGTCACCGGGCCCTTGCCAGCCGACACAATGTTCCACGCTGCCGCTCGCGCGCGTTACGACGTCGCGCTGACCATGTATCACGACCAGGGCCTAATCCCGGTCAAGACGCTCGCGTTCGACGAAGGCGTCAACGTCACCCTCGGCCTGCCCTTCGTGCGCACATCGCCCGACCACGGCACGGCGTTCGATATCGCCGGCAAGGGAATCGCCAATCCTTCGAGCCTCATTTCGGCGCTGAAGCTTGCCGACCGGCTGACGCGATGACGCTCGCAGCCGACGGACTGCCGCCGCTGCGCGAGATCGTGGCCCGGCACGGGCTCGACGCCCGCAAGGCGCTCGGCCAGAACTTCCTGTTCGACCTCAACCTAACGGCAAAGATCGCCCGCGCGGCGGGCCCGCTCGCGGGGGTGGCCGTCGTCGAGATCGGACCTGGGCCAGGCGGCCTGACCCGCGCGCTCCTCTCGGAAGGCGCGAAGAAGGTGATCGCGATCGAGCGCGACGAGCGCGCCCTGCCTGCGCTGGCCGAGATCGGCGCTCGCTGGCCGGGCCGGCTCGAGGTGATTTCCGCCGACGCGCTGACCGTTAAGCCAGAGACGCTCGTCGCCAAGGCGGATGGGGCGCCGATCCAGATCTGCGCGAACCTCCCCTACAACGTCGCGACGCCGCTGCTCACAGGTTGGCTCGAATGCGAACCCTGGCCGCCGTTCTACGATCGCCTGATTCTTATGTTCCAGCGCGAGGTCGCACTGCGCATTGTCGCGACGCCGGCGCAGCGCGCCGACTATGGCCGCCTGGGCGTGCTAGCCGGCTGGCGCGCCGAGGCTAGAATCCTGTTCGACGTGTCGCCCGCCGCCTTCACTCCGCCGCCGAAGGTCACATCGAGCGTCGTCGAGCTGATCCCGCGCGCCGCGCCGGATCGCTGCGACGCGCGCCTGCGCTCGGCCGCGACGCTCGCCGCGTTCGGCCAGCGGCGCAAGATGCTGCGCCAGTCGCTGAAAGCCTTCGCCGCGTCGCGCGGCCTCGACCTCGCCGCGCTCCTTGCGGAGGCCGGTCTCGATCCGACGATGCGGGCGGAGGAGGTGGACGTCGCCGGGTTCGCCGCCCTCGCGCGGGCGGCGGAGGCCCAAAAACAGGCCCTTCTTTGACGCCAGGTCGCCGACCGGGTCGGGCTGAGTCAGGGCAGCGGCCGAATGCCCAGAGCGGTGGCAAATTCCCTGCTTTGCAGGGAATGGGCAGGGAATTCGGCCCAAATCGTCAAAATCCAGCTCGAAAAGACCTTTGATTCCAGGATCTTGCGGAAAAATTCCCTGCGCACGCGAGCAGGGATTTTTTTCACGCAGAGCAGGGAATTAGCAGGGAATTTTGGACCGAGAGCAGGGAATTCCCAATCGAAGTCCGTCCGCCGGTCAAAGGGCGTCGGTGGCTGGGTTGGCCGCGCCCGAAATTGTCCCTGGTTGGCAACGCGGCCAAAACCCAGTGACCCGCAACCTGATATAACGCTGACAGATTGTTGATGAGGGAAAGGGCGCGGATTTAAGGCCCGGCGGCAGGCGTCGCCAAACGGGTCGCGCGAACGCCTCGGCTGTCTAGCCAATTTCCTCCTAACCCCCGCCTTGCGGTTTCAGGAGCCCCAGTTATGGTCATCCGCCAACAAATCATCCGGGGTTCACGCTCATGCCTCGCGTCCGCGCCAACGGCATCGACATCGAATACGAGAGCATCGGGCGCGACGGCGGTCCGGTCATTCTGCTCATCATGGGCTTCGCGTCCGCTTTGACGAGCTGGCCGGACTCGCTCTGTCAAGGGCTCGCGGCCAAAGGGTTTCGCGTCATCCGGTTCGACAATCGCGACATCGGACGATCGACCCATTTGGCGCAACTCGGCGCGCCGAACCTGTCCGCCATGATCGCCAAGGTCGAGTCGGGTGGGCCGGTCACCGCGCCTTATTCGCTCGAAGACATGGCCGACGACGCTGTGGGTCTCCTGACCGCGCTCGGGATCGACCGGGCGCATGTCGTCGGCGCCTCGATGGGCGGCATGATCGCGCAGCTGGTCGCAATCAACCATCCCGCGAAGACCAAGAGCCTCGTTTCGATCATGTCCCACGCCGGACGGCTCGAGGTCGCGGAGCCCAAGCCTGAAGCCTTCGCTGCGATCATGACGCCGCCCACAAGCCCGAGCCGCGAAGACCGGATCGCGCGTGGGATCGCGGTGTGGCGCGTCATCGGCAGCCCCGGCTTTCCGGCAAGCGACGCGGAACTTCGCGCCAAGATCGAACGCGGAGTCGACTACGCGCCCTATGACCCGGCGGGACTGGCCCGTCAGATGGCGGCCGCCATGGCGGCGGCGCCGCGCAACGATCGCCTGAAGTCCGTGAAGATCCCGGCGCTGGTCATTCACGGCGCGGACGATCCGCTCGTTCCCGTTTCGGGCGGCGAGGACACGGCGAAAAGCATCCCCGGCGCCGAACTCCTCGTCGTCCCCGGCATGGGCCACGATTTCCCGGAGCCGCTCGTGCCGGTCTATCTCGACGCGATCGGCGATTTTGTGGCGAAAGTCGAGGCGCGCGAACGCGCCTGAGCCCGCCTTTACGACCCGCGCCGCCTTCGCATAGTGTCGCGACGAAGCCGCCGCGGGCGGCGCAAGCCAGAGGACTGCCCATGACCATCAAAGTCGGCGAACATCTGCCCAACGCCACGCTCCGCCTTCTGACCCCCGACGGCCCGAAGCCGGTCGAAACGAAGGACTATTTCGCCGGCAAGACCGTCGTGCTGTTCGGCCTGCCGGGCGCCTTCACGCCGACCTGCCACAAAAACCATCTGCCAGGATTCATCGTCAACGAGGCGAAGTTCAAGGCCGCGGGCGTCGACAAGATCGCCATGACCGCGGTCAACGACCATCATGTGCTCAAGGCCTGGGCGGAGGCGACGGGCGCGGCGGGGCATGTCGATTTTCTCGCCGACGGCAACGGCGACTTCGCCAAGGCGATCGGCCTCGACCTCGATCTCTCGGCCGGCGGCCTAGGGCTGCGCTCGAAGCGCTATTCGATGCTGGTCGTCGACGGCGTCGTCAAGCTGCTCAACGTCGAGCCGGACCCCGGCAAGGTCGATTTCTCGGGCGCCCTGGATCTCCTCGCGCAAATGAAGTAGGACGGCGCACCCTCATCCGGCGCTTCGCGCCACCTTCTCCCGCAAGCGGGAGAAGGGAACGCGCCCCCTCTCCCGCTTGCGGGAGAGGGCCGGGGTGAGGGCGAGCGACGCCTACCGCAAATTGCCCGTATGGCCGAGCGAATAGCGGCCAGGCTGCGGCCAAACGGTGAGCCCATGCGGCATGCCGCCGACGGGGACCGTCTTCACCGCGCCGTCGTCGGTGTTGAAGGCGTAGATGACGCCGTCATACCGACCCGACAGCCACAGCCATTTGCCGTCGGCGCTCAAGTTTCCCATGTCCGGGCTGCCGCCGCCGGGGATCGTCCAGTTGGCGACGACCTTGCGCGAGGCGAAGTCGAGCACCGAGACGCTGCCCTGGCCGTGCTTTTGGCCGGCCATGTTGTGGGTGCCGCGATTGGCGACATAGAGCTTCGTCCCGTCGCGGCTCGGATAGAGGCCGTGCGTGCCGACGCCGGTCGGAATGAAGCCGACCTCCTTGAAGGCGTCGCCGTCGACGACCACCAGTCCGTCCTTCAGCATGTCGGCGACGAAAAAAGCCGAGCCGTCAGGCGCGATGCGGATGTCCTGCGGCATGCCGCCGTGCGAGAGGGGCAACACGCCTTCGAGCCGGTGGTGGACGAGGTCGATCTTGGCGAGCGCGTTGTCGTATTCGCAGGTGAAGATGGCGTAGGCGCCGTCGGGAGAAAAGTCGGCGTGGTTGATGCCCGGGCACCTGGGGGTGGCGATGTAGCCCTGCAGCGCCATGCTCTGCGGATCGCGGAATTCGAGCCGCCGCATGGCCTCGGCGACCATGATCGCCGACTTGCCGTCGGGAGTGAAATAGAGGTTGTAGGAATCGGGCACGACGATCGCCTTGCCGAGCTTGCCGGTCCTCGGGTCGATCGGCATCACGTCGGCGTGGCCGCCGCGGTAGCTGATGTCGCCGGACACCCAGAGCGTCTGCAGGTCCCATGACGGCACGATATGCTGCGGGCTCGGAATGGCGGTCAGGCTCTCGATCACCTTGAAGGTCTCGGGGTCGATCACGTCGACCTTGCCGGTGATGAGATTGGGCGAATAGACCCGGTAGAGGTGGCCTTTGACGGCGGGGCTGAACATGCCCGCACGCGTCCCGGCGTAGACGTTCTTCGGATCGACGGGCGCCGGCATGGACATGTTGGCGGGCGGAAGATCGATCGGCTTCTCCGGCCCGAGCTGGTAGGCGGCGAGCGCGATGAAATCGCTATCCTTCCGGCCTTCTTCGACGACGCTGCGGCAGAAGGCGGCGCATTGCGCAGCGTCCGTGCAGGCGGTCGGGATGGTGAAAGACTGCGCGGTTTGCAGCGCGCAGTCCGGTCCGACGACCGCCGCTAAAGCCAAGGCTGACGCGCCAAACCACCCGCCGAAGCGCATTGTTCGCCCGGTCCCCTTTACCGCTGGTTAGTTCGACCCCGCCCCTCGATCGCGACTTTCATGCGCCGAACGCAATGACTGGACGATGAACGGGAATCACTGGAACGTTAAACGCGCCATCGCGTGGTTGGTTCCAACGAGGGCGACGCCGATGGCGCTCTTGCGCCACATCCCCTATTCTTCCGGCCATGACCCAGCCCCACCGTCCGGTCGGCCCCGGCGACCACATCTTTCTCGTCGACGGCTCGTCGTTCGTCTTCCGCGCCTACTACCAGTCGATTCGGCAGGACCAGAAGTACAATTACCGATCGGACCGGCTGCCGATCGGCGCGGTGCGCCTGTTCGCCACCAAGATGCTGCAGTTCATCCGCGAAGGCGCGGCGGGGATCAAGCCGACGCATCTGGCGATCATTTTCGACAAGTCCGAGAATTCGTTCCGCCGCGAAATCTATCCTCCCTACAAGAGCCATCGCCCCGATCCGCCGGCCGATCTGGTGCCGCAGTTTCCGCTGCTACGCGCGACCGTCCGCGCTTTCGGCATGATCCCGGTCGAG
>Ga0074044_10003194_pt1 | contig 14042 bp, 22 predicted proteins | sample BogForMeECP23OM1_FD_94443 | JGI IMG/M metagenome (GOLD analysis project Ga0074044, IMG submission 94443) | Bog forest soil microbial communities from Calvert Island, British Columbia, Canada - Bog Forest MetaG ECP23OM1 | ecosystem: Environmental > Terrestrial > Soil > Wetlands ... | reverse complement strand
AGACCGATGATGCCTGCCTTCAGCATGGCGGGGTTATACTCGGAAAGGGGCGGGGAGCACAAAGGGAAAATCCGAAGGCCGAAGGCCGAGAGCCGAAGGAAGGCCGAAGGCCGAAGTCCGAAGAGGCCGATCGAACGGCTTGCTGTATTACTTCGTGGCGGTTTTGGCTACGGCAGCGCGCATGGCTTGCTTGAATTCGTCAGTGCCCTGGTCGAAGGCCGCGGCCATTGGCAGGACCGGGGTCTTGCGGATGCGGCGCTTGAACTTCTTCAGGTTCTCCTCGGCTGGCGGCTCGTCCATCTTGTTGGCGACGACCAGGCGGTGCCGTTGGAGGAGCGCGGGGTCGTAGAGTTCCAGTTCACTCAGCAGGCTCTTGTAATCGTCCCACGGGGCGCGGCCATCCGTGCCGGCCATGTCCAGCAGGAGCACCAGCACCTTGCACCGCTCAATGTGCCGGAGAAACTCGTGGCCGAGCCCGACGTTGCGGTGCGCGCCCTCGATCAAGCCGGGCACATCGCACACAGTAAGGCGGTGGAAATCTGTGTATTCGACGATGCCGATCTGGGGGTGGAGGGTGGTGAAGGGATAGGGGGCGATTTTGGGCCGGGCGCGCGAGATGACGGTTAGCAAAGTGGATTTGCCGGCGTTGGGATAACCGACCAGGCCGACTTCTGCCATAATGCGCAATTCGAGAAGGAAGTCGCCTTCGTCGCCTGGCTCGCCCGGCTGGGCGAAGCGCGGGGTCTGGCGCGCGGCGGTGGCAAAGTTGCGGTTGCCCAGGCCGCCGCGCCCGCCTTTGCACAAGACGAAGCGCTGGCCGTGGAGCGTGAGATCCACCACCAGCTCCCCTTTGGGCCTCACGCCCACAGCGGGTGTTGCCTCATCCTCCGCGCGGGAAAGATCAGCCTCCAGGGCGCTTCCGCCGGCCGCCATGCGAATCAAAGGGCGCTGGCTGGAGCTGAGGCGCAGGTCCGGGCGGGCCGAGCCGGGCTGGGCTTCGCTTGCGTCCTCGGGGCTGCCTTCCCGAGCCAATCTCCAGACAATGGTGCCGCAGGGGACCTTAACCAGGAGGTCCTTGCCGGCGTGGCCGTCCATGCCCTTGCCCAGGCCCTGCTCGCCGCCCTGCGCGATGAGACGCGGCTGGTAATACTGGGCGATAAGGTTGTTCAGATCGTGGTCGGCTTCGAGGATTACGTCGCCGCCTCGCCCGCCATTGCCGCCGCTTGGCCCGCCTTTGGGACGATACTTCTCGCGCTGGAAGGCGACGCATCCTTTGCCGCCGTGGCCGGCACGGGCGTAGATCTTGATCTCGTCAACGAACATCGGAACGGGCGGAGGAACGGAAGGGGGGGGTGATGGAGTGGTGGAGTGGTGGAGTGGTGGAGTGGTGGAGTGGTGGAACCATCGCTGTTAGCATCAGCACTCCAATACTCCAAAACTCCATTACTCCGTGGTCCCTCAATGAAAAAGGCGAGGCCATTGCCTCGCCGCGAAGGGTGGTCCTTGGCCGCTTAGCTGGCTGCCGCCGGGGCGGCTTCGGCCAGGACGTTGATGCGGTGGCTGTTCTTGTCGAACACGACCTTCCCGGGCTTCAGTGCGAATAGCGTCCAGTCGCGCCCGGTGCCCACGTTCTTGCCGGCGACGAACTTGGTGCCGCGCTGGCGGACGAGGATGCTGCCGGCGGTTACGAGTTCGCCGCCAAAGCGTTTGACGCCCAGCCGCTTGCTGACGCTGTCGCGCCCATTGCGGACGCTGCCTTGACCTTTCTTGTGTGCCATAAGTCCTTAAGTGGTAATGGGAGTTTGAGAAGCGGTGGCCGCCGTCTCGGGCAGGCCAGGCTCCGCTTGGGTTTTTATCTCTTTGACTTTGACCACCGTCAATTCCTGGCGATGCCCGATCGTCTTGCGATAGCCTTTCCGGCGTTTCATCTTGTAGGCGATCTTTTTCTCGCCGCGGATGTGCTCGACAACGTCGGCCACCACGGTCGCGCCGGTTACCGTGGGTGAGCCCACGATGACTTTGCCCTCGTTGTTGACCATGAGCACGCGCTCAAAAGTGAAGGGCTGCCCGGCTTCAACGGCCAGGCGCTCGACTTCGAGCTTATCGCCCGCGCTAACGCGATACTGTTTGCTTCCTGTTTCTAAAATACAATAGCTCACAATAAGAATCCCGTTCTTAGGGAACGTGAAGAATACGAGAGAAACGGGTAATTGCAACTGCAAAATTGTAAACGTTTATTCCTACGCCCGCTGGAGCAGCGACCAGCAAACCGAAGGCGACAGCCTGCGGCGGCAGGAGCAAGCGGCAATGGACTGGTGCGCTCGGCGAGGTTGAACCTGCCCGGGTGTGAGGTTGACAGCGCCGGGTCCGCCAAAGCCGGAAAGAACCGGGCAGCCGGAAGCGGCCTCGACCGGCTCCTGAAACTGGTCAAGTCGGGTGACTACCTTCCCGTCGAGGACAACGACCGGCTCACGTCGGCGTAGGTGTGCCCAACTTTGATGCTCTGGGCTTCCTTGAGCCGCTCGAACACCCACTTCTCGTGAGCCTGTTGTTGCGCGGCTTCGTCACCACGTAGCACACGAACGCCTTTGTCGGTGGGGAGTGCAATCCCGCCCGCTAACTTAACTTCCCGCTCGGGGTAGCAAAATCCCTAGTTTCCTCAGGAAAACGAGATTTCGATACTTGCACGGAATGCGGTCTGCCGCGTCGTGGCCTGCATGAAGGTTGCACTGCCGGACCGGGTGCTGCCGACCCGCGTGGCATCAATCCAGGCCGTCGCAGCGACGCTGGCCCAGCGCCGGTGACTGGGGGACAATCACTCCGTCGAATCGCCCGGCAGCAGATTCTGGGGCAGGTCGGTCAGAGCAGCGCGGTGGTCGGCGTAGGTAACTACCCAGACGCGGTCGTACACGCTGCCTTTCCAGCGTGCAGGCTCCGGCTTGACCCCCAGTGCCTTCGCCAAGGCCGGAAGGTAGTCATGTATCCAGCAGACGATAACAGTTTTCCCGTCGAGGTTCGGGTCTGAGAGGACATGCTTGGCCAAGGCGGCGTAATCGCTGGCGCCGTACGGCGTCTGGATGGATAATTTCAGGTGCTCAGCTAGCGGTTCGAGCGTCTCGGAGGGACGGCGGCTGTGCCCCCGTCTTGTGAACTGCGGGGCGAATAACGCCGCCGGTAAACCGTTGGTCACCAGAAATGGTTTAGTTGTCAGGAAAGCTACCAGCGCACGCGCTCGTGACCCCCCGCGCTCCGAAAGGTGGACATTGGACTCATCCGGGGGCTTCTCGGCATGGCGCAGCAGGATGACCTGCGCCGGTCGCGCCAAGACGGTTTCCGCAGCGACGAGGAACAGCAGCAGGATGAGACGGCAGTATTTCATGGGTCAGCCGGTCCGCAGCTTAGCCGGAAAGAGGCCCCAGGCACCTGCAACCGCCTCGGGCGAACCCGCTTGGCAGTTGGTGAAGGAGCCGGAAGTGTAATCCGTCACGCCAGCCAATTAGATGTTTTCTTGGACGTTGCATTCCGTGCGCATCATCCGAGCCAGGGCGCGGCTGTCAGAGTCCTCGGAACGGGAAAGGGCGTCGAATACTCCTTGGATGTCTGCGGCTGGCCGGTTCTGACCGAGCTTGAACTTGCCTTCGATGCGGGCGATGGGAATCTCGAAGGCGACGATGGCCTGGATGAGCTTGTCGCGGTAGTCGTCGGGAAGGTCTCCAGGCCATCGCCGCTCGAAGGACGCCTCGTAAGTCGATACCGTCTCGCACAGGAGAGAGACAACGCGTTCGTGCTCGGTGAAGACCGCCGGAATACCGTAGGCGTGGACGGCGGCATAATTCCAGGTCGGCACGGCGGGCTTGGTCTGATACCAGGATGGAGAAATGTAACTGTGCGGGCCGTGAAAAACGACGAGGACTTCTCTGCCGGGAGTGAAATGCTGCCATTGCGGGTTGGCGCGAGCCATGTGAGCAACGAGCGTGCCGTGGCTCCCAACATCAGGACGGTAAAGCATCGGCAGGTGGCTGGCAAACGGAGCGGTCCCGTCGTGAGTGATAAGCGTGGAGAAGCTGTGGCGCTGGATGAACGCCGTGACTTTGTTGGCGTCCTCAATTCGGAAAGCGGGCGGAATATACATCGCAAAATTACGAGGGAGCGTTCACAGACGCCCAACCCCAGGGCAGTCTAGCCGCCGCGCCCTGCGGTGCAAGCGTGCAGGTTCACGCAAGCCGGACGAGGGCATGGGCGACACCACGACTGAACTCCAATCGCTTCAACCCGGCGCACCCGCTGGCGCTCATCGGCGCACCCAGCCAGTTTGGAGTGCCGCCGTGGTCGTGGACATCACGCGCCGGTCGGCCCCCGGCTCCAGGGGCGGCGCTGCCGCAGGCTCACGGCGTCACCCTTACTCCACGCCCGCCGTGGCGGCGGCTTCGGGGTCGATTTTCTTGAGGGCATTGGTGGTCAGAGACCTATAGTCACAATCGTCTTGTGATTTTAGAAATTCGAGCACTGCGGGAACTGTGCCTTTGGCCTCCGGTCCAAAGTCCTCAAGGGCACCGACGGATTTGATTCCGACACCGGCGTACGGGTCATGCAGGGCAGTTACCAATGCAGGCACCACAACTTCAGGGTCAACATGGATTCCCTGATAGACCGGCTCCCTCTCACGAGTAGCTCGATACACCTGCCACCCAATCACGCCAGCCAGAACCATCAGCAGGACGGCGAGCGCGATGTTGACCCGCTTTCGCATGGCGGCAGTATGACGTGTTCACCGGCGGGAATCGAGAAAACTCGCGGCTGGCGGCAGCCCCGCCAGCGCCACGGGAAGCGGGGCCGACCGGCGGCGATGGCCCAGAGCAGGAGATGACATTCGCCCACCTGTCCCTCACGGGGACTTAACACCTACGCGGTAGAAGAACGGCCCAGCGCCAGTGGCGTTGGTGTCCGCGTAGCTGGTCGTGCCCGCCTGCCCCACAATGTTCGTGGCCAAGATTGTGAACGGCGAGGTCAGATTCGCGCTGCGCTCCAGAAAACAGTTCACCCCGGCCACGCTCTGCCAACTCCGCGTCACGCGGTGCCGAGCCGTCGCTGCGACCGGTGCCGTCGATCAGACCCGACAGCTTGCAGTAAACGCCTGGCCTTTGCACGAGCGCCCGCATCTGGCTCACCCAGTCAGCCGGAGGCGGCTTGCCGTCCACAACGACACCCGCCAGATGGTCCATGATGATCCGCAGGCCGGGCACTTCCTTTGCCAGCCGATCCGCACACGGCAGAATCTCCCTGCCGCCCACCAAGTCCAGCCACAGGTCATGCTCGGCCAGCAGCTTCAGGTCAGTGACGAAAGCCGGATCGTCGGACGTACCCTCCAGTTTGCGGCCGCGGATGCGAATCCCTCGAAAGAGCTTGTTGGCCGCAAACCGTTTCAGGTGCCCGGCGAATTCCTTCGTGGCGACCGGCAGGTGTCCCACGAAGTCGACGATGAACAGGTCGTTTGCCGCGAGGTCGAGTACCCACTGATTGTCCTCCAGCCACGGGCTGGCCTCCACGACGACCGTGCCTGTCACGGGCTGTGGCACCGCTAGGGCGCGGTAATCCTCGGGCCGCACCGGGCGATAGAGTAGCTTGTCCTCGCGGGGCGGCCACGGCACGCCCTGGTGGCGACTGGGGTCATAAAAGTGCGTATGGGCGTCGATGACAGCGAAATCGTAGCGCCAGCAGCGGGCTGGCGGGGTGCGTCCCCGAGAACCGAGGCCCAGCCGGTCAAGCTCACTCCGGCGACCGCTTCCACGGCAGCAGCCAGAAAACGTCTGCGGTTGTAGGCGGCGCTCATGGACGGTTGAGGAATGCAGGTCCGTCTCCGTGGCTGGTCATGTCCTGAATCAGGTTCTGGCAGGCGGCTTCGACGCTGAAGGGCTGTACCTCGCGTTGAAACCTGCCCTGAAGGCGGAAGGCCATCACTTCCAGCGGGCTTTTCCGGTAGGCGAACCGTTCCAAGCCAGCAGCATAAAGCGCCAGAAACCGTTGCGCGCCAAGGAGCCGCCACTGGATGACATGCACCAGTTCGTGAAAATGGAGGGACTCGTCGCGGGCGTGGTCGGCACGCACAAAGTAGGTGTCGAAGAAGGTCATGCCTCCAGCGTTCATTTGCTCGAAGTTACGGAACCCGTCGAGCCCCATCGCCGATAGCGGCGGCATTGGCACCTTCGGCACAAACACGACTTTCGCGGAAGCTAGCGTCCTCTCATCGTAGTATTGGGGCAGACGGCCAAAACCGAGGGAGGCCACGGACCGGGCTGCCGGAGCCTTTTCCGCCAGGGTCTTCTGCATCCATTCTGAGATCAGTGGATAAACGGCTCGAAATTCCTGTTCAGTCATCGGCATAAGGGTTGTTTGATGAGACCCCCTTGTTACGGTCCGACCGACGAGGCCAGCGGCTACTTCAAGATCAGGTAGAGCGCGTGGAGAATGCCGGGAATCCAGAACAGGAAGCAAAGAACGATATTGATGATCGTGTCTTTGGCGGAGTGGGTCTTCAGATAGACGGCCAGGGGCGGGAGCAGAATCGCTAGAATAATCAGAATCACCTTCCTCATATTTCGCTGTCCTTTCTGGTGGCACATTCAGGCAAGTGCCCGCCGAAGTCAAGGGATTCGGCGATCACCTGTCGAGCGGCGGCAGTCGGAAGCGCCCTTGACCCATAGGTCGTCCGGGGCTACAAGGCGGTCATGAAAACCATCGTGCCTGCCCTCGCGGTATTCCCAATCATCACGCTGCTCGCTTATGCCGAGGCACCCACCGCCGACCAAGTGCTTGCCCCGGCCAAGGCGAAGGCGGCGGCGGAGCACAAGGCCATCTTCCTCCACTTCGGCGCTTCCTGGTGCGGATGGTGCAAACGGCTGGATGCGTTTCTGGACCGGCCCGACATCAAGCCGGTTTTTGGAAAGTACTTCATCCCGGTCAAGCTCGTGGTTCAGGAGAACGAGAAGAACAAAGCGTTGGAAAATCCAGGGGCCGACGCCCTGCTCAAGGACTTGGGTGGTCCTGCGGGCCTGCCGTATTCAGCGTTTCTGGATGCCAAGGGGGCGCTGATCGTCAACTCCAAGTTCAATGGCCAGAATATCGGGTATCCTGGTGAGCCAAGCGACATCGACTGGTTCATCCAGATGATGAAGAAGGCCGCGCCCAACGTGTCCCCGGACGACCTGAAGACGATTGAAACGGCGCTCAGGAGTTTCAAGAAGACCTGATGCTTACTTGCCAAGAGCAGGCCGATCAAGCTGCTTGCCTGGCGGAGCAAGGCGTTTACGTCGGCACGTTCCGGGATGCTCTACGACCGCTCCCGCTACGAATACCGGGGCAAGTTTACTTAGACTCGGTTCAGACGCGACTGCCTCGCTGAATACGCGGAGGTCTTCAAGACCAGAGGAGACGAAATACAGAACCGTGCGCGACCGGTGTCTAAAGGGAGTATGAAACGCAAGCTTGTCGCTATTGAGGTCATGCTGCCGGTGGTCGGGGCCTTCGTGGTTTTCCAGTGGTTGAGCCGGTCGGCGCAGGCCCGTTGGGCCGCTTCCGCGACGCCACAACCTGCAAAGGCTCCGTCAGTGGTTCTGGAGTCGCCACAGCAATCCCGCTGGACCGCCACCGCGACGGTGTCGCCGTCCTCCAGCAACTCGGCGACGCCGACAAACACATCGCTGCCGATGAAATGACCGTCGCGTCGGCTTAGAGAAGTCGGTCGTCGTCGCGCGACGGACGGGAAGGCCCGCTGTTGGAGCGTGGACCGGGTCGGGGGAGGGGGAGAAGTGGCGGAACGCCTTCCTGGCCCGCGTGGCGGAGGGAGGGAGCGCACGCGGGTTTTACGGGGGCGGCTGCCGCCTCGGCGACTTGCTTGAACATACTTCTTGCCACATACTTCTTGCCAGGGTCCGCAAAGGGAGTAAAACGGCAGACGGGAAGAAAGGACTCCTGGAGCTTACTCCCGGAAATCAGAATGTGCTATGAAAACGTCGTTCAAACCGGTGCCGCTCCTGCTGCTGCTGTCGACGCTGCCAGCCGCGAGAGCACAACCAGTCGTGCCCAAGGACCTGCCCTCCGCAGCGGTCCTAATCGAGGTTCCCTTACAAGGAGGGACCGGTTGGGGGTCAGGACTCTACATGAGGCTATCGAACACGGTTTTCCTGGTCACTGCGGACCACGTGCTATTCGACCCGCTGGCCTCTCCCACGCTTTCGCTGTCAGACCTTACCGACCTCGATGCGCTCGCGGCCAAGTTTGTTCAGCCGGAGGCCGATGATTCGGTTTCACAGTATTTGACCAACCAACTTTCGTCTGAAACCCGTCAGTTGCTGGTCGGGTTCGATCGCGGCGCGAACTTTCAACTGAAAGTGAATTTGGCGGAGCATCTGGTTAAGGACCTAAATGGCGTTCTCAGCACCGGCCTTTACGACTCCCTGCGGTTCACCAATGTTGCGCTGTCACCGCAGATATCGATTTTGCGGGAGCAGCATCCGCAAGGAGCGGACCTCGTTCGCTTCAATCGGATGCTGTTGCAGGACGCCTACCCATCAGCGGTATCGAATAAATTCCTATTTGCAAAAGGTGGCGTTTTAAGAGGCCCAACGGCCCGGCTTCATGGTCATGGCGAACCAAGGATTAATGGAAAGGCAGACAGGAATGAACTGGCCCTGGACTTGAGATCGTTGATCGGGAATCAAGTTCTCAGACGGCATCCATCGCGTGACGTGGCAGTCATTCCTCTTGCTGATGTTTTCCAACGTACGCCAACCAACGAGGCCAATATCTGGCACAAGGCCGTAACAAACGTATTCAGCACTGAATCTGGATTCCTTAACGTATCCGTGGGCGCGTGTCAGCTATTCACCAATGTTGAAAATGCGGCAGATACAATAGTCCTTGGGTACCCGGTCAGCTTGTGGAATCCTCAGTCACCCGCAATCGATCTTGAGGAACCGATGCTCATACGAGGCTCGACCTCCCAAAGGAATGAAAAGACGGGCAGGCTAATCATCATTTCACAAGTCTACGCCGGAGATAGCGGTGGCCCGGTTTATACAATGGGCCATCCTAACCTGGGCGAAACATCGTTCCTATTGGCCGGAATAGTAGTTGAATTTATTCCGGTGAAGATGGAGGTCACACCCTTGCCGGGCGTAACGACTACCGCCAATTCAGGATACGGCGTGGTTGAGCCGATTGATTACGCGATAGAGCTTATGTGGCAGTAGGCTCGGTGCCGTAAGACGTCACTCTGGGCACCCATACCGCCTTTTTGCGGCGGTCGATTCCGCAACGATTCCAGACCGTTCCAAACCGTTCGCCGAAAACACGCCGAATCTGCGAAGCACCCTGCAAGATCGCAGCGCCGCCCTGGCGAATGAACTTGAGCCTGCGGCGGGCGGTCGTGGGCAATCCGCGCAGCATTCCCATGCAGCCGCCCCTCGGTGACTCCCATCGCCGCCAGCATCGCAGCCACTGAGCCAGACGGACCTGACGATGCCGCTCGGCACCAGGGACACGGAGGCCCCCTGCTGGAGCGCAGATTGTGTCAGGCCAGGCCAGGAGTGAGCGGGGTGCCGTCCTTAGCCCGCGTGGCGGATGAATGAGGCGCCAGCGGGCTTAACGTGGGCCAGGTCACTGGATTCGACTTGCGCAGGACCGCCAGCAGCTTACGTTCGGTTTCATCGGCTCCATGCAAGCAACGACTCAGGACTCCGTTCCCCGCAGCGCCCACGACCGGACTGGCGGCATCGTGTATTTCGCCCGAATGCTCCACAAAATTCGCCTCCACGCTGCGGGCACTTTACGCGCTGACTATCATGCGACCCTCGGTTCCGGCTTCGATGGCCGGTGCTGCCGCTTCCTGGGTATCGAATACGACGCGCTGCGTGATCGTGTCCTGGCGGGCGGCACCGACGATGAGGTTCTGGCTTGGTGCTTTGCCCACGGAACCCGACCCAATGACGAGCAGGTGCTGGTCTGGAACAAGTTCATGCTCAAGCGCGGCTGGCGCGACGAGGACGACGGCTCGACGCAGGAACTGGAAGGCTACAAGGCTTCGAGCGGCTTGGCCCACCGCACGGACCTCGTCACCTTCTTCGACTACTACGAGGTCGATGAAGGCCGCAAGCCGTGAACCTCGCCCGGCAAGAACTGGCGGAGCAAGCCGCCTCTCTGGCGGTGCAGGGCGTTTACATCGGCACCTCCTCGTGGAAATACCCCGGCTGGTGTGGGACGATTTACGACCGCGCGCGCTACGAATACCGGGGCAAGTTCGCCGAAACCCGGTTCAAGCGGGACTGCCTCGCTGAATACGCAGAGGTCTTCAAGACCGTCTGCGTCGATGCTGCCTACTACACCTTCCCCAGCCAGCAGTATCTGGAAGGCATGGTCACCCAGACGCCGGACGACTTTCTATTCGGCCTGAAGGTGACCGACGCCATCACCATCAAGAAGTTCCCGAAGCTAGACCGGTTTGGTGAGCAGGCGGGCAAGCCGAACGAGAACTTCCTCAATGCCGACCTATTTGCGAAGGCGTTCCTGAAGCCCTGCGAGGCCGTCCGCGCCAACGTTGGCCTGCTGATGTTCGAGTTTTCCCGGTTTTGGCCGACCGACTACGAGCATGGCCGGGACTTCATCGCTGACCTCGACAGGTTCCTCGGCCAGTTGCCCACAGGCTGGCCGTATGGCGTTGAGATGAGGAACCGCAACTGGCTCAAGCCGGAGTACTTCGAGTGCCTCGCCCGGCACCGGGTCGCGCACGTCTTTAACTCATGGGATGCGATGCCCTCAGTCGGCGAGCAGATGGCGCTGCCGGGCAGCCGGACGAATCCCGAACTGGTCGCTGCCCGGTTCCTGCTCAAGCCGGGCTGCAAGTACGAGCAGGCGGTGAAGGCGTTCGAGCCTTATGACGGCATCAAGGAAGAAAACCCGGAGGCGCGTGCGGCTGGCCGGGCGCTGATTGCCGAGGGACAGGCAGCAGGGCCGAAGCGCAGGGCGTTTATTTTCGTCAACAATAGGCTGGAAGGGAACGCGATTTCGACAATCGCCGCTATGCTTGAGCCAGCCTGAAGCCAAAGGTCGGCGGCTCATCGTGTCCCGCAGGCGGGCGACCCGTGGGCAGTTGGTCGGGAGCGTACAGTCCAAGGAAGTGGCGGAAGTCAACGCGCTCAACTTTGCTCCGGCTGAACTGGTAAAGAATCAGGTCGGTGCCCATGCGTGGTCATTGTAAACGGAGCACCACCCAAAATGATGAGCGCAACACCACAAAAGAACGGCACGGTGAATGTGGCCAAGCTCAGCTTGGATTCCATCCGCACTGACGCGGCACGCCTGAATGCACTCGCCCAAAGCCCATCCACTAGCCCGATGTTCCCGGCTGCACCACTTCATCCCCAAAACCCAGCAGCCCCAGAATCTCCAAGGCGGGCAGGGAAGAGGGGAACACGCCCGGTTGAGGCTGGGCAGCATCGAGCCATTCTTGCACGGTAAGGGTCTGAGATGCCCCGTCTCGCTTCAGTAATTCGGCGAGGTGTTCTGTCGCCAACTTCATCTGTTTGTGAGTAATGACTTTCATACCTTGATGTCTGACGATGGAGGCAGCGTGCTCCCTCCTAAGAGGATTTGTCGAGAGCAAATTCCTTAACCATTGAACCGTGTTTTCAAATCGCTGTGAGGTCGCAACAGGGCGCGTAACCTCACGGCGCTGCTCGCAAAAACACAATTGGCTGGTCCGACCGGCACTAACTGCGCCGCGTTGGACCGGGCCATTGAGCGTGGCCTTCGGCGCGGCGGCTGGTGCCCGAGCTCGTAAGTTACAGCGGTGACGGGTGCCTGCTCACCAGCCTTCCCCATCCAAGAAATCTGCGGCCCTCCACAAATACCACGCTGCGGCGGTGCGGTACGGTGACCACCGGAGGCCGTATCGGGCGAGTTGCTCTGGTTCCGGCAGCTTCCGCTTGCTGTAGGCGAACTGGAAGCCCTTCCTGACGCCCAGGTCGTCAACCGGCAGAACATCCGGCCTGCCCAAGTTGAAGATGAGCAGCATCTCCACGGTCCAGCGGCCAATACCCTTGATGCTGGTGAGCCGGTCCACGATTTCAGCGTCGGTCATCCGCTCGCATTCGTCGAGCGTCGGGATGTGGCCGTTCACGGCCTTCCGGGCAATGCCGAGGACGTAGCTGGCCTTGGGTCTGGACAGCCCGGCGCTCCTGAGCCGCTCAGGGGAGGCTTTCAGGACTGCCTCCGGGGTGGGGAAGCCGTCGTCGCCAAAAAGCGCCCGGAACCGGCCCAGAATCGTGCCAGCGGCCTGCGCGTTGAGTTGCTGGTGGATGACGGCATGGGTGAGCGACTGGAAAGGCGGGAGACGGCGCGGGCGCAGCTTGGGCGGGCCAATGCGGTCAATCAACCCGGCCATCGCAGGGTCGGTTCGGAGGTGGGCTAGTGCGCGTTTGCTCACGGCCCGGATTCTCGCCTCTTTGACCAGAGCAGCCAAGGGGTGGTCCCTCAGAAAAGGCCTATCCTAACATAATCCTGTTCATCTCTGGGAAACGGCTGGTCTTCGGTCCAGCCTTCCATTTTCAAATCAGCAATGATGTGCTGGCGGGCCGCCGCTGCCGCCCCATTACCGAACAGCTTGAGAACCTGCTCGATGCCAGCGGCATGATGCCGGAAACGGCGATGCTTCATGCCCCACGGAGGTCGCCCAGCGAACTCGTCCAGCCACTTGTGGACTTCTGGGTAGGGCCGTCCTAACAGCCGCTCGCTTTCGTCACAATGCTCTTTGAAACTCGGCATATCCAATTCGTCCACCCAAGCGTTTCCTGAGCGATACGGTAGGGCACGCGATTGAAGCTGTCATATTTCTCTGCGTCGAGCGAGTGAGTACAACTTGGCCCCAATCCGGCACAACGCCTCATGGTACTCGGCGCTCAGGTGGTCGGGGCTGTACTCGTGGCCAAACTCGTGGATGTAGCAGTTCACGACCAACCGTGCCCAGTGAGGGCGGAGGGTCAGGGCTTTCATGACGACGAGTGCAGGCGCTTTGATTATGGGCTGGCGCTCATGGAGCCTGTTCCTTGCCTTTCCGCTCGTAATATCGCTTAAACAGAAAGCCGAGGAAGAACTGGGCAAACTCCGGGTCATCCGTGACCTGCTTGTAGAACTTGAAGTTGGTATCAATCATCTCCTGCAACCGGTCGTTGACCACGTGGTCAAAGGTCAGCCGAGCGTCTTCCGGCGGGTTCACGAGGATGCTTTCAGCCAGCGCCAGGTCGCTGGCGATGCGTTCCTCAAGCTGCTGGATGAATACCTTGTCCTGCTCGGTGAAGTTAGTGCCGAACCGTTCGTTCAGTTCTTGGATGATTTGCGACAGCGGCTCAATGTCGGGAGGCGTCTCCAATTTCTTCCCCTTCGCCTCCATCGGGTCGATTTCGTGCGTGCCCCGCTCCAGCTTGATTTTGGTGCTGCCGGTCTTGGACACGCGCAACGAGTCCAAATCAATTTCACGCTGGACTTCCACCGGCAGCGGCTGGCAGTCGTTGGGCAGGACGCGCCACAGCAGTTTGGCAAACACGTAGAGCTTCTCCAAATCAGTGTCCACAAATGGAATCACCTGCGACAAGAAGGCGTAGAGCCGGATGTAGTCATTGAGGCAACTGCGGAACTCCTCCTTCTCTTGCGGTTTGGCCTGTTTGTAGCGGTCGATGACGGGTGCCAGCGCCGCGTGCAACTTGTCCTGCGTGCCCTTGGGGTCGAAGTAGATCTTGGCGAACTGGTTGACCTCGGCCTCCGTGAACAGGTGAAAGCCGTCCAGCCGGTTGAGCAGGTCGTAAAGCAGGTTCGGGTCAATCGCCTTCTTCAGCAGCGTCCGCTCATAGTATGGCTGAAACGCCTTCTGGATTTCGCCTCTTCAGGAATGTTCCGGCAGTTTTTCATTGAGCGGGATAAAGGTCCAATCCACCCAAATGGAAGAAGATGTCCGACTTGAAACGCTCTTTGTTCCGATAGCCAAAGGCTTTTTT
>Ga0074044_10003193_pt1 | contig 14043 bp, 9 predicted proteins | sample BogForMeECP23OM1_FD_94443 | JGI IMG/M metagenome (GOLD analysis project Ga0074044, IMG submission 94443) | Bog forest soil microbial communities from Calvert Island, British Columbia, Canada - Bog Forest MetaG ECP23OM1 | ecosystem: Environmental > Terrestrial > Soil > Wetlands ... | reverse complement strand
TCGTCAGGCCAAAGAGCCTAAGCCCAGGGTCGGCGAGGAAGAACCCCAACGAAAGGCCCAGAACCGCCGTGAAGTAGGCAAAGAACACTGGTCGAAAGCGGCTCAAGCTGTGCCCCGCGCGTGTCGCCCACCACAGAGCGCCGAAGACGGCAAGAAGTCCAACCCTTGCGGCATAGTTGGCCCATACCGGCAAAATAGGCACAAATGTCATGGTGAGCGCGAAGATGAGGAAACCACAGGTGGTCAGAAGCGCGAACAGTCCGAGTCTCATGGGCCCCTTCGGTTAACTTGTCGGTTCACAGACGTATCCGTTCCCACGGCACGCAAAGCATATGGGCAATCGCAACAGCAATGCTGTGACTTCCGACACAGAGATCGGTTCGCGCAGAACAGACATAAGCAAATGCAGAGAATTAGCACTCAGGTTGAACGGGGCAAGTCAATGAAACGCGAAGAATTGGTCACTGTTTCGCAAGGATAGTTGACGTAAAATCTCAATTGCACTCACAACCCCGGAATCGCTCGCCACTGGGCGGTTGGCCCCGCCAAACAGGAAGTGCTCTGGATTTTCAGGCAGTACTGTGAACCAGGCACTTTTCAGCGGCGTTTCCATTCCACGAGTCATGAAATCATGATGCTTTTTAGCGCGATGACAAGACCGTTCTTACTTGGGATCCCAGCCACTCGCCGCGCTCTACTCTCCAGCAGAACTGTCAACCAGGCACCTTTCGGCGTCGTTTTCCACGCCACGGATCATGGGATTAGGGGATCATGATGTGTTTTTAGCGCGACGGCAAGCACGTTCTTGCTTCGCCTTGACCGACTCCGTGCCTTGCAAATCAGCCACGTGCTGGGGGGACCAGCCACTCGCCGTGGTATGGAGTGCCAACTTTATTTTTGCAAATTCAGCAGGTAGTAGTGGTTTTCTCAGTATTAAATATAGGTGTCTGACTTTGAGCCATTTGTAGACGCCACCCGCGCCGCTGAGTTCCTAAGCGTCACCGCCCGCTACCTACTCGGGTTGGCCCGAAGGGGTCACATTCCTGCCCACCCACTCGGCGCCGGGCAACGCAAACAATGGCGTTTCCGGCTCTCAGAACTTTCGCGTGCGCTCACACGCTCCGCCGAGCATAATCAAGCTCAGCAGCCTTCCACGGCCAGAAGGGGATAGCGATATGGCTCGTGGATGGTTAAAAGTCGAAGAACGTAAGAGCGGAAAAATGTGGGTGCTTCGCTTCAAGACGACCAGAAAGACCGACGGCAAGCGGGTTGAGCACAAAGTCCCGGTGGGGCTCGTGCGCGAGTTTCCCAGCAAGTCCTCGGCATGGAAGGAAGTCCAACGCCAGCACCTAAACGTCAACACTCCCGACTTTCGGGGCGCCGTGAAGTTCAGCGATCTTGCCGAGCACTACATTCAGAACGAACTCGGTGATCAGAGCGACGCGGTAGTCCGGAAATCGGATACCACCATCGGCGCGTACAAACGAAACCTGCGTAACCGAATCATCCCTCGTTGGGGTAAGCGGATTGCGCTGGGCATTGAGCCGTTGGAAATCGAGCAGTGGTTGAAGGCTGTGAAGAGGGAAGAGGATCTGGAGAATCCCACGGTGGATAAAATGCGGCGCGTGATGTCGCTAGTTTACAAAAGCGGCATGCGGTACGGTTTGATTCCTCGCGACGAGGAGTCGAACCCACTACGTTTTGTTCGCTGCGAAACGCAGAGCGAATATCGTGCTTTAGTGCTTACGCCGAAGCAAGCCTTCGATCTGTTTATCGGTCTGCCAGAACCCGAGCGCACACTGACACTTCTAGCTGCCGCAACTGGGCTACGAGTTTCCGAGTGCCTTGGATTGCAATGGCAGGACGTGGATTTTCTCAATCAGAAAATCTCTGTTCGTCGCACGTGGATCTCAAGCAAGGTTGGCAAGCCCAAGAGCCCAGCGTCCAAGGCCCCGGTTCCCATGCATCCTCTTCTTGCGGGCTTCATGCAGGACTGGTATCAAGCGACGCCGTACTCGCAGCCGGGAGATTGGGTTTTCGCCAGTGCTCGGATGAAGGGTAAACAACCTCGGAGTGCCAGCATTCTAGTTGAGGACTATGTTAGGCCGGCGGCGGTCAAGGTCGGGATTCTCACGGCTGACGACTCCCGCAGGTTTGGCTTCCACAACCTGAGGCATTCGCTGGCATCCTTCCTGGTCAGTGTCGGCACAAACCCGAAAGTCGTTCAGGGGTTGCTCCGACACAGCGATGTCCACACGACCCTCCAGCTTTACAGCCAGAGCGTGAGTGCAGATCGGCTCGCGGCTCAAGGCACCATGCTCGACGCAATGGGTGTTCGACCGGAGTTGGTAAATTGAAAAAACGGGCTAGCGACGGGCTGGGGAGAAAACACTGGAACTGGCTAACCCCTTTAGAATGATGGTGGCCAGGGACGGAGTTGAACCGCCGACGCCAGCCTTTTCAGGGCTGCGCTCTACCACCTGAGCTACCTGGCCACGTCCGTCCGCCCATGTCCATCCAAACAGGTTCATTTGAACATGTCTATCCCAAAAACGACCGGCGGCCGATTTGGCCGCGCACTATGCGCTCTTACTGGGCGGGATGCCGCGAAGCAAAACAGCCGATGCGCTGGGACCGTGCGGAACTCTCGAATTATAACAACCCAATGCCGTTCGCTCAAAATTGTTGCCGCCGATCGCGCCGCGTCTTGTCTTGCGTTTTCTCTCACCCACTCCCTCACGCATTCCTCACGTATTTCCTCACAACGAGAGATAGCCGCCCGGTACGCCGTTCATGATCGTGAGCACGCAGCGATTTGCGCCAAACCAGTACGGGATCTCGCGGTAGTCACTCACGTCAAACACGGCAAGGTCGGCGTCCTTGCCCGGCTCCACGCTGCCTTTATGGTCGGCCAAGCGAAGCGCCCAGGCTCCGTTGAAGGTTGCCGCCGCGATCGCCTCCGCTGGTGACATCTTCATATGCGTGCAGGCCAGCGACATCGCCATCGGCATGCTGAGCGTCGGGGAAGAGCCCGGATTGTAGTCCGTGGCCAGCGCAACCGCCACACCGGATTCAATGAACCGGCGCGCATTCGGATATCTCGATAAGCCGAGAAAATAATTTGCCCCAGGCACCAGAGTCGCAACCGTGTCACTCCGGGCGAGGTTTGGCAGGTCGGCATCGTTTACGTGGTCCATGTGGTCGAGCGATGCTGGCTGGAATCGAAGAAACGGCCCGAGCCGCGTTTCGCTGAGTTGCCCCACATGTGCGCGGACGGCGAGATTGTGTTTTTCCGCAGCCATGAAAATCTGCGCAGTTTCCCCGGCGCTGAAGGCTCCGCGATCGCAGAAGACGTCGACGAACTGCGCTAGCTTGCGCTTCGCAACCGCCGGCATCATTTCACTGCAGACCAGGTCAACATATTCCTGGGAACGTTCGTGATATTCCGGCGGGACCGCATGCGCGCCGAGAAAAGTAGGAACCACCGTGCCCGGCCACTCGCGCGCGGCCGCGCGGATGGCTTCGAGCGACTTCAGTTCCGATTCGAGGTTGAGACCATAGCCCGACTTGGCCTCGACGGTGGTGGTCCCGTGACGAGCCAAATCCGCCAGCGCCGCGAAAACCTTTTCTGTCAGCGCGGATTTGCTGGCCTTCCGCACGCCATCGACACTGGAGCGAATTCCTCCACCCGCCTCGGCGATCTCTTCATAGCTGGCGCCAGAAATCCGCTGCTCAAAATCCACCAGCCGCGGATGCATGAATGCCGGATGAGTATGCGAATCGACGAAGCCGGGCAGGACGACGCGTCCGCGACAGTCGATCTCTATGATTTTCTTGCGATTTTTCTTAAGCCACGGATCGCGAAGCGCGGCTTTGGTGCTGCCCACCGAGACGATCTTTCCGCCAAGACAGAGCACGGCTGCGTCTTGAATGATTCCGAGTTCGGAGAGCGAAGCGCCGCGCCGCGGGCCTGCCTTGTGAGACAGAGAACGCAGTGTGAGAAGCTGGCCGACGTTGACCAGCAAGAGTGCCGATTCCCTAGCCATTCCTGCCCCTGAGAGAGAACACCCACCACGGAGACACGAAGGCACGGAGAAATTTGTGTGTTATAGTACGCGGCGTAGAATCCCCCGGTGCAGAACAGGAACGTTGAAGTTAATGATCAGACCAACTCGCTTTCCGGTCAGCTTCAAGTAGGTCAAGAGCTGGGCCTCATGGACGCTCAGCAGTCGTTCTACGGCCTTCAGTTCTACCACTACCTCACTGGCCACTATCAAATCAATTCGATAGGTTCCGCCAGTTTCCAGCCCTTTGTACACGACAGGCAGATGCACCTGTGCCAAGAATGGAATATCTCGAAGCCGAAGTTCCTGACACATGCATTCTTCATAAACCGACTCAAGCAGTCCCGGCCCAAGGTATCGATGCACCTCAATGGCTGCTCCAATGATGCTCTCGGTCAGCGCTTCATAAAGAAGCCCTACTGATCTCCGTGTCTCCGTGTCTCCGTGGTGGGTGTTCATGATCGCGCCATAGGAATGCTGACGCCCGTCTTCCCAGCAAACTCCTTCGCCTCGTCATACCCCGCGTCCACATGCCGAATCACGCCCATCCCCGGATCGGTCGTCAGCACGCGCTCGATGCGCTTGGCCATCATGTCGGTGCCGTCGGCGACCGTGACCTGCCCCGCATGCAGCGAGTAGCCAATGCCCACGCCGCCGCCGTTGTGGATCGAAACCCAGGACGCGCCCGCCGCCGTATTCACCAGCGCATTCAGCAGCGGCCAGTCGGCCACGGCGTCCGAGCCATCTTTCATGCTCTCGGTTTCGCGAAACGGAGAAGCGACCGACCCGCAATCCAGGTGATCGCGTCCAATTACGATGGGAGCTTTGATCGTGCCTTTTTTCACCAGATCGTTAATCGCCAGCCCGAACCGTGCGCGCTCACCGTATCCCAGCCAGCAGATGCGAGCCGGCAGTCCCTGAAACTTGATGCGCTTGCGGGCAAGCTCAATCCAGCGGCGCAGGCTGCGATTCTCGGGAAAAAGTTCAAGCACAAGATCGTCCGTAACGGCAATGTCCGAAGCCTCGCCCGAAAGCGCCGCCCAGCGAAATGGTCCGCGTCCTTCGCAAAACAGCGGACGAATATAAGCCGGAACGAATCCCGGAAAGTCGTAAGCATTCTTCACGCCGCGCTGGAACGCGAACGTGCGAATATTGTTGCCGTAGTCAAACGTGACCGAGCCCATCTTCTGCAGCCGCAACATGCCCTCCACGTGCTTAGCCATGGCGTCCAGCGACCGCTCCTGATAAGCCTGCGGATCGCGCTTGCGCAGTTCCAGCGCCGCTTCGAAGGTCATCCCATTAGGCACATATCCGTTCAACGGATCGTGCGCCGAAGTTTGATCGGTGAGAATGTCCGGGACCACGCCGCGTTCGGCAAGTTCCGGAATGATGTCCGCGCAATTGCCCACCAACCCGACCGAGACGTTTTCTTTTTTGCGGACGGCATTCTTCAGAATACGCAACGCCTCGTCCAGCGTGGTCACCAGAAAGTCGCAATAGCCAGTCTTAAGCCGCTTCTTGATGCGCTCGGGATCGACATCAATCCCAAGAAACGCCGCTCCCGTCATGGTAGCCGCCAGCGGCTGCGCTCCGCCCATGCCGCCCATGCCGCCCGAGACGATCAGCTTCCCGCCCAGATCGCCGGAAAAATGATCGCCGGCAAAATGATCGCCGCCAAAATGTTTCTCGCCCGCTGCGTTGAAAGTTTCGTAGGTTCCCTGCACAATGCCCTGCGAGCCGATGTAAATCCACGACCCGGCCGTCATCTGCCCGTACATCATCAGTCCGGCGCGCTCAAGCTCGTTGAACTTCTCCCAGTTGGAAAAATGCCCGACCAGATTCGAGTTCGCGATCAGCACGCGCGGCGCGTACTCGTGCGTCTTGAAAACGCCCACGGGCTTCCCCGACTGCACCAGCAGCGTCTCGTCGTTTTCAAGATTCTTCAGCGCATGGACGATAGCGTGATAGCAATCCCAATTGCGAGCCGCCTTGCCCGTGCCGCCATAAACGACGAGGTCTTGGGGGCGTTCCGCAACTTCCTCGTCGAGGTTGTTCATGAGCATGCGCATCGCGGCTTCCTGCTGCCATCCTTTGCAGGAGAGCGTGGTGCCGCGCGGGGCGCGAATGCGGGTGTAAGAGGACGTCGGCGATTCGGTGTCAACTGGCATAGGAGTATGGTAGTTCTTCGGGCGCGGAATCATCAATCTAAAGCACAAAGCTTTTTGTTCGTACCCTCCCAACCCTGTCATCCTGAGCGGAGCGCTGCGAGCGAAGCGCAGCAGCGCGGAGTCGAAGGACCCCTGCGTTCTTCTCCCCACGCAACGCCATCATCAGCGTCAATATGTGTGGCGCGGGCGCCCCCGCCCGCGTAAGGCCACGCCGCAAGCCGGGCCATTGATTGTTAAAGCTAACTCAGGCTCGTCAGAAGAGCGACTTATAATGACCGAAACCAATGAGAATCAAAATATCTGCAAGCATCAAAGAGCAGTTCGCCACGCCGGGGCCATACAAAACGCTCGATATCGTACAGAGAGAGTCCCCGTATGAAGTCGGCGATATGACCCACTACGGGGAAATCATTTTAATTCTACCGCCCATCACATCGCCGAATGACGACGTGGAGCAAAGCGTCGTCGTCAAACTCGATCCCACGAGTCTGGGCATTTGGTGTGAAGAGAGCGTGCGTGAAAAGCCGCCGAGTTCATATGACAGGATCGAATTTTCTCCGATAGCTGTTAATAGAGTTGGATGGAGCGACGATCCGCCACTCACCGGGCCTTATACGATTTTGTCTTCAGAAAACCTGACGATTGAGAACGTTTCGCACCTGATAACTCCAAGCACTTTTTCGCTGTGGAAAAACGACTGCTTTGTATCGAAACGCACGTCCGAATCTTTGGAGTCCGTGAGGTTTGCAATCGTTCATCGCTACTCTTCCCCGAACGGAGGGGATGTAGGCCCCCAAACACATTCCGCTAGTTTGATTGACTCTGCCGGCTCTTGCTTGGCATTGATTCGACCCACAAGAAGAAGTCGTGCGATGCACATTCGTGGCGTCCTAAAGTCGGACGGTCCGTTTGACCCACAGGGTTTCAGCGCACGGGAAGAGCTTGCCGATGTGCCGGAGATCCAGAAGATCTTCGCGGTAAGAGAACGGGATATTGAGCTTCTGACGCTGGTTCTGCCTGAGTTCGTTCAGCTTTACCAGAAGTGTCAGAACGGCAATCTAAAAGACGACTACGAGCCACTGCGGATGGCGGTACAGCTGTATGGGGAGGGATATGCCATCTCGTATTGGAAAGCTCGGCACATCCTTTGGTGGTCTGCCATCGAGGCCCTATATGGAAGCAGCGAAGACGCTGCTATCGCCAGAATCTACTCTTTCTTCGGGAACAAGAATCTCGTGGATGGATACAACTTCCCGATTTATGAAGCGGGAGACATTCCATCTTTCTTCCATGCGCCTCCCGGAAGCCTTCACGCCCTTGGGAAAATGGTGCCGCTTATCTACGACGTGCGCAACGCTTCTGCTCACGGGCAGAAAGTTCCTGACGTACACTTTGTCCCGATTCCACATCCATTAGGTCAAGGTATAGTCGGCCTCGATGCTCTCGCCGAGGCCGCCACTTTTATCATCCGGAAGACGATCATCGAGATTCTGAGACGCGGATGGCGCGATGAATTCAAGGACCGTGCAGCTAGGGAGAACTTCTGGCTTTATCGACACGGCCTGGATAAAAAACAGAGCAGGAAACGACTCAAAGAATTGCAGGATGCCTTGAAAGGTGGGCATCCATGAAGCCGAAAGCATCGCCTTGCCCGACTCCATCCATCTTCATTCGTCACATCCGCGCTGTGCCCACGATCACTGACTCCAGTCCCATGCCATGCGAGAATCATTCCCAGATCGTGGCAGCGAAGCGTGTGCCGGCCTCCAGAGGCGGCCAAACGCTTCCGAACAGCCCTTTCAAGATCCGCGCCCGTGGCCCACTCAAGCCCTCTTTTGGCTTGCGTGGGAATTTCCGATCCAAGTCCTTGACACCCTCACTTATACTGGAAGTATCAGCACAATTAATTTCAGGCGCGCGGCCCTCCGGACACTAAGTCGAGGTTCGCGAACCTCCACCGTGGGGAGAATCTAACCAATTTGTTAGCGCATCCATAACTCATTAAGAAATAAAGACTTTACGAGCAACCCTTTTGATCTCAAAGACCTGGCGGGATTCTCGCCTAAGTCTATGATTCCAAAAGACCGGGGGAGGGGGGTACCCGAAGGCTGACAGAACCAAGGAAACCAGGAGCGCTCATAACTCATTAAGAAATAAAGAGTTTACGAGTAACCCATTTAATCTCAAAGACCTGGCGGGAATCACTCCTAAGTCTCTGATTCCAAAAGACCGGATGGAGGGGGGGTACCCGAAAGCCCGGGGGCCGAGTCAGCAAGAAGCACCTCACCCCTCGGAATGGATTCGGTCTAACGCTCCCTTTTCACCTGCGTTGCAGGCGCACGACCAGATAAGGCTCGGAAGGAACCCGGCCGAAACTAAAAGGCAACGGTCCCCAAACCGAGGAATAGAATCCAGCGCCGAGGGCCATGGTGGCGGCGTGGGCGTGAGGATCGATCTGCAAAATTTGTTGTGCAGCCACAAATTGCGGCGCGATGGGGAACGTGCTGGTGGTGTTTTCCGGGGTCACCACCAGGTCCCCGGTTTGAAAGGCGAACTTGTCATATTCCACCGGACGCGCTCCGAGCAGTTGCATGTAGTACTGGAACCCCCAGTGTCCCTCGAACAACACACTGCCGGCCTGATTCTGAGTTTGCCCATGAATCAAGCTTGCCATGGTGCGCCCTGAGTTGGCGAAGGCCATGTCTCCCCAGGCAATTGAAAACGAGATGATCGCGGACAGCGCGAGGGGGACAACCAATATTCCGGACGGCCAGCCAGTGGAGGCGACTCGGGTTTCATCTTCATCCAAATCCAAATCCAGCCGCCGGGCCAGCAGAATTGCCGCTGCGGGAATGAGGGGAAGCATCGAGCGAGCGTTGACCGTCCAGTTCAAGAAGCCTGCGAACAGGAAAGTACCAACAACCCAAAGTCCCAATAGGATCGAGTCCGCGCCTCCTTGTCTTCTATAATGTTTTCTATAGTCCGCGATTACCAGCCCCAGAACGGAAATTCCACCGGCAACATAAAAGCCGAACTGCGCCCCGACCCACACCCAGTGCTGTCGGGGGTCGTGAACCAAGGGAAGCAGCCAATGCATGCCCACCGCCAACCCGGCGAGCGCCGCAGCCAGACCCCCAAGGATCAACTGTCGGCGATTCCAGAGAAAAGGGAAAAAAAGCAATATCGGCAGCGCGCATCCGCCGAGAAAGCTGAGGCCTACCAGTCCGCTGATCAGGCGCGAGGCTTGATCGACGTGTTCTGGCGACCGCGCATATTGAGCGGCGTCCCAGAACAACCCTCGGCCGTAAAGTGCCTTGGTCCAGATCTGGTACGCCGCCAGGCCCGCTACGGGTATAAAGAGATACCAGAGCCAGGCGCCCACACGTCGCGGCTGGAGGAGTGAGTAGGTAGGTAGCAGCAGAATCAGAGACGCGCCAAAGTATTTGGTCAGAGCACAAGCTGCAATCAGCGCGCAACTCGCCGCGAAATGAAGCGGCTTGCCTGAATCGATTCCTTGCAGCCAGAAAATGATCGCCCAAACCCATAAAGCAAGCATCATGACATCACACATCACACCCGTGGCGGAGACAAGGAACCCGGGAGCGAACAGCGTGGCCACGGCGGCGATCAGAGGAGATGCGGTGAATCGTTCCGCCAGGTGGTATGTTCCCAGAACCACGGCGAGTGCCGGCAGAAGGAAGCCGAGGTGCCACGCTCTTTCCGACCACCCCGCCACGACTCCAACCAAGGCTCCGTAATAGGAGGAAATCGGAGGGTTCTTAGTGATGGCGGACATGGGCATGTCGGTGACATACCAAACGACACGGAATCCATAGGGATCGAAAGGATGATGCGCGACCTGCTGCGCTGTCCAGACAAACAGGGGGTCGTCAACATGAAAGGCCTTTCCGGAAAAAGGCAGCAGGCAGCCAAGCGTGGCCAATCCGAGAAGCAGATAGGAATGCAAAGATGTCCAGTAAGGCGAGGTATCCCGGTGAAGTCGATCTCGCCCGTCCTGAAGATCGTGCATACTCATTCCCACTCAATCGTCCCTGGCGGCTTCGACGTAATGTCATACACCACACGATTGACTCCACGCACTTCATTCACAATCCGATTCGAAATCGTCTTCAGCACTTCATACGGCAACGGAACCCAATCGGCGGTCATGCCGTCTTCCGAATGCACGGCGCGGACAGCGCAGGTGTAAGCATAAGTCCGCTGATCTCCCATCACGCCCACCGACATCACCGGTAAAAGCACAGCAAACGACTGCCAGATTTTCTGATACAGCCCAGCCTTCTTGATCTCGCCCACCACAATCTCATCGCACTCGCGCAGCAAGTCGGCGCGTTCTTTGGTCACTTCACCCAGAATGCGCACGGCCAGTCCAGGCCCGGGAAAAGGTTGCCGCTGCAGGATATCCTCAGGCATTCCGAGATCGCGCCCAATCCGACGCACCTCATCTTTAAACAAGTCTTTCAGCGGCTCGATTAGCTTAAGCTTCATCGTCTCCGGCAGTCCGCCCACGTTGTGATGCGACTTGATCACCTGCGACGGCCCGCGCACCGAGCGCGACTCGATGACATCAGGATAGAGCGTCCCCTGTACCAGCCACTCGACTTCGCCTTCTTCTTTCTCGATGCGATGTGCTTCGGCGTCGAACACCTCGATGAACTCTTTGCCGATGATCTTGCGCTTCGTCTCCGGATCGCTGACGCCCGCCAGTTTCTGCATGAAGCGATCGGTGGCATCGACCGCGACCAGATGCAATCCAAGATTGTCGCGCAGATTCTGCTGAACCTTCTCAAATTCGTTCTTGCGCAGCACCCCGTTGTTGACGAACACGCAAGTGAGCCGCGATTTGCCGGAAGCATCGCGCATGGCACGATCCACCAGTACCGCCGCGACCGAAGAATCCACTCCGCCAGAGAGCGCACAGATCGCACGCCCGTTGCCGACTTGCTGTTTCACCTGGGCCACGGTCGCGTCAATAAAATGCTGAGGCGTCCAGGAAGGCTTCGCTCCACAAATGCCGAGCGCGAAGTTGCGCAGGATGTCCGAGCCAAGCGGCGTGTGGTGCACCTCAGGATGAAACTGCACCGCCCACATTTTGCGCTCTGGATTTTCGATGGCGGCAACCGCATTCGGAGTTTTCGCCGTCAGCCGGAAGCCCGCAGGCAGTTCCTCAGCTGAGTCGCCATGCGACATCCAGACCGCCAGCAGATGCGGCAGTCCCTGGAACAGTTGCGAGTCGGACTGCTGGATTTCCACCTTGGCGTGCCCATACTCGCGTTTGGCAGCAGGGCGCACCTTTCCGCCCAGCGCGTACACCATAAACTGCAATCCGTAGCAGATGCCAAGTACCGGAATGCCAAGCTCAAAGACACTCTTGTCGGCCAAAGGCGCGTCTTTGTCATACACCGACGAAGGCCCGCCCGACAAAATAATTCCCACCGGAGTGTAACTGCGAATTTCCTCCAGGCTGGCGTTGAAGGGCAGCACAACCGAAAAAATCTTCTGCTCGCGGATGCGGCGCGCAATCAACTGCGAATACTGCGCCCCGAAGTCGAGGACAACGATGGATTGGGTTTCCACGGATGAGTTTCTCAGATCGGTATGTCAGTGTAAAGGAAGAAGGCTGGCACAAGCTACCGCTTTCGATTGCCGCAAAAAGCGAGGAGGAATCGTGTTGTCGCGTTGGATTTCAGACATTATTGGACTTGAAAACTGCGAGCGTCGATAGACATATTATTCACGATGCTGAGAGCCCTAACCTCCCACTCGATCGATTTTGTGAAGCCGCTTTCATCTTCGATCGTGTAGCGAACTTCATAGTGCGTGGGCAGCGTGAGACCGTCGGCAGTTTTGAAGTCGGCGAACCGCTCCTCAATCCGATAACGTCTGGTCGATTTGCCAGCCTGCGCCGTCTCACCGCCAGCCATCGTGGTTTCGGGTTCCATTTTGTAGATCGTCATCACGTGTTGATATGTCAACGGATCAAAGTACAAAGAGATTTCTAGATCCGTGCTCTTCTTGGGTTGATAGCGCAAAGCAAGAAGTTCCTTGCCGTCGATTTTCTTGATTCCCTCAGCATGGAGCTTGGACTTGCGACTCTCGAGATCAAGCAACGGCCAACCTACGGACCAAACGCCGCCTAGTAGGCCTTCACGGAGCACGACATCTTGGGCCAGAACGAAGTTGCCAAACTCAGAGCGAGTCTTGTCGCTGTAAGTGCCAGCGACGCTGGTCTTGTTGCCATCGCAGATAAACTGCTCGCCGCGAAATCCACTTGCATTAATCTTGAGCAAGAGGTTGGTTCTTTGCCCTTCGGAGGCGAACACCGACTTTCCATCAACCGCACCCGACCCGCCCTGCAGAATCCGGTAGGTGGCTCCGCTTTGCACAACCCGCGATTTCACGATGGCGCGGGCTGATGCGGAGCCGATGGCTTGAAGGTGTTTCGTAATGACGTCCTCGGACGCAACGTCTGCGGCCCAGACGCACGCAGAGACAATTGGAAGTACGAAGAATGTGAGCGCGGCGCATAGCCAGCTGGATCGAAGCAACCGCATAACTTCGTTTCCTTCCATATAATAGGCGAGTGTAACTCACGGTACGCCGTGGGTAAACCAAATTATTAAGAAAGACGGCCGCAGTCTTAATGGCTGCTATCTCACTACGATATTGACGAGTTTGCTGGGTACTACAATGACCTTCACAATCTGCTTGCTAGCAATCGCTGCCTGCACCTTTTCATCGGCGAGGGCTGCCTGCCTGATTTGATTCTCGGTCGCGCCCGCCGACACCACCACCAGCCCGCGCAACTTCCCGTTGACCTGCACAGGAATCTCAATCTCATCCTCAGCCGCGAGCGGCGCATCGTACTTCGGCCATGGAGCTTTCAGCAGATTGCCAGTCTCGCCGGTCATCTCCCACAATTCGTGCGCCACATACGGAGCCATGGGCGCCAGAAGCAAGGCGATGTTGCGCTGCACCTCGGCAATCAGCGACGCGGGGATTCCGCCCGCCGCGCGCGTCTCCTCGGCGCCATAAATCTCGTTCACCAGTTCCATGATGGCCGCGATGCAGGTGTTGAAGTGCCAGCGCCCTTGGAAATCGTCGCTAACGCGCTTGATAGTCTGGTGCAGCTTTCGCTGAATAGCGCGAGCTTGGGGTGATAGCGGTTCTGTCTGCAGAGACGCGGCATGCTCCGTCTCCGCGTGCCCCACTGAATCCGCGCCGATCCGCACCGCAGGATTCCGCAGGAAGAAGCGATACACCCGCCCCAAAAACCGCTGAATGCCCTCGATCCCCGATTCCTGCCAGTCCAAATCGCGATCCGGAGGCGCCGCAAACAAGCTGTACAACCGCGTAGCATCCGCCCCATAGCGCGCCACCATCTCATCCGGAGACACCACATTCCCGAAACTCTTCGACATCTTCGCGCCATCTTTTATCACCATGCCCTGGGTGAATAGCCGCGCAACGGGTTCGTCGTTTTTCACCAGCCCCATGTCGCGCATGAACTTGGTCCAGAAGCGCGAATAAATAAGGTGAAGAATGGCATGTTCCACGCCACCAATGTATTGATCAATCGGAAACCAGTACGCAATGGTTGCGCTGTCGAACGGCGCCTTATCATTCTGCGCGTCGGCGTAGCGATAGAAGTACCACGACGAATCGACGAACGTATCCATGGTGTCGGTTTCGCGCCGCGCCGGCCCGCCGCACTTAGGACAAGTCGTATTCAGAAACGACGGCACACTCATCAACGGCGATCCACCCGCGAGCGTAATCGGCACGTTGTC
>Ga0074044_10003191_pt1 | contig 14046 bp, 8 predicted proteins | sample BogForMeECP23OM1_FD_94443 | JGI IMG/M metagenome (GOLD analysis project Ga0074044, IMG submission 94443) | Bog forest soil microbial communities from Calvert Island, British Columbia, Canada - Bog Forest MetaG ECP23OM1 | ecosystem: Environmental > Terrestrial > Soil > Wetlands ... | reverse complement strand
GGCGTGATCAAGAATCAGGTCAAGGTGACCGTCGAGGTGAACTCCGTCAAACCGAGCGATTACAAAGCCGTCCTCTTCATCGGCGCCTATGCGATGGACCGACTGCGCTACCAGGAGCATGTGACGAAGGGGCAGGCCAACCAGGCCCCTGCCGTCAACTTCCTGCGCGCGGCATTGAAAACCAAGGGGTTGAAAATCGGCACGATCTGCCATTCCCTTTGGCTCTTCTGCGCGGACCCATCGCTCATCAAGGGCCGCAAGGTCACTTGCGCCCACAACATCGTCTGCGATGTCGAGAACGCTGGCGGTGAGGTCGTGTACGACGAGAAAAAAAAACAGGTCCAGGAGATCGTGATCGATGGAGATCTCATCTCGGCCTGGCATCCCATGGTCACCAAGGAGTTCATGGCGACGATCGTTCAGGAGATCGAAAAGGGCTCGTAGCCGCCCGCGGGATTCGTCGCATTGCCGGTTCGATGCGACGGCTGGGGGCGACTGCAGTCGGGTTGACCGACCACTCGTCCAGGAAATGACTCACAGGCATCCAGTCCTCAAACCTTGACCTGCTTCCGGGAACGGAGAGTCGATGATCGGCCAGGCTCGCCTTAAGGGTAGGAAGATCGCTGTCCTCGTTGAGAACATGTTCATTCCCGGCGAGATCGACGCGTATCGTCAAGGCTTTTCGGATCGGGGAGCCGAGGTCCACCTCATGTCCAATCTCTGGGGACAGGAGAAGTTGACATTCGTCAGTACCGTCGACCAACTGGAAGTGAACCTCGAAGAGACGAGGAAGCGGCTACAATTGTTGGATGTCTCGATCGACTTCCAGACGGTGAACGTCCACGACTATGCCGCAGTCATCATGGCCGCCAGTTACGCGAGCGTTCGACTTCGTTACTTCGAGCCCCCCCGAGGGGTGCCGATCCGTCCGGAGATGACCCGCACCGCGCCAGCCGTAAAATTCTTCGCGGAGGCGATGCGGGATCCACGTATCGTCAAGGGCGCCCTGTGCCATGCTCTGTGGCTGCTGACACCGACTCCCGAACACCTGGCCGGGCGCAAGGTCATCTGCAACGAGGTCGTCCTTGCCGATGTCGTGAATGCTGGGGCCATCTACACCCCTTCGTTCGACGACGTCGTCATCGATCGAGACCTTGTCACGGGCCGAGCGTGGCATCAGGTTGGTCGCTTCATCGAGGCGATCTCGGAGCAGATCTGCTCGGGCTTGGCCGCGTCGAGCCTGTAGCCGACCAAGGTTCGGATCTGTTGCGTCCTCGTACTGAAACACTCAGCCAGGACAGGGCCAGGATTTCTCCCGGCGGTGTCCCTGCATGTTCCCGGACCTATATCATCACAGGTAAGAAACATGGCGAGAATCGCGGTGGAATTCGTGTACCTGACGGGACTGAAGCGAGAGATCTTCAGTGACGTTCGGCTTACCGGGAGCTGGAACTCAGAAGGCCGGTTCTCCGATCGCTGGTCAGTCGTGCCGATGGAGCAGATCACGGGTGAGGATGGATGTCCTGCCTTTCGAGCCCAGGTTGAGCTCGACGCCTCCCAGGCGGGTTGGACGTTCCGCTGGGGAGTGATCCTGGACGGTCCCGGAGGACGCGACCAGTGGGGAATTCCCACTGAAGTCAGCGATCTCAACTCCATGGATCAGACGCGCGGCTTCACTCTCAATGGCGCCGCCTCGGGTGCCACGCCTCAGCAGGAATATTACTACCTGATCTACAGCCGCCGCCTCGGGGCCCAGAAGCATCGCGCGAAGGGTCGCCAGAACGAAGGAATCCGCTTCGCGGTCTGGGCTCCCAACGCTCAGAAGGTCGAGGTGGTGATGGGAACCATGTGGGACATGGACGACCCCAGGCGGACGCCGGCCCAGAAGCCATTGACAGTGCAACGGATCGGAGGGGGTTACATCGCTGATGACGGCACGGGCGTCAGAACCGACCTGGGCCCGTTCCCCATGACCCGCTTCGACGACGGCGTCTGGGTCACCGATGAAAACGACCCACGGCTCGCCGACTTCGCGGAGTTCGATCACAAGCCTTACATGTTCCGGGTCACCAAGGACAACGGACGCGTTGTGTACAGGACCGACCTGTATTCGCGTTGTCAGGTCGGCAGCGGCAAGTACAACCCCGAAGGGAAGCCCTACTTCGGCAAGGTGACGGAGCTTGATGGCAAGACAAGCTGCTCGGCCGTGGTCGATCCCGACAAGGTGACCAGGTATTTCAAGGACCCCAACGGAGTCTGGCCCGAAGCGGAGTTCATCTCCGCTGACGAGTTCTGGAAGGATGAACACGACCGGATTGCGGGGACAAGGTCGATCCCCCGCCGCGTCGAGGACCTGGTCATTTACGAGGTTCACCTGGGCGCGCTGGGCTACGGAAAGCCGGGGCCGGGCACTTTCGCGGACGCCATTGCACTCCTCGATTACCTGGTCGAACTGGGGGTCAGCGCCGTCGAGTTGCTGCCGATGGCGGAGTTTGGCGGAGAGGAAAACTGGGGCTACGGTTCGTCTCATTATTTCGCGATCGAATACAGCGGCGGCGGCCGCGACCAGGCCAAGTTCTTCATCAAGGAGTGCCACCGCCGAGGCCTCGCCGTCATCTCCGACGTCGTCTACAACCATTTCACGCCCGACGGTGAGCGCGCCGAGTGGATGTACGACACCGACGACAACGAGCGAAACGCGTATTACTGGTACGAGGGCCGCGCTTCCGATTACCCCGCCTTCGACCAGGCCGTGCAAGCCGCCGGTCACCCCGATTGGGTGGGGCAAGGGGGCTACTCGGACAACATGTCCACGGGGTTCGCTCCACGCTACTACGACGAGATGGTGCGTAAGATGATCATCAGCAGCGCGGTCACGCTGGTGGAGGAATTCCACATCGACGGCTTCCGCGCCGACCAGACGACGTCGATCCACTCCTACAACGCGCTGCACGCCGATGGCCGGCCCGCGCCGGATGCCAACCTGTTCGGCGCCAAGATGCTCCGCGAGTGGTCACGCACCTTGCTGTTGATCAACCCCCAGGTGATGCTGACCGCCGAGGACCATTCGGGTTGGGACAAGGTGACGCAATCCCCCGATGTCGGAGGCCTTGGCTTTCATGCGGCGTGGTTCTCCGAGTTCTATCACCACCTGATCGGTGACACGGACCGTGGAAGCGACACCGCCAAGCTGATCAAGACCGCGGGCTTTGGGGGTGACGGGCCGCTCGCAATGGACTACTTCGCCGGTGTGCTGGCTTCGACCAATGCACACAAGGTGGTCTACAACGAGTCTCATGACGAGGCCGGCAACGCTCACCTCACCAAGCGGACGATCGTCGTGGCGGCCAACGGCGCTTCGCTTGTCGGCGATACCAGGCGGTTCGCGGAGGCCCGCTGCCGGTTCGCCTTCGGCTGCACCGTCCTTTCGGCCGGGGTCCCCATGTTCCTGTTCGGCGAGGAGGTGGGGTTTCAGAACGATTTCCTTTACAACCACATCTTGAGTCTCAGAGAGGACTTCAAAGGGCTGCGGCGAACCAGCGGACGTCTGCTGTTCACCTTCTACAGCGACCTGATCCGGCTTCGCCTTGACAACCCCGGGTTGCGCAGCTCGGCGATCGATGTCCTCCACGTCCATGATGCTAATCGAGTGCTGGCCTGGAGACGCTGGGGCGAGAGCGACGATTTCCTGGTTCTGGCGAGCCTTAACAACCACGCTTACCTCAACGGCTACGATGTGAGCAACTCTCGCCTGGCCGATGGCGACTGGAAGGAAGTGTTCAACAGCGATTTGACGAGGTATGGGGGTGACAACATCGGGAATTTCGGTGCGACCGCCATTCCCAGCCGCGGCGGCGTGCTGCACGCCGTGATCCCGGCCGACGGATTCATTGTCCTGAAGCGAGTCTAGGCCCGTCACGGCCTCGTACCAAGGCGACCCTTGGCGAGATCGTCCATTCCGCCACAACATCTCTGGGAGCTCATTGATGCCAGCGAATTACACGCAGAGTCTCACGGTCATGGGAATCGCAGGCGACGTCGATCCCAAATCCACGACCCCGTCGTTCACGGTCCGGACCCGCGGCGGCGACGTGGTCAAGGCGTTCATCTCCGACACGACCTACTTCTCGGCGCTCCAGAACCTCGACCGGCTCGACCGGGACCGGTATCCCGACCCGGTGGCGACCGACCCCACCGGTCTCGGCCAGAAGCTGGAGAAGTACGTGATCCCCGGCCGGCTCGTCGCCGCTGAGGGGATCTACCAGGCGCACGAAGGCCACGAGTGGTTCGACGTCAAGACCTTGCACGTACTCCACTCGCACCTCGGCTACCTCATGTTCGAGCACACGCACTGGTGGATCACGCAAATCTGCGCGATGGGTGACAAGTGGTTGGACGACCTCTTCGGTGACAAGCGGAGCTACCAACTCGACGACTTCGTCGCGCTCTACCGGACCAACCTGAACATTCTCGGGCTGTCGACCGACGACAACATCCAAGAGATGGCGACTCTATCGCGCTTCATCTACGGCCTTTCTTCGGCCTATCTGATGTCGGGCGACCTCCGCTTCTACATGGCCGCCAAGGCGGGGGTCGAGTTTCAGCGCGACGCCTTCCGGAGCCTCAGCGCGGACGGTCGGTTTTGCTTCTGGGCCTTCGGCCGGCGTCGGGGAAAATACGGCACGAACCTCATCATCCCGTCGGAGAACCCCGACGACCTCGGCTCCATCCCCCTCTACGAGCAGATCTACGCCCTGGCCGGCCTCGCCCAGTTTTACCGGATCTCGGCGGACCGGGACGTGCTCTTCGACATCCGCAGAACCGTCGCCTCCTTCGAGACATTCTTCCGCGACCATTCTTCGGAAGACGGCGGGTACTTCTCGCACATCGACTATGCGACGTTCAGCCCCCACAGCCCTACCCTCGGCGCGAACCAATCGCGAAAGAACTGGAACTCGGTCGGCGACCACCTGCCCGCCTACCTGATCAACGTGGTCCTGGCCCTCGACCCACTGCCCATCGGCCTTGAAAAAGAACTTGCCGGCTTCCGGGACCTCTGTCTCGACATCGTCTCCCGGACCTCCCACCTCATCGTGGATAAGTTCCCGGACCCGGACCCGACGGTCCCCTACGTCAACGAGCGGTTCGACGCCAAATGGAAGCCCGACCACTCATGGGGCTGGCAGCAGAACCGGGCCATTGTGGGCCACAACTTGAAGATCGCCTGGAACCTGACCCGGGTCGCGCACCTTTGCAGGGCCAAAGGGAAGCTGGAGCAGGCCGAGAAGATGATGGGACTGGCGGAGCGTCTGGGCAAGACCATGGCCAAGATCGGCATCGACCAATTCCGTAGCGGCTGCTTCGACGCGGTTGAGCGGCAGCCGCGCGACGGCCGGCCGGTCGAGTTCGCCTGGGGCAACACGAAGGACTTCTGGCAGCAGGAGCAGGCCATCCTGGCCTTCCTGATCCTGCACGGCTACACGGGCGATCCCGAGTATCTCGAGTTCGCCAGGGAGATGGAGGCGTTCTGGAATCTGTTCTTCCTCGATCGCGAGCGGTGGGGGGTCTTCTTCCGCGTTACCGAGAACGGTCTGCCGTACCTCGCAGGGACCTACGGGAGCAAGGGCGGGCACGCCGTCGCGGGATATCACTCGTTCGAGCTGAACTATCTCGCCCACACGTACAACCGCGCCTTCTCGTACCGTGAGCGGCTTGAGGACAACGTCTTCTGCATGCACTTCAAACCCCACGTCAACAGCGGCCAGCGGTCGATCAATGTCCTACCCGATTTCTTCGCGCCCGGCGAGATCGAGGTCGTCGGCATCGTCGTCAACGGCGTGCGCCGGACGGATTTCGACCCCCACCAGTTCCAGCTCCCGCTGGAACAGTCCGATCTTGGGTCCGAGATCATCGTCGAGCTCTGCCCGACGAAGGCAAGGAACGAGAAGAACAGGAAGGGCGCCGGCCTCTAACCGCGCCGTACGATCCTACGACGCCACGTGTCCCCTGCGGGTGGTCACGAAAAGGAGCTCCAGCCGATCGGCGGCACGCAGTGGGATGAGGCGCGCGTCACGGGCGACGTCCTGTCGGTTTACCGAGCAATGACGTCCAAAAGCTTACGTGCGTCCATCACGAAAATCCCTGAACCACCTCCGCACGTCGGATTGTCCGGATCTCGACTCCCGTCGACCCAATAATACACCTGCCATGGATTTTGCTGATGGCACGCGTACTGCCGTGGAATGGGCAACGAGTGGTATCCGAACTTGCCGTTCAGGGCAAGCTGCCAAGCGAGGGGCGACTTTCCGTAGAACGTTTCGCGCTCGACATGGAAGTAACGTCCAGCTTGCTCGTTGATACCCCGTACCACAACTTGTAGCGTTCGGTCCGATGGAGGCATCCATTCGGCCGCGACCGCCACCAGTTTATCCTTGGTATCGGACGGGCTGTCCATGCCACAGGCAGCGATTGCGACCTGCGCAGGGATATTTGGCGCGGCCGCCAATACGGCTGCCAACGTTCGGTGGTCCTGACTGCGCGACTGCAGTAACTCAGCGGCGGACAGTCCAGCGCTCCCGAGGATGTCGCCGCCCGTATCGAACACCACAATCCCGTCCAGTTCGGTATTCTCACCTTCAGCGCCGCTACAGGGGGCGTTAAGGCAATATGCCAGCCTCTCGACCAACGTATCTGTGCCATCGTCGATGACCATCACAACCTCGGGCGGGGCGGCGGCGGTGCTTCCACGAAGGGGCCCGGCCGCCAGGAATTCCGTGAATCGGAACTTCGCACCTTCTGCGCGACGCGTGTCCTCGGTCACTCCGTATACGCCGTCGGCAAGTACCCTGTGGCCCTGCAGACGGATCTCCGTCGGACTGCTGCCATCGGGTGCCTGCGATGACGGCTTGGAGCGCCGCACGGCAACGATTCGGTCCACGTGCACGCCGAGGTCGCCGAGGATTTCGGCGTAAAGGCGGGCGTTGGCGGGATCCGCCCCCCCGCCGGCGGCGACGATCCTGATCCGCGCCCCTTTCTTATGCCCGAAATCATGGCTTTCGTCGAAACGCCGCGTCAGTGTCGTCGGTATTAGATCGGCGGTACGGTTGCGCCCATGAGCCTTCAGCACAGGGCCATCACCGCTAAGACAGATCTCTACCAGCCGGAAATCCACCTCCTTTGCGCAGTCGCGCAGGTGATCGATCACGACCTTCACAACCCCGGTAGCCTTGCCGTCTCTGATGGACTGTGTATAGGCGACATCAAGAACGCGTGCCTCGGCATCTAAGGCGGCAGCAACGCCACCGCGCTTCTCCACCACCTGTACGAGGTCCGGCATGTACTCCGGAAGGATAGCAAGATCATTTACGAACCCAGTGGCATTCAGGCAGTTCACCAACCGCGCCACCGGACCCCATAGACACGTCGCGAGCGACGTGCAGGCCGGCAGGTTACCAACGAAGACTTCTCGGTTGGCACATCCGCTGAACTCAGCGAAGCCCATCAGCAGTTCCCGCCCTTGAGCGGGAGTCAGCCAACGCAACTGACAGCCTACGCGGATAAGGGCAAAGTGAATGACGTTGTCTGCGTCAAGCCCAAGCTTCTCGCCGCGGCGCTTGTAGTAGTTCTTCCAAGCTCCGACAACGTCGTACTTTCCGGCCCGCAGCCCATCCAGCGACTGCAGCGCCGGGTTCACCGCCTCCCAGGTGGCCTGGTTGACCACGGCGGAGCCGGCACCTGGGGGCAATCCCGCCACCCCCGCCAAGTCGAGCAGAGCCTCAGCGACCAGCAGATCGTACGCTGCGTCGGAGAGGTCGCGGATCCCTGCCAGCGAGGCGGCGGGACATTCGCCCTGAACGAACTGCAAAAGGTTAAAGTGCGCGGCGAGCACCTCGAGGAACTCGGACTGCCCTGCATCTGGCCAGGCTTCGACCGCCGACAAGAAGCTGCTGGGGGCAGCAGCGAATACCTCAGCCAGCGCTTCGTCATGCCCCGGAGGGGCCGAGGTGCCAAGCGCCTGCTGATGAAGATCGTGCACCCACGGCGCTTTGCCGATATCGTGCAAGAGCACCGCCGCGCCAAGCCGGGCGAAACCGGGATGCGCCTGATTCGGCGCCACACGTCGAATTCTTGCGCAGAAATCCTTGAAAGCGTGTTCCGGCAGCTCCAGCTTTGCCTTACGCTGAGGAGCGATGAACGCTTGATATGCGGCTAAGGGGTCGGAAGCGGTACATGCCGCCAGGACCCACAGGCTATTGAGCGTCTTCGCCCGCTCCTTGTTCAGCAAAGGTACTGCTGGGTCGAAATGGACGAGCTCGGTACGAGCAACCAGTTCTTCGATGCGCCCAGGGGCGACATACAGGTCTGCAATCAGTTGAGCAAGACACATGGGATGCTTCCTTCAGAATGGGGTTGGAAGTGGCCCCAACCCGGAGGAGAACGCCGTGAAGACGCTGTTGCGCTTCGTCGCCAAGTCTACCAACCTGATCGTCGCCATGCTCTCTTGCTTTGACCGCGTGATCTTCAAGGGCTATCTGCCCATCACCAACGGACCGGCTCTCGAGGGGTTCGTCGATCACGTCCTCAAGATTCGACCCATCGACTTCATGGCCTTCGCTGAGGAACAGTCCGAGACCCTGGTCGATCTCGCCAAACGCCTGGCCGAAGAGGCCGGTGCCGAGTACCACTACCTCCAAGGCGCCCACCGCAAGGATAAGCTCGTCGACAAGTTCCTGCGACAGCGGCGGATCAGCGAAGGGCTGATCTGCGTCCTCTGCTGCATGGAATGCTGCCCCAGCTTCAAGCTGGCCCCCGCCAAGGACCGCCCCCGCCTGGTCAACGCACGCCGGCAGCAGCGCGTGCTCCACTTCTACTTCCTCGATGCCGAGTTGGGCCTGATCCAGGAAGGGGAAAGGGGTCATCACTGAATAGCGCTTTCTTGACCCCTAAGCCGGCATCAAGCGTTTACGTGCGTGTCCTCGAGGCTCCTTCGCCTCTCAAACGGTCGATATCAGTGATGTCCCCTTTTCCCTCACCTCCTTACCCGACCTGTGGGGGGCAACCCCCAGAGCGACCCGGCCCGCGAAGGAATATACTCCAGAACGCGGGGCAACAAGATCCGGTCCAGCTCGCGCTGCGCTTGTGCGTACAGGTCCTGCGTTTCCAGCCCTACTGCGGTTTACCATCGGGTTGCCCACGCGAATCATTCCATAGGAGGACCTCTCAGGATGAGGAGCGTGGGGAGGCCGAAGGTGACGGCCATGCGTCCCAAGCGGCGTCCGCGGTCATCCCGACCGCGTACGGGCGACGCGCCTCTTCCACCCGAGGAGCCCCGCCGCGTTCAGGCGCACGTCCATCGCGAGCCAGGTCGCTCGAGTCTCGAGATCGGTGGGGGAGCCATGGGCGTCGAGTCGCCCGGAGAGGTGGTCGAGGAGCGCGCGGTACAGGGACTCCTCGGAATCGCGCCCGTCATCGAAGCCCCCGGCCAACTCGACGAAGCGGTCGATGTCGCGGTGGAGGTCGGCGGCGAGCCGGTCAATCCCCGTCACTCGGCTGAAGTGGGCCAGGTAGACGGCCCCCGGCGCGAGCGCGCCAATGCGCTCGATCGAGGCGTGCGCCTGGTCGGGGTCGAACTGCGTCGGCGACGTGGTCGGGAAGATGAAGGGCTCGCCCTCGGAGTTGTCGAAGACCCGGTAGGAGAGGCCGAAGACGTCCCCGGAGAAGATGGCTCCCGCCGTCTCGTCGTGGATCGCGAGGTGGTGAAGCGCGTGGCCCGGGGTCGCCAGGAGATGCAGGCGCGAGCGCCCCAGCGTCAAGACCTGGTTGTCCTCCGCGGCGATGATCCGCGAGTCCGGGATCGGGACCAGCCGGCCGAAGAGCGCGTCATAGTCCTGATCGCCATACACGGCGCGGGTGCCGACCTCGAGGCGGGTGGGGTCGATCAGGTTTGCCGCCCCGCGGGGATGGAGCACGGCCGTCGCGTTGGGCAAGGCCCGCAACAGCTCCCCGGCCCCGCCCGCATGATCGAGATGGACGTGCGTCAAAATGGCGTAATCGACCGCCTCGCGGGCGACCCCCAGCGCATCGAGGGCGGCGAGCAGCCGGGGCACCGAGCCGTTCGGCCCGGTATCCACGAAGGCGGCGCGGCCGTCGCGCACGATCAGGTGGCTCGCGGCCAGCCCGGGCCGGATGTAGCCGAGGTCGATCGCGTGGATTCCGTGTTCGTGGGTTCGAATCTCGGGCCTTTGCATGGTTGTCGGGTTCCCCGAGCCGGAACCACGAGCAGGGCGCCGTGGACATCCCGCGCTCGATACATCATACGCGACCGGGATGTAACTTATAAGTGGTCTTTTGCAAAGCGGGCGCAACTTGCGTAATACATGGGGTGCGCTGGAGCATCGGAAGGGGACCACCCCGGTCAATGCCGGGCAAGGACTCGGACAACCAATCGACATCGGACGACCATTCGCGCAGACACAGGTGTCAGGAACCGAAAAGGACTTTCACGCATCATTGTGCGTAAAATCGGCTCCTGACACCTTATTTGGTCCCGTTCACCTGGAAGGACTATGCCGACGGCTGCCGGCGCAAGGAGATGACGCTGGAGGCGGTGGAATTCGTGCGCCGGTTTGCGATGCATCGGTTTGCGATGCATATCATACCCAAGGGGTTGGTGCGGATCCGGCAGTATGGTCTCTTGGCCCACCGAGATCGCGGTGAGCGGTTGGCGTTGTGCCGGTCGCTGTTGGCGGCCGGCGCCGGACCGTCACCGGCCCCAGAGACCGAGTCACCGCCGAGCGCCAGCGGCGGATCGAGCGACAGCGACCAGTCACCGAGTGGGCTGGGACCAGCGCCTTCTCTGGTCGAACCCAAGTCGGCAGCGCCATCTCGGATGGGTATCTCCATACTGGTGGTCTTGGTTTCGCTCCTGGTCGCATCGGGGGACACGACCTCGTTCGCCTCATCCCCGGCTGTGCCGCCAGCCGCGGTTCTGGTCGACGATCGCTGCCCGGGTTGTGGCGTGGGTCACCTACAAACGATCTGGCAAGCCGGCCGACCCGGACGGGTAGAACGCCAACGCATTGCCATTCTGGACAGTTCATGACCCCAATGCATCCGAAACCCATCTCCCGGTTCCATCGCCACCCGCTCCGGCTGGGACCGGCCCCTCACTCACCGCGCAGGGCATCGGCGGCGATTGGTCCACCGCGGCCTATCGTCACGATCGGATCAATCCCGCTGATCCTCATATTGGCCAATCATTCCTTGCCTACATATCTGGTCACCGCTTCAGCTTCCTTCCCTCGAGCTTGAGTCCAGGCTGGCTGCATCTCTTGAGGCTGGATACAATTCCCCAAGTCGAGTCCGAGAGAGCGAGATGGCTCCCGACAGGACGTCGCAAACTGGGGAGGCTACGGTCGGTTTCGTCCAACGGCCCACTATTCCGCCGCGATCACGGCGTGTGACTTCGCACAGCCCACTGGAAATCGCGGCGGAATACCGGGCTATCGTTCGGCGGCAGACCGCGAGAGCCATGCCGGGACGATTCTTTGGCGAGGAACGAAAGGGAGTGACACGATGGGCAACTCGATTCGCGCTTATGCGGCTCGGGCGAAAGGCGATCCGGTCGAATTATGGGACTACGACCCGGGCCCCCTGCGACCCGATCAAGTCGAGGTCGCCGTTCAGTATTGTGGTGTCTGCCATTCCGATCTGTCGATGCTGACCAACGACTGGGGCATGACCGCGTACCCGTTCGTGCCCGGCCACGAAGTCGTCGGCACGGTCAGCGCTATCGGCGACCAAGTCTCGACTCCCCAGGTCGGCCAGCGGGTGGGTCTTGGCTGGTATTCCGCGAGCTGCCGCGTGTGCCGCCAATGTCTGTCGGGCGATCAGAATCTGTGCCTCAGCGCCGAAGGAACCATCGTCGGGCGCCACGGCGGATTCGCGGACCGGGTTCGCTGCCAGGGCTCCTGGGCCGTCCCGCTGCCCGCCGGCCTCGACCCTGCGAAAGCCGGGCCTCTTTTCTGCGGCGGGGTCACAGTCTTCAATCCGCTCGTGCAGTTCGACGTGCGGCCCACGGACCGGGTCGGCGTCATCGGCATCGGCGGTCTGGGGCACTTGGCCCTCCAATTCCTCCGGAAGTGGGGCTGTGAAGTGGTCGCCTTCACGTCGTCCGACGGCAAACGTGAGGAGGCGCAGAAGCTGGGGGCGCACCGCGTCGTCATTTCCCGCGACGAAAAGCAACTGGCCGCGCTCCGCGGTTCGTTTCAGATGATCCTCTCCACGGTCAATGCCAGCATGAACTGGGCGTCGTACCTCGACTGTCTGGCCCCCCGTGGCCGCCTGCACACGGTGGGAGCCGTGCCTGAGCCGATTGCCCTCCCGGCGTTCCCTCTGTTGGTGGGCCAAAAGTCGTTGTCGGGTTCGCCGCTGGGCAGCCCGGTCACGACGGCCCTCATGCTGGATTTCTGCGAGCGTCATGGCATCGCCCCGGTGACGGAACTATTCCCGCTTTCGAAGGCGAATGAGGCCTTGGCTCATTTGGCAGCCGGCAAGGCGCGGTATCGGGTCGTGTTACAGAACGACCTGAATTAAGGATGTGGTCGAACGCCTTGCCCGCCGCCGCAGCGAACTGCGGGCCTCGTCCGTCGCTTCGAGGGTAGAAGTCGCTTTGGGCCGCGGCGGGCGAGTTTGGCGTTCGGCGGCAGACCACGATAGAGATAGAACCCGAGATCCACCTTTCTTGTCACAATAGGTGTGCCTGAGAGGTCGGCGGACTGGCCTACCTGTGTGATTCCTGAACCGTTGGACAAGAGATAGGGTCCATGCCCCTGCCTTTTGTCGTCGTAGATCAAAACCAAATGCGCTGTGCGGAGGTGATCGCAGCGGCGATGGAACAATGCCGTCAAGAGCATCTTCGATTCTTGATTCCTGATGTTGCAGGGTTCGAGTTCTCGAAGATCCTTTCAAAAGGCGGCGATCCATTTCTCACATGGAAACACTCGCTCCAATCAATCGCTCCCTTTTCAGGGCGGGTCGTTATTGGGCGAAAATTGTCGGACGTGTGGAACGAGGAAGTCAACGAGGGATCTCCGTCCGTCAGAATCGTTGACGATGGAGCGACTGAACGCTTCAGGAATCTACTCTGTCAGATCAACTCCGGTAATGAGTCAAGCCTTCGCGAGTTGATTGATGGAAGCGTACTGCGACTAATGCCCAGTTACTTGGCTCATTGGTCGAACCACGAAGACCACAAGGTTATGCTCCGAACAGTCCGGGATTCCCTCAGATCGCAACTCACTGAAGCGACGATCAAGGACCTCCGGACCAGAACTGCCGATGGTATGGTTGCTTGGTTGTCGTCGGCTGACGGCGTCAGATTCGTCTTTCAGGGAGTTCAAAATCGCGGAGCGAGCCCAGAAACCGCACTTCGCTTGGCCACCGAGCCAAGTGCATACGGAGGGTTTCTGAGCGGCATGGCCGCAATAGGGTTGTATTGGTTGGCTTTTGGCGGACTGGAAGGGGCCAAGCCAGAAGACGTGACAAATGACCTGCACGATCTGGAGTATGGGATTCTTGGTGCTCTTTCACACTCCCTCTTGACGGCAGACAAGCGGTTGAAAGTAATTCATTACGCGATCAGGAGCGGATATCTTGGGCGCAAAGAATGGTTTGCCCGTGCATGCACCGTTGGGCCTGAGAAGGCTTGACCCTTCGCGCCGTAGCCGCCGAACCAGGCGCTGCACCTGACCGGGCCGGCATTACGGCTCTCCAGAGTTCAAAAGGCTCTTCAGCCGGGCCGGCAGGTAAGCTGTGTCATTAGGCGGCGCGGAAGTAGAGGTGCCGTATGCCTTTCGTTCGGATCTCGTTGCATGCCAGCAAGTCGGCCGACTACCGCCGTGCAATCGCGGACGGCATTCACCAGGCGATGGTCGAGACGCTCGGTGTGCCGGCGCAGGACCGGTTTCAAGTCGTCACCGAACACGACGCGGACGGGCTGATCTACGACCCCAGCTATCTCGGCATCGAGCGAACCGACGACGTGGT
>Ga0074044_10003190_pt1 | contig 14046 bp, 10 predicted proteins | sample BogForMeECP23OM1_FD_94443 | JGI IMG/M metagenome (GOLD analysis project Ga0074044, IMG submission 94443) | Bog forest soil microbial communities from Calvert Island, British Columbia, Canada - Bog Forest MetaG ECP23OM1 | ecosystem: Environmental > Terrestrial > Soil > Wetlands ... | reverse complement strand
TGGAAATCTCGCGCAGCGGCATGAAGAACATCCGCGCGTATTGCATGAAGCCCACCAGGGTGCCCAGTGTGATCAGCCGATGCAGCACCTGGCCGCCGCCCGCCCACAAAATCAGGCCGATCGTTATGGAGCCGACCGTGTCGACGGCCGAGAAGAGCCCGGTCTCGTAGACGTTCGCCTTCATTTGAACGTCACGGCTGCGCTGATTGAGCACGTCGAACTCGGCGCGGCTGGCGCGTTCGTGGGTGAAGAGCTGCACTACGATCATGCCCGCCAGCGACTCGGAGAGATAAGCATTGAGCGCGGCCAGTCGCTCGCGGATTTGCCGATACACGATCCGCGCGCGCACCCGGAACAGGTTGATGAACAGCAGCAGCGGGGGTATCGCCACCATCGCCCACAGTGCGAGCCGCGGACTTTTGAACCACATGATCGCGACGATCCCCGACATCGTCATCAGGTCCATGAACATCGTGAGCGATCCCGCGCCGAACATCTCATTGATCGCATCTATGTCCGTGGTCATGCGGCTGACCAGGCGGCCGATCGGGGTTCGGTCGAAAAACGACATCGGCAGCCGCTCGACGTGGTTGAACAGCGCGAGCCGCAGGTCGGAGAGCGAATACTGCGCCACGACCATCGTGAGGTAGAACTGTCCGTAGAAGGTCGCAAACTCTCCGACCACGAGGCACAGATAGATCGCGGCCATCTTAAGCAGGCTCGGGCCTCCGGTCGCGGCGAACAGCGATGCGAGCCAGGCGGGCGGCGCCACGGGATGGCTCGCGAGGAACAAGTCGATAATCAGCTGGACGATGTACGGTTGCGCCAGTGCAAAACCCGCATTGAGCGGCATCAGCACCACCGAAAGAAAAAACAGCCTGCGATACGGACGCACGTATGTCCAGATGAACTTGATCAGCGCCACGTCGCGCGATCGTCCCAGGGCCTGTTCCTGCTCTACCCGCATCGTACCTAGTAGCTCGCGAGTTCCTCCTCGAGGAGCTGGCGATGGAACAACTCGGCGTAAATTCCGTGGCGCGCCATCAATTCCTGATGAGTGCCGCGCTCGGCTATTTCGCCGTCTTCGAGCACGATTATGTGGTCGGCGTCGCGAACCGTGGATGCGCGGTGCGCAACCACGATGCTGGTATGGTCGCGCACGCTTTCCTCAAGGCTTTGCAGCACGGATCTCTCGGTCTCCGTGTCGACGCTGGAAAGCGCGTCGTCCAGCACCACTACGTTCGATCGATAATTCAGCAGCCGCGCGATGGTCGTCCGCTGCTTCTGTCCGCCCGAGAGCGCCATGCCGCGCTCGCCCACGATAGTGTCGAGTCCGTGCGGCAGCGTCGCGATATCCGGCGATAGTCCCGCCACGTTCGCGGCGCGCTGAATCTCAGCGAGCTCGGTGTCGGGACGTCCGAACGCGATGTTGTGGGCGAGCGTGTCCGAAAACAACATCGGTTCCTGCGGCACCAGGCCGATAGTCTTTCGGAGCGCTCGCAGCGGGACATCGCGAATATCGCGTCCATCGAGCAGCACGCGCCCCGCGGTCGGTTCGATCAGGCGCGCCAGCAGCTTGACCATCGTGGATTTGCCCGAGCCGGTGCGGCCGACGATCGCCAGCTTTGAACCGGCGGGCACCCGCACGCTCACATTTCTGAGCGCATAGGGTTGGTGCCCATTCGTCGAAGAATCTCCGCGCGCGAAGTAGCTGAAGGAAACATCGTCCCATTCGATCGAGCCCGCGACCTGAAGGCGCTCTTCTCCCGGCTCAAGAGCGCCCGCCTGCGGCGAAGCCGAGAAGATTTCGTCGAGACGCTTCATGGCAGCCTTGGCCCGCTGATAGATGGAAATCATCCAGCCGAGCGAAGTAACCGGCCATGCCATGTAGCCCAGGTAGCCCATGAACGAGACGATGTCGCCGATGCGCAAAGTGCCGCGCGTGACCAGCAAGCCGCCGTAGGTCAGCACGATCATCACCGCCGCCGCGGCGGTCCCGCGGATCATCGGCACCATCGCGCCGCGCAGCCGCGCCAGCGCCAGCCCGAGCGCGTTGTATTCGTCGTTGGAGGCCCGGAACAGGGCGGATTCATGTTCCTCGAGCGAATACGCCTTCACGACGTGAATGCCGGCCAGGCTTTCCTGCACCTTCGCCTCGATCGATCCGAGACCCTCCTGGACCTTCAAGTTGCGCTGCATGAGAGAGCGCGAAAGGCGCTTGATTCCATAAATCAGCAGGATGTAGGGCGCGAGCGAGGCGACCGTCAATCGCACATTCACGCCGAGCATGAAAACGAGCGCGAAAGCGAAAGTGCCGGGCGCGTCGGTGAAGGTCACGAACCCCATTCCGATCAACATTCTGACCGCGGTGAGATCGTTGACCATCCGCGACATCAGATCGCCGATTTTGTGGCGATCGTAGAAGTCCGCCCCAAGCAGGGTCAGATGGGAAAACAGATCGTTGCGCAAGTCGTATTCGACGAGGCGGCCGGTATTGAAAATTACAAAGCGCGAGAGCCATCGCGCGGTCCCGCTCAGCAGCGCCACCCCGATCATCATCATGACAATCCGGGTCAGCGTCTCCTGCGCCGGCAGGCCGAGCCGCGACAGGGCTCCGAAGGTCATCGGATGATGCGCCTGGATGGTGTTGATCGCGGCGCCGCTCAGATACGAAACCGTCATGCCGCACGCGGAAGCGATCAGCGTGCAGAACATCCCGAGCGCGTACCAGTTCCAATACCGGCGTAAGTAACTGAACAGACGTTTCATTGGGGGCCGGCCCTAAATTAGCAGGAATGAACCGCCAGAGAAGTGGTCCGGCGGCTTCCTGGCAGTCAGTGGATGCTCAGCGCGGATGCTGGGTCTTGAGGCGCCGCTCGTACATCTTCGCGTACTTCAGAAAGACGTAAAACGCGGACGTTGCCGCGGTATAGAAACCCCGGATTCCGTCCAGAAAGCCGCCGCGCGCGATATAGAAGTAGACGAAGCGAAACGCCGGATTCAGGATCATCTTGACCGGCGTAAACCGGGTCGGTTCATGCTCCGCGGCCGCGCGCGTGCTGAAACGATTCATCGTGGCGACGTGGTCGGTGATGTCGCGATAGCTGAAATGGAGAATGCGCCCGCGCAATTTCGCTACGCGGCCGTCGACGATCACTTTGTCGTGCGGATCGCGGCCGCCGATGTGCCCGCGGTCGCGCCGGAACAGACGCACGGGAGTGTCCGGTTCGATCCTGCGCAAATCGTAGCGCCCGAGATGATACAGCATCCGCTGTATGCGATAGCCGTCGGCGGGCGTCGAGGAACCGATTTCGCGTAGAATTTCCTCGCCGAGATCGTGAGTCGCCTGTTCGTCCGCATCCATCAGCAGCACCCAATCTCCCGTCGCACGGTCCAACGCCATCTGCTTCTGCATCACGTAGTTGGTGAACTCGTGCTGGAAGACCTGAGCGCCGCATTCCCTGGCGATCTCGACGGTGCGATCGGTGGACAGCGAATCCACGACGATCTTTTCCGCGCAGAACGAGGCGCTCTTGAGGCACTGGCCGATCAGTTCCTCTTCGTTCTTAGTGATCGTGATGAGAGAGATTTTGGGACGATCGGCCATTAGTCGCGTGGATGCTCCACCTGTTCCATAACCTTGGCCGCGATTTCGCCGAACGCCGCTGTCACCGGATGGCGGGGATTCGTCGCGACAATCGGATTGGCGTTGTCGCCGCCTTCGCGCAGCTCGCGCACGATAGGAAGCTCGCCCAGGAACGGAACCCCAAGTTCTTCTGCGTAGCGCGCGCCGCCGCCGTGCGAAAAGATCTCGTGGCGGCTGCCACACTTGCGGCAGACGTAATAGCTCATGTTCTCGACCACGCCGAGCACGGGCACGTTGACCTCGCGGAACATCTCGACGCCGCGCTTTACGTCGATAAGCGCGAGGTCCTGCGGCGTGGTGACGACAACGCCGCCGGCAAGCGCGACGCGCTGCGTAATCGTAAGCTGCGCATCGCCGGTGCCGGGCGGAAGATCGAGCACCAGGCAATCGAGATCGCCCCATTCGACATTGAAGAGAAATTCCGTCTCGAGCTTGGTCACCATCGGCCCGCGCCAGATGACCGCGGTCTCATCGTTGATGAAAAGCGCCATCGAGACGTAGCGGATGCCGAAGCGTTCGAGGGGGATGATCCTGCGGTCGGGCGTGAGCGATACCGCCTTTTCGACGCCGACCATCATTGCGACGCTCGGTCCGTAGACATCGGCATCCATCAAGCCGATGCGCCATCCTCGCGCGCGCATCGCCAGTGCCAGGTTGACGGCGACCGTCGATTTGCCGACGCCGCCCTTGCCGCTGGCCACGGCCACGATGTGCTTAACGCCGGGCACGTCCTTGCGCGCCTGGGCGCCGGCGGTCGCGGCGCGCGGCGCGGTGTCTGCCAGCCGCTCGATTCGCACTTCAACGGCAGGCACCTCCGGCATCGCGCCGACGGCAGTCCTGACTTCGCCGACAATCTTATCAACCACTTCGGGCTTGGCGGACGCGGCGGTGAGCGTCACCGTGACGCCCGAGAACGCAACCTCGATGTCCTTGACCATGCCGAAAGACACGATGTCGCGGCTGAACCCGGGGTACCTGATTTTCTTCAGTTCGGCGAGTATTTCGTTGGGGCTGGGCATTCCGGTTCGTCGATTCGAAGAAGCGCTTTCGCTTCAGGCGCTGTGGCACTATCAATGCCGTCCAGCCATGTTATCATTCCCGGACTGCGGGAAAAACGACGTGATCCTCCGACGGAGTTCCGTTCTTTGAGCCAGGAACGATCGAAAAGCCGCGCCGGCGATTTTCTCCGAATTCGGTATCCAGCCAGACCGGCTCGCGAGGTTGCACTTACAGCCGCGAGCGAACTGCAAGGCGGGCTGGCGGCCATGATTGGTCGCGACGTCCCGGTTCAGGACGATGCTCAACTCGATGCGCGCGAGATGGTTCTTGATTTCGCGGAGAGTGAAGGCGCCTCGGGCTCCGCGGGCACGACCCTTGCGGGCGATTCGTTCGCTATCGCACGTGCGGGCGAAGACTCAATCTCGATACGCGCCGGGAGCGACCGTGGTCTGATCCACGGCGCCGCCGACTTGCTGGAAAAGCTCGGCGCGAACTTTCCGCCGGGGGTGCCGCCGGTCTTCCCGCGAATCGACGCGCAGCGGCTCAGGAAGATCGAGCCCTACACCGTCACGCCATCGTTTGCGCGTCGCGCCTTCGTTTCCGACATCATGACCTGGAACTACAACTTCGCGGACCGGCTGGAGCTGCATCTGCGGCACGACCGCGAGTTCATTCCCTGGATGGCGCGGCGCGGCGCGAATGCGTTTTCGTACATCCGTCACGCACACGACACGCGGCTTAGGATCGACGAGATTGCGCCGCTGCTGCGCGACCACGGAATCGGCGCTGAATATGGCGGCCACGTGCTGCAAATCCTGCTGCCGCGCGAGCGGTTCGAGAGCGATCCTTCGATGTTCCCCGCCGACGATGACGGCAAACGGCAGCCGCGCGGCAATCTGTGCGTCTCGAATCGGGCGGCGATCGACCTGGTGCGCGACGGAGCGCTTCGTTATGTCGCGGAGTATCCCGAGAACGAACTCGTCCATATCTGGGGCGCCGACGTATGGCGCGGCGCGTGGTGCCGATGTGGCGCGTGTCGCGAACTGGCGCCGCAACATCAGTATATGGAAGTCGTCAACGCGATTGCGGAGTCGCTCGGCGAGGCCAGTGCTCCTCCGGTCGCGTACCTCGCATATCACGACACGATCGATCCGTACCCGGGGTTGAAGCCGCTTGCGAACGTGTGGGTTGAATGGGCGCCGCGCGAACGATGCTATTCGCATGCGATCGATGACCCCGCGTGCGAAATTAATCCGCGCTACTTCGAATCGCTTAAACAGTACGTGGAAGTCTTCGGCGGACGCTGCCACGTCTTCGAGTACTATGCCGATGCGATCCTGTTCGGCGGGCTCGCGTTCGCAAGCCCGGCAATCGTCGCGCGCGACATGAGCGCCTATCACGCGCTCGGCATAACCAGCATCTCCTGTCTTACCTTTGGCGCATTCAGCCTGCTCGCATATCCGGTCAATCTCGAAACCTTTGTGCGCTGCGCAAAAAACGTGGCCTCCGATCCTGAAATCGCGGTGTCCGCCACCGCGCAGGGGCGGCATCCGGCGTGCGCGCCGGCGATGACGGCGGCATATCGCGCGATCGCGGATGCCTCTGCTTTGGTGCTGGATTACGCGGACGTGATGCGCCCGCAAATGGAGCCGCGCAAGGGACGCCGCAAGCGCGCCGACATCGCGCGCGCGGTGCAAGCTTTCCGCCGCGCGATCGAAGCGGCAGAATCGCTCATGCGCGCGAACGAAAAACCGCCGGCCCGCGCCGAGCGGCAACTCTGGACCTACAGCGCGCAGGTGCTGGACGGAATCGTCGACTACCTTGGCGCGAGGGAAAACACCGGCAGAGATCGGGCGGAGCGCGGCGACGCGGCAATCGCAAAGATCGCCGACGCGATCGAGCACGTGCGCGCCATCGATCTGGAAATCAAAGGCACCTGGGGCGCCTACGACCTGGAGTGGATACGCGAGCTATGGCTCACCGCGCTGCGCCGCGGCCTGGAAGACAACGCGCCCCAGTATCAGGAGATGCTGTGATGGATTCGCCGATCGGCTATCAGCTTCCCGAAGAGCTGGTCGCGCTGCGCGATCAGGTGGGCAGAATCATCCGTGAGGAGATCATTCCGGTCGAGGCCAGGATCGATCCCGACGCGCCCGAGATTCCGGAGGATGACTACTGGCGTATCGCCGGCAAGGCGCAGGCCGCCGGCCTGTGGTGCATGGGCGCGCCGAAAAAATATGGCGGTGGCGGACTCAGCACCTTCCAGATGGCGGTGCTGATGGAGGAGATGGCGCAACATCGGATGGGTTTGTACAACCCCGGTGCGGGAGTATTCGGACGCACGCCGCCCCCCGTCATATGGGCCGGCTCACCCGAGCAAGTCGAAAAGTACGCGGGCGGAACGATCAAGAATGCCTGGTACACGTTCTTCGCGGTTACCGAGCCTTCCGGCGGTTCCGATCCGGCCGGCGCGATTCAATGCCGCGCGGTGCGCAAGGGCGACAGCTACGTGATCAATGGAACCAAGATTTTCATTTCGCACGCGCACGAGGCGGAGTGGGGCGTGGTCTTCACCCGCACCGACCCGAAGGCCGGGCGGCAAGGCATCACCTGTTTTATCATCAAGAAAGGCCAGCCCGGATTTACGGCGAGGCCAATTCGCACGATTCGGACTTCGGCCGTTCCGAACGAAGTCGCGTTCGAGGATTGCGTCGTGCCTATCGAGCAGCGGCTGGGCGAGGAAGGGCAAGGGCTCAATCTTGCGCTCGATCTTCTGACGCGGCTGCGGTTTCCGTACTCTGCGTGCAACGTCGGGGTGGGAGTCGCGGCGCTCCGGATGGCGATCGAACACGCGAAGCGGCGCAGCACCTTCGGGGAATTGCTCTCGCGCCGCCAGGCGATTCAGTGGATGCTTGCAGATTCCGAGGTCGAGCTGCGCGCCGCGCGATGGCTCACGTGGGACGGCGCGTGGAAGGCTGATCGTGGCGAGGACTTCCGCACCGAGGCATCGATTGCGAAGCTGTATTCGAGCGAAGTGCTCGGCCGCGTGGTCGATCGCGCCGTGCAGATTCACGGCGGTTACGGCGTCAGCAAGGAATTGCCGCTCGAGCGATGGTACCGCGAGGCGCGCGTCCGCCGCATCGGTGAGGGACCATCGGAGGTGCATCGGATGGTTATCGCTCGCAATCTCCTTCGCTGAGCGGGCACCGCGCACAAAGGAATTATAGAATGACGTTACCGCTCGATGGAATTCGCGTGATCGACTTTGGGCAAGTCTATGCCGCGCCGTACTGCACGATGCAACTCGCGTACATGGGCGCTGACGTGATCAAGATCGAGCCCCCCGGAATCGGGGACGTGCTGCGGCGGCCCGACTTGCCGCCCGGCGGCGCGGGCTATTCGTTCCTGATGCTCAACGCGCAGAAAAGATCGGTCACGCTGAATCTCAAACACAAGCGCGCGCAGGAAATCGCGCTGAAACTTCTGGAAGACGCCGACGTGCTGGTCGAGAACTATCTCGACGGCGTCATGGAATCGTTCGGCCTTGGCTATGAGCAGATTGCGCCGCGTTTTCCGCGCCTCATCTATGCGTCCGGAAAGGGCTACGGCTCGAACAGCCGCTGGGCCAGGCTCGGATCGATGGACAACACTATCCAGGCGTCGTCCGGATTCATCAGCATCACGGGATTCGCCGACCGCGGCGGCGTCAAGACTTCGGCAACCTTCATCGACATGGGCACCGGCAGCCATCTGGTAAGCGGCATCCTGGCGGCGTTGCTGCAGCGCGGGCGGACTGGCCGCGGCCAGAAAATTGAGGTCGCGATGATCGATGTCGCGATTCCGGCACTGACCAGCGCCGTCGCGCCGACCCTGCAAGGGCTCAAGTTCAAGCGGCTGGGCAATCGCCATTGGGGCGCGTGCCCGGCCAACGTCTATCCGGCGCGCGACGGCGAGATTCTGATCTTTTGCCTGACCGAAGCACATTGGCGCACCATCGCGAGATTGATCGGACGCGAGGATCTGATCTCCGATCCCCGCTGCGCGTCGCACGGGACCCGGCTGCGGATCGCCGACGAGCTGGACGGCATCATCGCGGACTGGACCCGCAGTCACGCGCGCGACGAAATGATTCAGATCCTGATCGAGGCGGGCGTGCCGTGCGCTCCCGTTCGCCAGCTCGAAGAGGTGGTGTCCGATCCCGAAACGGCGATGAGGGGAACGCTGATCGAAAGCGAATTTCCCAACCGCGGGCCGATTCGTGTCGCGGGTTCGCCGATCAAGCTTTCGGAAGCACCCCAGCCGAAACCGGAGTCGCTCAGAAGACCGCCCACACTGGGCGAGCACACCGAAGAAGTACTGGCCTCGGTGGGTATTGATTCAGCGGAATTGAAGCGCCTTCGCGCTGAAGGCATCGTCTGAGGCGAAAGGGGCTGCTAGGCGCGAAGCTGTTTCCGTTTTTTCGGGCGACCCGGAGGAAAAGCGCTCGCGCGCATGTTGCGACGCGGCTTTAGGTTCATCCGATCGAGAAGGTGGAAGTAGCCGTTACGGACCACTTCGAGGCTCCACAGAATCAACATTCCAAGCGTGAGCCCAATTCCGTGGGTCAACTCCAGAAAGTAGTGAACCTTCGTGAGCTGCTCGATCTCAACCCGTGGAGCAGGCTGTTCCGTCGCGGTTTCCATCGAGTAACAGCTTAAGCGGCGAAGCGCCTCGATTCAAGGCACTTCGCCGCCCTTCGCATTGCCTCGCAATCAGTGTGGCGGTGGAGGCAGCGGCGCAGGAGTCGCAGGACTCTCGGCGGCTTGCCCGGTCTCGCCTGGCAGCGGCAGCGTGATCGTCACGTCGTCGAAGCGCGCCTGCGAGTCGGCATTGGCCCACAGGCCGATGCGTCCCTTGGCGATCTTGGAGTCGTCGGCGTCGAAGATCATCTTGTTGTCGTCGTAACACATGAAGTGGCCGCCCTGCGCCACAACCTTGAGCTTGTACCAAACGTCTTTATCGGTCGGCACCACGCTCTGATGCAGGGTCTCGAGCTTTCCGCCGCTCAGCCGCACGAGTTGAAAGTAATCGGTCGGACAACCCGCCGACAACAGGTAGTAGTTCTGCGGGTCGACGTAGCGGAAAATGAGTCCGCCGGAGCAGTCAAAATATCCCCCGGCCCCCTTGTACGATGCTTCCAGCGTGAAGTCGCTGTACTCGGTCGAATCGGTCAATATGGTTTCCAGATTGTAATTGAGCCCATGCATCAGCGAAGCAACCGTGCGGCCCGGCGGCAGGCCGTAGGTATTAGGCTGGCTCGGTGCCGACGGGTCAGGGATTACCTCCCACGCGCCCCCAACGGCGGTCCATCCGGCGGGCGCCTCGTGCGCCTTGTCCTGATCGAAGTTCCAGACCTTAACCTCGGGGGTTGCAGTTGGAGTCGGCGTCGCCGTTGCGGTCGGCGTCGGTTCCTTCTTTTTCTTTGCGCGCGAGTATGCCGCCGGGCTGGTTAGCCCCACCGCAAATGCCACTCCCGCCGCGATAAGGACGGCGCTTCGCAGCCAAGCTCTTCCTGTCATTTTCTGTCCCCTCTCCGCTCTGTGCCAAGAAAATCTTCGTATTGATTACGCGACCGGTTGATTGTGCAACCGGGCGGTCCGCGCGAGTTTCCCTAATGGACTGCCGTTATGTCAAGAAAAAGATCTTCGAAGATTAGCCGTCATTGCCGACCTCCGGGCGGACCACCTAGGCGCGCCCGATTCATTCTCATCGGCCTGGCTGCCCGAATTGCCTTTCGCTCACACAATTTGCGCGTTCGGAGAAGGCCTATTCGTTACGCCTCACATGGGTCCTCTTTTATGCGCCGGGACCCGGGTTGTGTACCCTGCTCGATAGTTGCGATGAAATCGGTCTTCGCTTTTATTTCGCTTACTGAGTAATTAACTCAATATCCACTTTTCTACGGATCGGCGTCGTTTTACTTGACCTTGGTGGTAGATAGTGGGATATTGTGGGCCATTACGGAGGCTCGCGGTGTTCAGCGGCCGGTTCGACCACGCGATTGATGAAAAGGGACGCGTCAGCATCCCTGCGCGGTTCCGCGAGGTACTCCTGCGGGAAGGCCACGATCGTCTCTTTATCACCAACTTCTTTTACAACCGCGAGCGCTGCCTCGAGCTATATCCGCCCCACGAATGGGACGCGTTGGTGGGGAAAATTTCGACGCGCGGCGGGTTCGACCCGGCGCTGCAGAAATTCGAGACCTTCTATATCGCGGGCGCGCAGGAAGTGCCGGTCGATCGCCAGGGCCGCATTCTGGTTCCCGCCAAGCTGCGCGAATGGGCGGCGCTCGGACGTGAAGTGACGTTTTCCGCGCGGCGCGATCATTTTCAACTTTGGGACAAGAGCCTTCTTGAGCGCGTGCTCCGCGCTACTGAAGAGGAAATTCAGGATCCGGCTTTCTTCGAGAAGCTGAACCTGTAGATGTCGATGAGTTTGGCGGTGAAACACGACGACGGCGCGCCGGCCCGGATGCATGTGGCGGTGATGGTGGGTGAGGTGCGCGAACTATTGTGTGCGCACGGACCGCGCGTCGTCGTCGATGCCACGCTGGGGACAGGGGGGCACGCGGCAGAACTGCTGGCCGCCACCGACGCGCGGCTGGTTGGAATCGATCGCGACCTGGGCGCGATCGAGGTCGCGCGCGAGCGGCTCGCGTCGTTCGGCGATCGCGCGATCCTGCGCCACGCCGACTTCGGAGATATCGCGACGGTGCTGCGCGAGTGCGAGATCGAAGCCGCGGACGCCATCCTGGCCGATCTGGGAATGTCGAGTTTTGCGTTGGACGACGCGGAGCGAGGCTTCAGCTTTCGTTTCGACGGCCCGCTCGACATGAGGATGGATCGCTCGCAGGGATTGCGCGCGTACGACCTCGTGAACGAAGAGCCGGAGGCCGACCTTGCCGATATCCTTCATCATTGGGGCGAAGAGCATGCCGCCCGGCGTATTGCGCGTTCGATTGTCGACGCGCGCCGGCGCCGCCGGATCGAGACGACCGGTGAACTGCGCGCGATCGTCGAGCGCGTTTTAGGTTCTCGCCGCGGCGGCGGGGTGCATCCTGCCACGCGGACGTTCCAGGCGCTCCGGATTGCGGTCAACCACGAGATGGAAAGCCTGGCAGCGTTCCTTGGCGCCGCGCCGGGGTTGTTGGCGCCGGGCGGGCGGATGGTGGTCCTCGCATATCACTCGCTGGAAGATCGCGCAGTCAAGGAACGGATGCGCGAATTGGTCCGCGCGGGCGGCTACACCGCGATAACGCGCAAGGTGATGAGACCCGGCGCGCAGGAAGTTGCCGGCAACCCGCGCGCCCGAAGCGCGCGCCTGCGGTGCATCGAGAGGAACGCGCAATGAACCAGCGTGTTCGCCCGACCAGGCCGCCTTCGAAGCTGATGCCCGCGATCCTGATGATCGCGATCGCGATTTTAGGTTTCACGACGCTGATGACTCGTCTCGAAACCACGCGCGAAGGTTACCGGCTTTCCGGGCTGAATGACGAGATCGGGCATCTGGAGGATCAGAATCGTACGCTGCGCCTCCAGGTCGCCGAGCTGTCATCGCATGAACGGCTGCGCTCTCTGGCCGCGGGATATCATCTCGCGCCGCCCGCGCGTGGGCAGGTGGTGATGGTGCCGTGAACCTGGCGTTCAAACAGCGCCGTGCTCGAATCGGATGGCTCACGTTGGCATTGGCCGGTCTGTTCGTCATGGCGGTGGTGCGGCTGATCCTGCTGGTGACCTTCGATGGGCCGCGCCTGAATTCGCTGGCCAAGAGCGAGCATACCGCCGAGGTCCAGCTCGCCGCGGTCCGCGGTCCGGTGGTCGATCGCAACGGCGAGCCGCTGGCGCTTTCGGCTGAAACGCGCTCGGTGTATGCGCGTCCTCGGCATGTGTTTGAATCTTCGACCTCGCGTGATCGCGACAAGCTGGCCGCGGCGCTCGGGATGACGGCGGCTGACCTGGACACGAAGCTCAAGAAGCCGTCGCCGTTCGTATGGTTGTCGCGGCGGATTTCGGTCGATCACGCACAAGCCGCTGAAGCGCTCAGCATCGAGGGTGTGGGCGCCGTCAGCGAATACAAACGCTTCTATCCGGAGAGCAACCTGGCCTCGGCGGTGGTGGGGCTGGCGGGGATGGATGGCCAGGGGCTCTCCGGCCTTGAACTCGAATACGACAAGCTGATCCGGGGCGAGCCGGTCGAGCTGAGTTTCTATCACGATGCGCTCGGGCATCCGATTCTCGACAGTCCGCTGGCGCTCAAATCGTCCGAGCCAGGCGCGCAGCTGGAACTGACGATCGACTCATCGATCCAGTCGCTCGCGGAAACCCAGCTCGCGGCGGAAGTCGAGCAGAGCGGCGCCAAACGCGGCGCGGCGATCGTGCTCGACCCCTTCACTGGTGAAGTACTCGCGATGGCGAACGTCAGCGCCGACCCTTCGGAGATCCACGACCGGCTGCACAACGCAGCCGTGCAGGATGCGTTCGAGCCGGGCTCCACGATGAAGGGTATCTTGTCGTCGATCGCGCTGGCTGACGGCGCGATCACGCCGGAGAAGCAGTTCTACTGCGAGAACGGCAAGTGGACCATCGACCGGCGCACGATTCACGACGACGCCAAGCACGGATGGCTCGACCTTGGCGGAATCATCGAGGTGTCATCGAACATCGGCGCCGCCAAGATCGCGCTCACGCTCGGCGCCGATCGCTTTTACAGCGGACTGCACGCGTTCGGAATCGGCTATCGCACCGGAATTGACCTCCCCGGCGAAGCATCCGGTCTGATCATGAAGCCATCGACGTGGCGCGAGATCGATCTTGCCAATCACGGCTTCGGCCAGGGCGTCGGCGTGACTCCGCTGCAGCTGGCGGTTGCGTATGCGGCGATTGCGAACGGCGGACTGGTCGTGCGGCCTTATATCGTGAAGACCGCGTACGATGCGCAAGGCAACGTGATCATGCAGCACACGCCGCAAGTGATGCGCCGGGCCATTTCGCCGGACATCGCGCACGAAATGAACCTGCTGTTGCGTGGGCCGGTGGACGGTCCGAACGGCACGGCGCATCGCGCGAAGGTCGACGGCTTTGAGGTGGCGGGCAAGACCGGAACGGCGCAGATGGTGAATCCGGCGGGCGGATATTTCCAGAATCGCCATGTGTGCTCGTTTGTCGGGTTTCTGCCGGCCGACGATCCGCGCCTGCTGATTCTGGTCGTGCTCTACGATGTCGGTCACGCACATTTTGGCGGTCTCTACGCGGCGCCGGTCTTCAGCGAAATCGCCTCCGGGGCTATGCGCGACCTCAATATCACGCCGACCGATCCGAACTACGACGTCGCGAGCATCTTTCCGCTGCCGGGGACCAACAGCG
>Ga0074044_10003189_pt1 | contig 14048 bp, 11 predicted proteins | sample BogForMeECP23OM1_FD_94443 | JGI IMG/M metagenome (GOLD analysis project Ga0074044, IMG submission 94443) | Bog forest soil microbial communities from Calvert Island, British Columbia, Canada - Bog Forest MetaG ECP23OM1 | ecosystem: Environmental > Terrestrial > Soil > Wetlands ... | reverse complement strand
GGATCGGTGATGAAGTTCGACGGCTTCCTCAAGGTCTATGAAGAGTCCAAAGACAGCAAGGACGAAGAAGACGAGGAACTGAAGCACAAACTCCCGCCGCTCGAAGCCGGACAGAAACTGACGCTGAAGTCGCTGCTCCCGGAACAGCATTTCACCGAGCCGCCTCCGCGCTTCAACGAAGCTTCGCTGGTGAAGGAACTCGAGGAGCGCGGCATTGGCCGGCCTTCCACCTACGCCACTATTCTCAGCACCATCCAGGAGCGGATGTACGCGCAGAAAGTCGGCGGCAAGTTCGTGCCCACCGAAATCGGCCTGGTCGTCACCGATCTGCTGGTCGAGAACTTCAAGGATATTTTCGACTTCCAATACACCGCACGCCTGGAAGAAGAGCTCGACGAGATAGAAGAAGGCAAGCAGACCGGGAACGATGCGCTCACCGAGTTTTACCAGAAGTTTGCCAAGGATCTCCGATACGCCGAGAAGCACATGGAAAACATCAAGCGTATGGAGAAGCCCACCGACGAAAAGTGCGAACTCTGCGGCGCGCCGCTAGTCATCAAGTGGGGCAAGCACGGTTCGTTCTATGCCTGCAGCACCTACGACAAGGAAAACCCGGACACCTGCAAATTCACCAAAGAGAATCCCATCAATCTGCCCGACCTCGATTCGGCCGATCTGCAGGAGACGGCGCAGGAGGAATACTGCGAAAACTGCGGCCGCGTCATGGTCCTGAAGCGAGGACGCTTCGGCCAGTTCATGGCCTGCACCGGCTATCCCGATTGCAAGACGACGCGGCGCCTCGATCAGGGCAAGAAAGTGCCTGACATTCCGCTCGATGAAACCTGCCCGCTGTGCAAACGCAACCTGATCCTGCGGCACGGCCGTTACGGCGAGTTCACTTCCTGCAGTGGATATCCCGACTGCAAATATGTGAAGCAGAACTTCATCGGCGTGAAGTGCCCGCAATGCAAAGAAGGAGAGCTCGTCGAAAAACGCGCGCGCAAGGGCAACACTTTTTACGGATGCGGGAACTATCCGAAGTGCAAGTTCACTTCGGCGGCCAAGCCCATCCCCGAGAAATGCCCGGATTGTGGACATGAGTACTTGGTGGAACGACTGCGAAAAGACGGATCGGTAATCGCGTGCCCGAATAAGGAATGCGATTACGAGCGCGCCCTCGAAGGCGCCACTGCGGACGTTTCGAAAGTCTGACAAAGACAGGGTTCTCAGAACGAAGTTTTCAGAAACATAACTAATTTCAGAAAACACCTAACGAGGTGAAAATATGGCAAAGAAAGCGACCGCGCACGATGCAGAGCTGGTTCTAAAACTCTACGACCTCCGCCGCGAAGCGGAGATGCGCAAGGCAAGAAGCTGGTTTGGGGCCGAGTTCTGGCCGCAGAGCGCCGATGACTTCATAAAGGTTGCGACTGCGTTTCCCAGCCAGGAAAACGCCTGGCTTCGCCAGGTCGGGAGCTATTGGGATATGGTTGCGTCCCTCGTGCTGCACGGCGCGCTCAACCAGGAACTCTTTCTGGAGCCCGGCTGCAGCGGCGAAATGTTCTTTATTTTCGCCAAGATCCATCCCTTTCTTAAAGAACTACGCGAGAAAACCAACAATCCCGATGCCTTCGCCAACATCGAGAAAGTAGTCACCGGGTCGAAGACCGCCCGCAAGCGTCTGGAACGCGTCTCGAAGAACGTTGAGATTCGCCGCAAAGAGCTGGCCAAGTCAGCGAAGAAGGGCTGACCGCGGTCGCGCGCTCTTCTTCATTCTGTGCACATTTTCGTTGCCGCCTATCTGCTATCCTAAATGTGCTGTGCGGATGCTGTGGTGGTTTCTCATACTGGGAGTCAGTGCTGCGGTGGTCGTGTCGGTTGCGCTTACGCTCTATATGCGGGTCCGGCGGCAAATGAAGCGCTCGGCGGCCCACCGAGCGGAACTCGACGGCCTCGACCACTCGTCACCGCCTGAAGTTTGAATCCGCCGCCAAGAAAGGAACGCCATGTCTAGAGCAGCTGCGCAAGTTCTCGGCCACCAGACCCGACCCATAGTTCGGGGAAAGGATTCGGGGAAGGAATGGGCGAAGCAAGGGGCCATCGTAATCGCCGCCAGCCTCTTCGTCGCCTTGTGCGCGCGCGTGTCCGTGCCACTGCCCTACACGCCGGTTCCGTTGACGCTGCAAAACTTTGGAGTTCTAGCCGTAGGCTTGCTCCTCGGCTCGCGTCGCGGTTTCGCAGCGCTCGCGCTCTATCTGGTCGAAGGCGCGTGCGGACTGCCTGTATTCAGCCCCTCGATTGTTCTAGGCGTCGGAATTGCCCGGATACTCGGCCCGACCGGCGGATTCCTCCTGGCCTATCCGCTCGTGGCCTTCGTCGCGGGCTATATTTACGAGCATAGCTCGCGCCGTTTCGGCTGGGCCGCTGTGTCAGCCGTGGCTGCGGAACTGGTGCTCTTCGCCAGTGGGCTCGGTTGGCTTGCCGTGCTCACGCACTCCGTTTCTCTGGCTCTTAAGTTTGGCCTCTACTGGTTCGTTTTTGCGGAAGTCATCAAGGTGCTGATGGCCGCCGCCGTCGCCACTCGCTGGCACCAACGGGTTTCTTCATAAGTATGAACTGAAAAAATTCGAGTTCTGTATCAGGGCATCGCTTTAGCAATGCCGCAACTGCTCCAACTCAAACCGCTCCCTTAGGGGCTGGGCACAGCAAATCTAGATGCTTTCAGCACTAAGTTAATAGAACAGGATTACGGAATCTTATGAGTCCAGTATCTTCTCCAGTTCGCGAAATCACGGTGGCGCACAGCCCGGACTCCGACGACGCATTCATGTTTTACGGCTTGGCCACGAAAAAAGTTCGTGTGCCCGGACTGAAGTTCAGCCATACCCTTTGCGATATCGAGACGCTGAACCGTCAGGCGCAGGAAGGCGTCTACGACGTAACCGCGATTTCGTTCCACGCCTTTCCCTACATTCAGGAAAAGTACACCCTAATGTCCTGTGGCGGCAGCGTGGGCGACGGTTATGGTCCCATGCTCGTTTCCACCCGTCCCTTCACGCCGGACGAAATCAAAAGCAAGAAAATTGCGGTGCCCGGCAAGCTCACTACCGCCTACCTTGCGCTCGAACTGTTTGCGCCCGGCATTGAAGTGGAAGTCGTCCCCTTCGATCAAATCATCCCGCAGATTCTCGAAGGGAAACATGAAGCCGGCCTCATCATCCACGAAGGCCAGCTCACCTATGGCAAGTCCGGACTGCACCGCGTCGTCGATCTCGGCAAGTGGTGGCAGAAAGTCACCGGACTGCCACTGCCGCTCGGCGGAAACGCCATCCGGCGCTCCCTCGGCCCGGAAACGATGGCCAGCGTCACCCAGGCGCTGCGCGAGAGCATCCAGTACGCTATCGATCATCGCGAAGAGGCGCTCGCCTACGCCATGCAGTTTGCCCGCGATCTCGATACCCAACTCGCCGACAAATTCGTCGGCATGTACGTCAACGAGCGCACCCTCGACTATGGAGACGACGGCAGGGAAGCCGTACGCCGGCTGCTCGACATGGGGCACAAGGCTGGGATCATTCCGCAGATACCGCGCGTGGAGTGGGTGTAAGAGGCTCTTGGCTATTAGTTCTTAGCGCGCCTACGGCAATGCTAAGGGCATGAGGTCGACAATTATGCGGCTGCCCTTGTTTACCGACAAAATCCTGCTTAAAACCCTGGGTCTAATTCCGATGGTCGGAGTACTGGCTCTGCCCGGCTGGTCGCAGCACTTCTCCAGCGTTGACCGCGAGCGGGCGCAGGTGATTTTACAGAATGTCGCTTCCGACATCCGCAAGTATTACTACGATCCAAAGTTACACGGGGTGGATTGGGATGCGCAGGTCGGAAAGGCAAAAGAGAAGATTGCGAAGACAACGTCCATGGACGCGGCGATTTTGGAGATCGCCGCGGCTCTGGAGGCATTGGATGATTCGCACACCTTCTTTGTACCGCCTCATAACCCCATCCCCGAAGACTACGGTTGGCGGTTTCAGATGATAGGGGCTCGTTGCTATGTAACCCACGTGCGACCGAAGAGCGATGCCGAAATTAAAGGCCTGCAGCCGGGGGATGAGGTACTGACCATCAACGGGTTCACGCCCACGCGAGAAGGCGTGAACAAGATGAGGTACGTCCTCGATCTACTTCTACCGCAATCCAGCTTGCGGGTGGATCTGCGGGACCACTCCGGCCAGATCCGCCGAGTTGACGTGATGGCAAAGGTCCGGCAGGCCAGAACGATCACAGACCTGGACGACCTGACGGGCAGAGATACTTGGGGCTTGCGCCTGGAACACGTAGATCAACAACGTCTGATGCGACCTCAATATAAGGAACTGGGTACCAAGCTGATGATCATGAAGCTTCCAGGCTTTCTTCCCTCCGATTTGGATAGTCAGGGGATGATCGGCAAGGCACGCAAGCACAGTAGTCTCATCCTGGACTTACGGGGCAATCGGGGAGGGGCTGAACCCACCCTCCAGGACCTTCTCAGCAGCGTGTTCGAAAGTGACGTTAAGATTGCGGACCGAGTAGCGCGAGAGGGGACCACGGCCGTGATGGCAAAGAGCACCCACCATAACGCCTTTACCGGGAAACTGATCGTGCTGGTGGACAGCGAGTCTGCGTCAGCCGCCGAGCTGTTTGCGCGCGTGATCCAAATCGAGAAGCGCGGAACTGTCCTGGGCGATCGTACGTCTGGCAGCGTGATGGAAGCAAAGCATTACAGACACGAGACCGGCTCAAACTTTGTGTTCATCTATGGGACATCGGTCACGGATGCTGATCTTTTAATGGCCGACGGGAAGAGCCTTGAGCGCGCGGGGGTGACTCCCGATGAGATGATTCTTCCTTCTGCAGCAGACTTGGCAAACGACCGTGATCCCGCGATGGCCCGCGCTGCGGAGATGGCGGGAGTTACTCTGAGTCCAGTAGAAGCGGCTAAGTTGTTCCCGTATGAATGGCCGAAGAACTAGGGGCGCCGCAATCCGCCTCGTAGCCGTTATCATGAACACATGCCCGGAGAGAATGGCGCCCAGACTCTGGTCATCGATGCCGATGACACGCTCTGGGAAAACAACATCTATTTCGAAAGGGCGATCGCCAAGTTCATTTCGTTCCTCGACCATCGCGAACACTCGCCCGAGGCGGTTCGGCTGGTCCTGAACGAGGTTGAGCGGGAATCCATCGTCAAGCACGGCTACGGCCTGCACAGCTTCGCGCATTCGCTGGTTGAGACCTTTGAGAAGCTTTCCGTCGACCCGGTCACGCCCGACTTGCACGAACGCATTCGCAGCTTTGCCAACCAGATCGCCGAGCATCCGATTGAAGTTCTCCCCGGCGTGCCCGGGACCCTGCAGTATCTCGGCGAGCGCCATCACCTCATCCTGATGACCAAAGGAAACCCCACTGAGCAATCCGGAAAAGTCGAGCGCTCGGGATTGAAAGAATATTTTTCCGCCGTCGAGATCGTAGCCGAGAAAGACGAATCGACCTACCGCTCCGCCATCGCCAAATACGCCCTTCCAGCGGACACCACCTGGATGGTCGGCAACAGCCCCAAGTCTGATATCAACCCCGCCCTCGCCGCGGGCCTGCACGCCGTCTTCATACCTCACGGCAACACCTGGATTCTCGAACACGAGGAAGTTACGATCGCCCCAGCGTCACAGCAATTGCTGGTGATAGATCGTTTCGGCGACCTCAGAAAACACTTCTAGCCCGCGCGGTACCCCCAATAGACACAGGCCGGGAGCCCGGAATTTCTTCCGGTCCCGGCCTGCGCTTCTATCAACTTGGAGCCGACTCAGTTGGTTGGAGTGGAGCTGGCGTCGGCGTTGGCGGTGGTCGCCGTTGTCGTTGGCGCTGCCGCGGTGGTAGCGGGCGCGCTCGCAGTGCTGTACCGCGAAAGCCGCGGAAAGAACGGCGTCACCTCGAAGGGCATCTTGTCGCGCGCCGAAGTGATCGCGACTGGCTGCGCCTTCACGATCTCCACTTTGTCATCCCACGGGTTGAGCTTGACGCGTCCACCGAGCGGCAGCGCGGCGATCTGATCCAGCTTGTTCCAATCGAGCGCCGGAGCGGAGGTGCCCAGCTGCGCCATGCGCGTTACTATTCCGTTTTCCGTAATGTTGTTGCCAAGGTGCGCTTGCAGCAGAGCGCTCAATTGTGGAGCGCGCGCCTGCAGAGCTTTGATGAAAAGCCCGGCTGAGTCCAGCTTCTGGGCGTAGGGCGAGGCCTTCAGCATCTCGATGGCTTTCTTGTCGGCCGCCACTTCCTCCTCGGGAATGTGTTTGAACCCGAGGTTTTGGTAAGTCGCCTCGTCTGAGAACAGCATGCGGTCGTTGAATGCGTACTGGCTGCCCAGGTTATGTCCCAGAACGATGTGCGCCAGTTCGTGCGAAAGCACCATGGCCAGGCTGCCCTCATCGGGAAGCACGTCGATCAGCCCGCGGCTCACCACAATCGTGTTACCGACACTGAAAGTCTCGAGCGGTGATGTTGTCAGCACGCGTGTCCGGACTGGCCGGGGCAGTTCGATGTTATTCGTGATCTCCAGGTTGTTGACCACGGTTTGCAGAATCTTATCCACGTCGCCTTCCGGAGCCACCAGCCCGGCTTTTTCCAGCCGTTCGATCACGTTGTCTTCCGCCTGCTGTTGCCATTCGCGCTCGGCGGCCAGCGGCGTCGCGTCCTGTTCGCTCGGCGTATTGTCCTTTACGCTATCAACCCGGATGTTGGTAAGTTCGTCGTTCGCTGTGGTAGCCTTCAGGTTATATCCCCACATGCGAGTCTGCGCCTTGAACGCGATCTTGTTCTTAGCCCCCGCAGTGAAGCCGCCTTCCTCGCTGTAGATATAAGATGGCACCCAATAACCCGGGATCAAGTTCAAGCGCCAGCTGTCCATGTGAAAGTAATAATTGTTGCGCGTTGGACGCGCATAAGTGCCGTTCAGTCGCACAATGTTAAAGTTTTGATCCTCAACCCAGATACGGCCGAGAAACCGCCCGTGACCAGCGTCTTTTTTCGGCGTCAGATCAAACACCAGGCAGCGCACGTCGCCCAGGAACTCGCGCCGCGCGTAGTGGAAATCGTAGTGCTGCCGGTCAAAGTCGTTGCGGTCGACGAAGATCATCCAGGAAAAGCCCAGCGGCTGATACTGGAACTTGAACTTCTTCGTGAACTCGCCCAGAAGATGCCTCTCCATGCCTTCGTCTTTGCCTTTGCCTTTGTTATTAAGGTAGTCGGCCCGGTCGATCGAGTCGCTCAAGTCCATGCGTCCCAGAAAATAATGATCGTCCTGCGGAATCGGCCCCAGTTGCGTATCCTGGATGAGGTTCTGCAGATAGGTCTCCACAATGGGAGTGCGCAGCGACAAAAACTTGATCAGCTCTTTTTCCCGCATGATCACGCGGTCGACCGCCTGATCCATCGTGGTCGGCGGCCCCAGATTCGTCTGCGCCGCCGTCTGTTCCGGCTGCGTCGCCGCAACCGGCTGTGGGTTCTGCGGCGCGGACGCCGACTGCTGAGCCACTGCCGTCATCGTCACCGCCAGCAGAGCCAAAATCATCCAGTTCATATTCATATTGCTCATAACTTTCCGCATAACTCTCATCTCCAGGGTGGTCAATACGCCAGTTGAAATACCACGTGCACAATTGCTGTCGAATCCATTGCCTGCCCGTTTCGCGAGGCCGGCTTGAACCGCATCTTATTGGCGGCGGCTATGGCGGCCTCGTCCAGTCCATGGCCCAGACCCCGGACCACGCGATTCACGTGTAGCTGCCCGTTCGCCGCGAACTCCACTTCGAGCAGGACTTCGCCTTCCAGCTTCAGATTTCTTGCTTCGCTGGTATAAACCGGGTTCGGCTTATACGTGATTTCGACCAACGTGGCCGGTGGGCCGCTATCCACGCGCTGAATATGCGGCGCCTGCGCGATCTCCTGCGCACCGAAGCCTGAGGTCTGCACATCAGCATTGCCGCGGCCACTTCTGCGCCCGTCTCCTCGTCCCGCGGTTGCCACCCCACTGCCAAAGTCGGCGCTTGCCACCGTTCCTTTAATCCCTTTCGCGCCGCCCGACCCGTTGCCTTGTCCCGGTCCCATCGGCATGTCGAACGAGCCCGCCGCGGATGCGATCAGCTTGCCGTTCGGCTTGCTGTTGTCGCTCGGCTTCAGCCCGTTCGGATCGCCGAACCCGCCCGTCTGCACCTTAGTAATCGGAGCATTCACGGTTGGCGCCGCCGAACTTCCCTGGAACTCCCCGGTATGAATCAGCACCGGACGCGCTCCACTCGGCGGCTTCAACATCGTCGGCGCGAAGTTATTCATCGCCACCTTGGGCGGCTCAATTTCCTGGGGCTGCGGCTTGGGCGCGCGGACCTCGTGGGGCACGATCAGCTTCGCCGTCTCGAACACTGGCGGCGGCGGCAGCAACTTCACATGCAGCGCCTTCGACTTGGGCAGGCGCTCCGGCCTCAGCGCCGGCCGCGGTATCAGCTCCGTGATGTGATAGTTCGCGGTGATGAGCAGGGTATCGGGCACGATCAGCCCGACGGCAAGCAGAAACAGAATCAGGCCCGTGAGCATCCCATAGCTGGCCGCGAAGGTCCGCCAGTTCCACTTCTTTTCAGGCAGCAGGCCGAGTTGAAAACCGCGATCGTACGTAGGCATCCCATGACTCCAAAAGGGGACCCGAAGCTGGGGAGCGCGCTCGGGGTTGGAGTCTTCACCTTATGGGAAATTGGGCAATGGGTAAACGTGTCCCTTGCGCCTGTCCTTTAGTAACCACCTTTCGATTCGTAGGTACTCACCCGCTGGCCGATTTGCCGATTAGTAAGCTGCACCCGCTCGGCGCCACGCAAAGAAGTAGAACACCGGAACGCCCGCCACCATCGCCAGACATCCGCCAACCGAACTTTTCAGATTGTCGGTGAATGTGTAGTAGAGAAGGGCCGCGGAAACCAGCACAAAAATCGCCGGAACCACCGGATATCCCCACACGCGATAAGGCCGCTCCGCGTGCGGCTCCTGCCGCCGGAAAACGAATACCGTGCTGCCTGCGATCATGTAGAACATCCACTCCGCGAAAATCGCCAGCGAAAAGAATTGCCGGAAACTGCCTCCCAGCAGCAGCAGAACGATCGCCAACCCGCACTGCACAACAATCGCTACCGACGGCGTGCGGAAGCGTGGATGAACCTCCGCAATCGCCTTGAAAAAATACCCGTCGCGCGCCGTTGCAAACGGCACGCGCGCTCCACTCATGATGGTGCCGTTCAACGTCACCAGCATCGAAACCGCGATGCCCGCCGATACCAGGCTGGCGCCCGCGTGTCCCAGCACCAGTGCCACCGCATCCGATGCAGGCCGCTCCGACCCTGCGATCGCCGCCGCCGGCAACACATACTGCACCGCCGCGTTCACTAAAATGTAGAGCGCCCCCACAGTGGCCACGCCCCAAATCAGGGAAAGCGGAATATTGCGCTGAGGATTCCGTATCTCGCCCGCGACCATGTTCAGATCGTTCCAACCGTCGTAAGCCCAAAGGGCGGCCACCAGTGCCGCGAAAAATCCCGCCACGCCACCTTTTGCCCCAGTGAACTCAGTCGCGAAATTCGCCCATGTTCCTCCGCCATAGGAAAATCCCACCGCCACAATTCCGAGGATGATCGCAACCTTCAGCAGCGTGAACAGAAACTGGAATTCTCCCGCCCGGCGCACCCCAATGTAATTCAGCCACGAAATCAGAACGGTGGCCGCGATCGCGACCAGTTGCCCGTAGGTGACGGTGAAAGGATGCGAAATCGAAGCACGCGAGAAACAGGCATGCGAGAAAAAAGAAAAGACCGGAAAAGTTTCCAGGATCCGCACCAGACCAGTAGTTACGGTCGCAATCGAAGCCGGCTTGGCGATCAGAAACCAGGTCCATGAATAGAGAAATCCCGCCAGCGGCCCGTAGGCGTCGCGGACATACACATACTCGCCGCCTGCCTGCGGTTTCATAGCGCCCAGTTCGGCATAAGTAAGCGCGCCGAAAAAAGAGAGCAGCCCCCCGACCACCCAGGCAAGATACACAAGGCGCGCCGACCCCACCGCCTGCATCATCTCGGATGGAACCAGAAAAATTCCGCTCCCGATGATCGTCCCCACCACCACCGCGCCGGCATGCGAGAGCCCCAGGTCGCGAGCCAGTTCCGGGCGGAGATGACTGTCTTTACCGCTTTTGTCCATATCTCTCCGCGTCCTCCGCGACCCTCCTCCGCGATCTCCGCGTTCAAGCCTTTGCTTCGTTACTCCACAGAGCGCTAGCCGCGTATCCCAAAGCGAACGTCACACAAGTCCCGATCGCGACCCACCAGGTGAAAGCCACCTGCGACCATCCCCACAAATACAGCTCCATCGCGAGTCCACAAATCATGCCAACCATCGCTCCACGCTGATTCGCGCGCCTGGTCAACACGCCCAGCAGAAACACCCCGAGCAGCGCTCCATAAGCCACCGACGCGATTTGCAGCCCGACTTCCACCACGCGCCCCACGCGATGCAGAGCGAGCACCGCCAGCCCGAACAGCACCAGAGCCCACCCGACCGTCGCCAGTCGCGCCATCCGCAAGCGCCCCGCTTCGCTCACCGACGAACGAAAGCGAAGATAGAAATCCACCATCGAACTCGATGACAGCGAATTCAGCGCCGCACTCAAGTTCGACATCGCCGCTGCCAGAATTGCCGCGATCAGCAGCCCCGCAATCCCATGCGGCATCCGGCTCACGATGAACGTCGGATAGATCCGGTCCGCCCGCCCAAACGCAGACGACGGAACCCGGTAGTAGGCAAACAGCATCACGCCCACAAAAAGAAACAGCCCAAACTGAAAAAACACCGCCACTCCACTCGAGAGCAGCGCCAGCACCGACTGCCGTTGATTCCGCGCCGCCAGCAATCTCTGCACGATGAGCTGGTCGGTGCCATGGCTGGCCGTCGTCAAGAACGCGCCGCCGATAATCCCCGCCCACAGCGTGTATGGTTTCGCAAAATTCAGAAAAGGCCAGTGCACCGAAATAGTGGGATCGAACACCTGGAACTTGTGCAGCCCGCCCGCAATCGCCTCGACCGCCCCCCATCCCCCCGGCACCAGATGCAGAATCGTCACCAGGCCCACCAGCGTCCCGCCCACATAAATGAAGGTCTGCACCACATCCGTCCAGATCACCGCCGCCAGCCCGCCCTCGAACGTATAGATCAAAGTCAGCAGCGTGATGATCGCAATCGAAACGACCTCGCCCGTGCCCAGCGCAATCGAGACGACAATCGACACGGCATACACGCGCACTCCCTCCGCCGCCGCCCGCGTCAGCAAAAACAGGCCCGCCGTCACCGTGCGCAGCTCAGGACCAAACCGCCGCTCGATCAACTGATAAGCTGTATACAGCTCGCCACGAAAATACTGCGGCAGCAGCACCAGGCTAATGATCACGCGCCCGATCACGTACCCCATCACCACTTGCAGAAAAGTAAAATTCGAATCGTAGGCGAGGCCGGGAATACTGATGATGGTCAGCGTGCTGGTCTCCGCCGCCACAATCGACAGCGCAATCGCCCACCACGGAATGTTGCGGTCGGCGAGAAAGTAGTCGCGCATCGTCCGCTGCCGCTTGCGAAACCGCAGCCCGAACAGCGTGATCCCCGCCAGGTACGCCGCAATAATCAGCAGGTCGATCCGATTCAATCCCAAGCGCGATCCCTTCCAGTAGAGACGCGGCTAGCCGCGTCTCCGCCACTCGCCACCAGTCCGCTGCATTGTACAAGCTTGTTCCGCGGCCCGGCCCCGCCGCCGAACGAATTACGCTGAACATGTGTTAGAACTAGCGCGATGGCCTACTATCTCGGAATCGACGGCGGCGGCACCAAAACCCGCTGCGTTCTCGCCGACGAAGCGACGGTGCTCGCTAAGGCAATGACCGGCGGCAGCAACATCGTTCGCCTCGGCGAAATGCAGGCAAGGGAAGCGCTGCACTCCGCCATCCGTCAGGCCTGCGCTACCGCGAAGATTTCTCCCGATCAGATCCGCGCCGTCTGCATCGGCGCCGCCGGCGCTGCCAGGCCCGAGATCGCCGCCAAGGTTTGCAGCATCCTCGCCGAGCTGATTCCCGAAATTGCTCTCACGAACATTGAAGTTGTCGGCGACACCGAGATCGCCCTCGAAGCCGCTTTCGGCCGAGGGCCCGGAGTGATCGCAATCGCCGGCACCGGCTCCATCGCCTACGGCCGCGACGCTGCCGGTCACAGTGCGCGTGCCGGAGGCTGGGGGTTCGCCGTCTCCGACGAAGGCTCCGGCCACTGGATCGGACGCCGCGCCATTTCCGCTATCCTGAACGCCCGCGATCAAGGCCTTGAAACCACGCTTACCAGCCTGATTCTGCAAGCCTGGAAACTCACGACCCTCGACGAACTTGTGCAGCAAGCCAACTCGACTCCGCCACCCGATTTCCCGCGCCTGTTTCCCATCGTCCTCCGCGCTGCCGATGAGGCCGACGCCATCGCCCGCCATCTCCTGGCCGAAGCTGGGGCCAAGTTGACAAACCTCGCGGCCATCGTCGTCCGCCGTCTCGCGCCCCATGCTCCAGTGGCCACGCCTGCAGTAGGCCTCCTCCCAGTGGCAATGCTTCCCGTGGCAATGACGGGCAGTGTCTTTCGTCAGTCCCCCTATGTGCGCCAGGTTTTCTACAATGCCCTGCAGACAAGCTTTCCCGGCATCGACGTGCGCCAGGATCTAGCCGATCCGGTCGAAGGCGCGCTATCGAGAGCGCGCGCAATACGAATGTAGAAACGGGGCTCGCCCCGTCTGAAGCAGGCTGACCCGTGATCAACGACAAAGAAACGTCCGAAGAGGAAATTTCCGAAGACAAAAACGCGCCCTCAACGGAATCGGCAACGCCGCCCACGCTCCTGCCCGAAGCCCAAATTGACGCAGCCCAAATCCACCGCCCCGAGTCCGCTGATCTGCTTCGCACCACCGCCGATCCCACCCTCACCGAGGACTTGGCTCTAGCCCTGCTCAAGCGCGCCGACTTGCCCCCTGAAGTTCTCGAGCAACTCGCCAAAAACGCCAAGGTCCTCAAGAGCGCAAAGTAAAGATCGCGCTGGCCAGCCATCCGCACACACCACGCCATGTGTCGGTGCCGCTGGCGCGCCAGTTCTACATTTTCGATCTGATGAAACTCGCGCTCTCGCCCCGCGTCCCCGCCGACGTAAGAGTTGCCGTCGACGATGTCCTCATCTCGCGCCTCAAAACCGTCACCGTCGGCGAACGTCTAACCCTGGCACGCCGCGCCTCGGGCAGAGTAGCCGCTGCGCTCTTGCTGGATATAGAAAGCATGGATGGCAAAATCATGAGTCGCAAAACCATCGCCGGCAAAATGAACAACGCCGATGCTGTAGCCCGTCAGACCCGAGTCATGCAGACGGCGCTCGAAAACCCGCGACTCACCGAAGCCCTCGTCATCAACTCCGTGCTGCGCCCCGCCGCCAGCGCAGCCCTCGTGCATGCGGTCGCGCGGCATGAGAAGTGGTCCCCCCGCAGAGAAGTCCGCGCCGCCCTTCTGCGAACCGCGCATCTCTCGCCGGCCCGCGCCCTTGAATTCAGCCGCGAAATCCCAGCATCAGTGCTGCACGATGTTCTCGACAGTTCGCGTCTCCCCGCCGAAATCAAAAACCAACTCCTCCGCCAGAGCGGCAGCCAGAAAATTAGGAAATTTGACGATTCGCAGTAAGACTCGGGAAGTCTAAGAATTCTCGTAGAAGTTGTGTAGGGACAGCCGCCCTCGGCTGTCCAGCCGAGCGCAGCTCGGCAGCGCCTCATCGCAGCGCCGCATCACGGAATCCAATCGGCGATAAACACATTCGTCTCCCGCTGCGCCTTCCCGTTGCGATGCGAAATCCAAACCAGCTGCTTTCCATCCGGACTAAACATCGGGAACCCATCAAACCCGTCGTAATACGTGATCCGCTCC
>Ga0074044_10003187_pt1 | contig 14057 bp, 8 predicted proteins | sample BogForMeECP23OM1_FD_94443 | JGI IMG/M metagenome (GOLD analysis project Ga0074044, IMG submission 94443) | Bog forest soil microbial communities from Calvert Island, British Columbia, Canada - Bog Forest MetaG ECP23OM1 | ecosystem: Environmental > Terrestrial > Soil > Wetlands ... | reverse complement strand
TGGCAGTTCAGTGGTTTCGCCTCGTTCGACAATGTGGATTACATCCAGAAGTCCACGGGTGTGAGTGACGAGCAAGCTGCCATCGCGATGACGCAAGTATCCAAGGACCTGGGCGACGGCTGGAGAATGGGCCTAGGCGCCAATTACACGCTCCAGCATCAGGTGTTCGACGTGAGCGTGACCGAGACCAACCAGTACACCAACACTGAGGTGCTGGGAAACAGCGTGGCTGGCCGCTGGTTTGTCCGCAAGGACATCAAGCCGTATTGGGTGGATGCCGAGTTGAGCTTGATGCGAGAATGGCTCGCCGCGCCCCTGGACAGCTTCCTGCAAACCGGTCCACGGCTGACGATCGGTCGTTCTCTGGATCACGGCTCCGATCTCACTCTGAATTACCAATGGCTTTGGCTGGGATTCGACACGCGGGAGCAAGTCACCGCGGCAGGCGTTGCCGAGCCGGGCACTTCGCTGCGGTTTCAGAGCCAGCTCGCCGAACTGGTCTGGCACCAGGTGTTGGATGAAAAGAGCCACTGGCATTCGATCACACGCTTGGGCCTGGGCCTTAACCAGGATAACGGCTCCGGCTACTACGATTTTTGGCAATATCGCGTGGCGGAGCAGCTCAAGTACAAGGCAAAGAACTGGGAAATCAGCGCCGTGGGCCGGGTTGATTATTATGATTTCACCGTGCAGACCGTCAGTGCCACGGACCTTGCGTTGCGCCAAAAGACTGTCTTCAGCGCCAGCCTCCGCGTGGACAAGCAACTCGGCAAGTCCTGGAAGGTCTTCGCCACCTACGCCTATGATCGCTCCCTGTCCAACCTGACCACGGACCGCTATCAGGTGAACACCACCAGCGTGGGTGTTGAATATCGCTTTTGAGCGTGCTAAGCATAGAGAAGCAGTTTGGCGCTTTCGTTGCGCCCTAGAAAACTTGTGAAGCGAACATCGCCAGCATGGCAGACTTGATCCACCGGCTCAGAGGCACCAAACTCGTTGCGGTTTGCGTCGCCGCCTTGGCCTTGGCCATTCTGGGCGCGAGTATCTTTCTGGGCACCGACCGCTTGCGGCGCAATGTCCGGGCGCAAATGGTCAATCGTGACGGCGAGATCCTTTACGCGGTGGCGCTGGCCCGGCAGTTTGCCAGTGGCGCCCAGACCAACCTCAGCACCCGCCTGCAAAGCCCGATTGATCAATTGGCGCTGGCGCTGGACATTTCGCAACTCAAGGAAGGCGTGCTCGCAGTAAGGCTCTTCGATGCCAATGGCCGATTCGTTACGGCGTTTCCGCCCTATGTCTCTGAGTCGGTCATCACGAGCGGGACGCTTGCGGAGTTGAGGAGCCTGCGCCCGCGCAGCCGGTATCTGGGGGCGGCTCACTTGACGGACTTGTTCCTTGCCGGCGCCTCCACTGGTGCGAACACCAACGTTACCCCACTGCTGGAAGTTAATATTCCCATCCACGTCCGGGGCGGGAAACGGCTGCTGGCCGCCGCCCAGCTCGTCCTGGATGCACGCAGTCTCGAAAGCGAGTTCGTCCGGCTGGACGCGAGCCTGTGGCTGCAAGCTCTGGCTGCATTCGTGGTCGGAGGCGGGTTGCTGCTGGCGACGCTGCTGTGGGCTTACCGGCGATTGGAAAAGAGCCACGCGCTCTTGAGGGAACGCACTGCTCGCCTGCTGCGGGCCAACCACGAGCTGGCACTCGCCGCCAAGACCGGCGCCCTTGGGGCGGTTGCGGCGCACCTGGTTCACGGCCTGAGCAACCCGCTGGCCAACCTGCAGGACTTTATCGCCAGCCGCGGCGGCAGCGGATCGGACGACCACGACTGGCAGGATGCCGTCGCCGCCGCCCGGCGAATGCAGAAACTTGTGCATGAGGTCGTGCGTGTGCTCGGTGAAGAAAGCGGCGTAGACCAGTATGAAATTACTCTGGCCGAGCTAGCTGACATCCTGACGGCAAAAGTCCAGCCGGCGGTGCGGGACGCCGGCGTGCATTTTGTCGTAGCGCTGTCTGCCGAGGGCAAACTGGCGAACCGGCACGCAAACCTCGTGCTGCTGATCCTTGAGAATCTGTTGCACAACGCGTTCCAGGTCACCCCGCCCGGGCAGCGGGTGCAACTGTCCATAGCCGCCCACGGTGAGGAGGTCAGATTCGAGGTGGCCGATGCAGGCCCCGGCTTTCCGGCGCATTTGCTGAAGGGCCTGTTCGCGGTTTGCCGCTCGACCAAAGGCGGCAGTGGCTTGGGGCTGGCCATCAGCCGGCAACTGGCCAGCCACCTCGGGGCGCAACTCGAACTCAAAAGCAGCACCGCTGCGGGTTGCGTCTTCGCTCTGATTTTGCCGCGCGCCTTGCTTGCCGGAGAGGAATCCGAAGTCGCCGCGGCCGTCGCCCTGGACGCGGTTGGGTCCGCTCAACAACAAACCCGCCCGACGGCAAGCAAGGCTGGGAGCACCCAAGGCATTTAGCCGAACCCAGGCACTTGAATTGGCGGTTGAAATGGGTTGCCTCGAAAGCCTGAGGACGGCAATGATACCAGTCGTATGACCATAAGGCTCGCCAAGTTGGACGGGGGCACAACCGCCCGGATGTGGGTCGGCCTGTTCGTTCTCCTGGGTGTGCTGCCCGAATTGCAGGCCATCATCCTCCCGCCCATCTGGCGCTGGTCGAACCCCACCCCGCACGGGGCCAACGTTTACGCCATGGCCTACGTTGGCGGCACTTACGTGCAGGTGTGCGAGTGCGGCCAGATTTTTACCAGTGACGACGCGCAAACGTGGGTGCCCCCCGAGAGCGGGACTACGCTGGCGTTGCGCGCCATCACGCTCTTCGGCGGGCGCGTCATCATCACGGGCGAGAGTGGAACGGTGCTTGCGAGCGATAATCTCACGGAATTTTACTCCGCCGGAGTGAACACGACCAACTGGCTGGAAGGCGTGGCCGCCTCGTCGAACACTGTCGTGGCGGTGGGGGACAACGCGGCGATCTACGTGGGTACCAACGGGGTATCGTGGCAACCGGTGACGGGGCTCTCTTTCAGCGACTGGCTCTCAGGCGTGGCGTACGGCACGAACACCTTTGTCGCCGTTGGCGAAAACGGATTCATCGCCACAAGTCCAGACGGAACCATTTGGACGAAGCGCACGAGCGGCACGACCACCTACCTGAATGGAGTGGCTTGGGTCAGCAATCAGTTCGTGGCAGTGGGGGAGGGCGGAACGGCTTTCACGAGCCCGAACGGAACCAGGTGGCAGGCAGTGGCAACGGGCGCGACCAACTCTCTCTATGCTACGTGCGGCACCACCAACTCGCTCCTCGTCGCCGGCAATTATGAATTGCGCCTGCGCGAGACCGCGAGTTGGTCCAATGAGCTTTCGGGGAGCCTCTTATTTCCCGCGCCCTACTGGCCTTATTACGCCAACGTCTGGGACGGCGCCGGCTATTTCGCGGCCGGCAGTACGGGTCTCACGACCGAAAGCTATGAGACCAATGGCACGACGCAGTGGTACACGGAAACCAACTCGATCCGCATCTGGCTCTGGCAGGTGACGCGCACCCCGAACACCTACATCGCGGTGGGCGACCTCGGAACCATCCTCACCAGTCCGGACGGCATTGACTGGGACCTTGAACTGACGCCTGAGTCCGCGACGAATTCCGTGCTGCTCGGCGTCGGTGGCAGCACGAACTTTTTCCTCGCCGTTGGCAGCCAGGGGACTGTGCTCTGGGCCACGAACACCTTTCTCTGGAACGCTCTGGCGTCGCGCCCGACCACCAACGACCTGCAAGGCGTTTGTTTCGACGGCAGCAGGTTCATCCTTTGTGGCGGAAGCGGTACCATCCTCACCAGCGTCAATGGCACCAATTGGACCCAGCGCACGACGCCCACCGATGCCTTCCTGATGAGCGTCGAGACCTTTCCCGGGGGCCTGGTGGCGGTGGGCGACTCCGGCGTGATTCTCACGAGCCTCGACTCGACCAATTGGGTGCGCCAGACCTCGGGCACCACCAATTGGCTCTCCCAAGTGCGCTACCTCAATGGACAGTTGCTAGCCGTGGGGGGAAACGGCACGATCCTCGTCAGCACCAACGGCACAAACTGGGCTGGGCGCACCAGCGGCCTGACCAACTGGCTCAACGCGGCAGCCTATGTGGACGGCGTGTGGTTTATTGCCGGGAACCAGGGCACCATGCTCATCAGCACCGACACGACCAACTGGGTCAATTCCGGCACGATCACGTTGAAATCGCTGTACGGTTTGGTCATCTACCAGGGCCAACTGGTGACGGTCGGCAGCGAAGGCGTGATCATCCGCAGCCAGCTTATCCCGGCTACGACGCCCGTCAACATCAGCAGCTATGCCCGCGTTTCGGGTGAAGACATCTTTCTGTTCACAGGCCAGCCCGACCAACAGTTCTATCTGAACAGCAGCACGAACTGTTTCACGTGGTCACAAGGGCCTTTGTTGGAAATCCTCGACAGCAGCGGCACCCTTCTCTACGCCTCAAGTGTAGCCACTAACGCCCCGCAACGGTTCTTCCGCACCTCCCTGGTTTACTGAAGCCATGGGGTGATCCAAACGCGTGGACTCACGAGCGGGTGCAGCCATATCCCGCACGGTCCCATTCAATCAAGAGACCAGGGGCTTCTGACGTCAAACTCGCGGAGGAGTGGGCGCGGGCTTCGGCCTATTCGACGGAGGCGCGGAGTTTGCCGAGCAGGGGCGGGGTATGAATGCTATTCAGGACAACGTCTTCGTTTCCGTGGATAGTCGCCTTGGAGAAGGCCGCTTCCAGGGCGGCGTAGTAGGCCTTCAAGGGGGCGGCGGCGGGGCCGAACCAGCGGGTGTACAAGTCGCCCAGCAACTCGTCCACGTTGGCCTTTGTGTCCCACTCGAGGGCGGCGCGGACCAGGCGGATGGGGATGCACGGCAGGGACCAATCGGCCTCGTCCTGGTCGTGGAACCCGAGCAGGCCCCATTGTTTGAGGAGGGGGAGGTTGCGGCGGACGCGGTGCACCCTGGGTGTGAGGGTGAATTTACCGGCGAGCATGGTGTAGTTGTAGTCGTAAACCCAGACCTGGTCGCAGAGCTGGCACCAGCGCCGGAGCATCCGGCCCTGGCTCTCCATCTCCCAGCAGCGGGGGTTATCGTAAGCGTGGAGGGTGCAGGCGTTGATGTTAGCGAACTTGACGACGAGGTTATGCCCTTGATTGAAGAACGGCAACTCGGGCGGGATGTCGCGGTTGGCGTAACCATTGGTGACGATCTTGTGGTCGGGGAACCGTTTTCCACGATGGTATTAACGCACGCTCGCGGCGTGCCGGCGGACCAGACTCTCGTGCAACCGCTCCTGGAGCAAGTCCCAGTCGCAGGGGAAGCGTTCACGCCCATTCCACTTCTTGAAGCGCGAGTCGTGCGGGTCAGGCAGCGGTTCGCGGACGATCTCGCGGAACTCGGAGACCAGCCGGCGTTCCCAGTTTATCCCAATGTTGTGTGCCCTCCCGGCATTGAACACCCACGAGCCGAGGCAGCCGAATAGGAACAAACCTGCATAAATTGATGTGAGGACAACCTCCATCGTTGAACCTGTGGGGAAGGTGGATAGTTTTGAGAGCAGAAACTGCAGATTAAAGAGTATCCAGAACCAGGACCAGGACTTGAGACTGGTGGTCTTCCAAACCGCGTGGGCGGGCCGCCCGCAGTTCAGGCTCACCCAAAGGACAAACGAACTCGCACGCCACCGCCAGCCCAGGCCAAAGGCCCACAGCAGCAACATCATCCAGATCAGGCCATAGACGAACAGCGGCGAGCTGGTCCAACTGCGCATTGCCAGGCCCGCTAACATCATGGCGACTTCAAGACCCAGCACCGTCCGAGCCACTGGCCGGAAGAGCCAGCGCAGGGCCGAGAATTGGCCCCAGACAATGTCGCTCGGATCCAGCGGGGTCGTGAGCAGGAGTTCATAGACGCCATCGCGACGGGCTTCGCCCAGGCTGCGCGCCGCGGTGTGCCGGATGGTCCACCAGAGCGACAGATTCAGCAGCATCGCGGTGAGGAAGAGATTCGGCACGCCGGGCCAGCGGTGCGGCCAGGCCGCCCAGCAGACGAGCCAACCGGCGACAATGCCTCCCACGACCAGCCAGGCCAATGTCGCAGGCTGCCGGTCTCGCGCGGCCAGCCAGACAAAGGGATTGACCTCCAGCCAGGCGGCGGCCGACCGCCGCCGACCGGCAGCGTCCCCGTGCAGCCACTCCCGCCAGCGCGCAAGCCAGCCCACGGCCTCGGATTCCTCCTCCCGTTCGCGCCATACCGATTTAAGCTTGGCTGCCGCGACGCACAAGCTCAGGCCGGACCACGCCAGTGTGATCCCGAAATTCCTCCAGAACTCACGGAACGGAGTCGCGCCGAAGCCGTGCCACGCCAGGTAAGGCCCGTAGGCCGGGCTCAACCAGAGCCACGCTGAAGCCACCTTGGTCCCCGGGGAAAACTGCGACTGCGCCAGGTGAATCAAAGGGCCGACGCCGCACAGCAGGACCAGGAGCACGGTGGTCAGGATGACCGCCGTGCCATCATCGCGCGTGAGGACCGAGGCCAGCAGGGACACCCCCAGCACAAAGAGCAGGAAGTTGGGCAAGGCGCAGATCGTGGCCAGGAACAGATTGAAGGAGACACCGCCAATCAGGAAGGGAAGCGCCAGCATGGGAAACAGCGCCAACAAATCGCTAAAGGCCACCAGCGCCGCGCTGAACAGTTTGCTCGCAAAGACTTCGGTTGCGCCCAAGCCGCTGAGGAATAATAGCCCGAGTGTTTGCTGGCGTCGTTCCTCAGCGAAGACGCCCGCCGTGAGCTGCGGGGTCCGGAGCACCAGGTAACCGGCGGCGAGGCACAAGAACTGGTGCAGGGTATGGCCCGCCATCCGAGCACCGGCACCCCCGTTAGTAGCCAACAGCAGGAACAGCAGCGTGCCCCCGGCTGCGAGCGCCGCCACGCGGAGCCGGCTCCGCACCGGCCGCTTCTTGCGCAGCGCAACCCGGAACTCCCGCTCGATGATGGGCAGCAGGGCCATGCAACAGTGCGATCAAACTCCTATTACGACCGGAAATCAAACTATCAACCTGGGTCCTCTCAATCGCCCGCTGCGCGATCCTGCATAGTTGACGGCTCTCGTGCTTGGGGTTAAAAACATGACATCAACTTGCGAGCGTGCGCACGCCGCAACAACACCGGCTCGAGTGCCGGAGGAGAGCCAGATGCAAACTGTTCTGCCCGCCGAATTCAAACGAGGGATGCTGCTGTTGCTGGATAACATGCCGCATTACCTGGAGGACTTTCACACCTCCGGCACCGCCCAAACCCGGCACAAGCTGCACGTCCGCGTGCGCAACCTCAAGACCGGCCGCATCTTTGATCGCACCTTTGCCGAGAACGAGCGGGTGCCCGTCGGCGAACTGGAGCACCGCCTGGTACAGTTCAGTTACAAACAGGGCGATACCTACGCGTTCGTGGACACGAAGACTTTCGAGGAGATGACCCTTCCAGCCGAGCTAGCGGGCGACCGACGCTGGTTTATCAAGGAGAACGAGGAGTATAGGGCCCTGTTTCTCGAAGGGAACCTGATAGACATCGTCCTGCCGCCCCAAGTGGTCTTGCAGGTGGTGGACACCGCTCCCCCGATCCGTGGCGGCGTTGACACTGCCTGGAAGACGGCCAAGCTTGAGACCGGCCTGGAGATCATGGTGCCACTGTTCATCGCCAAGGGAGAACTGATCCGCGTGGACACCCAGGAGCGGAAATACGCCGGCAAGAGCAATCAGTAAACGTTCTTGGCCTCCAGTTCCCCTGACCGATCGAGCCGCAGGATTTCCGCCGAGTAACCCTGGCGAAACGTGGGATACTTGAACTGGTAACCCAATTCCATCCTGAGCCGGCGGTTGGAGACCTTCTTATTCGTGACCCCCCGCTTGCGCACGACTTCCGCATCCTCCGGCGCGTACGGCGGCAACTCCTTTCCCAGCGGCCCGGATAGCCATTGGAAGAATCCAAGCTGCGAGACCGGCTCGTCATCCACCGCGTTATAGACTTCACCAACCCGGCCACTCTTCAGCGCCGCGATGATCGCCCCGGCCACGTCGTCGCGATGAATCATATTCAGGATCCGCGCGCCTTTGCCCTCGATCCGGGCCGCGTTGCTCATATACTGCTTGAGCCAGTAACCGCGGTCCGGGCCGTAAATGCCCGCCACGCGCAGGATCACCGCCGGGAACTTCCTCTCCCGCACCGCTCCGAGCAGCACCCGTTCCGTCTCAACCAGAATCCGCGCCGTCTCCGCCGCCGGTTGCGTGGAGCTGTTCTCCTTGACCAGCGAGCCATCGTCCTGGCCGTAAACACTGGTGCTGCTGGTATAGACAAACTTCTTCGGCGGCGCGGCCCCCAGCCACTCGATCAGGTTCCGCGTCCCCTGCAAATAAACCTCCCGATACTCCTCCGCGCCGCCGCCTGACGCGGACACGCAATTGACCACCCAATCATACCCCCCGGGCAACTGGGCCAACTGCTCCGCCTTGGTGATGTCAGCCGTGAGCGGTTTGATCCCAGCCAACTGGAAATCCGCCTCGGCTCCGAGGCTCCGGCGCAGCCCAAAGACTTCGTGGCCCTGCCTAACCAATTCCGCTCCCAACGGCATCCCAACGTAGCCACAGCCGACAATCAAAACACGCATGAGGCCACAATAGGCTCTAGCCGAACAAAGCGAAAGCGGCAGGCGCGGCTTGCGGCAAGTTCGTGCCTCGGTGGGGAACGGATTGAATGGCAAGCCCTTGTAAGCCCGAAGAGGGATTCCGCACCGCCAAACCGCAGTGACCTCGCCAGGCGCTGGCCCGAGAGGCTATTCCTGCAATCCCTCACCCAAGCCTCCGGCGAGCGTCCGGCGAGTGTCCGGCGAGACTCCGGCGAGGCCACGGGGAAACCCGCACGCGGTACGGGGGCGGTGAGCGAGGGCATCACGGGCGGCCTGATGCTAGTTATATGGCAGCCGCATCATGGAGGTTTCAGCGTATCCCATTGGCACCCAGGCACTTCCGTGGCCGACGATGCTCGGCGCCTCGATTGCGCCGAATCGTTGCTGGGGGTCCAAGTCCGTATCCCGGGCTCAGATAGGGTCCGCTCGCCGAGGCGCATGGGGCTTCTGCGGCAGTTTTCAAGGTGCTCATGCACCTCAGCCTCATCGTCCCCCCCGCTTAAAAACTGATTTGCGCCCAACGCCTATGAGCGGATACAACCGAGCAACACGCCAGACCCACGCCAACAGCAGGCTGGGCGCTGGCTAAACGTGCCGGAGCCAAACGGTGGGAGCTTGGAGGGTTGGCAGAGTTGAAACGCTTGCCTAAGCAGGCAGAGGGGTGGAGGGACTGCTGAGTGGGCAGGGAGCAACCGAAAGGAGGAACCGAAAGCAAAGGTCTCGGCCCAAATCATCAATCGGGCGCAGGACAGCCTTCCAGAGCCAAACTTCTCGGATGAGTCGGTTTACGAACCAGCTCCGGCCTTGCGCCACTCGGCCAACTGAGCGCGCACCTTCGCGGCCCAAGGGTCTCCGATGGCTTCGTAAAGCCGCAGTGCCGCTTCCGCCCGAGCGATGGCCTGAGCTCGGTCGCCGCGCTTCCAAAACTCGCCGGCGGAGTTCCATAGGGCGGTGCCCTCCCCGCGCCCGTCGCCGATCTCGCGGTAAATGACTAACGCCTGCTCGAAAAGCTCAAAAGGCTTGCGCGCGTCGCCCAAAGCGGTGTAGGCAAGACCGAGATTGCCGAGGGCGTTGCCTTCCCCGCGCCGGTTGCCAATCTCGCGGGCGATGACCAAAGCTCGCTCGAAGAACTCAATGGCCTTGCGCGCGTCGCCCAAGTTCTTGTAGGCAATGCCAAGATTGCCAAGGGCGGTGCCTTCCCCGTGCCGGTCGCCAATTTCGCGGTCAATGGCCAACGCCTGCTCATAGAACTCAATGGCCTTGCGCGCGTCTCCTAAATCGGCGTAGGCATTGCCGAGACTGCCGAGGGCGGCACCTTCCCCGCGCCGGTCGCCAATCTCGCGGTCAATGATCAACGCTTGCTCGTAGAACTCAATAGCCTTGCGCACGTCACCTAAATCGGCGTAGGCAAGGCCGAGATTGCCAAGGGCCGCACCTTCCCCGCGCCGGTTACTAATCTCACGGGCTATCCTCAGAGCTTCTTGGGCGTGGTTCATTGACCGACGGGTCTTGCCCACAACGTGACACACCCAAGCAAGTTCGAGGAGAGTGGCGAGCACGCTGGTTGGGGGAGCGCCGGCGCGTTGCTTGAGTTCCAGAGCATCAGTGAAGGATTTCTCGGCTGCGTGCCAGTCGTTCCGGCCCGCAAAACCATGCCCAGCCCGGTGGAGCAGACGGGCGAGGGCAAGTTCCTTGCCCGGCGAGCTGCGTAGTTTCTCCGCTTCCTGGAGGGCATAGACCGGGTCGCCACCGCCGGGCTCCTCCGTGAATTCAAATCGCCCAGCCTTGGGGACTTGCCGCTCGGGAGCGGGCCGGAGTGCTGGCTCGATGCGGACGACGAGGGTGCGTACTGACCAGAGGTCCGGGGCGGTGTCGCGCATGACTTCCTGGAGCCAGGGTGCACCCACGAAGACGAGCGAGAGGTCGAATTGCCGTCGGATAGGATTACGCTGGGAGTTGAGCCGTGCAAGGGCCTCTCGCCACGCTTCACGCCATTCGGAATAATCGTTGCCATAGTCCGGTTCCACCGCCGACATCCAAAGGCAGCCGGTGTCGGGAGGCGGCTGCACAGCCAGGAGGCGGGTGGGGAGTTGGCGAAGGTCACCCGGTGTTGGCAGTTCGATGGGAACCAGTTGGTTGCCTTCGCGCTGAAGGTGCTTTTCCAACTCCCGTCGGCACAGGGCAGCCGCATCGGCATCCAACACCAGCAGGACGATAAGAGAGAAGCCTTCGGCAAGGTCGAAGAGGGTCACCAGCTTCTGCCACTCAGGCTGGCTCGGCAAGTCGTAGCGCCGGGCCAAGTCCTCCCAGCGTAGCTGGGCTTCGCTGCTCATGCTTTGGCTTGCAGAGTCTTGGCAGCTTCCCGTTTCACGATAGCCGCCACTTCCTCGCGAATGAGCGGATGGATGTCGTACCATTCCTTGCCATTGGCGAAGTAAAGCACGAAGTGCGTGTCCAGAAAACGAGTCAGGCGATTGACATGGTCCTGTCCTGTACTCGGAAGCGCAGCTTCGCGCACGCGGTCAATCTGGTCTAGCCACTTCGCGTCGTCGATGGCGATTGGCATGTAATTGCTGCGCACTGCGACAATGGCGCTTTGAATGACCTCTTGCGTAACGGGCAGAGTTTGGACGCGCAGGAGGGTCTCACGCAGCAGCAGAAGCAGGTCGCGAAAGTGCCCGCCGCACACCGCGATCAGCCGGTCCGCCAGAGGATGCTCGGGACCTGGAATGCCAAAGAATCGCTGGAAATCCGCGTCGCCAAAACGCCGATTTACTAACGAACGGAGGGCGGTCCACCCAGCGAGATACTCGGTGCGCTTCGGGTCGTTCTTCCACTGGCGGACGCTGGGGAGGATCTGGATGCGCGCGAGGCCCGGCAGAGCAAATTTAAGCCAAGGCGGCACGGTATAGACCATGTGCACGTAAGGAATCTCCATCAGCTTAAGGTGCTGCGAGAATAGACGCTCGACACTGTGAATGACAGACTCCTCGTTCGACAGGCTGCCCCGAATCTGCTCCATCTGGTCGAAAAGAAAGACGACACCCGGAAACTTGGCCCCCCGCTTCGCCTGGATGGCCTTGACCCCGTCCTCAAAAAAGCGGTCCACATCGCGTTTGAGTTCGCCGATGCGGTTAGCCAGCCTTTCCTGGAGCTTCTGGCGGAAGGTGGGTGCAGTCTTCAGCTTGAGTTTGAAATCGGCACCCGCCTTCAGTCCGACCTCATCCAATTCGACTTTGGTCTTAGTCAAATAGTTCGTGAGACGTGTCCAGTAAGCGTCTTTGCCAATGTTTCCCAGACCCTGCGCCTCCAAGGCATCGCTGAAGGTGCCCGCGAGGACGATCAGCAAGTTCGAGATGTCAATTTCCTGGGCCGGGTTCAGGTATTCGAGGGCGTCGCCGTAAAGCACGACGTAGCCTTGGTCTTCAAGGCTCTTCTTGAGACGGAACAGTTCCGTGGTTTTCCCAGACCCGCGAAAGCCGGAGAACATCTGGATACTCTCGGTGGCGGTAAGCTCAATAAGCACCCGCATTAGGGCCACAGGATCTTCAACCCCGGCCTGTTCGTAGATGGGCTGGTAAAACTTGTCGCCGGGTTCCAGGGGCTTGTCGGCGAGGCGCCGAAAGAGCCGCTTCTGGAACTGCCGCTCGTCAGGTGTAAGGGCCATAATATTCTTCTTTGTGGTTACCTTAGCAGAAGGCTTCTGCGGGGCAACCCCGAAGCCGCCAGATGCCCGAAGCCGCCAGAGTCAGCGGGCACGAGTCAGGCGAGTAAACCTACATGCTCAGCACTACGAGCCGGCTCCGGCCTTGCGCCACTCGGCTAAGCGAGCGCGCACCTTCGCAGCATTCGGGTTTTCGATAGCCTCGAAAATCCGCAGAGCCGCCTCCGCCCGAGCAATGGCTTCCGCCCGGTCGCCCAGCTTCTCCAACGCCATCGCGGAGTTCCACAATACGCTGCCTTCACCGCGCCGGTCACCAGTCTCGCAGTCAATGACTAATGCCTGTTCGTAGACCTCAATGGCCTTGCAGATGTCGCCCAAGTTCTTGTAGGCAACGCCAAGATTGCCAAGTGCGTTGCCTTCGCCGCGCCGGTCGCCTATCTCGCGGTCAATGGCCAACGCCTGCCCGTAGAAGTCAATGGCCTTGCGCGCCTCGCCCAAAACGAGGTAGGCACCGCCGAGATTGCCGAGGGCCCCGCCTTCCCCGCGCCGGTCGCCTATCTCGCGGACGATGACCAATTGTTGCTCGTAGAACTCGATGGCCTTGCGGGTGTCGCCCAAGTTCTTGTAGGCACTGCCGAGGTTGCCGATGGCGGCGCTTTCCCCGCGCCGGTCGCCTATCTCGCGGCTAATGATCAATTGTTGCTCGTAGAACTTAACAGCCTTACGCGCCTCGCCCAAAACGAGGTAGGCACTGCCGACATTCCCAAGGGCATTGCCTTCCCCGCGCCGGTTGCCTATCTCGCGAGCAATTACCAGACCCTGTTCGTGAAACTCAATGGCCTTGCGCGCCTCGCCCAAAGCGGCGTAGGCGCTGCCGAGATTGCCCAGGGCGGCGCCTTCTCCACGCCGGTCGTCTATCTCGCGGTGCAATTTCAAGCACTGCTCGTCGAACTCAATGGCTTTACGCGCCTCGCCCAAAGCAGCGTAAGCCAGGCCGAGATTGCCCAGGGCGGTGCCTTCCCCACGCCGGTCGCCAATGGTGCGGACGATGACCAATTGTTGCTCGTAGAACTCAATGGCTTTGCGCGCCTCGCCCAATTCGGCGTATGCCAGGCCGAGGTTGCCGAGGGCGATGCCTTCCCCCTCGCGAGATCTGGCGAGTTGAGCGGCTTTGGCTTGCGCTTCCAGCCAACGGATGCGCTGGCGAGGGTGCAAGCGGAGACTGCTGGTGAAAACCAACGCGTTCACCAATAAAAACAGCAGCGGAGCGGGTTCCTTATCACATTGCGATTCGAGCCAGTCGAACGCCACCTCCAGATGCCCGCGCTCACGGTCGAACAGCGCCAGACCAGCCAGGGCGTTTTCCCCGCCTTTCAGGTAAAGTCCTTGTGATCGCTCGGCCACGCAAATGAAATGCTCCGCATGCCTTCGTTTCGCCGCGTTCAGTTCTTCTGCCTTGGCCTGATTGAGCGCGAATTCGCGCAGCAGGTCGTGCAACTCGAACCGTTGCGTTTCCGGGTTCCATTCCAGCAGGCTCAGTCGCAGCAACTCATCGAGCGCGTCGCTGGCCACAGGTTCCTTGACCGCCCACACCGCGGTTACGGCCGCGCGGTCGAAGCTCTGGGGGAAGACCGCGAGCAGAGTGAACCGTTGTTGT
>Ga0074044_10003186_pt1 | contig 14058 bp, 23 predicted proteins | sample BogForMeECP23OM1_FD_94443 | JGI IMG/M metagenome (GOLD analysis project Ga0074044, IMG submission 94443) | Bog forest soil microbial communities from Calvert Island, British Columbia, Canada - Bog Forest MetaG ECP23OM1 | ecosystem: Environmental > Terrestrial > Soil > Wetlands ... | reverse complement strand
TTCTTCGCGCACCCATTTCTCGTATTTCCCGTGGCCAACCTCTTCCTTGGTTTCAGCAAGAATTCTGCCGATCATGACGATCCCGGCGACGATCACGCGGCTTTGAGCTCGAACCTCGCCCTTCTTTTGGGCCAGATATTCTTCAGGCGTGAGTTGCCGCGGCGGCAAGATCTCAGGCAGGTTTTCTTCATCGGGCATGTCTATGACGTTCTTTTCCGTAGTGTTTTTCGAATAGCCCAATTACGCGATTCGGATCCTGGAGCGGTGGACTGGCCAGACGGCCTAGCGCCATCGCTGGGGCAGGAGCTTTGGGAACACCGCACCTTAATGGGCCTGTCAACTGCTTCGGGATTACGGACGGTGTCATTTGCGTCGGCTTTTGGACATCGTGATCCTCGTTTACCGGATCACGACGACTTACCCAAGTTTGAGCAGCGCGTCAGCCAGTAATTATGGGTATCTTTGCTGAGAATTACGTGAGATCGCCGGTAATTCAGACGACGTTTTCAAAAATTCTGATGTCTTCAATTTCCGACGGGTCGATTCGCCGCGCCAGGGCCGCGATGAATTGGTCGTAGGTCGCCGATAATTCGGACGGCTTTGCAAAAAATTCGGTGCCTTCAACTTTCGGCGGGCTGATCAGCCGCGCGCCGGCGGCTGCGACGAATTCGTCGTAGGTCGCCGATAATTCGACGGATTGCCAAAAATTCCGGTGCCTTTAATTTTCCACAGGCCAATCCGCTGCACCAGGGGCCGCGATGAATTCGTCGTAGAAGGCCTTGACCCATTCGCGAACCATCGAAGCCGCGGGCTCTCTTGGCCAGTTCTCGGAACACCACTCCAGCATTTGGGCCTCGCACTCGCTCTTCCGCGCTGGTAACGCGTTCGCCTTGAGCCGTCGAACCATTTCGACAGCGAATCCGGGCCAATTATATTCGCGGGGTCGGCCAGCTCCACGCCGACGGGCGGATTTCACCCTAGCCAGCGCAGGGCGCCCAGCCAAATCGGGCGCCATCGGCGGCGCTCCTGGAGTGTTGACCTTCCGTGCCTGATCAGAGGACGCATTTTTTTCCGTCCAGAATTCACGACATAGATCGACGAAATCCGCTATCAAATCGAAACAACTCTCATCTCGGTGAATAAATCCAACTCTATTTTCTTCCTCTAAGTATTCCGCAACTCGCAAAAATTCTGCTGGTACCTTCGACCGTTCCGCGTCCCCGATATCATCATGGACAAAGACGGCAAACAAGTTTATCTTCCCTTGCGTTGCCTTCTCTATCAGAAGATCCTTGGCAAGATCCCGACGCCCTTCTGCGTTTTGGTATTCTGCTTCATACCTATCCTCATACTCAATAGCATATGCTACATGAGGACCAAACGACCATCCTGCTAGATTTTCAAAGGCGATCCAGTTTACTGCTTCTTCCCAAAAGACGCATTCATTGTCATAATTACTTGCATCGGACTCGGGAATTCTGGGTTCTCGAGCATCGGATCTTTCCACTGTGCTACCTCACCTGAGCGATCTGGGTCGCCGCCTGTGGCCATCTCCATCGCGACATCGATTGCTTCCACGCTAAAGCCTTCGGCGTCCAGCTGTTCGGCTGCCACTCGGACAGCGCGAGCTCGTGGGAGCCGATATAACAGCATGCTCTCGCTCGCTCGACAGGGAGGCGGGGGTGCGGAATGGCGCCCGGTCCCGCGAAGACGTCAGGCGGCTCCGGCTTTAGGCCGTTATGGGGGCTTCAACGAGGATTTTGTTCTCGTTGATGGGTGGGGAGAATGCCGGGATTGCCGATGCCGAGGCGATCATGGCGGTGGAGCGTCACACCGAAGCGTTAGTGACCGCCCAGATCAGACGTTCCTGCCGTATGGGGTGAGCCCTTCGACCACAAAGCCGGCGAGCGGCGCCGCTGTCAGCATGTGTCCGATCAGGCGATGAGGTCGACTTCCGCCTCGAGATCGGTGGTGTTTGAGCGCGAACCCTACGGTTCGTCACGGAACCGATCATGATAGGTGTTATCGCCCGGGGTCCCTCGACAACCGCTCTTGCTTCATTGAGCGGCCCATGTGCGCGTAGCACGAAGCGAGAGCGCGATAAGCGCCCGCGAAATTCACCTCTCGCGTCGGCTCGGCGTCGATCCCTGTCCTTCGTTGCTGCGCGAATTAGGACCGCTTGCGGCCTGCCCGGTTAAAGCTTCCGGGTAAGGGTGCCGTGACGGCACAAAGTTGGCGACACGCGCGAAGGTGATTTACGGCGACCGCTTTGAAATAAGACCTTCCTGGCGGAGCCGCTCAGCATCCTCGATCCGGTTGCGGTTGATGATGCGGCTCTTTGGCAAATCAGACATATACCAATACCGCCAGCCGTCGCCGGGGTAGAGGTAGCGCATCGGCCTGCCTCTGCCGCGTTCGACCGGCTGATTTCCCGAGACCTTGCGGCCATGCCAGAATTCGATAACCCCATCTGCGCGAATTGCATGGTGGAGCGCCACATAGTCGGCTTCGGCGGCGGCTTCCTGGCGCACCGTGTACTGGTGCGGGATCTGCGGCATCGTCTTGGCGATGCGGAACGACAATCGGCCGATAACGGCGAGGATTTCGTCGGTCATAGGCACACTGTCAGCAGCGGCGCGGGCGGAATGAGCTCGTAGACCTGGTGGCCCAAGGTCGCGGCGAACCAATCGGCAACCAGGCGGCGGTGACACCAATTACCGGGCATCCGGAACAGCGGCCTTTCCCAGCACAACAGCACCGGCTCGGCCTCGCCGGCGAGCTCGTGCAGCCGGTCCCACGTCGCCTGCGGATCGAGCGCCTCGAGGATCTCGGCGTAGCGCTTCAGGTATTCGGCCCGCTCAACCGAGTTGAACCACGACCCTTGCGCCAGGTCTGGATAGTAGTGGCAGCTCGAATCGTGGCTCGTAACGCGCGATCGATATCCGGCCAGAGCCTTTGTAGATAAAGAACGAGGCAGTCTTCATTCCTGGAAACTCCAATAATAACGTCTAGGAAATATTAACATAATTCGGAAATAAAGGCTAAATCTTTACGATTGAAATCGAGGGCTATCGCGGCTTGGCCCCGGTCACCACCATGTCGACCTTGCGGCTGCCGCATCGCGAGCACACAAGCCGCTCGCGCCAATCCAGAACGCTCGTCGCATCACCATATCGTCTAGCGAGGTCGGCGGGATCGGGTTCGACCTGGTGACTGCATTCCCGGCACCACACGATGAGGCGAACACCAGCGGCGACCGCACCGCCGAGAGTCATCGGCCGCCCCGGCAGCGATTTCTTCCGCCGCTCAGCGCCCGGCGCGGCGTCTCTGCTTGGCTGTCGCCCGGGGTGGCGCATATTGCTTCGGCGGTGGCGGCAACGGCTCGCGCGCCGGCTCCGGCCGGAGCTTGGCGCGAATCGCTTTCAAGGTCTTTATGCGCTCCGACAGGAAATAGCGGTCGCCGTCAATGATGCCGTCAAGCTCGCGGAGCAGGGCTGCCGTTTCTTCGCCCGTCAGGTCCAACGAGTGTCGAGGCATCGATGCTGTCGAGGAGCTGGCGGGCCTGCTCGGCCGTCAGCACCGGGGTTTTGCCGCGCTTCACGACATGCTTGGGCCCGCGCACGGCATGGGCCGGGTTGGTGGCGAGAACCTGGCCAACCACGAGCCAATCAAACAGCATGCGCACGGCAGCGAGGTGCTGCTTCACCGTCGGCTTGGCGGCCGAGGCCTGGAGCGTCTCGATATAGGCGGCGACATGGATCGGCTCGATATCGACGAGTTCGACGATGCCGTGCTGCTCCAGCCAGGCGAAGAAATGGCAGCGGCCCGGTAATAGGCCATGCGGGTGTTCTTGTTGCGGATGTTCGCGGCGAAGAATTCGAGGAACCGGCGCGCCGCATGATCACCGGCGCCGGCGATCGCCGCCGGCACAGCGAGTTTGCTGCGCAATGCCGGCGCACGGACCGGCGCGGACGCCTCGATGACCGCCGGCACGTTGCGACGTTCGCCGCTCACGTCGTCACCTGATATGCCAACTTGAACCCCCGCATCGGATCCTCCCCCCGGATCGCGGTTAGTGTAACATAACGGTCTGCGATGGGATCATCACCTGTCGATTGCAGATTCCCAATGTCGCCCTTTTGATCGCGACCGCCCGCATCTCGGTGGCGCCGCCGGATTACGCTCCTGACCGCCGTCACCTTGTGTCGCTGGCGGACGGGCTGAAGGACCGTGTAAGCCGGGCCGAGGTGTATGAAGACAGCTATTTCGGTTACGAAGCCTTAGCCGACTGGGAAATCCGTGAGCTGATGCAGCGCATCTACGAGACCGCGGCTTTAAACAACGTCGATGTGTTCAAAGAGCGGGTCAATATTCAAGAGAATCCCGAGACGGCAATTTCGCTGGGCATTCCGTTTCGGCCGCACGAATTCATCGCATTTCCACCGCCGCCGCCGCTCGACAAGCGGCCGCTGCCGCTCTCCGACACGGCCCGCGAGTACCATCGGCGGTTCCAGGTGATGGTGGCCCTCCTGGATATGGTCCGGAAGCACCCGGCTCTGCTGCAGCACCGTGTTCGCGAGCCGCTCGACCGCAATCCGTTTTTCGATAGCCGCATGCCGGCGGTGATGCGGGGGCCGGCGGGCGATCCGTTAAGCCTTACGCGGCGGCAATACCAGTTTCTGATGCGCTGGGCTTCGCTGCGCAGCGGCACGTAGCCCTTGGAGCCGACATCATGAGCGATTCCGGATCCGCGACATCGTCCGAGCTGAAGCGTTTCGACAGCTCACTCGGACATCATCTCTTCGTCGCCGATGGCAGCCGCATCTTCGACATCGACGCCGCTCTGGCCGCGGCGCTTGACGATGCGCTGCACGGGCGCACGACCCGCGACGCTTCGTCCCTCCTCGGCCTGGATGGAGCGGAGCGACGCTGGATCGACGGCAACCCGGCAGCGCCGCCGCCAGTGAGCGCGATCTCGCTCAATGTCGCGCAGGTCTGCAACATGGCCTGCGGCTATTGCTATGCCGACGAGGGACGGTTTGGTGGCAAGGCGCGGATCATGCCACTAAGCGTCGCACGCCAAACGGTGGATCGACTGATCGAGGACGCCGCGCCCGGAGCGGAGCTGCTGCTAGGCTTTATGGGCGGCGAGCCGCTGCTGAATCGGGCGCTCATCCACGAAATCGTCCCCTATGCGGTGAGACAGGGGGTGCTGACCGGCCATCGTTTCCGCTTCTCGCTGACGACAAACGCTACCTTGCTGACGGAGGCCGACGCCATCCTGTTCAGGGAGTTTCCGTTTATCGTCCAGATCAGCATCGACGGGCCGCCCGATATCAACGACGCCCAGAGGCCTCTGCGCAATGGGCAAGGAAGCTATCGCCACGTCCTCGACGGTCTGCGCCTGTTCGCCCAACACGGCCGGCCGGGTCAACTGAGCGCCCGTGTCACAATTACGCGGAAATCCCGCAACCTGCTCGGGATTCTCGATCATCTGATCGGACTCGGCTTCGATGATGTAGGTTTCTCGCTCGCTCTCGTCTCGCCGGACCCGAAACTCGCCGTGCAGGTCGAAGATTTCAGCGGCCTACTACGCGAGATGATGGGGTGCGGCGAGAAATGCCGTTCGGAGCTCAGTGTTGGTCGCTCGTACCCGTTCGGCAACTTCCTGACTGCCCTCGAAGAGATCCATCGCGGCACGCACCGGCCCTACCCGTGCGGTGCGGGAGCTGCCTATCTGAGCGCCAATGCCGAGGGTCGGCTTTATGCCTGCCACCGTCTCGTGGACGACGATGCGTTTCTCATGGGCGACATCTGGCGAGGTTCCGACGACCGCGTGCGACAGCGGCATCTCGAACGGCGTCACGTCGATCAAATGGACCCGTGTCGACGCTGCTGGGCGCGGTATCTGTGCGGCGGTGGATCCTATCACGAAGTAGCGAAGCGCGGTCGGCCGGGTTGCGACTTCATCCGCGGGTGGCTCGAATACTGTCTGATGGCCTACACGGAGCTCTCGGCCGTGTCGCCGCACGGCTTGTTTGGGCGGCAGGACGGGCTCAACGCGGCGAGCGACATCGCGATTTTCGCAAGCTGAGAATTCGGTCCGGAGACCTGCAATGACCACGGCTAAGCCTAGCGATCCTCAAGCCTCGCCGCTACCGCAGCAAGGCACGCCGCAGCCACCGAAATACAAAATCTTTCCGCGAAATCTTACCGCGCGCGCCGACTACATCGTCGCGGGGAACCCGACAAACAGCCGCCCCGAAGCCGGCGTCGACAATTGCTATCCTGGACTCGAGTTCGATCAGCGCAATCTCGACCAGCGGTTTTTTCCGGGTCTGACGTTCTATTACCACCGCGGCGACGGGGCGCGTCTGATCGCGCTGCAACTGACCCAAAACCAGAAGGCGAGCGGTTTGCTGGCGGCGGACATCCTCGACCCGCCGGTTTATCTATGGGGCATGGTCGGCCGGCATCTGGTGCAAGAGAGCGGGCCATCGACGGTCAGTTTTCAGGGCCAGAACGGCATGGAGGTTTGGCGCCGCGTCCACGATTTGCTGCCGGGACCGGTCGCGATCGTGTTTGGGCCGACCCCCGGACTGGCCGCCGATCTGACGCAGTCCCTGCGAGGGGCGCTCGTAGACGAACAAATTGGCTTACGCGGTCTTGGCCGATCAACGCGCCTCGTATCTCACCCCGGACGGTGTCATCGACCCAGTTGCCTACCTACCGGCGATCTTGGCGATATGCCACATCCCCCGGTGATAGCATTCCCAGGCATCGAGGCTGTTGGTCGGCTTGCGCGCAGCGCGCTCGCGCTCGGTCCGATCCACCGTCGGCAGGATGGCAACCGAGACACTTTCGGTGATCTCGTCCTGCACCACGAAAATATCGGTTAGGTCACGGTCGTAGCGCTCGCCCCAGAGATGTTCGCCGGTCGCCGCCGCGATCAACTGCTCGGTGACCCGTACCCGATTACCGGCTTTCCGCACACTGCCTTCGAGCACATAACGCACGCCAAGCTCTCGCTCCACCTGGCTCACGTCAACGGCCTTGCCCTTGTAGGTGAAGGTCGAGTTGCGGGCGATGACGAACAGTCCGCGCGATTTCGACAACAGGGTGATGATGTCTTCGGCGATGCCGTCAGCGAAATATTCCTGTTCGGGATCGCTGCCCATGTTGGCGAATGGCAACACGGCGATCGACGGCTTGTCGGGGAGCGCAAGGATGGGAGGGCTTTCGGTCGGCGTGGCTTTGGGCGCGGTGTCACTCGGGGTGAGACGAGCCCGGTAAACCCGAATTGGCCGAGCAATATTTTTGAGGCTCTGGTCGCCCATGTCCTCGAATGTGAGGTCGAGCCGCCCGGCAGCGTCTTCCTGAACCCGAGCCGAGACGCAAATCCCGCCAGGGTCGGCCAGACCTTCCAGACGGGCTGCGACATTCACGCCATCACCGAAGATGTCGTCGCCCTCGACTACGACATCGCCGACATTGATGCCAATCCGGAATCCGATGCGATTGTCGGGTGCGCCGGCATTACGCTCGGGCATCGCCCGCTGCCATTCGGTGGCGCACCGCAGGGCATCTACCACGCTGGCGAATTCAACCAGAAGGCCGTCACCTGTGGTTTTGACGATCCGGCCCCGGTGTTCGCTAATCTTTGGATCGATTAGCTCAGCCCGGATCGCTTTCAGCCGGTTGAGGGTTCCTTCCTCGTCGGCCCCGATCAGTCGCGAGTAGCCGGCGACATCAGCGGCCAGGATCGCGGCGAGGCGGCGGGTAGCGGTCATTCCTCGGGCAACCCGGCTTTCCGCAGGCCGTGCAAGAACATTTCCGCGATTTCTGGCGGGTAGAGTCGCGAGTGGAGCACCCTGGCCCCGGCAATCGTATACCAGGGTAGGACCTCGATCAGTTGGTGCACCGCCTCGCGGGCCTCGTCGATCCGTCCGAGATGGGCGCACGCGACCGCCTTGTTGCGGAGCGCACCCGAGTAGCCGGGTTCTTCGCGCAATGTCCGATCAGCCCAATCCAAGGCTTGGTCGTATCGGCCTGCGACCAGATGGGCTATGGCTATTCCGTTGGTGAAAGTCCGGCTGAGACGATCGAGCGGATTCAGCCACATGGCGCGTTCGAGCGCCAATAACGGCAAATCGACCGTGCTCGATCTGCTGGAAGGTTTGGTCGGCGCTCCGGCTTGTTCGCATATCAGCCCGCACCGGTTCGATCAGCCGAATGCGGCTATCGCCATGAGGGGCAAGCTGCTCAACACGTCCGCCGAACTAACCACGGCGGATGTGATCCAATCCGACACCTTCAAGAGTACCATCACGGGGGAGCCGATACCGGGGAAGATTCTCTATAAGGATATGGTGGACTTCAGGCCGGTAGCACAACATGTGATCGCGACCAACAAATTACCACCGTTCGCTGGTGGCATAGACAAAGGTGTCCGGCGTCGATTACTCGTCTTGGTATTCAACCGTGTTATTCCTGAACATGAAATGATCGCGGGCATCGCCGATCTCATCCTTCGGGTTGAATATGATCGATTATTGTCATGGGCAATCGAGGGGGCATCTCGGTTGATTCAGAACGGCAAATTCACCTCGCCGAAATCGTCAATCGAGGCATTAGAGAAATGGACCCGCGACACCGATCCGGTGCGGGCGTGGATCGAGGCTCGGGTCCGACCGAGCGCGAATCCCAAACGGGATGTCGGATACACGCGGACGGCGGTCTTTCAGCTATTCCAGGATTGGGCTGTAGAGAACGGCCATCGCAAAGACCGGCTTCCCAAGTCTGCGGAATTCATCGATCGGCTCGCAGAGGATTTTCCGGGAATTCGTCATCGGTGCGAACAGGATAGGCGCATCCGAGGTATCACCGTCCTGTCCGAAGATTGGGCAGATCAACCCGTATTGCATGAGGGCGAACTCTTCACCGACAGTTCGATCAACGACTCCCTTCTTGAGCTTGGTGAGCGAGCTTTGGCGCAATGCGCCGAGTCTGGCCGCTTTAGCGGCCAAGCACATCGGGAACATCAAGAGTGGCTGGCGGAAATGCGCCTCGATCCCAATTAGGGTAGCCGATCAACGGGTGCAGCACGCGGGATGAGGCGATTTCAGATCCACTGAAACTCACGGCCTCACCCCGACCCATGCTCGAACTCGCCGTCACGGCCAGGCCCGAGGGGACGGTGAGCTACGCTGGTCAGCAAAGCAATTGGGTTGCGTCAGCAACAGCGCGAGCATCTATCAGTATGAAAAAGTCAAAATACCAAGAGAAATCCAAAAATCATTACCACTTTTCTATTCATATTTCAACCCCAAGAGACAATATTGTTTGATATAGGCTAACGGGAGACCGATATGATTAGTGATATCCTTAGCGAGTGCGTCGCCGATCTCGACCACTATCTGAACTGCCCAACCTTCGATGATGTCTATGAGGGAGAACTCCGCAATCGGATCATCCGGTAGCGGAACGAAGCCGAGTATCTGAGAGGCTTGCTCGACGTGCCGCCCGATGTGAGACTGCCGTCTGAGGCCGTGCTGTTGGAGCGCATCGAGGCACAGCGGACTTGCAGGGTGGAAGACCGCTGCTACGTGCTGCCATCCGAAACCGACGACCTCGGATGGCCCTCCCCAAAGAGCACCAAAGCCTTACCGCCCGAGGGTGCCGCCGCGGAAACGGTAGCGTGCAGCTAATGGCGCGTAAGGGGCCTCTCGATCTGGACGTTGAATTTCACGAAACGATCGAACAGCGGTGTCTTCCGGTACAGATGCCGGTCGATCTGACCAGTCCCCCTTTCGCTTCGATATTCAAGAAGTCCGAACCACGTCAGCGGTCGTAGGATGCGGGCTTCCATCACGCTGGACCCCAAGTCCCATGTGGATTCCAGAACCCCAATGACCGGAATCGTGCAGAGACGCGTCAGTGTTTCTCGATCCAGCCAATCGGTCGCCGAGGCGGAAAGCGACCAAAGAACGACTCCCACATCGTTTTGGGGCCAAGAGTCGAGTGGGTTCCTATCAAAATAGCCGAGGTTCAGATGCCAGAACGCGATGTGAAACAGAAGCGCCTGCAAGGCTCCGTGCCGTTTCTCGGCTAGCATACTCTTGCCCAGACGCGTCGGCATCAGATTTCCATGCTGCGCTCGGAACAACTTGGTCGCCTGTGCCAACACGCGAACAAAATGTAAGGGCAGAAAGTCAGGCTCGTTGATTACTTTAGAGAAACGGAACAACTCCTGCTTGTCGTAATCTGGCCATTCGATGATCTCGCACATCTCGGCGACTACGGCGCGGGACAGATTGCCCGTGGCGGTCAGCGCGAGACCACCCCTGTCCGCCGCACGCCGGAGCACAAGTAGGGCATTGCGCGTGACCGCAGATCCCGTGAGGTCTGTCTGATTGAGGTTGGGTTCGAGACGGATTGCCTGATTTCCGGCTGAGGGTTCCCCGTGCAGCGCCCGATAGCTGTCGAATTCGAGCAGTGTCCAGCACGGCTCGACACCGTTCAGCCATTGGCGAACTTCTAGAGTTTTTAAGAATCCAGGTGCAACCACGATCTAGCCCACACAATGGTCTCGGCGTCCGAAGCCGGGTCGCCGAATGCGATATCGGTCAGCGGCGACGATAGCGGAAAATCGCGCACATTGGCGCTGAACCGTGATTGTAAAGTGGGCCTGAGATACCTGTTCGGGTTTGAAATGAAAATCTCGATCCATAGCCTGCTCGAAGGCGCAACGCGCGCAACCGGCGCGATGGCGTTCATCGATGTATTTCGCGCTTTTTACCACTGCTGCTGTCGCCTTGGCAAACCGTTCATTGAGGGTCGTGATCCTTCACACCGTCGTAGGAAGACCAATTTTCGCACCCGTAGACCCGAATACCCATGACGCTCAACTGCAGCAATGCAGCATCCGATCACGCGACCGGTTTTCGGGACCGCGCCGAGGATCTCGCCACCCAGCAAGTTTCGGCAAGAGGGTTCTTGCCTTCTTCCAATTTGAGGCGCACGCTGCGGGTGGTCGACGTCGGCCGCGGCGACAGCAGAGCCAGATCACGCAACTATAGGGAGGGACTTCCATGAAACTCATGGCTAGCTGGAGCATTCAGCAGGACAAATGGCTGCCGCTTTGTAAGAAGTGGGGGTCAATGTCGCAGCGGGAACGGGCCAATGCTGGCGACGGCGTGAAGATCATCGGTCGCTGGGGCGATATGGCAGCACGGACCGGCGTCGCTATTTTCGAGTCGGACGACCTTGCCGCTGTGCAGCGGTACGTGGGACAATGGAACGCCTACATGGACATCGTTCTTGTGCCTGTTCTCGATGATGAGGAATCGGCTGCCGTTGCTCGCCAGATCGTTGCCGATAACAACGCCTGACCGATTGCACATTTTTACTGAGTCGCGGGTATAGGGCGTCCCAGCCCGCTCCGCGCTGCTGCTCTGCGGATCTCCGCCTGACGAATTGTCGCTGCGATATCTGGTAGAGGTCCGTGGTGGTGGAAATCTTGATCCACAGCCCTTCTCGACGGCGCGACAAGAGCGACCGGCGCGATAGCAATCATCGACGTTTTCCGTGCTTTCACCACCGCTGCTGTCGCCCTGGCGAACGGGGCATCCAGCATCGTGATGGTCCGCTCGGTCGTGGAAGCCCTCGCACTCCGCGAGGCCGGAATCGGCCAGATCTGCTTCGCCCGGAGGGCGAGACTGGCCACTCCGTGGCCAAGCATGGGCGAGGTACAAGGCCGGGCACCACCGAGCTTTGATTTTGGAAACTCGCCCTTTGAGATCTCGGCCTTCGATTTTCGCGGCAAAACTATCATCCAGAGGACCAGTGCTGGCACGCAGGGCATCGTCGCCGCAAACCGGGCCAAACGGCTCTATGCAGCCTCGTTGGTCACGGCAGAGGCGACCGTCCGTGCCCTTCTCTCGGGTTCACCCGATGAGATCGCCCTCGTCGCCATGGGGGATAACGGGCTGAAGCGAACCGACGAGGACGAGTTATGTGCGATCCATCTTCGGAACCGCCTGGAAGGCAGACCGGGCGATGTGGACGCCGTTCGTCGCCTCATCCTGGCAGGCGGCGAAGTCGGGCGCTTCCACGATCCGGCCCGACCTTACCTACACCCGGAGGACGTCGACATCGCCCTCGACATCGATCGGTACGATTTCGCCGTGAGGGTCGATTTCGAAAATGAGCGACCGGTCGCCCGCTTCGAAAGGCCAGCGGTAACTATCCCGACGTCACCGACCTAGCACCCACTTGCTTGGGGAGACACACTCGCTGCGCCTTTCAGGAAGCCCGAACACCGCGAGTTGTTGCGGTGGGGCCCGCGGTTGGCTGTTGACGAAGCGACATAATCCATAGCCACTCCCGCGCCGTTAGCCAGCGGATGCGAGAGAGCGCGGTGACAATTTCCTCGACCATGCCATCTGCGAAGTATTCTTGCTCGGGATCACCGCTCATATTGGCGAAGGGCAGCACCGCGATTGACGGCTTGTCGGGTAACGGCAGCACCGGTGCTCCGTCGACCGCCGCAGATTTCGGCGTGTTTTCCGCCTCAGCGAGACGAATCCGGTAGACATGCACCGATCGAGCAATGTTTTTGAGCTCTGTTCGCCCAGATCGTCAAATGTGAGGTCGAGCCTACCCGCAGCGTCCTCCTGAACGCGGGCCGAAACGCAGATCCCGCCTGGTTCAGCCAATCCTTCCAGACGGGCTGCGACGTTCACGCCGTCTCCGAAGATGTCGCCGTCCTCGACCACGATATCGCCGACGTTGATGCCTATTCGAAATTCGATGCGTTCCTCGGCGGCGATCCCGGCACTATCCTTGGCCATGGCGCTCTGGATCTCAGTCGCACACCGCAGGGCATCGACGACACTGGTGAATTCGACCAACAAGCCGTCACCGGTCGTTTTGACGATGCGCCCTCGATATTGGACGATCGACGGGTCGAGTACGTTGGCGCGGGTCGTCTTCAGCCGTTGCAATGTCCCCTGTTCGTCCGCCCCCATCAGCCGCGAATACCCCGCCACATCGGCGGCGAGAATTGCGGCAAGACGGCGGGTCACGCTCATTCGTCGGGGAAGCTAGCTCGGCGCAAGCCGACGTTGATTGTCTTTTCCAGAAGTGCCCAGAAGGGGGGATTGGTGATCCAAGGGCGGTAGGCGCGGAATCGCGCAAGCGAGTTGACCTCGGGTTTGAGTTTGAGCGCGTCGCTCAGCGCGGCCCTCGCTTCGTCGAGATCGCCCCTCAGACCGAGGGCTCCGGCAAGATATAAATGAACGACGGGGAGCCGAGGATTTCCGGCGCGTGCCTTCCGCAGCAAGTCTATCGCCTCGTCCACTTGGCCTATACACAGACGACACAGGCCCAATATCAGGTGAAAGGTGGCCGAGTTCGGGTCGTAAGGGTTCAGCCGGATCGCTTTCTCGATGTGGGGGGTTCCGGCCTCAGGCTGACCCATGAATAGCAGCGTGTTGCCAAGCTGGAGATGGGCGCGCGCATTATTGCGGTCGAGGGCTATTGCCGCATCGAACTCGATCTGCGCTTCCATCAATCTGTTCTGAACTCGACGGAGCACCCCCATGGCAAAGTGCGCCATTGAGCAGTTTTGATCCCGCTCAAGCGCTTCGAGGAGCAACTGCTCCGCGCGCGCCTCATCATGTTCGTGAATGCTGCTCCATCCGTCCGCTACATTAGCGGCCAAAACCGCAGCGATCCCGATCCTCGCATCGACCGAAGCCGGGTAGATCTCCAGCGCACGCTCAAAAGCCCTCTGAGCCTCTTGACGGCTCGCTGTCGAATAGGGCCGGTAGTACCAGAACCAACCTCGCATAACGAGGTCGCGCGCATCGGGATCGGCCCCACTATCCCGCTCGATGCGGCGGCCCACATCCGCTACTAGCTCAAGGTTGAGCATGGTAACTACTCACCCCGTCTCCTGAGGCAGAACCGGATCGCGTCCGATACCGCTGATTGCGGTAGTCAGGGAGCGCGCACAGGGCGATCGGGCCGTCCCGCTGAGACTCGGCCGGGGAAACC
>Ga0074044_10003184_pt1 | contig 14062 bp, 15 predicted proteins | sample BogForMeECP23OM1_FD_94443 | JGI IMG/M metagenome (GOLD analysis project Ga0074044, IMG submission 94443) | Bog forest soil microbial communities from Calvert Island, British Columbia, Canada - Bog Forest MetaG ECP23OM1 | ecosystem: Environmental > Terrestrial > Soil > Wetlands ... | reverse complement strand
CCGGTAAAATGATCCTCCAGAGTCTCGATGAGGTCCGCCATCTTGTTGCGATGCAGGTCGGTTTCACCCATGGGTCTGCCATCCCGCGTCGGATAAGCAATGTCCTGATCTTGGTCGGTCACCGTCCGAGGAACTGTCGCCATGATCGTCTCCTTTGCTATCTCGCGGAGGCTGCGGTTCGCTAGCATGATCGAGCTGAGCCGGCCCTGCTCTTGCCATGAATTGTACCAGGGAGAGCGGAAGGGGCCACCCACGATTCCCGCGTGCCAGAAAGTGGGTGGCCCGTTTCGGTTCTGGTCCCGATCTTCTGTATAATCTGAGGCAGCGGGAGAACCCGCCTTCGCCCGGATCGTCTTGGCGATCGACCGGCTCTCCCAGGCGATCGGATCGCAGCCATGTCCCAGGCGAAGACCGAGCCCTCATCTGCCGAACCGTCCCACCAGGCTCAGTCTGCGCTCCTGAAGGGCGCCGACCTCGAGCGGAGATTCCACGAGCTGGTCTCCGAGTGGCGGGCGGAAGTTGCTCCGCTCTCCTCATCGACGGCGCGCGTGCAACACCCCGCCTATCGCGCGATCATCGCGCTGGGTCCGGCGGCGCTGCCGCTCTTGCTCCGTGAGCTCGAGCAACGGTCCAATCATTGGTTCGCCGCGCTCAGGTCGCTCACAGGGGCCGATCCCGTCCCCCTCCCCGATCGCGCCCGGATCGGTGCGATGACCGAAGCCTGGGTCACGTGGGGTAAGGAACACGGATACCTCTGATGGATAACCTGGAGAGCTTGTTCCCCGGCCTGCGTGGTTCAGGCTATCTCGTCACAAGCCCCCAGGATATCCGCTACAACTGCGTCGCCTGGGCTGCGGAAGACGAGGAGCACTGGTGGTGGCCCGATGAGGATAGCTCCTGGCCGGAAGGGGTTGCTGAGGAATTATTGGTGTCAGTTCTCTTTTCGCCGAAAAAAGAACTGACACCAATAATTCTCCGCTGGTACCCATTAGACCGATGCCCCGGGTCTTGATCCCGGCCAATCGCGGCGCTACCATCATCATCCTCAGGGGGCGCCGGTATTGATGATCCGAGGGTAGCCAGCCGGGCGCGAGGAAACCACCCAATGCGAAAGCTCGAATTCATCGGGACGGTGCAGAGCAACAAGGGCGAGTTCTCAGTGCAAATGGTCGTTCCTGGGCGAGATAGCTTGGTAGTGGCTCCACCAGACTGGCCGGTGAGACTTGCCCCAGGAACCTTGAACATCGGGGTCAACAACGACGGATTTCCTGAAGGCTTCGAGGAGATCGGGGAGGGCGACGGCCTGAAAAAGTTCGATGAGGGGGAATTCAGACCCGAATTGACGATTCCCCCGTGGAGAATCGCAGGGAACACGTTGCCACCGATACCTGACCAGCCGATGAGGGGAGCTGCACAGGTATGGCGGGCAGAACTCCAGGTGATATTCACCGACCGAGTGGCAAGGTGCTGGATGCTTCGGAGAATTGGGTCGGGCATCGTCTCGCAGATTGAACTCGTAGCTCAGGAACATCTGCGAAACCGCTTGAACCTTCGCGACGACATGGCAGTGAAGGTCACGGTATGGGAAGCCGAAGCAAAGTGGAAGCCCAAGACCCCCAAAGAGATCATCTCGGATTGGTGCGGAGCCGCCCGTGGCATTGCTGAGGATTTCGGCGCCGAAAAGGCGATGGGCTACCTGATCGGCGAGAAGTTCCTGAACTTTCTTGAGGTCGCTGAAACTGACGGCCAATGGCGAGGAGCCATACCCGCATTCGTCGCCGAAATCAAAGCACTATTTGAGCCTTTGCAACTTGCCGAGTTCCTGAACACACCACGCCGCCTGGGAGCCTTGGGCCATACCGCCAGTGAGGAGGCGCACCGGATGTTTCGTGAGGCTCTGGAAGAGCACGAAAAGGTTCGAGAAGATGCCAGGAACCTGATGCTGCTGGATTGGGCCAAGGACTTGTTGCTGGAAGAATAAGGGCCAGCCGATGGACCAGGCCAATCACAGGGACTCCTTTGGGCAGAAAATGTGCCAGGAACGGTTTCTTGACAAGGGGACGGTCACCCGGTAGTCTTTGTTCCATGGGACGATCGAAACGAGCAGATGAGGGCGGCTTGATCTACCACGTGCTCAATCGCGCGAACGCGCAGATGACGATCTTCGAGCACGATGGGGACTATGAGGCGTTCGAGCAAGTCCTGGAGGAGGCTGTCGATCGCACAGGAACAAGGCTGCTGGCCTACTGCGTCATGCCCAATCACTGGCACCTGATTGTCTGGCCGCGGCAGGACGGAGAGCTCTCGCGATTCGTTGGCTGGCTGACTCTGACCCACACCCAGCGGTGGCACGCCCAACGGCACACCCGGGGAAGCGGCCACGTGTACCAGGGCCGGTTCAAATCGTTCCCGGTCCAGGGCGACGAGCACTTCCTCACCGCTTGCCGCTACGTCGAGCGAAATGCCTTGCGGGCGAACCTGGTCGAGCGAGCAGAAGACTGGCGCTGGTGCAGCCTGCACAGCCGGGTGCGGTCCAAGACCAGCGGCGCATCATGGCTGTCGGCCTGGCCGCTGGAGCGTCCCAGGCGTTGGGTGAAGCTGGTCAACACCGCGCAAAGCGAAGCCGAGCTGGCAGCCCTGCGTCGCTCGGTCCAGCGCGGCTGCCCGTTCGGGGAGGCGTTGTGGTCGGCTCAAATGGTGCGGCGCCTCGGCCTGGAGATGACAATTCGTCCCCACGGGCGGCCCAGGAAGCAAGATAACGGTTCCTGATACCTTTTCTTGTCTGACACGTTTTCTGTGTCGACGCCCCGGTGCTCTCCGCACTTCGCCTTAGCGCGAGTGAGGGGAAATGCTAGACTCCAGTTTCTCTGGGCTTCTGCCGCCATGAACCGGGACGCGGATGCGTCGCACTTCGGGTCGAGGTCGGCATTCGATCAAACGAGTGAAGCTCGGTCGCACTCTTCCATGGAGGGAACCACGATGCGGCGGATCGCGGTGTTGAATCAAAAGGGCGGCGTGGGCAAGACCACCACGACGGTGAACCTGGGCGCGGCACTGGCGCTGGATGGACACAAGACGCTGGTCATCGACCTTGATCCCCAGGCGCATGCCACGCTTCATCTGGGGCTGCTTCCGGGACGTTCCGGGCCCTCGCTCTACGAGGTGCTGACCAACAACATGAGCATGGCGAGTGTCCGCCGTCAGGTTGCTCCCAATCTCCATGTCTGCGGCAGCCACATCGACCTGGCCGGAGCCGAGCTCGAGCTGCTGGGAACTGTCGGCCGCGAGGTGATTCTGCGCGACCAGCTCGCAGCGGACAGCGAGCCGTTCGACTACGTCTTGATGGACTGCCCTCCGTCGCTCAGTGTTCTGACACTCAACGCCCTGTGCGCGGCCACCGAGGTCTTCATCCCACTCCAGGCCCATTTTCTCGCCTTGCACGGACTGTCGAAACTGCTGGAGACGGTGCACCTGGTGTCCCGGCGAGTCAACCGCGACTTGAAGGTCGGGGGCATCATCCTGTGCCTGTACGACGCGGGAACCCGGCACGGCAGCGAGGTCATCGAGGACCTGGAGGGATTCTTCGCCGCGCGCCGCAACAACGCGGTCCCGTGGGCCGAGGCGAAGCTTTTCCGTACCCGAATCCGCCGCAACATCCGTCTTGCGGAATGCCCCAGCTTCGGCCAGTCGATCTTCCAGTACGCTCCGAACAGCCGAGGCGCCGAGGACTACGCCTCTCTCGCCGCCGAGATCCAGGGCCGTGCGCCCGCCGCCATCTGGGTCGAGTCCGAGATTGACACGGACACGCCGCCCCCCAGCGAGGCTGCGCTTCCGGAAACCGACGCCGCCTCGGCCGCCTGAACCGAGGGACCGGATCAACGCCCGGCAAGCCGGTGCATGAGAGTATGAGGATCGGAATCATTGGGAATTTCGGTGACTCGTCCGCGAGATTCCAGTCCGCCCGAGAGTCCTGACCCACTTCCGCGATGGCTTCAAAGCCGCCCCGGAGGTCGATGTTGGCGAAGAAGTCGTTGCTGCGGCCGGCAAGGTTGGCGTCGAGCCTGTTGCCGGCTTCGCAACCACGGCAGACGAGCGGGATTTCTGCTTCTTCCCGAGCGTGCCGGTCGTCCTGCCGGGTCGGCGCGTCCCGGGATGTTAACGCCGGCTTGTTTTCGCCACACAGTCCCGCCGCGACGGCCCAGGGGTGCTGCTGGGCTTGCTGAAGAAACCTGTGCCAGACCCACCCGAGGATTCTGAATGACAGATGGAACAGGTCATTCAGCGACATGGGCGCTCGAGTCTCCTGGCGAGGAAGGAGCGCCGGCCCGCCGGTCCGAGGTCGGCGCCGTGGCAGGGACCGGCAGCGCCTGCTCGGGCACCCGCGCGCTGCGCAGGCAGGGCCACGACCGCACCCGAGATCAATGAGACCGCGGCCTCGGAGCTCAGCTTCTGCTCATCGTGGAACTGACGGTAGGTCGTGTCCTTGGTAGGCTGGAACTGAAACCGCTGGATGATCGGAATCTTGAAGTGGACGCCCGGGCCGACCACGCCAATGGCTCGTCCGAGGTGGAACTTCAAGGCATCTTGGCCGTCATAGACCACCACAAAGATGCCGGTCACCATCTGCAGGAATTCGAGCATTGCGTACCCCGGGACGAAGGCGACCCTCGGGTTGATGAAGGAGCAGCCGACTCATCAATCCGCAGCAACTCGTGGGATCGGAGTGGCCCCCAGCGATGCCAGGGAGATGACCGAGATTGTACTCGCCCCGGGACATTGGGGCCCGCGGAAACCGAAGAATCGAGTGCCACCACGTCAACGCGTCGCGGAAACCGACTTGAGTACGCCGATCGGGATCATCGACGACTCCGGGGCAAAGCTGGCCACGGTCGAGATGTTGTTACCGGGCTCCGTTTGCGTCCAGAAGGCGAAGCGGTACTTCTGAAGTGGCCAGCCCTTGGATGGGAGCTGAGGAGTGATCGCCCTTCCAGGAATTCGACGACCGGTCGAGACGATTTCGGATCCAAGCGGGACTGCATGGCGTGGAACTCCGGAAGCGACCACTGTTTCTTGATCCATTCGAAGTATAGGCTGCATTCACCTCGGGTGAGGTCAAAGGAGTAAGCCAAAGTGCGCTGGGTCGGTATCGATGAGGCAGGTTATGGTCCCAACCTTGGGCCCTTGGTGATGACGGCCGTCATCGCGGAGAGCCGGGACGCGGCGGAGGCTCCGCGCGACCGCCGGGAACGCCCGACGCCCGACCTCTGGCGCGACCTCGCCGCCACGGTGGTCCGAGGCGGCGGAGATGCCGGTCGATTCTGGGTCGATGACTCGAAGGTCGTACTTCGCGGCGGCCACGGCCGCAAGCGGCTCGAGGCGACGTGTCTGGCCCTGCTCGATGCCGTGGGACGCAAGCTACCGCGGGACCAGGCGGAACTGCTCGACGCTCTGGGAGCCGGGACGCCGGAAGCGGCCGAGCTGGAGCGCTGGCTGGGCGGCTCGGGCGCTGCGGTCTCGTGGCCGCCCGCGGGCCTGCTCCAGAACCTTGGGAACCGATTGGCGTGCAAGCCGCTGGAGCCGGCCGATCGAGACTGGCGGATCACCGCGGTGCGTTCGGTGGTGCTGGGCCCGGAGCGGTTCAACGGCCGGCTGGCGACGCTCGGCTCGAAGGCAAGCGTCCACTTCACCGCTTTTGGCGAGCTGCTTCGCCACGTATGGGACCTCGCGGCCGACGGCGCGCCGACCGATGTTCAGGGCGACAAGCACGGCGGCCGCCACTATTACCTCGAACCTCTGGTCGAGGCCTTCCCCGAAACCTGGATCGACCGCGGGGTCGAGGGTCCCGCGCTGAGCCGGTACCAGATTCGCGATCGGGGTCGCAGCCTGAGCCTGAGCCTTTCGCCCCGCGCTGATGGCAACAACGGGCTGGTGGCTCTGGCGTCCATCGTCAGCAAGACCGTCCGCGAGGTCTGGATGGATGTGTTCAACGCCTACTGGACGGTCCGGGTGCAGAGTCTTCTGCCCACGGCCGGCTATCCGGTGGACGCAGCGCGGTTCCGCCGCGCCATCGAGCCGATTGCCCTGGCGGGCGGGCTCGATCCCGATCTCTGGTGGCGACGCAAGTGAGCGGCTGCGGGCGGGAGCGGGCCCAGGGGGTACGCGAGCCCAGGTGGAAGGCAAGGCAGGGCGTCGGGCCGAAGCGAACAGGTTCAGCGTTCGCGGTAGACGATCCGCCCCTTGGTGAGATCGTAAGGAGTGATCTCGACGGTCACCCGGTCGCCGGGGACGATCCGGATGAAATTCTTGCGCATCTTGCCGGCAATGTGGGCGAGGATGCGGTGACCATTTTCCAGCTCGACCATGAACTGGGTGTTGGGAAGCGCCTCGACGATCCGTCCTTCGGTTCTGATCGGTTCTTCTTTGGGCACGCGGATCTCCTGTGACGAGCAGCGCCGGCCAGGCGCGGAGCTGGTCGGAACGCAGAATTCAATATCCTGTCCGCCGGGTTCGATCGAGCGCGGTCGGCCGGGCGTCAGCGGGGGAAAGAGGCCTCGAGACTCGCCAGCGGGCCGGCCTGGGATCGCCTCGCGCCGACCCGGCGGAGACTGAAGCATGTTACTCGATCTGATCAGGATTGAACAGCGGCCAGAAAAGGGAGCTGGAGCGGCGGTCAAGGCGTGAACGGAGGCAGGCAGCCCGGGACGTTGAGGCGCAGCTTGTAAACGGCATCAACGGCCGTGATTGCCAGGCCCCGGGCGTCCGCGTCGCACCAGGCTAGGTTCGCCGGGCGCTGCGGGGTCTCGATGATTCCCAGCAGCTTGCCATGGGACTCGAAGACCCAGACACCCAGTGCGACGGCCACGTAAACCCTGCCTTGCCGATCGACCTTCATCCCGTCCGGCCCGCCGGGTTGACCAGGGTCAAGCCGCGCGAAGACTCGACTCGAGCCGGCTCTGAGGCTTCCCGAGGGCTCGACCTCGAATGCCCGAACATGGTACCGCGCCGTGTCGCAGACATAGAGAATCCGCTCGTCGGGTGAGAACGCCAGTCCGTTGGGCTTCTCGAGGTCGTCGGCGAGCAGGCGAACTGCGGCGGGGCCCGTCCCGGCCAGGTCGAGCGCATAGAGTCCCTGGAAATGAAGCGCCCGCTGTGCCGGCTCGACTCCGTAAGGAGGGTCCGTGAAGAAGAGCAGCCCATCCGACCGGGCAACGATGTCATTGGGGCTGTTCAGCCGCTGGCCGGACCAGGTCTCGGCCACGGTCTCGACCCGCGACCCATCCCGATTCATCCGGGAGACCTTGCGGCCATTTTGCTCGCAGCAGACGATCCGGCCGTCCCGGGCAAACGTCTGCCCGTTGGCGGCCCCGGTCTGTTCGCGGACAACCTCGAGAGCGCCCGAGGCGCCCAGGCGATAGGTCCGCTCGGTCTTGATATCCTGGAACAGAAGCGAGCCGTCTGAACACCAGAGCGGCCCTTCCGTGAACTGGAATCCCTCCGCGAGCCGCTCGAGTGAGTCGCTTTCGATCAAGCGGGAAAGACCGGCGTCTTTCAAGATCGTGATCATGATCGAAAAACCTCCGCTCCTGCTTGATGCTCGGTCGGCCGCATACCGCGTGAGGGACACAAGACTCGCGGGCCCGGTTCCCTCCCAAGATACCCGAGCTCTCTACCCCTTGCATTCCGCATTCCATTGTCCGCATCCCTCAACTGTGGTGGGGCGCCCGTTGATTCACTAGAATGAGGGGGTCGAGGATACGATCCAATCCTGCCGCCATTTTTCATCATGGTTAGGGCTCTCGTTGGTAGGAGTGCTCGCGATGCCATCGGATTCGGACTTGCCGGACCGCCAGAAAGCCAAAACATTCTTCCAGTATGGCAACGATGCCGCACTCAAGTCGAACCTCGACTATGCCATTGACATGTACAAGCAGGCTTGCAGGCTTGCTCCTGATAATTTGAGTTATCGGCAAGCCTTGCGCGGGGTGCAGCGGCGGAAGTTCAACAACGATCCCTCCAAGGTCGGGATGCTTGCGGGCGCCCGCAACCAGCCGATCCGGATGCGGGCTCGGTCGGCCCGATCGAAGGGAAACCATGCCCGTGCGCTGGATGTCTGCGAAGAGGCGTTCACGCACAATCCCTGGGACATCGCGGCGGCAAGAGAAGCATCGGAGGCCGCTGAGCAACTGGACTTTCTTATTCTCGCCGAGTGGTACATCGAATCGGTGCAGGCCCAGGCCAAAGATGCCGACTTCTTTCGCCACGCGGCCCGCGTGCACGAGCGCAACGAGCACTGGCACAAGGCCATCGCGAGCTGGGAACAGGTCAAGAAGCTCGATCCCCATGACGAGAGCTCGAGCCGCCAGATCAATGCCCTCTCGGCCAGCGCGACGATCCAGCGCGCGGGACTGGAGGAGTCGCTGGAAAAGCGTGCAAGGCCGCCGGCGGCCGAGACCAAGGACGAGCTGGCCGCCAAGCTCGAGCGGCTCAAGACCGAGCAGCTCGCCCCCGAGGAGCGCTGGCTGAAGGAGACCCGGGAGAACCCGAACCAGATCTGGCCCTACCTTAACCTGGCCGAGCAGTACCGCAATCGCAGCCAGCTCGAGGCCGCCGAGAAGATCCTGGCGCAAGGACTGAAGGCCAATCCCAAGGAGCCGATGCTGGTCCAGGCCTATGCCGATGTTCAGATCACGCGCATGAAACGGGCGATCGAGTCGTGGACCCAGCGCACCCAGGACCGTCCCGACGACATGGCGGCCAAGGCCAAGCTCGATCAGCTCACCAAGCTGCTCAGCGATTATGAAATCAAGGAATTTCGCCGCCGCTCGGGCGCGAGCCCGGAGGATACGAACCTTCACTACCAACTTGGTCTCTGCCTTGCCCGCGCCGGGTTGCACGACGAGGCGATCGGCGAGTTCCAGCAAGCCCGTTCGAGCCCGACACTGAAGGTTCAGGCGCTCTATCAGGCTGGGCTGAGCTTCGAGGCCAATAATGCCTACAAGCTGGCCGACCGCAGCTATAGCGAAGCCTTGAAAAGTCTCGAGGAAGGGGACACCGCCAACTTCCTCTCGCTGCATTACCGCCTGGGACGGGTGGCCGAGGCTCTGGGCAATTCCGACGCCGCCGAAGAGCATTACAATGAAGTCGCCGCCAAGGATTACTCCTATCTCGACGTGGCTCAGCGACTTCGAAACTTGAATTGAAGCCGGAATTCATGGTAGATTCACTCTTTCGTCCGGACGAACGCTTCGGGAATTCGCCCCCTCAGGATTCGATCGACGATGGTCGGACACCGCTCGGTCTGTTTGTGGAAAGCCCGAGTCTCCCTGGCGGCGCGCCCCCAACCCTCATTGCTGGATCATTAAGGAGCCATGCCAAACTCTCCATCCGCAGGTAAGCGGCTGCGCCAAAGCATCAAGCGGCGGAAGCACAACCGCATCACCAAGAAGGTCATCAAGACCTCCATGAAGAAGACTCTCGAGTCGGTGAGCGAGCACAATCTCGAGAAAGCCGAGACGGACTTTCGGGCCGCGGTCGCCAAGATCGACAAGGCCGGCTTACGCCGCGTGCTCCATCCCAACACGGCCGCCCGGCGCAAGAGTAAGCTTGCCCGCGCCTGCGCAGCCGCTCAGGCCAAGGCGAAGGGCTCCTGAGCGCTCGACTCCACTGCCTGAGCCGACCTCGACACAGGGGCTGTAGCCCCCGTTCGCTTTCTGTGGGGGCCGAACCGTCATGGCCTCACTTGCCGAGTCTTATCCCACTCTGCTTGCGGCACTGGCCGATCACTACGGCCAGCCGCAGTTCGCTCCGAAAGGGCGTTCGGCGCTTGAAGCCGTGCTTGCCGCGGCTCTGGCGCGGTCGGCCGACCCTGCGCGAGCTGAAGCGGCCCTCAAGGCATTGGATCAGTCCGGTCTGCTCGAGCCCAGGACGCTGGCCGGAATCAAGCCGTCCGAGCTCCTCGATTCCCTCCGCGACGCCGGTCTGAGCCTGCCGGCACGGTCCGCGACTCTGCTGGTGCGCCTTGCCCGCTGGTACTCGAAGGCCTTCGGTGACGATGACCTGGCCGACGATCCGGCGGCCAGGAAGATGGTCGGACGCCGCGAAGAGCTGGCCGCCATCAATGGCGTCGGGCTGGCCACGGCCGACGCAATTCTGCTGGCCATGGGCCAGCCCATTTATCCGCTGGACCGGGGTACCTATCGCATCCTCGTCCGCCATGGCTGGATCGATTCGGCGACGGAATACGACCAGGCAAGCGAACTGCTGAGCCGGCAGGCCGCCGGGAACAGCGAGGAGATCGCCCGCCTCTCGACCTGGCTCGTGCAGGTCGGACGCCAGTTCTGCGTTCCGCGATCGCCCAGGTGCCAGCGTTGTCCGTTGCGTTGCGTCCTGCCCGACGAAGGCCCTCTGGAACCTGAGGTCTAAGGCCGTCCGGGGGCTGAAGCTGCACTCATATTGGACCACGGACATCGCGACGGACTGGAGATCCGTGACAAGGAGCCTCAACGCGTGACTCGCCTCTTCGCGGGAACACCCTGGGACCGCCCGCCGACCTGCGAGCGCTGCGGCAAGCTGGAATCGGCATGCGCTTGCCCACCGCCGGCGGCCGTGTCCAAGCGGCTCCCGCCCGAAAGCCAGACGGTCAGGCTCGGCCTTGAGAAACGGGCCAGGGGCAAGATCGTCACCGTCATCGGGTCGCTCGATCCCGACGGCAACGACCTGCCCGCCCTGGCGGCCCGGCTCAAGGCCACATGCGGCACAGGCGGGACAATCAAGGAAGGCCACATCGAGCTGCAAGGCGACCATATCCAGGCGGTGGACGCCGCGCTCCTGGCGCTCGGATACAAGACCAGGCGAAAGTAGAGACTCTTTTCTCTTCGACACAGGATCCTCGGGAATCCGTCCACGATGTCCTTACACGCAATGCCGGTGATGCTCGGGGTACTGGCGATCCTGGCGATCGCCTATCGTTACTACAGCGCCTTTCTGGCGGCCCGCGTCGCCGTGCTCGACGATCAGCGGGAAACCCCGGCGCATCGATTTCGCGACGGCCAGAACTTCGACCCTACCAACCGCTGGGTCCTCTTCGGCCATCACTTCGCGGCGATCTCGGGGGCCGGCCCGCTGATCGGCCCCGTGCTGGCGATCCAGTTCGGCTACCTGCCGGGCCTGATCTGGCTGGTCGTCGGCGTCTGCCTGGCCGGCGCGGTGCAGGACATGATGGTGCTGGCACTCTCGACCCAGCGCGGTGGACAAAGCCTGGCCAGCCTGGCACGGCAGGAGATCGGCCGGCCGGCGGGTATCGCCGCGACGATCGCCATCCTGTACATCATCATCATCGCGCTGGCCGGGCTGGGGATCGTGGTCGTCAAGGCCCTCGGGGGCGAGGAGGTCCCGCTCAAGGCGGGGACGGTCCTGGTCTATCCGGAGCAATCGAGCATCGTGACCTCCATGAAGAGGGGCGGCCCGCGGATCTACGACGTCCCCGCGCAGACCACGTACCGGTTCGGTGAGGCGCCCGGGCAGGCGATGCTCTTTTACGAGCCCTTCCGGATGGCGGTGCCCTCGGGCTCGACGATCAAATCCGATCCCCAGGGCAAAGGGCTGGTTCTGCCCGAGCAAGCGCGGCGGCTGGTTCCCGGCAGCTCGTGGGGCACGTTCACCATCGCCTGCACAATTCCCATCTCCCTCTTCGTCGGCTGGTACATGTACCGCATCCGCAAGGGCAAGGTCGTCGAGGCCTCGATCATCGGCGGCCTGGCCGTGCTGGGAGCCACCGTCGCAGGCGCCCTGGTCCCGGGCTCGCCGCTGGAGCCCTACTTCTCGCTCTCCCGTGACGGCACGGTTCTCGCGCTGACGGCTTATGGCTTCGTTGCGGCCGTCTTGCCTGTCTGGCTGCTCCTCTGCCCGCGCGACTATCTTTCCAGCTTCCTCAAGATCGGCACGATCTTGCTGCTGGTGATTGGCGTCATCGTGGCCAACCCGAAGCTCGAGGCACCCATGATCAGCCCGTACTTCGCGCGCGGCGGCGGGCCCTACTTCGACGGACCAATCTTCCCTTACGTGTTCATTTGTATAATGTGCGGGGCCATTTCGGGGTTTCACTCGCTGGTCTCCTCGGGAACGACGCCCAAGATGGTCAGCAAGGAGAGCGACATCCGGATGATCGGCTACGGTGCGATGTTGATGGAGGGACTGGTGGGCGTGGTCGCCCTGATCGCGGCGGCCGCGCTGCCCAACGCGATGTACTACGACATCAACATCGACCTGGGCAAGCGGCCGACGTTCATGGCGAAGAACCCCGGCTTCGCGCAGTTCCTCAAGGTGTCCGAGGTTGACCCGCACGGCGGCCACGGGGCAGGGGACGGTGCGGCCCCTGCGCCCGGGAGCGAGCTGGTCGCGATGGAGCAGGACGTGCGGGAGTCGCTCCACGGGCGGACGGGCGGAGCCGTGACCCTGGCGGTGGGGATGGCCCGGATCTTCTCGAACGCTCTTCCCGGCGTGCGCTGGCTGATCGCGTACTGGTATCACTTCGCGATCATGTTCGAGGCCCTGTTCATCCTGACGACGATCGACGCGGGAACGCGGATTGCGCGGTTCCTGGTCCAGGAGTTCCTGGGCCGCTTGTGGAAGCCGCTGGGAGATCTGGACTGGCTGCCGGCCGCGATTCTGGCGACGGGCCTGGTGGTCTGCGGCTGGGGCTACTTCATCTGGGCCGGCTCGGTCGAGACGATCTGGCCGATGTTCGGCATGGCCAACCAGTTGCTGGCGGTGATCGCGCTCGCGGTGGTCACGACGGGGCTCGTCAACGCCGGCCGCGGCCGCTACGCGGCGGTGACGCTGCTGCCCCTGGTCTTCGTCGCGACCACCACATCCACGACCGGTTATTACGAGATTACCGGCAAGTTCTGGAACATGGTCAAGGCGGGCCAGGGCGAGGTCATTCGGGGCTGGCTCAACATCGGCCTGACGCTCATGCTCCTGGTTTGCGTGGCCGTGATCCTGAGCACGGCGGTGATGCGGTGGATTTCCGGGCCGGAACCGAAACCGACGAGCAAGCAGGTTGATTCCGAATTGGCCGAAGCGTGAGAGTCTGCGAAGGGATTCATCACCAAGCCTCCGCCCATTGGGTTGCGACATCAGGAAGGTCCCGGAGTAGAGCAAGAAAGTCAATGATTGGGCATCAGGCAGTAAGTCCGCAGGTCCACCGGGTAAAGCCTGAGTCCCTCGACCAGTAGTCGCTCGGGCGTGGAGTGTGGAGCGTTGTCTCGCTCCCTTCACATTCACTGACTACTGTTGACGTGCCACGCGCCGCTCGCCACTCGCCACTGCCTGCGTGCTTCGGCTTCGTTTCCAACCCGCAGGCTCGGGCACGGACGATTCAACCCCAAGCGGCAATGAACTTTGCGTTGATTCCGGATTGGCTTCGTTTTGCACATTTTGCGGTACCGGCACTCCTCTTTCGTCGGCTCGCCACTCTCTCCAGATTCACTGACTACTGACCACTGGCTGCTGACCACTGTTTCGTGTTCGCCTTCCCCACAGCCACCCGGCGCCACTCGCCGCTCGCCACTCCTGCCAGATTCACTGGCCACTGTGGCGGTGGGGCGTGGAGCGTCATCTCTACCACTTTGGCTTCGTTTTCGACCCGCAGGCTGCTGGCTCGCCGGCTCGAGGAGGCCGGGATCGACTTCTCGGCGGAGCGGGCGATGGAGGCGTTGGAGACGGTACGCTTGGTGACGTTTCGCATGGAGGATCGACCGGAGCGTCGCGGGATCAGCGGGGGCTGCCTGGACGCGCGCCGGGTCCTCAAGGCATTGAAGTTGACAGATCTGAAGCCGCCGACACCCCCCGAGGGGAAAGAAACCCTGATGTGGTGACAATCCGGAAATTTGAGTCTTGTCCGCCAAGGGGTTACGTCGAAGGACCCCAAACATGGGCTAGGAGCCTGTCCGAGAATTAACCCGAATTGGGCCAACGACTTACGGACTTCACCGCCAGCGACAAGTTGCGAAATTCTCCGAAAGACGAAGAATAGCTCAGTGGCCTCTCGACGTAAGTCCTT
>Ga0074044_10003183_pt1 | contig 14066 bp, 13 predicted proteins | sample BogForMeECP23OM1_FD_94443 | JGI IMG/M metagenome (GOLD analysis project Ga0074044, IMG submission 94443) | Bog forest soil microbial communities from Calvert Island, British Columbia, Canada - Bog Forest MetaG ECP23OM1 | ecosystem: Environmental > Terrestrial > Soil > Wetlands ... | reverse complement strand
TTCCTGATCGGGCTGGCGCTGGTGGGCTACTGCCTGAATAAATACGGGATCGTCGATCTGGAGAAATATCTGGGGAGGAAAAGCTCGGCCTCCAGCGTGAGCGGCGAAGTGATGGACGCGACGAAGCCGCTGGTGCTGCCGGTATCGTCGAGCGAGTCGAACCCGGAAGTGCGGGTGCGGGTGAACATCTGGGTGGGATGCGCGGGCGGACTGGTGGCCAACGGCGGGCTGGACACGGCTGCGGAGTCGATCTTCGGGAAGAAAGGGCTGAAGGTATCGTTCAAGATCATTGACGACTGGACGGAAGGGGCCGCGGCGCTGGCGACGAACAACGTGGACATCATGCTGACCACGCTGGATGTGTACGCGAAGGATTTCGCGCAGTTCAAGGAAAAGGGATTCGGTTCGCACACGTTCCTGATGGTGGACTGGTCGCGCGGGGCCGATGGGGTGATCGGGAAGCAAGGGATCAATAGCATCGAGGACCTGGCGGGGAAATCGATCGCGTTCGCCCCTTACACACCGTCGCATTTCCTGTTGTGGAACGGGCTGAAGACCTCGGGGTTGGGGACGAACGAGCGGAACGAGCTGTTCAACAAGGCCATCCACACGAAAGACGGGATCGAGCCGGCCACTCTGTTTGCGCAGGGCAAGGTGGATGCGGCGGTGGCCTGGGACCCGGACATGAGCGACGCGGTGGCCAAGCGTCCGGGGTCGAAGAAAATCTACGACACGCGAATCGCCAACCGGCTGATCGCGGACATCCTGGTGGTGAGCGACCACTTTGCGGCGCAGAATCCGCAGACGCTGTTGAAGCTGACGCAGGGCTGGCTGGAGGGCGTGGAATTCATCAAGACCGAGCCGGCGCGGGCGTACAACCTGATCGGGGCGGTGAAGGACTTCAACATCCCCTCGGATCTGGCCAAGACGATGCTGGGAGGGGTGAAGCTGGCGGACTACGCGGACAACCGGTCGTTCATGGGCACGGCCGGCAGCGGGAATTCCGATTACGACAACATTTTCCGGATGGCGCAGGACATGTACCGGGAACTGCTGGTCATCAAGCATACCAGCAACCCGGAAGAGAGCCTGGACCGGCGATTCATCGAGAAATTGTCGGGAAGCTTCTCCATGGCCTCGAGCGAGACGCCCATCGAGTACCGGGAGCCGGCCAAGGGGACGGTGCCGCTGGCGACGCAGCACCGGTCCATTTTCTTCGAGACCGGCTCAGCGCGGATGAGCCTGGATTCGCGCGCGGTGGTGGACGAGCTGGCGGCGACGATGCGGGCGTACGAAAACACGGTGGTGGACATCGAGGGGAACACGGACTCGACGGGCTCGCGTGGCAACAACATCCAGCTCTCGCAGGCGCGGGCCGACGAGGTGAAGCAATATCTGATGAAGAAGTACGGTTTCCCGGAGGCGCGGCTGCGCACGGCGGGCAACGGCCCGGACCGGCCGCTGGACACGAACGCGACGCCGGAGGGCCGGGAAAAGAACCGGCGCACGGACATCAAGGTCTACGCCAATCCGGCATAACGGCCCCGCGAAAATGAGCGACCTGTTCACCATCCGGAAAGAGGTATCTCCCCGGGTGCGGGTGATTCTTGCGTTTGTGAGCTGGGGGACCATCCTTCTCACCTGGATCGTACTCACGCATTGGGAAATCCTTCCGCCGTTCTCGTTGCCCAAGCCGCTGGGAGTGGTGCGGGCGTTCGGGAAGCTGTGGACGGACTACGACCTGCTGGGAAACGTGGTGAAGAGCTGGTGGCGGATCGCGCAGGCGTTCCTGTGGTGCACGGTGGTGGCCATCCCGCTGGGAATCCTGATGGGCAGCTTCCGGTGGGTTTTCGACCTGGTGAATCCGGTGGCGGCGCCGATGAGGGCCATGCCGCTCACGGCGTTTCTGCCAGCGTTCATCGCCCTGTTCGGGATGGACGAGACGATGAAGATCGCGTTCCTGTGGTTCGGGATGTTCTTCTACCTGCTGGCGGTGGTGGTGGAAGAGGTGAACCGGGTGGACAACGCGCTGCTGGAAACGGCGTACACGCTGGGGGCCAAACAGCGGCAGGCGCTGTGGCTGATTTTTCGCGCGTCGTTTCCGGCGATTTTCTCGTCGTTCCGGATCCTGTACGACATCGGATGGACGTACGTGATTCTGGCGGAGATGGTGAACTCGCGAAAAGGTGTGGGCTACATGGTGGAGGCGGCACGAAAAGTGCTGGACTTCGAGCGGGTGTACGCGGGGATCTTTGCGATCGGGATTGCGGCGTTCCTGTTCCGGTTTCTGCTGACGTTCCTGGAAAAGCACCTGTTCCCGTGGCGGCAGGCGAGCACGGCTCCGTCGGCCACGGGGGCGGTGGTGCCGAGCGCGGGCGCGCACCTGAAAGCGGTGAAGCATGGAAGCTAGGAAGCTGAGGGTTGCGGTGCGCAAGGTCGCGAAGTGCTTCCCTTCCGCCGGGGGCAAGACGGTGGACGCCCTGCAAGACATCAACTTTGAAGTGGAAGACGCTTATTCGAAGGAAGGGCGGGACATCGGGGAATTCCGGGTGCTGCTGGGGCCTTCGGGCTGCGGAAAATCGACGCTGCTGCGGCTGATCGCGGGGCTGGACCAGCCGGATTCAGGGGAGATTCTGGTGAACGACCAGCCGGTGCACGGCCCGGGTAAAGATCGGGGGATGGTATTTCAGAGGTACACGTCGTTTCCCTGGCTGACGGTGGCTGATAATATAGCGTACGGATTGAAGATCAACGGAGCCGCGGCGGAAACGTGCAAGAAAACCGTCGCTGAATTGATCGAGGCGATCGGGCTCGGCGGATTTGAAAACGCGTATCCCGAGACGCTTTCCGGGGGAATGCAGCAACGCGTGGCGATCGCACGGACGCTGGCGGTGCGGCCCTCGGTGATTTTGATGGACGAGCCGTTCGGGGCGCTCGACGCGCAGACGCGTGGGGAGATGCAGCAGTTGCTGCTGCGCATCTGGCAGGAGACGGCGAGCACGATCCTGTTTGTGACGCACGACGTGGAAGAAGCGATCTACCTGGCGGACAGGATCTTCATCATGAGCGCGCACCCCGGGACCATCGTGGAGGACTTGCAGGTGCCCTTCGAGCGGCCGCGAGACCTGGAGCTGAAGCAGCGCGATTCGTTTCACGAACTGCAGAGCTACGTTCTGGGGAGGTTGCGGCGCGCGCCGGGGACCGGGCAGGTGCGGGTGAGTATCTAAATGCTCTTTGACAGCCTACAGGACCCCTCGCAGACGGCAGGCGAGCGCGAAGAAATCAACTTCGTGAAAGAGGCGTTCCACTTGCAGTACAACTGGATCGCGCTGGGGGGCGCGGGGCTGTTTGCGATCGTCAGTTGGAGCCTGCTGCCGGTGATTTTGGCGGCGGGGGCGGAAATGATGTACCTGGCCACAATCCCGAACAACAGCCGGTTCCAACGGCTGGTGCGGTCGTGGAAATTCGGGGCCGAACAGCTCCAGCGGCAAGAGCAATTCGCGGTGATGCTGAACAGCCTGACGCCCGAGGCGCGGGCGCGCTACGCGAAACTGGCGCAAGTGTGCGCGACGGTGCGGGCAAACTTTTCGCAGTTTTCCTCCACCTCGAAGATGTTTCTCCAGCAGATGGACGGGCGGGTGGACGGGCTCTTGCACGGGTACGCGCGGCTGCTGCTGGCAGCCTCGCAGCAGCAGCAATACATGAAGGGCACGGACCCGAACGACATCAAGAAAGAAATGGCGGCGATGCAGCGGGCCATGAACGACGCTCCCCCCAAGGTGCAGGAGATCAACAAGAAGCGGATCGAAATCCTGACCAAGCGGCTGGAGAAGTATCAGAAGATCTGCGAGAACCAGCAAGTGGTGGACGCACAATGCTCGGCGGTGGAAGACGTGCTGCACCTGGTGCGGGACCAGTCTGTGACCATGCGCGACCCGCAGCAGGTGAGCGACCAACTGGACAACCTGGTGCGGGACGTGGAACAGACGGAGCAGACGGTCCAGCAGGTGGAAGCGATCTTCGGGACCATGGGGACGGACATGGAAGGGTTGCTCTCAATGGAAGGCACTGCTTCCGATTCCAGAACGCCGCAGAGGATGCGCACGACAAACTAGGTGTCCACCACCCACGCACCTTCGACGGCTCTCGATGCCCTGCCGGGGTGGGCGCGCGAGCTTTCTGAGAAATACTACTCGCGCTCCTACACCATGTTCGTGTTGCACGGAAACGTGCGCGACCTGGTGCCGATGGGGCGGCCGGAAGCGGTGGACTTCGTACCTCTGGACCAATTCCTCTCGACGGCGCTCTTTGGGCAGCGCGACTTAATCCTCCATTACGACCGCGGGGGATTGAGTTTCGGATCGGCGGACAGCCAGGCGGATTTCCGGCGGGCGATGGAAGGCTACGACAGTTTCCACGGAACGAAGTACGCGGAGGGTGGGCTGCCGCGGAATCCGGACGCGGTGCTGAGCGTGCTGGACAACTACCTGCGGCTGCGGATCGCGGACAACAAGAAAATCGCGCTGATCCTGGACTTCGCGGAAACCATCGCACCGGCCGGGGACGTTTCGGGCATGTCGGCGGAGGACCGCAATTCGCTGGTGATCCTGAAGCGCTGGGCGAGGAATCCGGCATTTCTGAGCGCCGACCTGACGATCTGCCTGATCGCGGAGAATGAGATCGAGCTGAACCAGGGAATCATCCAGAACCCGGGCGTGTCTTCGATTGCGATTCCGCTGCCAGACGGGGAGGAGCGGCTGAAGTTCATCCGCGCGCAACTCAAGAACAAGGTCCTGCCGGAAGGCTCGGAGGTGACCGACGAAACGCTGGCGAAACTGGGTGCGGGGCTGAAGCGGGTGCAACTGTTCAGCCTGATCGCGCACGCGGTGCAGAACCGGCAACCGCTCACGTTGAAATTCCTGGCGCAGCGGAAGAAGGATTTGATCGAGTCGGAATCGGGAGGATTGCTGGAGTTCGTGCAGAGCCGGTTCGACCTTTCGTACGTGGCGGGAAACGACCAGGCCAAACGGAAATTGCAGGATGCCGCGGCGGCCATCCGCGCCGGAAACACGGACGTGCTGCCGATGGGGTACGTGATTTGCGGTCCCGTGGGCACGGGGAAGACGTTCATCACGACGTGTTTTGCCGGGGAGGTGGGCATCCCGGCGGTGACGCTGAAGAACTTTCGCAGCATGTGGCAGGGTGTGACGGAGGGAAACCTGGAGCGGGTGCTGACGCTGCTGAAGGCGATGAGCCCGATCGCGGTGATCGTGGACGAGGCGGACGCGCAGCTTGGGGACCGCTCCAGCTCGGGCGACAGCGGGGTGGGCAACCGGGTGTTTGCGCAGATCGCGCAATTTATGGGAAACACGGAGCTGCGGGGGAAGGTGATCTGGTTTCTGCTGACGTGCCGGCCCGACCTGCTGCCGGTGGACCTGAAGCGGCAGGGCCGGGCCGAGGAGCATATCGCGCTGTTCTATCCGGACACGCCGGAGGAGCGGCTGGCGTTGCTGCGGGCGATGCAGAAGAAGGTGGGTATGGCTTTGTTTCCCGCCGACGCGGAAGCGTTTTTTCTGGCGCGCTCGAGCGAACTTTCGGGAGCGGACATTGAAGCTGTGTTGATCCGCAGCGAGTTGAAAAGCCGACTGCAGAAGAAAACGGCGGTGGATACGGAGGACTTGAAATCGGCGCTGGAAGATTTCATCCCGCCGTATTATCCGACGGAAATCGATTTGCAGAACCTGGTGGCGGTGCTGGAATGCACGAGTAGGAGCCTGTTGCCGGCGAAGTACCGCGATCTGGAGCGCAGCGAGCTGATCCGGCGGGTGAACGAGCTGTTCCGCTCCACGCGGCAGGGCTGAAGATCGAAGGGCGGGCGAGCGCGAAGGTCTTGAGCCCGCGGGGACCGAACCTCGGAAACCGTCCTCCTAGATTACGATTCCATCCATACGAAAAGCACGCTTGGCCGGGGTGAATTGTGGAACGGGCTTGGGCTCGAGGAGAGGGGCCTGGCCTGACCAGAGGGACCGGAAGTCCGCCCTTTCGCCGGTGCGATAGAAGTGCAGCAGGTAGGCCTGGTCGCAAGCGGTGTAGGCGGAAAACCAGGAGTCCATCTCGCGGATGCCGACCTCGTGAAGCAGGGAGAGGCCGTAGCGCGCGGCTTCGCTTTCGTACTCGATGATTTGAGGAAAGAGGCGTTCTTCCACGGGCGGGCGATAGCGCCTGCCCAGCTCGAATAATCCGGGATCCACGTTCCACTGAACGGTGTGCCCAAACAGATGGGCGAGCAGGAAGAGGCGCTGCTCCGGAGTGACGGCGCAGTCGATATCAATTTCAATTCCGTTCAAGTCGCCGGTGAGCGGGTCGGGGATGTCTCGGGTGACGACTTGCAGGTGATAGTGGCGCTCGATGCGGCGCTGGACCATTTCGCAGTAGCGGGCAAAGGGTATGGCCACGGGCGCATTCTACACCGGAGGGATGTCGCGCTCTCAGCGGGCTGTTCAATCGCATGGACTGCCGGGCGGCCGGGCGAAATGGGGGTAAACTAGCGGCAGTTTGGGAGACCAGGAAGAACATTCCGCAGAGCCAGTGTGAGTTTTTGGAGTGTTACCGAAGCGAGGTCAGGGCCGGATGGATGCTGCTTCGGAACTCGAGAAAGAAATCCCGAAACAAGCCGAGGAACGGCGTGACTGGACAGGCGCGGGCAAACTGCTGTTGGCGCTCGTGGCCGGGCACGTACTGTGGGTGGCGGCAACATCGTCGGGAAGGTGGGCCAACCTGGGGTCGTGGTGTTTTCAGCTTCTGGCCGCCGCCGCGGCTGCGGCCGCGTGCTGGCAAGCCAGCCGCAGGTCCCGTGATTTTGCGAGGATATTCTGGCGGCTATCCGCGGCCACATTTGCGGTGTGGTTCTGGGGAGATGCGCTGAGTACGTACCACGACCTGCAGCCGATTCCCACAAACGAAAACCAGATCGGAACTTTTCTCGTTATCTTCCTGTCCACCGCGCCGATGTTCATCGGCTCGGTGTTGAGCGGTAGGACTGATGATGAAACCAAGGTGCGGTGGGGCCTGGTGCTGGACGCGTCGCAGATTCTGATACTGGTTCTGGCCATCCATCTGATCCTGGTGGACATCCCGACGATGAACCTGGGAGAGGGCGGCACGGCAGCAATCCGGCTGAAGCTCCTGCACCTGTGGCGCTTTGCGCTGGCCATCACCCTGGTGGGCCGAGCCATATTCGACGAATCGGAATCCATCCGGCGTCTGCTGAGGCCTGTGGCGACCTCGATGACGGTGTTCGTGCTGGGCACGTGGATTGCAAACAACTACCAGACGTTTCAAACCGGGCGGGCGCTGCGCTGGTTCGATCTTGCGTGGACGGTTCCGTTTGCGATGGTAGCGTACTCCGCGACGGCGTGGCGGCCGATGCTCCGCAGTACTCCCTTGAAGGGGAAAGCGGCGCGGGTGCAGGGCGTTGTGCTGTTCTATATCCCGTCGATCGCGCTGCCCATCCTGCTGCTGGCGATGCACGCCAGCATCCAGTTTGAGCAGGTGGTTGTGGGGCTGGGCGCGATGATGGTCTCCATCCTGTGTTTCAGCCTGCGGCTGTACATGATGCAGGACCAGCAGCGGCGGATGATGAACGCCCTGGTGGCCTCGGAATCGCGCTACCGCACTCTGTTCGAGCGGAACATGGCGGGGATTTACACCAGCACGCTCGACGGGCGAATTCTGGATTGCAACCAGGCATTCTGCGAGATGTTCGGATACACCCGCGACGAACTACTGCGGCTTCCGGCGTCCGCGCTGTACCAGGGCGGGAGCGGGAAGCGTGACGCGATTCTCGCCGATCTGCTGGAGCACGGTACCAAGGGAGGCGTGGAGGTAGCTTACCGGCACAAGGATGGCCACGCGATTTGCGCCATCGAGAACAAAACCGTGACCACGGATGAGAACGGGCAGCGGGTGCTGGAAGGGGCGATGCTGGATGTCACCCAGCGGCGTTCGCTGGAACTCCAATTGCAGCACGCGCAGAAGATGGAATCCATGGGACTGCTCGCGGGAGGAGTGGCGCACGACTTCAACAACCTGCTGACGGTGATGCGAGGCTACAGCGACTTCCAGCTCGAGAAGACGGAGCCTGGGGATCCCATCCACGGATATGCGAAGCAGATCCAGGCGGCGGCGGACCGCGCGGCGGGGCTGACGCGGCAACTGCTGGCCTTCAGCCGGCAGCAGGTGCTGGAGGCGCGGGTGGTGAACCTGAATTCCCTTCTCCGGGATTTCGAGACGCTGCTGCGGCGGCTGATCGGCGAAGACATCGAGATGCAGACGGTGCTGGACCCGCATCTGGGGAAAGTGAAAGTGGACCCCGGGCAGATGGAACAGGTGGTGATGAACCTGGCGACGAACGCGCGAGACGCCATGCCGGACGGGGGGACGCTGACGCTGGAGACGTCGAACGTGACGCTGGACGGCGTGTACCAGGAGCAGCATCCCTACGTGATTCCGGGACCGTACGTGCGGCTGGCCATCAGCGACACGGGGAGCGGGATGGACTCGGGGACGCGGGCGCGCATCTTCGAGCCGTTTTTTACGACCAAGGAATTCGGCAAGGGGACGGGGCTGGGACTCTCGACGACGTACGGAATCGTGAAACAGAGCCAGGGACACATCGAGGTGTACAGCGAAGTGGGGGCGGGCACGAGGTTTGAGGTTTATCTGCCGATGCTGGGACCCGACGCGAAGCCGCTGCCGATGGAGAAGCAGAGTGCGGCGCAGCGCGGGGCGGAGACCATCTTGCTGGTGGAGGACGATCAGCAGCTTCGCACGCTGGCCAAGACGATTCTGGAGTCGTACGGGTACACGGTGCTGGCGGTAGGGGATCCGAGCGAGGCTGAAGCGTTGAGCGAGCGGCACGCGGGGACGATCAAGCTGCTGCTGACGGACATGATCCTGCCGAAGATGAATGGGCGCGAAGTGGCGCGGCGCGTGGCGGCGCGAATCCCCGCGATTCGGGTGCTGTATATGTCGGGATTCACGACGCACACCATCGTGCACCAGGGAGCTTTGGAGCCGGGAGTTTTCTTTCTGCAAAAACCGTTTACGGCCATCGCGCTGGCGAGGAAGATTCGGGAAGTGCTGGACAGCGTCGGGGGCGCGCGGGTGTAGGAATGTGGAGGGCGCAGCCGATGCGGCGGGATGCGCTGTGGGGGAATAGAGTCAGGGCGCAACGAGCGCATTGGCGGCGCAGCGAACGCCGACGCCCACGTTCCGGCCGCCGGGGAAGTTGCTGGAACGTGCTGAGACGCGAAGGCCCTCCGGAAGGACATAGTTCCAGGATTCACCACGAATAACTTTAAGCGGCCCGCGCGCAGCACCTGGCGGGTCCGAGGATGGGCTCTGCTGATAGTATTTCAGGTCGCTCCAGTCGTTGACCCATTCACCAGCGTTTCCCAGCGTGTCATAGAGGCCAAAGGAGTTGGCGCGCTTCTGTGCGACGTTGTGGGCCGAGCCAGCGCTGTTCCTGACGTACCAGGCCACCTCGTCGAGCGGGCCATAGCGCGCCTGTGCGCTGCCGCCGCGCGCCGCGTATTCCCATTCCGCTTCGGTGGGCAGGCGGCCTCCGGACCATTGGCAGTACGCTAGCGACTCGTCCCACGACACGTTGACGATGGGCATGTTCGGGTTGGCCCAGCCATCATTGAATTTCGGGACAGGCGGCATGAGGCGCTGTGTGTCCGCGGCAAAGCGATGGTAGGCGGCCACGGTCACTTCCGTCTGGCCGATCCAAAAGCCCTTGGTGATGGTCACCGGGTGCGCAGGCTTCTCATCGTCGTCGCAATCCTTGTCGCCCGGCGAGCAGCCCATGGTGAACGTGCCGGGCGGGATCCAAACGTATTTCAGGCCGTCTTTCGGGTTATCCCTCAGGTCTCCCGGCTTTGGAGCGGGGGCAACCATGTTCTCCAAAGTCTCCATGGCGGCAGAGGGGAGCGGCGCGCTAGCAGCGAGGCGTTTCCATGTGGAAGTCTCATCCGCGCCCCGCAGTTCGTTCCGGCTGGTGATGGTGAACTCGTCGTCTGAAATCCAAGCGGTGGTGCCCTTTGGCGGGGTTAGTTTCTTTATGAGCACGAACATCCCAATCTTGAGTAACTGATCGCTCGAATCGGGGGTGATGGTGGGTGCTCGGGCGGTGAACTTGCTTCCATCCACGGAGTAGGCGCCATCCGCGAACACCGTAAGGCCTTCCTGCGTCACCCTCCAGGTGTAGTGGTACGTGCCGTCAGACTTGAACTCACACCTCAAGACCGGAGAGTCCTTGAAATACCAGGTGCCCACGATCCTATCGTGCGGGTGTGAACGGCAGGAAAGAATCAGCAGGCAGGAAAGAACCAGCGGGATGAAGGTGGCGCGTACGGGTTTCATCATGACGTCTTCCCGCTCCCGCAATCCGGAATTTCGTCTTTGAGCTCCAAAGTACTGGCGATCTTATACCCGGGCCGGCTGTTCGGGAACTTGGGAAGGAATTTTCATTCGAAGCGGAGGCAAAAGACGGAGGGCGCACACATGGAATGCGTGCGCCCCTACGGCGGTGCGTTATAATCCGGCGCGGGGAGCTGGGATGGAGACTGGCGGCGAGGACAAAAGAAGGATGGAGGCCATGGCGCTGTTTCGCCAGGCATACGAGATGCAGATGCGGGGGGAGCTGGACGAGGCGGTGGCGCTGTACACGAAGTCCATTGAGACGTATGCGACTGCGGAGGGGTACACGTTTCGGGGGTGGGTGTACAGCTTCCAGGGGAAGATTGAGGAGGCAATTGCGGAGTGCATGAAGGCCATCGAGGTGGACCCTACGTTTGGGAATCCGTACAACGATATTGGGGCGTACCTGGTGGAGCAGGGGCGGCTGGATGAGGCGATCCCGTGGCTGGAGCGAGCGCTGGTGGCGCTGCGTTATGAGAGCTACTGCTTTCCGCACGTGAATTTGGGGCGGGTGTACGAGATGAAGCGGATGTTTGCGCGGGCGCTGCATCATTATCAGGAGGCGCTGGAGGAGAATCCGCGGCATCTGGGGGCGCGGCAGGCGGTGGGACGGCTGCGGGGGATGAATAATTGAAGTGATGAGGGACGAGTGATGAGTGGCGAGATAGGGAAACAGCGGGTTCCTCAGTCCGGCATTGAGAAACGGGGCGGTGGTTCGGAAAGACTGCAATTGAGAATTTTGCAGCAGCAAACTGAAGACGCGAGTTAAACTTCCGGTCGTGGCCGATCTGACTTCCCTTCCCCTTGAAGAATTTGCGGAGTTCGCTACCGGGCTGGCGCAGGCCGCGGGCGAAATTACGATGCACTATTTCCAGAAGCTGCCGGCTGTGGAGTACAAGGCGGACCGGTCGCCGGTGACGGTGGCGGACCGGGAGAGCGAGTCGTTGCTGCGGCAGCGGATCGAGAAGCGCTACCCGGCGCACGGAATCCTGGGGGAGGAGTTCGGGATGACGCAACCGGAGGCGGAGTTGCGCTGGCTGCTGGACCCGATTGACGGGACGGAATCGTTTATCCGGGGAGTGCCGTTGTATGGAGTGATGCTGGGGCTGGTGATGATGACTCGGGGCGGGGCGGACACGGGAAACCACCGGGTCCGCCCCTACGAAGGGGGCGATCCGTTGGTGGGGGTGGTGCATTTTCCGGCGCTGCGGGAGACGGTGGTGGCGTGGCGCGGGGGCGGGTGCTGGTGGAACCGGGTGCGGGCGCACGTCTCGGGCGTGGCGCGGCTGGAGGAGGCGACGCTGCTGACGACAGACCGGCTGGGACTTTCCGCAGCGGGGAAACGTGCGGCGTACGAGGAGTTGCGACGGAGGGTGAGGACGGAGCGCGGGTGGGGCGATTGCTACGGGCACGTGCTGGTGGCTACGGGCCGCGCGGAGATCATGCTCGATCCGGTGCTGCACGAATGGGACGCGGCGCCGCTGATACCGATATTGGAGGAGGCGGGAGGGCGATTTACGGATTGGAAAGGGAGAAGAACGATTTCGGGCGGGGATGGATTTGCTACGAATGGGGCGTTGTATGAGGAGGTGCTGGGGGTGGTGGCGGGGAAAGGACGGGGGACGGAAGAAAGATGAACACGGAGGGGACGGAGAAACGGAGGACACGGAGATTGGAGGGGTAGGAGGAAAGCAACAGGGGGCGGAGAGCGCGGAGATTCCGAACACACCAGGGCGAGGTAGGGGTCGGCGAGCGGACGTCAGCGACAGAAAGACTAAAGGCCGGCGGGACGCCCTTCACAAAAGCTTCAGGGCAGGCCGGCGCTACCACTTGCGGGCGAGAGAAGATGGCGGCGTAAAGCCGCCTCTACATTTTTCGGGCGAGGAGGGTGGCTTGGGCGCGGGGGGTGGTGCATTCGCGGTAGAAGAGGGTTTGGAGATTGGGGAAAGCGGAGCGGAGTTCGTTGCGGCGGAGGAGGTGGTCGGGGCTGTGCGGGCCGTCGGGGAGCCCGTGCTGCGCTTCTGAAGTCTCGACAGGAGGGCGCACACATGGGAATGCGTGCGCCCCTACGGTGAAGGTTTCGAGGAGGAGGAAGCCGCCGGGGAGCAGGGCGCGCTCGATTTCGGGGAAGGCGGGGCGGTGGAGATAGTGGAAGCAGAGGATCAGATCGAAGGATGCGGCGGGGAGGGCCGAGGTTTCGAGATCGGCTTCGGCGAGGAGGAGGCCGGAGAAGCGGTCGGGGAAGGCGGGGAGAGGATGGCGGGCAGAGGGGACTGGAGCGCAGCCCCTTCGTTCTTCAGGGCAGGCCCTTCGTTCCTCAGGGCAGGCAGGAGTGGCTGCGCCACTTGGGCGGCGTGCCGAGCTTGGCGGGATAGATTCCGGCGCCTTTACGGAAGAGAGGGGATGGCGGCTTAAAGCCGCCTCTACGGGCAGGGGGCGGCGGTGGACGCGGAGGCCGCGAGAGGCGGCTAGCGCGGCGGCGCGGTCGAGGGCGGCGGGGGCAAAGTCCACGGCGACTACGGGCCAGCCGCGCTCGGCTAGCCAGACGGAATTTTGACCGGCGCCGCAGGCCAGGTCCAGGGCGCGTGAACGGGGATGAGGAGTGGGGAGCAGGGGGAAGGATTCGACGAGGAAGGGGGCAGGAGCGGGAGGCGCGTGGGAAGAGGATTCGCGGTGGCGGGAATCCCAGTGCTGCTGGGAGGAGGTCATGGGAAGAGGAGAGAACGTATCAACGTGAGTGAAGAAAGGGAAAAGGTGCGAAGCGCAGCGGGGAGAGGCTGTGCCAATTTGCAGGGCCTCGGTTGTGTTTCACGGGGCACAGGCTAAAAGCCTGTGCTACTTAGACGCTGAAGGAGCTGCCGCAGCCGCAGGTGCTCTTGACGTTGGGGTTGTTGAACTTGAAGCCGGAACCCTCGATTGTCTCGATGTAGTCGATTTGCACGCCGCCGAGGTACATGAGGCTCATCTGGTCCACGAAGACCTTGAGACCGTCGTATTCGAACACGCGGTCGGTGCCGTTGGAGTTGGTCTCGAAGGCCATGTGGTAAGAGAAGCCGGAGCAGCCTCCGCCGACCACGGCAACGCGCAGGCCCGTGGGGGCGGGATTCTGCACGGCCATGATTTCTTTCACCTTCGTGATTGCAGTGGGAGTCAAACTGACCATGTTCTAGATCCTCCGGGCGGCCCGACGTATCGGGGAGCCCCTGTCTGACAACACCATTATAGCAGAGGGAGCAAGACTCTGCTGGCCGCCCTGTTGGATGCGGGTGCGAGGGAAGAAACAACATCGGGGAGGGCTAGGGGACGCCGAGGGGACGCCGAAGCGAGCTTCGGCGAAGAAAAGCGGTGGCGAGCCACCGCACTCCACACCGCAGGTGCTCTCCATACCGCGGCCGGCGCTTGCGGTGGATGGGGGGCGGGAAAGCCCGTAGAATGCAAGGCAGATGGAACATACGGTTACATTGATACCGGGAGAAGGGATTGGGCCGGAGGTGGCGGGCGCTGGTGCTAAGCGGGGTGATTATGCTGCGGCAGATGGGAGGGACGGGGGCGGGGGGGCGGATCCAGGAGGCGGTGGAAAGGGT
>Ga0074044_10003182_pt1 | contig 14067 bp, 11 predicted proteins | sample BogForMeECP23OM1_FD_94443 | JGI IMG/M metagenome (GOLD analysis project Ga0074044, IMG submission 94443) | Bog forest soil microbial communities from Calvert Island, British Columbia, Canada - Bog Forest MetaG ECP23OM1 | ecosystem: Environmental > Terrestrial > Soil > Wetlands ... | reverse complement strand
CGCTCTTCAAGTTTCTGCTTCGTCGTTCAAGTGTCTGCTGTCACGAGCAAATTCCGCGTCGTCGTCCAACGCACATTACGCAGGATCGAGGTCTGCCGTTATTTCACGGTGCCGTTTGGAAAAATCGGGCGCCTGGGGTGGCGAAAACGGCTTGAGGACTTCTGGAAGGGCAGTTCGGGGCCGATAGCGCTTTGGAAGCAAAAAAGTGCGCTCTCCTGAAGTCAAAGATGTATATTTTCGATTGTCCGAGGGCCAAAAAACCCAATCCGCCCAAGGCGCTCGTTGACGCCTGGGGCAACGGACGGGGGATCGAAGCGTTACGCGTCGTCGATGCGTCATCCTGCCCGAAATTCCATCGACCTCGAAGCGGTCCGAGCTCGTCCCAACCTCGCGATCCGTGGCGGCGCTGAAGTGGACAAATGTCGTCGTCGAAGGCCACATTTCTGCAACGACTCTGCGTGCAACGCCGCGTACCACGCCCTCGGAGGGGACAAGTTGGCTTCAGCTAGACCTGCTTTTCCGCTGAAGCGACGCCAACTCGATTCCGCCCATTGTTTCCGGAACCCAAATGAGCTTGCTTTTCCATCTCCAGAATCACTGCCGAAAAATCTTGCTCCTGTCCTAGGGCCGATTGTTCCGCATTGACTTCGAAAGCCGCACGTGTCGCGGGCATCTGCGCGCCGACCGCGGCTGCGAGGTTGAGAATCAGCCCAAAATCCTTGTTCATTAGCCGAAGCGGAAATTGCGGGCTGTAGTCGTTCTTTATCGCTCTTTCCAGTTTGCCTACATGTGCGGGAGCGACCACCGCAGTTTCTGAAAGAACGCCCAGCAAGCGGTTGCGATCGAGCCCGGACTTCTCACCGAGTGCAACGGCCTCGGCGATCGCCTGCATTCCAATTCCAAGCAGGGTGTTCACAACAAGCTTCATGATCGCTCCGGAGCCGCTTGGTCCCAGATAAAAATACCTTCGCGCGATCATGCGGAAAATCGACTCCGCAGCGGAGAAACATCCCTGGTCTCCGCCTCCGAACAAGATCAGCGCCCCCTGCTCGGCGGCCGGAGTGCTCCCCGATATGGTCACGTCGAGGACGTCAAGCTCACGCTCGGAACCTAGTTTCGAGAGTTCCCGCGACGTCTCCGGATTCACTGTGCTCAAGTCGATAACCAGTGCGCCGCGAAGCGCGTTGGCGAACGCGCCTTCTGGCCCTCCATAAACCTGCAAAACAGCTTCATCGCTCGCAAGGCACGACAACACGACGTCACAACTGGAGGAAAGCTCCGCAACGCTTTCCGCGACAGTGCCGCCATATCGAATCAGCTCCTCCGCCTTGCTGCGGTGCCGGTCATAAGCGGCCACCTTGAAGCCGGATTGAAGCAACCTCTGCGCGATCGGACGGCCCATGTAGCCCACTCCGATAAATCCGAGCTTGTTCTTTTCCGCTGTGATTGGATTCATGCCGAATATCCTTTCGCCGAGAACGAGTTCTTTACCACCTGTAGTCGGAATTCAGTTTCCGTGATTTGCAAACTCAAGTTGATTGGCTGCTACATCCCTCCTAGGCGGAGAAGATTTCTATTGCCGGCGGCGCCAAAGCGTGGGGTCACCGTCGGTTAAGGGGATGGCACGCCAGCCCCAGCGGATAACTGGCGAGCGCATCAAAGTGGCGCTTATCGTTCACGTAGGCTTCGGCCTGGCGGCTCCACGGGTTGTGCTCCGTTTCTTTGCGCTTCGGGAGCGCATGGAGGCTATCTAAACGGGCGCCCCGTCACCGTATCGTGAAGCGTCGCACGTGGCACTAGCACCTGCAGGCCATAGTGGATGAACGCCTCAGTACGTTCATGTGCGGCCAGAGCGGCCGGTGAAGCCCAATGCTCCACGATATAGAACTCTAGATCATCATCAATGCCACGATAGATGTCGTAACTGAGATTGCCTGATTCCTGGCGGGCCGCAGACGCAAGTGCGCGAAAGGCCGCCATGGCATCGTTGACGTTTTCCTTGGCGAAGCGAAAGATCGCGACATGGAAGATATCGTCGCTACCCCCGGCGGCGCGCGCCTGCGAGGATGCGGCTGCTGCGGCAGCTAGTGCCAAGAAACTCCTGCGAGGCATCATCTCCGGGACCCCCAATTCCTAAGACGTGTTTAAGCTACGCTCACCCCTCGAGCGCGTCAAATGACCAGGCTCATTCCTCGTCGGTAGCAAGCCACTCAGGAACGTCTGCCCGCTCAAATCCTGTCCCCGCAACCCAAGCGCCCAATGCGCAGCGCGCGTGCGAGCAGTTCAGGGATATCGCGGCTGACGTGGGGTTTGTGCAGCACCTCACTCACGCCAGCGTCGTGTGCGCGTTCGGTGAGGCGCGGGTCGCTATAGCCGCTCATGAGAAGGATGGGAATGTCGGACCGCCACGGCTGCCGACGTTTGCAACCGATCCGACACGCCTAGCAAGCGCGGCGGAATCCGCATCGCGAGCGCATTACATCTGCAACGGGAGGTAATGGATCCGAAACGTGGTCGAAACGCGGCTGGCGCCCAATAGGTACAGGCGCGAGGTTCATCCTTTGATGGTCCAACGCCGAGTGAAGTATCCATTTCCAGTTAGATAAGGAGCAGTGATGAACAGCAAACTTTCGGTTGTAAAGAACGCTGTGGTAGCTGCCGCGCTTTTGGCCGTCGTCTCAGGAGTGGCGCGTGCGGACAGGCTGTCTGAGAATGAACTTCAGGCAATGTCTTCCGAGGGTCCCGCGTGGAATCCACAACAAACGGTCTACGACAAGGCGCCTTCAACGTTCCATGTGACCAATCCGAACGGACTTTCGGAGCGCGTAATGCAATCCCGTTCCGTATGGGGTGAAGAGTTTCATCTGAGCAAGCCGGTTATCGACAGCGAGCGCTCGGAATTCGCCATGGAGCGTCCGCATGGGCTGTCGGAAATTCAGCTCCAGGCCCTGTCGTCCGAGGGACCGCATTGGCAAGGGCCGACGCAAGCGGCGACCAGTGCATTTGCGTCAACGAATGACGCAGCCTTTTCGATAAACGCTGCCAAGTGAGTTTTTGATGTTGGTCGAACCACTCGGGGCCGGACCCAGCGTCCGGACCCCCGGGTTTTTTAGACCTGCCAAAATTACTCGAAGACGAAGTGTACGTTCTGACGCGCGCGGCCGACGGGATCGAGGCCACCCTCAAATTCGGCCGAATTTGCCCGAGGCTAATGGTATGTACGCCCCCTTTCTCAACTGGCATCGAGATGCCAAAGTGTTGGTGCGAGCCAACCACTTCTGAGAGGGAGCGTCACCATGGCGGCATGAAGCGATGCATCGAAGACGGGGGCCGAACGAGGCGGCGAAGTCCAGATTATCGTCGGCGGGAGCGCCGGGCGCTCGCGCCTGCCGGCGCGGTCGGTCGAACTGGCGGCGTACTTAGCGCGGGGGGAGGGTCCGCTGCACGGCCTTGCGAAGGGCCTCGGCACTCGCGCGCAAGGCTTGCCGTTCCCCGTCAGACATCGCCGGTTCGAGGATGCGGCTCACGCCTTCACGCCCAACGACACTGGGAAGTGACAGCGTGACACCGTATTGCGCGTTGTAGGCGCCGATTGGGAACACTGCCCGCTCGTCGCGCAAAACCGCTTCGGCGATGCGCGCCGAGACGATTCCGATACCAAACTGGCTCGCCTCATTGCCTTCGATAATCGCGATGTTGGCGTAGCGGACGTCGTGCTCGACACCGGCGCGGAACTCGTCAATCGGGGCCCCTGGAGGCAACGCCTCCGCGATTGGCACACCAGCCACGCGGGCCGTCGACCACAGCAGCACTTCTGAGGTCCCGTGTTCGCCGACGACCAGGGCATCGACGGACGCGGGGCTTACTTTGAGTCGCTGCGCGAGATGGACCCGGAAACGCAGACTGTCAAGCAGCGTGCCAGTGCTGAGTACGCGGTCGTGCCCAGCAAGCCGGCGCGCCACGTCGGCGAGCGGATCGGGCGGATCCGTGACCACGAGAATTGTGGCGCCCGGCGACGCCTCAACGATCTTTGGGACAATATCCTTGTATACACCGACATTGGTGTCGAGCAGTTTGAGGCGCCCCTCGGGGTCGCTGCGGTCGGTGGCTCCACCGCCCTTTTCATTGACACCGGCTGTCACCAGGACAACGTCCGCGCCTTCGAGATCGACGTAGTCGCCGTCGCGCAGCGTGACTTCCGGGCAGAGCGGTGCGCCGTAGCGCAAGTCAGTGACGACGGCCTTGGCTCGCGCCCGTGTCCGGTCGACGATCACGATATCGCGCGCCGAGCCGCGCGTAACGAGCGCCAGTGCGCAACTAGCACCCACTCGCCCTGCACCGACTATCCCCGTTTTCAGCATAGCTTATGCCTCCCCTTCAGGTATCAGCATCCAGGATTTCCGCAAACGTCGAGGCCGGACCGCTTGACCACTCGACGCTGTTTGTCCAGGTTCGAGGACCCGTTTGGGCACATCCTGCTAACCGAGTGGGTGCTTTAACGCGGCCCGCGTGATTGGGCCAGGAAAAAGCAACGTCCATTCATTCATGCTCTCGTCGGGGCAGCCGTGCGGTTGTGCAAAATGCGTCCCAGGCACTCGGCGATGTCCTTGCTTTGCAGTGGTTTGTGCAGGACTTCCCGGATACCGATCGCGCGCGCTCGCTCATGCAATTGGGCTCCGGCATAGCCGCTCATCAGCACGATCGGGATATCCGGCCATATGAGTTGCAATTCGCGGGCAAGTGCCGTGCCAGTAAGGTCGGGCATCGTCTCATCGGTCAAGACGATGTCGAAGCGCCGCGGCGCTTCGCGGAATGCCTCGAGAGCCGCCGTGCTCGAACTGAATCCTATGGGCTCATAGCCGAGTTCGGCCAGAATCTCCTCGGCAAGTGCGACCAGCGGCTTTTCGTCGTCGACGATCAGAACCGTTTGGCCTTGGCCGTGCGGCAAGGACATATCGACCTTCGCGGCAGGAGAGGGGGCCTCGCCATTAATCGGTAACCAGATGGTGAACGATGTGCCGTGACCGAGCGTCGTGCGAACGTCGATGGCGCCGCCCAGGTCCGACACGATGCCGTGTACCAGCGAGAGCCCCAGGCCGGTTCCCTCGCCAACACCCTTGGTGGTAAAAAAGGGGTCGAACATCCGATCGAGCACCTGCGGCGGAATCCCCCCGCCGGTGTCGCTCACGCACACCTTTACGTACGCCCCCGGGACCAGACTACCGTGCGACAGACTGCGGTTTTGCGCCACGTCAGCACGATCCAGACTGATATCAAGTACGCCGCCATTCTCCATCGCTTGCAGCGCGTTCGTGCACAGATTCATTGCGACCTGGTGTAGCTGCGTCGCGTCGCCCAGAATTGCCGCGTCGCCTGCGTCGAGGTGCTTGTCGAGACGCACGTTGGGAGGCATCGAAGCGGCCAGCAGCTCGAGCGTTTCGTCGATTACAGCTTGCACGTTGACAGGCCCTTTTTCACCAACGCCGCTGCGACTGAACGCAAGAATGCGTTCGACGAGCGTTTTGGCTCGGCCGCCGGCATGCATGACGTTATCGAGATAACGGCGCAGGATGCTGCCTTGGGGCGCTGCTTTTTGTGCAAGTTCGCCATAGCCGAGGATGGCACCGAGGATGTTATTGAAGTCGTGGGCGATTCCTCCGGCAAGCGTTCCCATCGCTTCCATCTTTTGCGACTGGCGAAGCTGAAGTTCGAGACGCTCCTTTTCGATTTCGGCGTTCTTACGTGCGCTGACGTCCATCGATGAACCCACGATACGACGCACGTTGCCGGATACATCGCGGATGCAACGCGCGCGCACCTGCACCCAGTGCCATTGGCCATCAGGGAACCGGACGCGGAATTCGACATCGTAGCGATCGCTCCGTCCGTCGAGATGATCGCGAAAGGCTGCGCCGATCCGCGCCACGTCGTCAGGATGGATGTCCATCGAAGCCATCCAGGCGTCGCGAGTGGTAACGGGCGCATCGACGGGCCGGCCGCTCAATTGTTTCGCTTTCGGAGATAGGAACGAGGCGTCTGCCTGTTCCAGATTCCAGTCGAAGTGGCCCTCGTTTGCGCCTTCCATGGCCGCCGCGTAGCGCTCCTCGCTTTGGCGCAGCGCGCGTTCGCCAAGTTCGATTCGTCGCAGTTGGTAGACGAACGCCGCGATCGTCAAGGCCCCGAGCAGCATGAGAATGATGGTTCGTGCCGCTATGCGGTAGGCTTGGCCACGCCAGACTTCGAGCGCGGCGCCTTTGTCCCGTGTGACCGCGACCACCAACGGGAACTCTGCGACGTGCGCGATGCCAACAAGTCGGGGCTCCTGATCAATCGGGCTTGCCTGGAGCCAGGCGCCTTCCGAACCTGCCGCTATGAGCTCCGGGAATTTTGCCCCGAATGCCTGTGGCGCCTGCGGCTCGCGTACCACCAGCGTCCCGTCATCGCGCAACAGGTTGATCGCGCTGCCCTGGCCCAATTCGACCGCCTGGTACACTTGCTGAAATGCCTCGAGGTCGACTTCAGCTTGCACGATGCCATCGAAGCTTCCATTCGCTGCTTCGAGTCGCCGCGACATCACAACGGCGGGGCGATGCTCGGAGTACGTCATCAATGGATCGCTCAGAACGACGCCGAGTCCAGGATTGTCCCGCTGAGCGATGAAATACGCCCGGTCGGAAACGCTGGGGATATACGCTTGCAGTGCTCGCGATCGAAAGCGCGGCACCCCGTGCTCATCCATGATCGAAACCACGCGCACAAGTGGCAAACCTGCCGCTCTGGCCGCCAGTTTGGCGCTCGCGACACTCCCGGGTTCAGGATGCTCGGTCTCGTACCATGTAACCGTGTCGCGTAGTAGGAGATCGGACGTCTGCAGGGCGTTCTTGGCCTGCTCTGCGAGCGTTTTTGCCAGATTGCCGAGCTCACGATTATTCGCCGCTAAGGTCCGCTCGTACGAACGCCAGGCATCGTAGGCGGACGAGCCGGCGAACGCGGCGATAACCAACACTCCGATGATGACGATCCACGTCCGCAGGCGGGAGGCACGCGTAGCATTTGCCAGCAGCGAGCCGGACGTGGACCGTTGCGGCGTCTCGGGGCTGACGGTCATCTGCTGGGTGGTCCGATCACGTTCTGGACTGCCCGCAGCAGGTCGCGTCGCGAGAACGGCTTGGCGATCACCTGCTGCACGCCAAGCGCGTCCGCCGTGGTGCATGACCCGGCGAGTCCCGGACGGAACTGCCCTGAAATCGCAATCAAAGGCGTTGCTGGGTGCGCCGACTTGACAGCGGACAACCGCTTCTTGCCCTCTTGCCGTGGCATGTACACATCGACAATGACGAGATCCGCCTTGTACGGCGCTTGAGTGTCACCGGTCGCCGCGGCTCGCACCGAATACCCCTCTGCGCTGAGCCATTCCATAAGAAGGCCCCGCATGAGACTGTCTTCCTCGATGATGACGACACCCGACATGATTAGATCCGGAACGCGTCCGTTCGTTGCTCGTGATTTTCATGATTTCATCACTCCGACGCTGCGGCGCGGTTTCCAACTCTACCGCTCACATTACAAATGTAACTGGCCCGGATCGCCGACGTGGCGCCTGGTGATGTCAGTAATCGTTTACCGCTGTCGATCCGAACCGCCGCAGCGACGCTTCAGCGCAGCGTTTCGACGGGGATGTCGAAGACGTAGCCCGCGCCGCGCTCGGTCTTGATGTATTCCGGCTTGGACGGATTCGCCTCGATCTTGCGACGGAGCCTCAGGATCTGGACATCGATCGAGCGATCATAGACTTCGGCGTTGTGCAGCCGCGAAAGATCGAGCAGCTGCTCACGCGTAAGCACTCGCTGCGGGGCGGAGCAGAAGGCCTCCAGCAGGCTGAATTCGCCGTTGCTGAGCTCGACACGCGTGCTGCCGGGCCCAGTAAGTCTGCGCGTACGCAGATTCAATTCCCACCCAGCAAAGCGATAAGCTCGCCTCTTTTCATTGCGTGCCGGGAGCACCTCGCTCGTGGTCTTGTAGCGGCGCAAAACCGCGCGCACGCGCGCCAGCAACTCGCGTGGGCCGAACGGTTTGGTGACGTAGTCGTCGGCCCCGAGCTCGAGGGCCATCACGCGATCGGCCTCGTCCTTCTGGCCGCTCAAGATAATGATCGGGACCTCGGAGGTTTCTCGCAGCTTTTTCGCAATCTGCATCCCGTCTTCGCCGGCCAGCCGCAAGTCGAGGACCACCACATCGATCGCCTGCTCGGCGAGGACCTTCTCCATGGCTGCCCCGGTCGCGACCGCTGTGACACGCAGGTCATGCTCGCCGAGGTAGTCGGCAATGAGCTGGCGCATCCCTGCGTCATCGTCGATCGCCAGCACATGCGGCGGAAGAGTTGTCATGGACGTTACGATTTGTGCAATCGAATCAATAGTCTACTCGCCTGATTGCGGACTGCAAGCGATCGACCTCGCTATCCTGCATCCTGGAGGCAGCGCACTGCAAAAACCCTTCTTTAGCGCGTTCCGATCGTTGCCGTTCGAGCTTCACCGGTTCCACGGAGAACGGCGCGGGAGATTGCCGGAATCGACGCCCGGCCGCTTGCGGCGCTCCCAACTTCGTAGCCGGCCGCGACCCAGGCCTCCAGCCCTCCGAGCAACGGACGAACCCGCGTGTAACCTATATCCATCAATCGTCGTGCGACATAGGCGGCCCCGGCCTCATTTGGGCACGTGCAGTAGAAAATGATCTCGCGATCCGTCGGCAATTGGTCGCGCCATTGATCCACGTCAGAAAAGTCGGCTACGAGCGCACCTGGAATAATCCGACTATCCTGATCCTGAACGACTGGCGTGCGCAAGTCGACAATTACCGGCCGCTCGCCTTCGGCAATGAGCCGGTGCAACTCTTCGGCGTTTATCCGTGCCATGCGCAGCCGGTCATGGAAGCAACGTCGCTGCCACCACTTAATCGAAATGTAGGCGGCAAGCAACATCGCGATGGACCCGATGGCAAAGGGTTCGACTTCCTGCAGAAGTGCGACGAGGCGACCAATTTCCTGACGGAAAAACATCCCCAAGCCGATGCCCACGCCGGCCCAGATCGCCGCACCCAGGCCGTCCAAGAGCAAGAACGACAACCAACTGAACCCCATGGTCCCCGCCAACGACGGCGTGAGCATCGACAGACCCGGAACAAACTTGGCCAGCACCAAGGTGATCCTGCCCCAACGACGGAACTTAGATTCGGACTCGTGCATGCACGAATCGGGCGATAGCGATATCTGGCATAGAAGCTTCAAGACGCGACGGCCGTAAAGCCGCCCCGCGGCATACCAAGTCGCGTCGCTCACGGCGCAGGCGGCGAACGCGGCCACAAAGATCGCCGATGCGGACAGTTTTCCGTTCGCGGCCAAGGCGCCAGCCACGACCAGCGTCGGAACGACGGGAATCGGCAGCCCTATCTGCTGAAGGAGCACGTTTGCGAACACCAACGCGACGCCGTATCGGGTGATCAAGTCAACCATTGCCATCCAGTCAAGGAATTGCACAAGTTCATGTTCTGCTCTGGGATGGCCGCGCGCCGTCACCGGCCAACGCCTTTTGCTGGGCGAGCCAGTATGCAGGGTAGGCCACGCTGTCGACGCCGCCCCTTCCCTCTCTCGAGGCACGATCAAAACATTCGAGCGTGCGCGTCGCGAGCGGCAGCGAACTCCCATGAGCGATTGCTTCTTGAGCCATATAGCGCAAATCCTTGCGCATCGTGTCGACGTCAAATGCGGCCGCGCCTGAAGGATCGCCGTGCATGGCGTCGACGACCTGAGACGCTCTTGCTCGCAGAACCGCTGCGCCGATATTCGAATCCGCGAGGAGGTCGACGGCGCGCGCGGCATCCGAGGCCGAGGGATCGGCCAAGAGCAATGACTCGCCGAGGGCTTGCCAAAATACGGTCAGCAGGAGATTTGCGGCAAGCTCCATTCGCGCACCGGCGCCGAGCGGTCCGACGTGCTCCACGCGACGGCAAATCTGCTCGATCAACGGACGCACACGTTCGAAGTCGGGGGCCTCGCCGCCGGCGAATCCGACGAGCGCCCCGGACCGTGCAGCAGATATCGAACCGCTTACGGGACACTCGACGAAGCGTGCATTGCGAAACACCATGACTGGGGCGATCGGCCAATGGGTGTCCGGGCTCACGGTGCTCATGTCGATGAAGTGACGGCCTTCCACGCGGCCACTCAGGAGTCCGCTGCCGCCGAGGTATACGCGCGCAACCGCTGCGTTGTCGAGAAGGAACGAGATCACGATCTCCGAATGATCCACCAGCTCAGTTAACGTCGGCGTCCATTTCGCTCCGGCCTCGAGCACATCCTTTGCATTGGCAACGGTGCGATTCCACACCCGGATTTCGTGGTCGAACTCGAACAGGCGGCGTGCAACCGCGGTCCCCATCCGTCCGGTTCCAACAATTCCGATTTGCATGTCGACTCCTAGGCGGCTAGCGCCGCATCGTCCCGTGAGGGCGGGGCCATGAATTCGGGACCGACGGGGTCCCTTATGGTCCGCGTAAGGATTTCATCGATGTCCCGCTTCGCCTGGTCATCGAGCTTCCAACCCATGGCGTCGCCCACCGGGTCGAGCTGCGCCGGTCGACGCGCACCCCACAGGGCGATGGTGTCTCCCTGATCGAGCACCCATCGCACCGCGAGCGCGAGCACGCCCCAACCAAAGCGATCGCGTGCGTATCGGTCTAGCGAATCTACCGCGGCCAGGTACTGAGCGAACCGGGGCTGCCGGAACTTCGGATCGTTGCGCCGCAGGTCGTCACCCTTGAATTCCGTGGAGGCAGTGATCGTCCCCGTAAGTAGTCCGCGACACAGCGCGCCATAGCACAGGACGGCCATTTTGTGCTCCGCCGCATACGGAAGCACGCCGCTTTCGGCCTCGCGCTCAAAGAGGTTGTAGGGAGGCTGCACCGCGTGAATCGGCGCGAATTTCCTGAATTCGGCCATCTGCGCGGGCGAATAGTTGGATACCCCGATGGCGCGGATCTTGCCCTCGTGCAACAGGTCTGAGAGCGTTTCCGCCGTATCCTGAATCGGCACGAGTGGGTCGGGCCAATGCACTTGGTAGAGGTCGATGTAATCGGTGCGCAGGCGCCGCAACGAGTCCTCGATCTCCTTGCGGATACGCGTGGGAGTGGCGTTTCGCCAGACCGTGCCGTCGCGCCATTCAAGTCCTGTTTTCGTCGCAATGACTGCCCGTTCGCGCAAACCGCCCGAGAGCGCCTTGCCGACAATCTCCTCCGAACGGCCGAACCCGTAGGCCGGGGCGGTATCGATCAGGGTGATCCCGCGCTCGATGGCCGAGCGAATGGTTTGAACAGACTCGTTCACATCGTCGTTTCCGCCCCACATCCACCCGCCGATGGCCCAGGTGCCAAGGGCGATTCGCGAAGCGTTGATTCCGGATGTTCCAATTTCAATGGTTTCCATGGTTCTCGTCATCCTTTCATTCCCGCTCCAAGTTGTGGACTCAGTATCAAAGAACTCGCTTGCCAGGGCGTTTCAGCTTGGGCCCCGGAGATTTCAAATGAAATGCCGCGGGTGTTTACCCGCCGACGCGGGCGCGGATTGGTCTGCAGTCGCAATACAACAGCTGTGCCAGGTTCGACCCACCGACGAGGGCACGCCGACGGGAAAGTGGTCCGAGCAGCGGTGTCGAGCGACCCGACCGATTGCAGATGAAATGCAATCCAACCAAGGTGAAATGGGAGGTTAGCGAATCACGCCCAACATGAGCGCAATGTCTAACCAACCGATGGTGGTGCGCATGGATTCCGGTCCAATAAGGGCAATTCGCGTGGGGATGGCTCCCGCACTGGCTGCCTTGATTCTGGGGGGCTGCGGGACCGCCAAGCCTGCAACGACGGTGCAGCCTCCACAAGTCTCGGTGGTGAGCGTGCATCGGGCGAGCGTGCCGATCACCACGGAGCTTCCCGGGCGGACCTCCGCTTATCTCGTGGCGCAGGTACGCGCCCGGGTCGACGGCATCGTCCTCAAGCGCGAGTTCACGGAGGGCGGTGACGTCAAGACGGGGCAACGCCTCTATCAGATCGACCCCGCGCCTTATATTGCCTCGCTGAACGGCGCGACAGCCTTGCTCCAGAAGGCCGAAGCCAATCTCGCTTCGACCACCGCCCAGGCCGAGCGCTACAAGGTTCTCGTCGCCGCGAACGCGGTCAGTAAACAGGACTACGACAATGCCGTAGCCGCCCAGGGGCAGGCTGCCGCTGACGTTGCGTCGGGCAAGGCGGCTGTGGTGATGGCCCAGATCAACCTCGGCTACACCAACGTCGTATCGCCGATCACTGGGCGCAGCGGCGTGTCACAGGTCACCCAGGGCGCCTACGTGCAAGCAAGTGCCGCAACGCTCATGGCGACTGTGCAGCAGATCGATCCAATCTATGTCGATCTCACACAATCGAGCGTCGAGGGTCTGCAATTACGGCGCGACATCGCAACGGGCCAGTTGAAGCTCAACGGTCCGGATCAAGCCAAGGTGACGCTGCTGCTTGAGGACGGAACGCAATATCCGCTCCCGGGCTCGTTGCAGTTCACCGACATTACCGTCGACCAGGGGACCGGGACGGTGACGGAGCGCGCGCTCTTTCCCAACCCACATTTCGTCCTGCTTCCTGGAATGTTCGTGCGTGCACGTATCGAGGAGGGCGTCAACGACAGCGCTATCCTCGTGCCGCAAGTCGGCGTAACGCACGATCCAAAAGGACAGGCGACGGCTCTGGTCGTCGGCCCGGACAACAAAGTCGCGGTACGCTCGCTGCAACTCAGAGGTACAAGGGGCGATCAGTGGATCGTCGATGGCGGACTGAACGATGGCGATCGCGTCATCGTCGCCGGCGTGCAGAAGGTGCAGCCTGGAGGCGTGGTTCACGCGGTCGATGCGCAGACTACAACGGCCGCCGCGGCGTCCTCGTCTGCGGCCATTGCGGCGATGCCCGCTGGATCGCCGGCCCCGCAGACGCCTGCCTCAGTCATCGCCAGCGCGCGATAGGGAGTCCTGCCATGGCCAAGTTCTTCATCGACCGCCCGATCTTCGCGATCGTCATCGCCATCCTGGTCATGCTTGGAGGAGCATTGTCGATCCGCTCGATGCCGATCGAGCAGTACCCGACCATTGCGCCGCCATCGATCCAGATCATGTCGACCTACCCTGGCGCCTCTGCGGAGACGGTCGAGAACACGGTCGTGCAGGTGATCGAGCAGCAGATGAGCGGGCTCGATAACCTGTTGTACATATCGTCCAATTCCGACGATTCCGGCACCGCGACCACGACCCTGACCTTTGCCGCCGGGACCAATCCCGATATCGCGCAGGTACAGGTTCAAAACAAGCTGCAGCTCGCAACGCCGTTGCTGCCTGCACAAGTACAGCAAGCAGGCATCAAGGTCACTAAATCGAGTAACGGATATCTGTTGATCGCGGGTTTCTTGTCGAGCGACAACAGCATGTCGCGTTACGACATTGCCAATTACATTGCCTCGCACTTGCAGGACCCGTTGAGTCGGGTCAACGGCGTGGGCAACTTCAACGTATTCGGCACGCAATACGCGATGCGCATCTGGCTCGACACAGACAAGCTCGACAGCTTTGCGTTGACGCCGGTCGATGTCACGACTGCGATCCAGAACCAGAACGTCCAGGTTGCCGGCGGCCAGCTCGGCGGGACGCCGGCGCCGACGACCCAGCGGCTGACGGCGACCATTACCGAAGCGACGCTGCTGCGCACGCCGGCAGAGTTCGGCAACATCCTGCTCAAGGTCAACTCCGATGGTTCGCAGGTGCGGTTGCGCGACGTCGCGCACATTAGCCTTGGCGCCGAGGGCTATTTCATCGACGGGAGATACAACGGTCAGCCCGCTTCAGGGATCGGCATCCAGCTGGAGCCGGGTGCTAATGCACTTGCGACGGCCAAGGCGGTGCGGGCGCGGATCGACGCGCTTGCGCCGTATTTCCCGCACGGACTGCAAGTCGTGTATCCGTACGACTCGACGCCATTTGT
>Ga0074044_10003180_pt1 | contig 14070 bp, 11 predicted proteins | sample BogForMeECP23OM1_FD_94443 | JGI IMG/M metagenome (GOLD analysis project Ga0074044, IMG submission 94443) | Bog forest soil microbial communities from Calvert Island, British Columbia, Canada - Bog Forest MetaG ECP23OM1 | ecosystem: Environmental > Terrestrial > Soil > Wetlands ... | reverse complement strand
TCACAGTCCCCGTCAATCAGCAACCTCGTTCCGTTCATCGTCATAGTTATGATAGGACTCGGTATCTGCCTCTCGCTACTAATGCGGAAACGGAAAATAGGATTAAACTAGTCGACCTTTTGCGCAATCTATCGCCTAATCATGGTTGGTAAGCGTATCGTTCGATGGTGAGACTGAAAGTAAAGTCGGTTGAGGTCTACTTTATTTTGGCTTTAATCACCTTGATTGCGCGTGCGGAAGCATCCACACGATAGTAGATTCGATATCTTCCTATTCTTACGCGGTAAGTTTGCTCTCTGCCTGCAATCTTGTCTAAATCCCATCCTTCTTGAAGGAAGGGATAGTTCTGCAAGTTGATTATGAATAGTTGTGCTTCGGTTTTTCTTGAGGATTCATGAATTTCGTTCTGGATGAATCTTTGAACTTTAGGATGTACGGTTACGGTGTACGGTGGACTTGAGTCCTTGATTAAACTTGCCAAGTGTTAATGACTTGCCTCTATCCATTTCTTCTTCAGCTACATCTAATTCTCTCAATTCTTTTTCTGAAAGAGTAACTTCCGGCATTTTGTTACGTCGAGCCGTTTCTTCTAATTGTTCAATATACCGAACAAGTGTGCGAACTGCTTTTGCTGCATCTTGAGGTTTTATTTCTTGTAGGCTCAACGTTTTACGCCCTCCATAACCATAGTAACATATGTTACTATCTTCATTTAAGGCTTAAAACTTCAGTCTTAACATGGCTTCGACGCATTCTGAAAAAGAGTGGCCACTTGTTTTCTCCCTCCATTCTGATTCCGGCTAGTTCAACGGGTGTTTTCCCATGTGCGGTCGTAGGTAGTTGTGGAATAGCTGAGTGGTTTTTCTTTGTTATGTGAAGAAGTAGTAGAGTAGGTGGCGTCGATGATTATTACGGCTGCGAGGATCCACCAGTCGATTCCTGAAATGGTTTGCGAGGAGTTAACTATGTCTTACGCAAAGTTCTGAGTGTCGGTTTGCGTTTTTGATCTGTGAAGACTGCGAGGGGAGAGGTGAGGTTGCTTGCGAGAAATGTGAGGGTAAGGGTAGTGTTGTTGTGGAATGTGAGGAATGTCATGGAGATGGATGTGCAACATGTGACAGTAATGGAACGTTGCAGTCTGAATGTCACGAATGCAATGGATCTGGCAGGGTAGAGTGTGATGATTGTGAAGGCAAAGGCATGAAGAAATCAAGTGATCTTCGCGAAGGTAAAAGTCCTGTAAAGTTGCTGTTTGGGATTCTTTAGAATGGTCTGTCACTTCGATTCCTTAACCGAGGTAACAGTTCCTTGAAGATGTTGATACGCCTCTATAGATGTCAACGTTATTTCCTTTGGCTCTGAAGATGAAGGAGTCGGATTCGCCGACACCAAAATCTAGAACGAATTTTGGCCAAATTCTTCTCGAATCCGTAAATGAATCAATTTCCATCGCGTTAGGACGACCCATAACTCTAGAACTCGACCACCATTTGCAGGCATACCTAGGGCTGTCCGTTGATGAAATGGAGCATGATGTTGATTTCTTGTTCTCTTCGTTACGAGACTCTTTCGGCATGCAAGGCGGCGATATTCGCAACATGGTAGTTAGAAGAATGTACCAGAAGGCAGGCATCCCATTCTACGAGGTCGGGGGCACGCTAATGATTCAATACGTGCATGAACTCAAACGAATACTAGCCATGAGAGAATACCCCATTAAACCAAACGCATCCTAACACTTCAACAAGCGAAACAGAGACTTTACAGACCCAAAGTAAACGTTGAAACCAACAGAGACCTGGCCGCCCAGGCTCGCATTTTATGATAACTGCTGTGGCTGATCTGATGGCTGCGTCGCGCTATTCGATTCCGGTTTTAGACGTTTCAAAAGCAATTCGTGCCTTACTCATTAAATCCCATTAATGAGCCTCAGAGGACGATAACACTGAAAGACTCCTGCGTATGATGACGTGGTTATAGTAGGTTCATTTTCTGAGAGATCTGAATTCGCAACGAGACATGATTTTGATGTCATTTCCTTAATGCGCTATTCCTGCGGAGGCTTTTCATCTACGTGTCGATTGTTTTAGAATTTGGCTATCGAAAAAGGTTTTATGAGAAATCTTTTCACGGTAGAAGAATCCTGAAGGCATCCGTGTGATTACAATCGAGCAAAGAATTTTAGAATTCTTGAATCATAACCAAATTGTGTACGAAGTTCGCGAGCACGAGCCGGTCTACACATCTCCACAGATGGCGAAATTCTTGGGAACCGACGAAGATCACATAGCGAAGTCTATGATCCTGAAAAGCAACAATGAGTATCTCCTTGCTGTTCTGCCAGGTAAACTAAAGATTGATTTTGATCGGCTTGGTACAATTCTTGGCGCGAAATCGATTCGCCTGGCCTCTGCTAGCGAAGCAGAAAACATTGCGAAATGTGCCGTTGGATCGGTACACCCGTTCGGAAACCTAATCAACCTCAGAACCTACTTTGACCAGAAACTTTTGAACACGGAATACGTGTTCTTCAATCCCGGCTCTCACACGAAAAGCATCAAAATTAGAACAACCGACCTCATCGAGCTGGTCAGGCCCTCCGTAATTGAATTCACAAAATCGCCGTAATGAACGAACTCGCAACTTTGAATCATATAAATCCGCGATAGATCGATAAATCGAAGAAATAATGAACGATCACGCATTTTTTAGCGCTAAATTTAAATAGTTACAGGTCTGTATCCATGCGCCATGGCGTCTCGTCCGGTGTTCTTGAGGGATGCTACAGGTCTAGTTAGAAATTTTAGTGCCTTTGATGCGTTGAATCTTAATGTCGCAATGTGCAGCCCGTTACAGGGAATTCTTTGGGCGTGGACGTATGGACCAGCTATGTTTTCTGGCGTTAACCTTGCACTTTCGTATCTGCTTGGAATATTCGTGGTAGGTGCCGGACCGGCCCTTACTTACACGTTGTGGACTCTGGCGATGCCACGTTCTGGTGGTGATTATGTTTGGTTTAGCCGAGGCGTGCATGCGAGTTTTGGGTTTTTGATCAGCTGGTTCCTGACGTTTGTGTTCTTGACGTGGTTTGCGTTGAACGCCTCGACGGTTGGACCATTTTTCATTGGCACCGTGTTCTTGAGTTTAGGGATGCAGGGTCTAGCGAATGCGGTCTCCAGTACTACCGGAGCGGCCATTCTCGGTACTATTGCGGTTTTACTGTCTGTTCTGCTGATTTCCGTCGGCGTGCGAATATACGCCAAGTTCTACCGGGTCTTGTTTTTCCTCACGCTCGGAGGAACATTGCTCTTCATCGCTGTGCTTCTAACAACCTCACATCAGACCTTCGTATCCGGGTTTAATCAGGCCACGGCGGGTACAACGTCGTATGATCAGGTTATGGAAAAAGCGAGGAGTGTTGGGTGGGTGGGAGGTTTTACGTTAAGCGCAACGTTGTTCGGACTTATTTTCCCATTTCAGAATTATGGTTGGGCAGGTTTTCCCGGGTATGTCTCAGGGGAAATAAAAGGAATCAACAAATCCGCTTGGATTTCAATTATCGGCGGACTCCTTGTCATGGGTGCGTGGTACGTTATTCCCGGAAGCCTCCTGTATTCAGTTGTAGGTCCTGATTTTCTGCACGCTATGTCATTCCTCTACAACAACGCACCGGCCAGTTATCCTCTGTCCTACGCACCGTATCCGCAGAACTACGTATTTTTCATGACTAACAATCAGGCGATAATAATAGCGATCGCGATAACTTGGCTGCTTAGTGGCATATATGTGGTTCCATGTAACCTATTCTTGGCAACAAGGAATGTGTTCGCGTGGTCCTTTGATAGGATTGCACCAACGAAATTAGCGAAGGTAAGTGAAAGATTCGCTTCACCAATAAACGCCGTTGTCATTTGTGGGATAGTAGGTGAGATACTGATGCTCTTTGCCGTAGCAGCAACCTATGGAGTAATGATCGTGAATACATTCATGATAATGGAGGTAGTTATGTCTCTTATTGCTGCGGCGTCAGTGGTATTCCCGTACATGAAGCGGGAAATGTTCGAGACCTTCCCGCCCATCGTTAAGAAGAAAGTTCTCGGGATTCCATTAATGACGATAAGTGGTTTGTTAATGTTGATTTTCTCCTCCTTCCTAGTGTACGCTGCATACAGCGCGCCGGCGTTAGGAGGATTAAACTCCGTATCGTTAGCCTTCAATATTTGCGTTCTTTTGATTGCTCTTCCAATATTCTACGTAGCTTATCGTTACAACAAGTCTAAGGGAATAGACCTAGCGCTCCAGTTCAAGCAGGTCCCACCCGAATAACTGATCGCTAGACGCTCACTCCTCACCCATCGCGTTCGCGGTACTGGCACGAAACGATATTTCCTCAGATCGCATCTTAAAGGAAAGATGAAACTTGCATTTTATTGGGATCGATATAGGGACAACTTCATGTAAAGCCACGATTTTCGATCATAATGGTCGGCTGCTCGGTACTGAACGATCTCCATATCATCTGTATTTTGATTCTTTCACCTGCGAACAAGATCCGAAGATCTGGTGGAAAGGTGTATGCGAAGTTTCGAAGAAAGTTATGAGGAAGACCAAACTGTCAGGTAGAGAAATCGATGCAGTAGCATGCACTGGTCAATTTCCTTCGTTTGTTTGCTTAGATAAGGCCATGGAACCGATTAGACCTGCAATAATATACTCTGACGGGAGAGCGACTCGTGAATCTCAAGAAATTATTTCCAAGATTGGTCTACGGAGCGTTAAGAAACGCGTGGGACTACCGTTCTGTTTCTTTCCAACTCTTCCACTGGCAAAACTGATTTGGTTGCGTAGGAATGAACCGAACGTCTTTAGACGGACCCGTATGTGCCTCGGAGCTAAGGACTTCATTAATTTGAAACTAACCGGAGAGGCGAGAACTGATTTCCTGGAGGCTTGGTGGACTGGTGCAGTAGATGTGCGCAGAAAGTCCTGGTCAAATGAAACGCTCGCCTCCGTGAAGGTATCAGGAGATTTGTTTCCGACAATTGATTCCGCGTTAGCTATTGCCGGCTTCGTGTCGGTTGAGGCGGCGAGGGAAACGAAATTAGCGGCAGGCACTCCCGTCATGGTCGGTTCGATCGATGGCATGTGCGCTATGATGGGTGCAGGCGCAATCGCTCCAGGGGCCTTCATTGATTCGGGAGGAGCAACTGAAATCATGGGTTCTCTCACTAAGAAAAGAATGCCTTCAAGCATCGGGGACACAATTTTTTCCTGGGATTATCCTGAAAATTTGAGGCTCGTCTACACCTCCACTTCAAGTTCTGGATTGGCTCTGCAATGGTATCGAGATACGTTTCTGAGTGGTCTGCTCCAAAAATCATATGGCCAATTGGACGCATACGCCAAAAAGAAGACGGCTCATCCAAGCGGGATATTATTTCTTCCACATCTGGTAGGTGAGTTCTCACCCTTCTATGATCCTGCCGCGAAAGGAGTCATCGTTGGTTTAGATTTAACCCACGATTGGATTGATGTTTATCGTTCGATACTCGAAGGCGTAGCATTCAGCATTAAACAGAACGTCGAAATCTACGCAAAGCTCGGACTTCAAACCAACAAAATTGTTTCGGTTGGGGGCGCTGCCGAGAGCACATTCTGGAATCAGATTAAAGCAGACGTTACAGGGTTACCTGTGGAGACGCGGGCTGTTTCTGATACGGGATGTCTTGGAGCAGCAATAATAGCGGCAGTCGGAATGCGTCAGTACGTTAACGTGAAGCAAGCAGCCGAACACATGACTAGGCTTAAGAAAAGATTCCTGCCGAACAACCGGAACGTTAAGAGGTACGCGAGACTTTTCCAAATTTATAGTCGCATCTATCCCTCTTTGAAGGATAGGTTCAAAGAAATGCAAATGTGAATGTGTGAAACCGTACCGTACGTTATGCGACCGTTCGCTATGAATTCGATTGTTCATTGGAGATAGTAGTACTGTCTTCCTGGTCTAAGACAAACTCCTGCAGCTTTCTCATCCACTAGTCTATTCTCGTAGAATCTGGTTAGCGAAAAGGGCGCCATTATGTCGGAGGGCTTGCCTGTTGCTATCAGTTGAGCTACTTCGATGCCTGAGGCGGGCGCAGTTTTGAATCCGTATGTGCCCCAGCCTACGTCTAGTATGAATCCTTTGATGCCTGGGACCTCTCCCATGATTGGGGAAAAGTCAGGCGTCATGTCGCATATTCCCGCCCACTGCCTAAGAATGTTCACGTTGCCTAGGCAAGGAAGAAGCTCGACTGTGATGCTGGATATTAGTTCAAGTGTGGGGAACGTGCCCTTAAAGCAGTAGGAAGAATATGGATCGAGTTCGGAGCCAGTAATAACTTCGCCCCTGTCGCTTTGATAAACATAGACATCGATGTCGGCCCCTGCGATTACTCCGTCCATGAAAGACTTTACAGGTTCGGTCACTAATGCTTGCAGCGGAACGGTCACTATAGGTAATCTCAGGTTTACCATTTTGGCGACTGTTGAAGCCCAACCGGCTGTCGCGTTTACAACGTAATTGCACTTCACATTATGGCCGTTCGCGGTTACTCCTGTCACTGCATGATCTTCCACACTTATCGAAGTAACCTCGGTGTGAGTGTGAATTTCAACACCAAGTCTCTCTGCTGCTTTGGCGAATCCCCATACAAGGGCATCATGCCTTACAGTTCCGCCTCGAGGGTGATGGAGCGCTGCTACTATCGGATATCTTGATCCGTTCAGGTTTATGGCGGGGTAGAGATCCTTAATTTCGTTAGGCCAAATCAATCTGCTATCAACTCCGAGTGCTTGGTTCGTTTCTACCCGCAACCTAAGGACTTCAACCATTGTATCCGTGAATGCCAAAGTTGTATGACCCATCTGGTCAACCAATAGGTTGTATTCAAGTTGCTGAGATAGGTGCTCGAACTCAGTCAAGGCTTCATTGTAGAATCTTACATTCTCTGGGGTTCGGTAGTTCGCTCTGATAATCTGCGTATTTCGTCCACTGCTCCCGCCGCCGAGATACGTCTTATCGAGAACAGCGACATTTGTGATCCCACGCTTAGCCAAATAGTAAGCGATCGCAAGCCCCTGAACCCCTCCTCCCACTATAACTACATCATAACGGTCTTTGAGCTCATGTTTCTGCCACATTTTCTTATTCTTCGAGGAGCTTAGCAAACCTTCTATCCACACCTCCATCCAAGATCATTCAGAGTCGCCCGACCGATCAGGCTCAAGCTGAACTCTTTTCCAGCATAGATAATTCTGTCCCAGAGATACTCGCCAAATCCTCTGTCAAAAAATAGCCAGTATCCAAGTAACCCCTTCAGGTCCACACGTAATAGGATACATTGAACATGAAATGTTTCCATGAACTGAACGGAAAGGTTGCCGAAGCTTTTTGGTCTGATGTCTAGTTCGGTAAGTTTCGAAACAACTTCCCTGCTTTGTGGTCCCAGAAAATATAATCCGGTAAAGAATGAGGTCACGTCTGTGGAGTGAACGCAGTTCCCCATATCTTCAGTCTTCAAAGCGCCTAGCGCATCTGATGCCGAGAGAAGTAGCGCCTCGTCGGATGTCATGGAGCAACATAAAGCGTACGAATTGTCCAGGATATTGCATTCCTGGGCCGTCTGTGGTTTGGATATCTTATCGACGAGCAGTTTATGGTTGATAAAATCTATGGTACCCTTCCCCTTAATGCTAACCTTATGGATGTGGCTGATGTCGGATAGGACAACGTTTGTCTCGGCCTGCTTTCTCTCTATTTCCGGCTCAGCGAACCTTTCGACTCGAAGCCAACCTTGTTCATCTGTGATAATTTTCTTTGCCAGAGGTAGCTGTTTGTAGTACAGAGAACTCACTCTGAAAGGCTTGAAGGTGAGCGAAGTGGTGCTCAACTATTCCTTCACCCTCTTCCCTGTCGGGTCGTAGAATGCATCTTGAACTATCTTACCTTCTGATGTCTTTCCAAAATGTCTCACTTCTATCGAACCTCCATCTTTGGCTAAGTCCGCGGGAACCCAAGCCAGCCCGACCCGCTTTTTGTTCACGATGCTGTATTTTGCGCTGGTGACTCGGCCCACAATATTTCCTCGGTCCATGATGAGGTCGCCATCAGTAACCCCGCTATCTTCATCTACCATGAATCCTATCAGTTTCCGTTTGAAACCTTGCTGTCGGGTTTTTCCAAGATAATATTTACCTACGAAATCTTTCTTCTCGAATTTTATTGACCAGCCAAGACCTGTTTCCAATCCGTCAGAGGATCTATCAGTATCGATGTCAGGCCATACTATCTTCTTCTCTAGTCTGAGAATTTTCATTGCCTCCACGCCGACTGGTCGAATTCCTAATTCTTCGCCGGCCTTCATGATCGTATCCCAGAGATACTCACCGTACTCCGCAGGGAAATGGACCTCCCACCCAGCCTCTCCTAAGAAACCGATCCTGAGCAAGAATGATTGTACGCCTGCAACGGTTGCCCTAGTGCAGCTCATGTAGGGAAGATTCTTCGCGGAGAGGTCCACATCAGTTAGCCTCGACAAAACTTCGCGTGCTTTGGGTCCGGCGATATTCACCGCTGCCAGTCCGGCCGTCATATTGGTTATGTGCAAACAACCTTTGCTCTCTGTAAAGACGTTCTCGTACCACTCTGCCCAGTACCTTACATATTCCTCGAAGAATTCCGTACCTGCAGTTCCGCAGGTGACCACGAACTCCTCGTTACCTAAGCGAGCTATTATCCCGTCATCTATCACTATCCCTGTGTCCGTGAAAATAGGCGCGTACTTTGCCTTGCCCACTTTCATGTTTGAGTAGATATTCCCAAATGTCAGATCAAGAAAGTTCGCAGCATCACGCCCTCTAATCTCAAATCTGCCTAGAGTACTGACATCAATGATGCCGACGCCTTCTCTGATGGCCTTGTACTCAAGCTCAACTGAGCCGTAATCATAGGGGCGTTTCCAGTCTCCGTGATCCATTGATCTTGCTTTGAGAGCCTGATGTTTGTGATGCATGGATGTTAGCTTGTACACGATCTTAGGCTGTCCAGCCACCATTCCAAGAGGCACGGGTTGATATGGAGGTCTAGACGTGGTCCTAGCAATGTCTCCTAGACTCTGACCTGTTGCTTTCGCGTACACTGCTGTGCAGGAGAGATTGCACATTTTGCCCTGACAGGGGCCCATCGAAAATGTGCTGTATCTTTTGAGGAGTTCGATTTCATCGAATCCTTCTTCAATTGCATCCTCAAGATCTTTTTCGGTTACGTCCTCGCACACACATGCCAGTTTTTTGCCATTGCTGTCGGGGATTGCTATCAACAAATTTGTCTCTGTTCTGGCCTTGTATTTCGAAATTAGGTCGTCAAGCTCTCCCGAGTACCGCTCTACCTTCTGACCCAGTCGATTAATCTCCTCTGCGTGTTGGACGTGATCGCCTACTATCTCATCAGTCTTGAGGAAATCTAGTGCAGCCTTTGCCCCCGTCATTGTGCCTTGGGGGAGAGATATCTCTAGAGTGTGGAGCCCAGTTACTTCGCCTGCGGCGTAGACACCCGTGTCCATTTTTCGCGGTTCATACTCTCCCGTCTTTTCGTCGAAGTTGAAGGTGCATCCTGCCTGGTAGAGCAATGCGTTCTCTGCTTCAAAACCTACGGATAATGCAATGGCCGCGCAGCTGATTCTTCTGTTAGTTTGCGGTATGATGTTGCCTTGTCTGTCGGTTTTGGCAACTACTGCGTGATCCACTCCCTTTCTGCCCTCTGCCTTAATGATGACATGTGAAGAGAGGATTTCAACACCTTTCTCTTGCAGATGTCTTACTTCCACCGAGTCCGGGGTCGCTGCTCTTGTATCGGAGAGTGCGACGACGGCAATGCCCGCCTCTAGTAAATCAGCAGCGACTTCGTAACCATAATCATTGTTGGTCACAACAACTACTTGACCGTCCGGTTTCAGGGCATAATTATTGACAAGTCGTTGCAATGCTGATCCGAGGAAGATTCCGGGCAGGTCGTTATTTGGAAAGATTAGAGGGTGTTCATGGCAACCGGTGCAAATTATTATTTTCCTTGCTCTTACCTTCAGCAGTTTCTTTCCTTGAGCAATTGCCAGAAGTTTCCCTTCGTAAATTGCAAAGCATGTCGCTCCGGTGAGAACTTCGAGGTTAGGCGAGGCGCGAACTTGAGCCGAAAGCCTTTGAGCCACTTCGAATCCTTTTAGGCCAGAGAACTCCCCGGAATTCTGGCAGACAGTCTGGGAAAATTTCAGGTGACCTCCAAGATCAAATTGATCATCCACAAGAAGGACCCCGATCCCATGCCTCGATGCCTCGATTGCAGCTGACAGTCCCGCAGGACCGCCTCCGATTACCGCAATGTCAACATGCTTATTCGCATGATCGTATCCCTCTGAACCTTTCACGTTCGGGTTGATCACGCCTATTCCGGTGGCCCTCTTTACGATTCTTCGAGCTGCGCTCCACATCCACTTGGGATGAATGAAAGATTTGTAGTAAAAACCGACCGGAGTAAGGAAATCAAATTTGTCGATGATAGATGCAAAGTCGTGATCGAGTGAGGGCCACGCGTTTTGATGTCTTACTATCATCCCTTCTCTGGCTTGCACCGTACATATCCGTATGTTTGGATTTCCGTCAACATTCATCATACAGCTTGGGCATTTGCCAGATAAGCACAGCAGTCCCCTTGGTCTATGATACTTGAAGCTCCTTACGAAAATTCTTTGTCCACTCGCATAGAGGGCCGAAGCAACAGTATCACCGGGATGCGCTTTGATCACTCTGTCGTTGAATCTGAAAGAGATAATTCTAGCTCTATCGATTTTCTCCATCGTTCTTGGCGCAAGTCTTTGGCTCATGAACGATCTTCTCCTTTGAGTCGTTCATTCGCTGTGAACGTTCTCAACACCTCATTGGTCACTGTATTGCGTTCGGCTAAGAACCATCTCTTGCATCCGAATCGGTGGTACCACCACTCTTCCTGCACTCCAGCCAAATTGCTGCGGCCGTAGGCATACTCGTACCAAGCGTTTTCAGAATCCTGCTGCGATGGTCTGACTAGGAATTCTCCGCCATAGTGAAATTCGTAGACACTTCTTTGCCCACAGTTTGGACAGTTAATGAAAAATCCCAAGGTTAATTTTCACACAAACGAAATGCCGTTTAAAACCTTGCGCGTAGGTTCCGGATCTGATATACACGATTCCGAGGTTGCAGTGAAGACCACGATGATAGCTAGAGTGAAAGCATCGAGCAATCTGTCAGCACGTCCGGCCGTTTGAGTATGAACCGGTTATCAGGTTTGCAATAATCTCGATACTATTTTTGAATTCGTCACTTGCGATAATTCAAAAGGTCAGCAACGAATACACAAGACTGGTAATGAGTGAAAACACGACCTCGAATGAACTGTGGTGGCGCTTGTGGTTCTTTTCGATAGATTTGAGGAAGAGCGTAAGCGATCCGATCATACACGAATATACGGTAGCATTAAGGCACAAACTGGACGCGACTAAGTTCCTTTTCGCTTTGCTTGGATCTACAACCAAGAAGGCTCTGATAGCATTCAAAGAAGAAAGTGAAAACGAGAATATCGCACTTGATGATACCATGAAATATGATTTCCAATCACTTGTGTATTTTGAAGCGTTTCTATACTTTGTTTCGTCCATGTTTGATGTACTGGCTTGCATTACATACTATCTCTACAAAACCGAAACAAACTCTATCCCGCAGTCCTCCTTTAAATCACAAATGAATTATTTTATGAAAGAAGAGCCGAGTAGAGATTCGGAATATGCTGAATTATTAAGAAACCATGCAACTTGGATAGACAATATTTTTGAGAATAGGAATGCGTTCGCGCATTTCTACACACCTTTCTTAGGTTTCGACGGAGACACCTTAGTCTTCGAACATCGAAAACCAAAGCAGGGGAATCCAGATAGAGACGGTCAGTTTCAATCCGTTACAACTTACATGATGGACACAATGAAAAATATCGACGAATTCTTGAGTGAATATATCAGAATTCAACGAAAACGAGTTCCGGAAACGGAAAAAACAAAGATGCTGAAAAATGTACTTCAGAACCAATCGAAGGTACCCATCGCTACTATGTCACCATCATGGAACAAATGCTGCGTCCGCAGATTTGCGTGAGCTTGTCCCTGGGGCTTTTGTGTAGATCATCTTTCCACGGCGCTTTCGATCGGCCCAGTGGTCCACATCGAAAGTCATAAATGAATTAAGCATTCTTCCGCTGCTATGGTTAACACCGTACTCGGCCGAATTTCTGCAAACAAGATGGGAGCCACGATGGCCCATGAGCATTGCTTCATGGACTCGGACGTCTTATTACACGTAAAACCAGAGGACGTTCCGAAGAGGTTCGCGCACCTGTTTTACGAGCCTGTGTCCATCGCTAACCTTGACGAGGTCAAGCGGGCTGCGCGCTACTGTGTTGACAACGGCAACAACGACAACTTTGCTGAGCGAGTGCAGGAGCTGAACGCGTTCAAAGCGGCGGGGGGAGGGACGGTGGTCGACGTCACGGTGGCCGCGTATGGACGGGACAATCATGTTCACAAGCTTCCACAGGTTTCGAAGATCTCAGGGGTCAACATAGTCGCTGCGACGGGACACATGTTCGAGGCGACTCATCCGCCGAGGATAAAGGAACAGACGGCGGAGCAGGTGGCCCAAGATTTCATCAAAGAGATCACCGAAGGGATAATGGAGACCGGAATCAAGGCGGGCGTGATCAAGACCGCCCTTTCTCCGAACCGGTTCACCGACGCGGACAAGAAGATCATTAAGGCCGCGGCCATCGCCCAGAAGGAGACTGGGGTTCCGATGACGACCCACACGTGGGGCGATCGTCCGGGCAAGTGGCCAGGCTTCAAGGTAATTGAGATGCTGCAACGGAACGACGTGGACCCTAAGAAGTTCTACATGAGCCACATCGAGTGGACTGAGAGGTTAGAGGAGAATTGGGGAGTGCCGATCAGGGCCGCAGCAACTGGGGTTTATCTCTGCATCGATAACTTTGGAAGGGACTTCCCCTACGGAAGCGCGGTCAACGAACATGGGTACATCGGCTGTCAGACGGACGTCGACCGGGTGAAGCTGATCAAACGGCTGATCGCGGAGGGCTACGAGGACATGATCGTGGTGGGGCACGACAGCGCGTACAAGGTACAGAAGCTAGCGTACGGGGGGCCCGGCCTCGGTCACATACTGAACAGCGTACCAAACCTCTTCAAGCATCTAGGTATCAATCAAAGATACTTCAAGAAGATAACGGTGCACAATCCGCAGAAGCTGTTCAGCTGAGAGTAGTCTGTAACTTTTCCCGGGCTGCCCGTCGGATTCGATCTCTCACAAGCGACGATTGGTTGGACACCAAGCAAGGAAAAGGAAGAAAGAGGCGACAGTAGAACATGATAGTGTTGTACTGGTTCAGCAGCGTATGGTCGTCGTGCTGGTTCACCGCCAGCCTGCGCTCGTGCGTGTTGTAACTTTTCACGTTTATGTTCAAGTTATGCCAGCTTGGCCGGCGCAAGGATTGGAAACTGACTGACAAAGGAAAGGAAGGTTGCTCTGACTGAATCTACGACATTACCCGGGCAGGTGGTAATCTGTCATTCTCTGTCTGGATTGCCCCTCCAAAGCCATCAGGAGAAGCGGCATGAAGCTAGCTTCTTAGAGCTCATCAACAACTCGTGCGTCGGACATTACAACATTGCTAGTTGATAACTTCACGAAAGTCGACTATGTGGTCTTGAATACGGGGGGACAGCAGAATGATGGGCTGAAACCACCTGCCTGCGCAGCTCGTTCATTGTGATTTGGCAGATGGCAGAATAAGAGCTGCTGTCGAAACTGGCTATCGCGTCGGCGTTTCCATCTAGTTAGACTTATTTGAGCTCATTTTTCACAAGAGTTTTATTTTCGGGCGAGGACGGCTAGCCCTGCTGATCTCCGTGGTGAAGATTGGTTATTGTTGTGCGC
>Ga0074044_10003179_pt1 | contig 14070 bp, 5 predicted proteins | sample BogForMeECP23OM1_FD_94443 | JGI IMG/M metagenome (GOLD analysis project Ga0074044, IMG submission 94443) | Bog forest soil microbial communities from Calvert Island, British Columbia, Canada - Bog Forest MetaG ECP23OM1 | ecosystem: Environmental > Terrestrial > Soil > Wetlands ... | reverse complement strand
GCTTCTGGATCTCACCGCACTATTCGAGGGTTTTCATCATCGATGACGGACTTGCGCCCGCTACGGTCGCTTCCGGCCAATGCCGCGTTTCCCGAAAGCGGTCGTTGGGCCGATGAAGCCTGGCACGAGCAGTATGAAAGACTCTCGGTCAACACGCGGATGTGTGAACGTTTCAGTGAAAGGAACGGCGGCGGCGAGCAGGTCAACCGAGAGAACGGGAGGAAGCGGTCGGCATCGCTTGAACAAAAAAAGACAATTTGATTCCGCCCCGGGTTTCCACTCCCGAATCTTTGGAACCTTCGGGAATCCTCACATTTTCGAGTCTTTCGGCGCGCGACGAAGGCGCAATCGAGATCGGATTTTTTGTGCTGCAGATTCGCCGCGTCGGCGGGACCCTGGGGCGCGGCGCGGCAAGAGGCGGAGCGCTTCGTCGAGGCCACGCGGCGAAAAAGCGGCCCTGCGATCGACTTGAACCTCCTTACCGGCCAAGCCAAAAGGGTCGAAATGGCTGAAAGCTCAGGAGCGGTCCAAATGGCGAGGTGCCCGGAAATTCTTAAGACCGCAATTGAGGAAACCCTAGCCACGATCGCTGCCCCGATCGACGTCTGGATGAAGGAAGGCCGTCCGTTCGGCCCCGGTATTCCCGCTGGCGACGGGCTGGGGTCCTACCGCACCAACCGCAAGGCGATGGACGCGCTGGCGCGCCTGGCCGACGAAATTCGGAGGAACGACAAAGGGCTTAAGAGAGCGGTCGCCGAAGACACGGCGCGGATGGCGGCGGCCTGGACGCTTGGCGAACTACTGCCGGAATTCGACGCGGACCCTGCTAAGAATTGGAAGAAATTCCGCAATCGCATGTTCCAACGGCTGAACCAGGGCGTCGTGCGGCTGACACACTATTTTCCGGTCTGGATTTTCACCCCCGTGGGAGTTCCTACCTTCGACGTTGGCCCGGTCCGGTTCAGTTCCCGCGGGGATTGGCTGAAGGAGATCAAGCGCCGCCGTGGCAAGCGCTCGTCTTGGACTGACGACGTGGAGCTGGCATGGCGCGGGTACAGGTTACCGCAGACCCTTGAGAAGGCGAACGCGAACTCCGTCGCTCGTTCGGTGAGTGGCGATCAGTGGGTCGCTAGCGTGACGGTCGACGGCTTTGAGCCGGCACAATCCTATCGGCGCGCGCTCGCGGCGACGCGGGCGGCGCTAGACGCGCTCCGGCTGGTCGAGAAGGCGCCCGCCAACGCAGGCATCCGCGCCGCCCGCGACCACGGACCTCCGCTGAATGTTGATCGGCTCCACCAGATTGATGGAAAGGACCTCGCTCACGGGTTCGCGATCAACCGGCAGGGCCTGCGCGGTACGCCTGAGATGGCAAAGTCGATGATCGACGACTGTCTCGGCCTTCGGAGGGCCGCGGGTGCCCGCATCGACATCTATCTGCGTCCGGCGCCGACGGTCCCGACCGGATGCCCCAACCTTTCCGACCGATGGGTGAACGCTCTGCACTGGTACGGGCTGGGTTGCGCTGCGGATGCGGATTTCCAAGCGATCTTGAATTTTGTGGTCGCCCTGGACGTTCTTTGCGGTGGATTGCAGGAAAATGGGATTTGTCGGCTCGCCGAGCGCTTGCTTCAACATTCGGAAACAAACCCGATCCTGACTGACGGAACGACGCTCAAAGCGCTCGTCGAACGGCTGTACGGATATCGCTCCGAAATCGCTCACGGCTCCATTCTCGGGCTCGACGAGGAACTGCGACAGGACCGAGCTTGGGCCGAGTGGCTCACCGCGATCATGCTCTTCGCCTACGTCTTCAAATTGGAGACCTATGCCGCTTCCGGGGGCGGCGATGACCGCGACGCCTTTTTTAACGCCCTGCCGCTGCCGGCAGCTCCCGCGGCTACGTCGGCTTGACTACGAATGCTGCGCCGACGCGCGCGTGGCCTTGAGAGACTGTTGTCATCGACAGGGGCCAAGCCGTCCATGGAGGATGAATGTCAGCTTCGGCGCCAGCCAATCCCAAACCTGCAAACACTGTTTTCAGCCAATCTTACTCGATCCGGTCGTGGCAACAAAGCGCATCTGCGTGTCGGCTGCCGAATTGGCATTCAAAGAGCTCAGTGTTGGTCGGCTGACTCCGCCGCGGAGTCCGGCATCGCGCTTCCTGCGACGTCTTCGGGAATCTCCTGAAAAAGGCTCTGCCCCTTCTGCAATCGCCGCCCCAAGGCTTCGATGAATCCCTCGTAGCGTTCGCGTCCCTTGATCTGGGCTGCCGCCTGCGCGTCGCTCGGCAGCGGCGGCGTGATGGTGAGCCAGAACCTCACGAACAGCGCCAGCGCCTCGGTGGAAATTCCGATATTGCGCTCGAGGCGCTGCAGCTGTCGGGTGAGCTGATCGAGACGCCGGGTGAAGGCCGCCTCCCGGCGATCGGCGCCGTCCGGCGAAAGGAAGGAGGCGACCGCAGCTTCGACGATCGCCGAGCGCGAGAGGCCCTTGCGATCGGCGAGATCGATGACCTGCTTCAGAAGCGCCGGCGGGAAATAGACGTTCATCCGGTTACGCATGGCGCTTGCCCTCACATGTCGAGGCCGTCTGCCGGATCGAGCGACGCCTGGCGAGCGAGGCCCCGCATCTGTTGGCGCAGAACGCGGGCCTGGCGAGCGGCGTCTTCCAGCTCATCGTCGATAACCGCGAATTCCGAATGAGCGGGCGAAGTTGTCTCGCTCACGATCGCCACGTGCTCGGGCAGCTCGGGCTCGCGGCGCAGGCCGCCATTGGCGGTGTCCTCGACTTTCTGGAGTTCGGCGAGCAGCGCGCCGGACGGCTTCTGGGGCGCGAGCTCAGACCAACTGTCGGCTTTCGGTGGCTGGCCTTTCCTCGCGATCTTCGGCGGCAGCAGGACGCGCTCCATGAGCCGCTTGTCCTCGAAGTATCGCGCCTTCTTGGCGCGGATCGGCGGCGTTCCCGCAACCATGACAATCTCGTCGGCGGCCGGGAGCTGCATCACCTCGCCCGGCGTCATCAACGGCCGCGCCGTCTCCGACCGCGAGACCATCAGATGGCCGAGCCACGGCGAGAGCCTATGACCGGCGTAATTCTTCATCGCCTTCATCTCGGTGGCGGTGCCGAGCGCGTCCGACACCCGCTTGGCGGTGCGCTCGTCGTTGGTCGCGAAGCTCACTCGAACATGGCAATTGTCGAGGATCGAATTGTTCGCGCCATAGGCCTTCTCGATCTGATTCAGCGATTGCGCAATGAGGAAGGCCTTGAGGCCGTAGCCGGCCATGAAGGCCAGCGCGCTCTCGAAGAAATCGAGCCGGCCGAGCGCCGGAAACTCGTCGAGCATCAGCAGCAGGCGATGACGCCGGTTCTTCGCATGCAGGTCCTCCGTCAGCCGCCGGCCGATCTGATTCAGCACCAGGCGGATCAGCGGCTTGGTGCGGCTGATGTCGGAGGGAGGGACGACGAGATAGAGCGCCGCCGGGCGATTATCGGCGATGAGATCAGTGATGCGCCAGTCGCAGCGCCGCGTGACCTCGGCAACCACGGGATCGCGATAGAGGCCGAGGAACGACATGGCGGTCGAGAGCACGCCGGATCGCTCGTTGTCGGATTTGTTCAGAAGCTCTCGTGCGGTGGACGCCACAACGGGATGCGGTCCAGCTTCCCCAAGATGGGGCGTCGTCATCATCGCCTTCAGCGTCGTCTCGATCGGACGTTTGGGATCGGAGAGGAAGGCGGCGACGCCGGCGAGCGTCTTGTCCGCCTCAGCATAGAGGACGTGCAGGATGGCGCCGACCAGCAGCGAGTGGCTGGTTTTCTCCCAGTGGTTACGGCGCTCCAGCGAACCTTCCGGATCGACGAGCACGTCCGCGACATTCTGCACGTCACGGACTTCCCACTCGCCGCGACGCACTTCGAGCAGGGGATTATAAGCGGCAGACGCCGCGTTGGTCGGATCGAACAGCAGCACGCGGCCGTGCTGCGCGCGAAAGCCGGCGGTCAGCGTCCAGTTCTCGCCTTTGATGTCGTGAACGATGGCCGAGCCCGGCCAGGTCAGGAGCGACGGTACGACGAGACCGACGCCTTTGCCGGAACGCGTAGGCGCGAAACAGAGAACATGCTCCGGACCGTCATGGCGGAGATAGTTGCGGTCCAGCTTCCCGAGCACGACGCCGTCCGGCCCGAGCAGGCCAGCGCCCCTGATCTCAACAGGGGTCGCCCAGCGCGCTGATCCATACGTTTCGACGTTTTTCGCCTCCCGGGCGCGCCAGACGGACATGCCGATGGCGACGGCGATCGAGATGAATCCGCCGGACGCCGCAATCCATGCGCCCTCGATGAAGACCGGCGGGGCATAGGCGTCATAGGCGTACCACCACCAGAAGAAGGCGGGCGGCAGATACACGGGCACGCCACGTGTCAGCTCGAACCACGGTTGACCGAGCTCAGGCTGGAAGCCGAGCCGCCACGCCGTCCACTGAGTCGCAGCCCAAATCGTGACGAGCACGATCAGGAAGACGACGATGATCTGGCCCCAGAGGATCTTGGTCGCGGACAAGTTCGCCCTCCTCGATGGCAAATTCCATCAAGGTCGGGGTTGAGAACCGTTTGGCAAGGCGTCGGGGTCGCTAATCGCGGGATGGGCGGCGTTAGCGTGCAATGACAGGGATCAGCGAGATCCTTGACGCGTTTGGCGCAGCGGATACGGCATGACGGCTTTTGGACCCTAGACGAGATAGTGCGATTTTTCCCATCTGCACCATCGGAGCGTCTTTGCGCCGAAGGCGGCCGGAGTCGACGTTGCGCGGGTCGAAGCGGGCCGCGACCGCGATGGTCGCGAGTGGGCAGGTAAGCCGGCCTCACAGACCCGACAATCTGAACTGGAAGGCCCGCCCGGCCGATGATGAGGCAGATCATTGGCTTCGCGTCCGCGGAAGTTGGTGTAACCCCATTCGCCCTGTCGTCGGCGAAGACCATCTTGCGCGCAACTGCTGCTAACTCCTATTAGGCCGGCCGAGACGGCTTCCGGTCAGCGCGCTGGCGGCGCGCTCATGCGATCGAGGCCCGGGGCTAGAGCGCAGGATATTCCGACCGCCTAGTTCCCGCTGGCGGCGCGTAGGCGGGCGAGGTCCGCGGGGGCGGCCGATACGGATATTCGCGATGAGGCACCGGCATCATAGGCGAGCGACGCCATGTAGGCCGCTTCGATCCTATATAGGCGAAGGTGCCAGCGGGCTGGATCGGGATCGCATTCCGATTTCAGCAGGCGCGGCGGATCGAGCGCGAAGACGCAGCTTACCGGTGCCCGCGCGAGACCGCATGCGGTCGCCTTCAGATAAGCCTCCTTCAGGGTCCACAGCCGGTAGAACACTTCCGGCCGCTCGTCCGGGCGATGCGCGTCTAGCAGGTCGCGTTCGGCGGGCGCAAAGATCTGCTCTGCGACCTCGAACGGGGCCGGTTGCCCCATCCATTCCACATCGACGCCGATCTCGCGCCCGACGCAAAGGGCGACGGCCGCCAACCCCCTTGTGTGGCTAAGATTCAGACGGATGTCGGGCTCGCCGGGACGGGCGATCGGGCGCGGCTTGCCATGCAGTCCGGCGCGGAACGCCCAGTCCCGCGCGGCTCGCCCAGTCCGCGCGGCCAGAAGGGCGCGCGCCAGGGCGTGGGCGGCCACATATGCCGCGCGGTCCTCTTCAAAGCGCAGCGCCAGGGCCGCCTGACGTTCGTCTTCGCTCAACAGCGTTTCAAGAAACGCACGGTCTCCCGCGGATGTCTGGTCTATCAGGATCCACCTGAAGATCACATCTGCTCGGTATCCAGCCTCCTTGCCCCGCATGCCTGCCCGTCCTGCATGACCGCCTAGTCGCACTGGGCCTCTGTTGGCCAATTTTCCCGTCGGATAAACGCCCTTTGAGGCGAAGATCGATGGCGTCTATCCTCGTGAAATGGGCCGATCCTCGCCGCGGAGCGCTACCGGGCGACGGCGAAGCCCGGTTTCGCCGGAATAGCGAGACACGAGCGGGGGTGTATTCGATGACCGATGATCTGTTCTTTGTCAGGCCAAACCTGCTTGCGGAGCCCCTGATCGATCGTTGGTACGCCTGGGCCCACCTGATCCCCCCGGTTACTGCCGCGCGCAACCTGACTCACCGGCACATCCCGATCATGGAATCCTTCATAGCGAACCCGACGGTTCATGAGACCGCCGTAAAGAACCCGCACCTCCTGGGCGGCCCCTTCGTGGACCACCACGTCGAACGCGTGGGCGAGGTGGCGAAGCTGAAAGCCGACACCCTGAATCGTCGCGGCGACCTTGTGGCACTCAGCGCCGCCATTGACGATCTGCGCGCCGTCCTCGCCAATGCCTCGGGCTATTCGCTGGAGCCGCTGTACGAACAGGTGCCCGAGCCCTTGCAGGGCTTCGTCGAACTCGTCTACGACCTCAACAACCGCGCCTCCTTCCGCCTGATCGAACCGCTGATCTACCGTAGCACTTATGCGGACGATTCGGGCCAGAGCCTGGTGTTCTCGCTGCTCAGCAAGGACGACAGGCCGTTCATTCTCAGCACACCCCGGCTGGTTGCGCAAAACGAGGTTGAGGTGACGATCCCGTTCCGTAGCGAGTGCTTGGACCTCTTCTTCGGGGCAGGCCGCACGCCGAAAACCTTTGCCGCGCTGAAGGACGCGCTGGGGTGGGAAGATGCGTCGGATGACGCCATGCGGCGTTTGCTCACGACCGAACCGCCTCGGCCCTATCGCGACGACCGGACCGGCCCGTTGCGGTGGCGCTATTTCGGACATGCCTGCATCCTGCTGGAAGCCGGTCTCGTCAACTTTCTGGTCGACCCGGTCTTGAGCTACACTTACGAATCCACGATCTCACGTTATACTTATGATGATTTGCCGGATGTCATCCATTATGTCTTAATCACACACAACCACCATGATCACGTGCTGATCGAAACGCTGCTTCGGCTGCGGCACCGCATCCGCCATATCGTCGTGCCGCGAAGCGTCCCGGGTGCCCTGCAAGATCCTTCGCTCAGGTTGCTGCTCGCACATATCGGCTTCGCAAACGTTATCGAACTCGACGAGATGGACGAGATCAGGACCATTCATGGCACGATCGTGGGGCTGCCATTCCTGGGCGAACACGGCGACCTCCACGTTCACTCTAAGATGGCCTGGTATATAAAGGCGGGCCGCCATCGCCTGCTGTTCGCCGCCGATTCAAGCACCGTCTCGCCGGCGGTGTATCGCCAAGTGCGCTCCGCCATCGGCGATGTTGACGTACTGTTCCTGGGAATGGAATGCGACGGTGCACCGGTCAGTTGGATCTATGGGCCGCTTTTTCCCAGTCCACTGCCCCGCTCGATGGACCGCGCGCGAAGGCTTGCCGGATGCGATTATGGGCGCGCCGTGGAAATCGCGACGACCTTCAACTGCCGCGAGGCGTATGTCTACGCCATGGGACAAGAGCCGTGGCTCAACCACATCATGGCCAAAAAGTACACTGAACAATCGGACCCCATCATCGCCTCGAATCGGTTCATCGAACATTGTCGCCGGCGGGGAATAAAGTCGGAGCGCCTTTTTGGCGAAAGGGAACTCGTGCTGGAAGACGGCGCAGACATCCGCGAAAAACTAACCTAGAGTTGTGCCGCCGCAGTAGGCATTCACTCTACCATGTGCGGATGAGGGATCGGATGGGGCAAATTGTTCCAACTCAGCTCGCCCCCATTCGTGCCGCCGGTGCCTCGGAGAGGCTCCAATTTCTCTAAGAGAACCCGGATTCGCAGGGGCTCGCGATGGCTGACGGTGACGCAAGCGAATCGACGGAGGAATGCCGCCGCGGCGATATTCAGGCGCACGATGATGTTCGACAGCACGCCTTCCGGGCACAAGACTTGCCCCGTTACGGCCCGACAAATCTCGGCATCGCGGCCATCTCCGAAAAGGGTGGCGCAGACAGCCGGTTCAGAGCGGAGCTTCCAGCCGTGCCCGAGGGCGTTCACCCGCGACCTGAGTTGGGTAGCGCGATAGGCGCGTCCTTCATGCTCCAGCTCAGCGCGGTCTTCGCGCTCCTCTATCGGTACCTCGACAAGGATATGCTCACAATCCTCGTGCCGAGCTTCGGGGCAGATCGGGCGGATAACACAGTCCTGGTCGGGGTACGCGTGTCCGGCACGCTGCGCTTCGACGAGCTGGCTGCCCGTGTTTCGGATTCCCTGATGACGGCCCTTGCGAATGGCGGCCGTCCGCTCGCCGTCCTGAAGCGGCAATTCGCAATTCCCGAGACCAACGACGGCAGCTTTCCCACCAACGTCGCCTGTTTGCCGAACGCCGATGCCGCCGATGCGCTGGATGCGGAGGAAGGGCTCCTTCGCTTCGAATTCGACGCGGATCACCCTCAATGGTTCGACGTAGCCTATGACGGGCGATGGGCGATTGGGGACGTAGAACGACTGGCTGGATATTATATTCGCCTCTTCGCACATTCATCTGCGTGCCCGGATACGGCGCTCGATGATCTGCCGCTGCTTTCCGCGGCGGAGATTCGGCAGCAGCTCGAAATATTCAATACAACATCGGCTCCCCTGGACGAATCCGGAACGATCCACGGATGCTTCGCACGCCAGGCCGCCCGCACGCCGCGCAACATCGCCGCCGCAGACCAGGACGAGGCGCTGAGCTACTCGGATCTGGACCTCCGCTCGAACTGCGTGGCGGCGCGACTTTCCGAGTTGGGCGTCGCGGCGGGAGAAGTGGTCGCGGTCGTCGTGCCCCGTTCCTGCGACGTTCTGGTCTCGGTGCTGGGTGTCATGAAGGCGGGCTGCGCCTTCTTGCTAATCGATCCGGACGATCCGCCGGCCCGGATCGAACAACTTTTGCGTGCGGCCGATGTCGAAACCGGCATCGTCGCCACGGAGGCATCGTTGCAATCGACAAGTGGTCTTCGCCACGTCCTTTCGCTCGACGCGCCTTGGGGGGGTGGCGCGAAAACGTCGGCCAGGAACGTATCGACAGACGATCCAGCCTACGTCATTTTCACCTCGGGCACGACGGGGCATCCCAACGCGGTCCAGGTCTCCCACCGGTCCTTCGTGAACCGCATGCATTGGTTGCGGCGGAATTACGGGCTCGGTGCCGGGGACGTTTCCCTTCAGCGATCGGCCTATTCGTTCGACCCAGCGATCTGCGAGATGTTGCGACTGCTGCCGGTCGGCGGTCAAGTCTGCTTCATGCCCCGCGGTTCGGAGAGAGACATGGCCGCCGTGGTGGATGCGGTCGAACGGTTCGGGGTGACGGTGATCGATCTCGTCCCCTCGCCGCTCACGGCGGTACTGGAAATCGCTGAGGCAGCGGGACGACTGGAAAAGTTGCGCAGCTTGCGCTGGGTGTTTGCGGGGGCGGAGATGATGCCAGCCGCGCTGGTAGCGCATTTCCAGGCGGCGCTCCATGCGCGCTTCGGTACGCATCTGGTCAACACCTGGGGCGCGACCGAGACGACGGTCGACGCAACCTGGTACGACTGTTCGGAGAACGCGCCGTGCGACCCAGTCCCCGTCGGCAGGCCTATCGACAATTGCCGCGCCTATGTTCTCAGCCGCTCGGGGAACCTGCTTCCCCTGGGCGTTCCCGGGGAATTGTGCGTCGCCGGTCAGTGCCTGTCCGACGGCTATCGTGGCGCGCCGGCGCTGACGGGGACCCGGTTCTTGAAGGAACCACGCATAGGCGAAGCCAGGGTCTACCGTAGCGGGGACCTCGTTCGGTTCCGGGCGGATGGCAATATCGAGTTCCTCGGCCGGCGAGACCGACGGCTGAAGGTGAGGGGCCTCCCGATCGATCCAACGGAGATCGAGACGGTGCTGCGCGGGCATCCAGCCATCAGGGACGCGGCCGTCAGGGCCGAACAATCGGGCGGCGATGCGGGCGCACAACTGATCGCATATGCCGAGGTTCGGAAGGGCTCTGCAAAACCGACGGAACACGCGCTGCGAGATCACATGTTGGCGCGCCTGCCGGCGGCCATCGTTCCCGACCGTATTCTGGCGATGGATTCGTTTCCGCGAACCGCGCACGATAAGCTCGACGAGGCCGCGCTGGCGGCGTTGGCCCGCACCCCTCCGCCGCCGTCACGCTCTGCACGCGCCGAAGATGAAGTGGAAACCGCGCTCGTGGAGATCGTGGAAGATCTGATGGATCACCGCGGCATTTCTCTCGAAGACGACTTCTTCGCCATCGGCGGTCAGTCGCTTGCGGCCTTGCGGCTGTTGGCGCGCATCCAGGCCCGTCTCGGCGTCAGGCTTTCGCTCCAGGACGTCTTTGCGTGCCGCAAACTCGAGTCGATCGCGGCTCGCATCCGCGGGGCCCAGAATGAAGAAGTGGTGTTCGACGCAATCGTCCGGGTCGAGGACCGAGAGTATTTCGAAACCTCCCGTGCGCAGCGGCGCTTTTGGGCGGTCAGCCAGTCCGGACCGGGCTCGACAGCGTACAACGTGCCGTTCAGCATGCGCATTGCGCCGTGTCTCGACCGCGACGCGCTGCAGCACGCGATGGACCGTCTAGTCGCGCGCCACGAGATCCTGCGGACGACGTTCCGCATGGTGGGTGGGGCGTTGTTGCAAGAGGTGCACGCGGCGAGGCCCGGTTGGGTGCGGCTGGGCCTCGACCGCGTGGAGGCACGCCACGAGGCGGGCGCCTTCGCGCGGCTGGACGAAGAGCGCAACCGGCCGTTCGACCGGGAAAACGGGCCGCTTCTGCGCGCCGGGATCATACGCATCGGGGACGGCGAGGACATATTCTTCATCACCATCCATCACATAATCGTCGATGCCTGGTCGTTGGGACTGATGCTGCGCGAGTTATTCACGCTCTATGAGCGAGCGGCCAGGGACGAGGATGGTTCGTTACCACCATCGTCCATCCAGTACCGGGACTTCGCCCACTGGCAGAACGCCAGATTGCGAGGCGAGGAGGCGCGCCGACTCAAGCGGTTCTGGACCGGCTATCTTAAGGACGCGCCGGTCCTCGACCTTGTCCCCGACCGTCCGAGGACGGTGGCGAGCCGCGCCCGCCCCGGTCAGCTCAAATTCGCGCTCGACGAAAAGCTGTCGGCCACGTGCGGCGACCTGGCCCGCTCAAACGATGCCAGCCTGTTCATGGTCCTGCTGGCCACTCTCGCCACGATCCTGTCCAGGCGTAGCGGGCAGGACGATCTCGTCGTCGGCACCCCCGTTTCGGGGCGGCCGCACGTCATGTTGGAAGACCAGCTCGGCTGCTTCGTTAACCCGGTGGCGGTACGGGTGCACCTTCGTCCGGACATGACCTTCACCGATTTGCTCCGCGGCGTGCGCGACGACAGCCTTGCTGCGCTGGATGCACAGGACTATCCCTTCGACCTGGTCGTGGCCGATTGCGTGGCACGGCGCGGCATCGGCTCTTCGCCGCTGTTCGATGTCATGCTGGTGTTGCAGAACGCTCCGGACGTCGATGTCGCTAGCCTAGTGCCTGGGGCCAAGGCGCAGGCGATCGAGGTCGGCCGGTCCCCCGCCAAGCTTGACGTGATCGTGACGTTCGAGAATGCGGGCGGCGCTTTGCGCGGCACGATCGACTACAATGCCGGCCTTTTCTCCGACGCGACGATCGCAGGCCTCGCTTGTTCGTTCCAGGAACTGGTCCGGCAGGTGACAAAGGATCCAGAAGTCCGGCTCTTTCCCGAAAACGGCCCGACCGTGCGGCCAGCTTTGCCGCGCCGGGAAGCGGACCCGAGCCCCGAAGGCGACTGCCTGCACAGATTCGTCGAGCGCCAGGCGGACCGCACGCCTTTGCGCATCGCCACCGTGTTCGAAGGGCGCGAAACCACCTACCGCGACCTCAACGAAGCCGCCAACAGGCTGGCCCATTGCCTGCGCGAGGAACACGGAATCGGCCGCGGTGAGATCGTCGCCATCTTGATGGACCGGACCAACCGAAGCATCGTGATGGAACTGGCGATCCTAAAGGCCGGTGCTGCGTTCCTGCCGATCGACCGTTCCTATCCGATCGAGCGGCTGCGCACGATCCTCGAGGACGGCCGCCCGAGTGCGATCCTGGTGGAGGACAACCTAATAGTGACTGCGACCTCGCTAAAGGGGACGCCCGTCATCCGAATGGACGAGATCGAACCGTCCCGCTGGTCATGCGCCAACCCGCCGAACGTGAATGGCCCGGACGATCCGGCCTATGTCGTTCACACCTCCGGATCGACCGGCCGACCCAAGGGCGTGGTGATCGAGCATCGTAGCATCTGCTCGCTTCTGCGGGTCGAGGATTGGCTGTTCGATTTTGACGAGACCGACACTTGGTCGGCCTTTCATTCGGTTTCGTTCGATTTCTCGGTCTGGGAAATGTTCGTGCCCCTTTCACGAGGGGCGAAGGTGGTCTTCGTGCCTAGATTTGTCGCAGCCGACCCCGACCGGTTCGCGGAGCTTCTGACGAAAGAAAGCGTCACTGTCCTGTCGCAGGTGCCGAGCGCCTTTGCCGGCCTTGCCGCTGCGCTCCTTCGTCGCGACTCGACGGCCGATATCTCGGTTCGATGGGTGGTTTTCGGCGGCGAGCCGATCAATTTCAAACCAATCGCTGCGCTGAGCGAGAAATGCCCCGGAATCCGCCTAGTCAACGGATATGGGATCAGCGAAACGACCATCCTTTCGACGTTCAAGGAAATCGATGCTGCAGCCGCGATTCAGAACATCGGCAAGGAGATCGGCAACCAGCGCATCCTGTTGCTCGATGCGGAGCTGGACACTGTTCCCGTGGGCGCCGAAGGTGAAATCTGCGTCGAAGGCCCGGCCGTCGCGCGGGGCTACCTCAACCGGCCGGACTTGACCGCGAGGAGTTTTGTCTCGCTTCCCGACGGCAGGCGGGTCTACCGGTCGGGCGATTTCGCCCACCGCACGGCGGACGGTGAGCTGATCTATGTCGGCCGGCGCGATTCGCAGGTGAAGGTCCGCGGCTTCCGGGTGGAGCTAGACGAAATCCGCCATATTCTCCTGCGACTGGAAGAGATTTCGGACGCGGTGGTGATCGCGGAATATGACCCCGAGGGCCTGCCGAAGATCGTCGCGTATGTGCAGCTTTCCTGCGGCACCGACGTCGGCGACCTGCGGGAGCGGGTGTCGTGCTTGCTGCCCGATTACATGGTCCCGGGCAGGCTAGTCGCTGTGGAAAGGATACCCCTAGACGCGAACGGCAAGGTCGACCGGCACCGATTGAAGGAGATGGGCGAGTCACTATCCGCTCATCCTGCCGTGCAGGCGACAGAGACCGAGCGTATTTTGATCGGGATATTCGAGGATGTCCTGGGCGTTCGCGGCGTGCGGATCGACGACGATTTCTTCGGCATCGGCGGCCATTCGCTAAGCGCGGTGCATCTTGTGTCTCGTATCGGCGAGACCTGCGGGGCGGGCGTGTCGATCGACGATATCTTCCGGACGCCCACCGTGCGGAGCCTAGCGGACCTTCTCGACCGCAAGGCTGCCCCGTCCGAAGTCGCCGCGCTGACAAAGGCACCGCCCGCCGAAAGCTATCGCCTGTCGCCGACGCAGGAGGGCTTCTGGCTGATCGAACAGTTCCGAGAACCGGGAGCGGTGGTCGAAGCTCCTGCGGTGTTCGAGCTTGAGGGGCGGATCGAACCCGATGCAGGCGCCGCCGCGATAGCGGAGCTGTTCGCAACTTACGAAATCTTGCGCACGCGGTTCGAACTGATTGGCGACGCGGCGCGCCAAGTGATCGGTGAAACCGGTGCCATTGGCGAGGCGTTCCGATGGAGCGACCTCTCACATACCCCGCACCACCTGGAGCGATTGCAGGAGCTGTACGATATCGAAGTGCGGCGGCCCTTCGACCTGGAGCATGGCCCGCTGTTCCGCCTGCATGTCGTCAGGATCGCCGAAGACCGCCATGCGGTGCTCTGTGCGATCAATCACATCATCTCCGACGGCTCAACGCTGGCAATTCTCCTTCGAGACTGGCGCGCCGCGCATGACGCGCAACTGGCCGGGCGGCGGAGCGCGCTGGTGCCTC
>Ga0074044_10003178_pt1 | contig 14074 bp, 9 predicted proteins | sample BogForMeECP23OM1_FD_94443 | JGI IMG/M metagenome (GOLD analysis project Ga0074044, IMG submission 94443) | Bog forest soil microbial communities from Calvert Island, British Columbia, Canada - Bog Forest MetaG ECP23OM1 | ecosystem: Environmental > Terrestrial > Soil > Wetlands ... | reverse complement strand
CTGCGCCTGCTAGTCTAATCTGACAAAACATTTAAAGCCCGAAAGGAGCCTTCCCCAGTTCGCCCGACCCTCGCTCCCTTCAGGCTCATCCTTCGATTGGAAAAGACTACCGGCGCGCTAGAATCCGAAGTTAAGACGAGAACATCACAACGCTCATGCGACATGCAATTTTAGGTGCTGGCGGCGTAGGCGGAATGATTGGAGCCTGTCTGGCTCGCGGCGGCGAATCGGTCACATTGGTGGTCAGGCCAGAGACGCTCGCTGACCATCCGCCGGAACTTCAATTCGAAAGTCCCTTCGGCAGCTGGTCCGTTGACGTAGCGTGGGCATCATCGGTTCCGTCGACCGATGTTTTGTGGCTGACCGTTAAGGCGACGCAACTCGAAGCCGCCATGCGCTCGATGGGCGGCGCGCGATCCTTCGGTGCCATCGTGCCGCTGCTGAACGGAATTGACCACCTCGAACGGCTGCGGTCGAAATTCGGCGCAGAGCGGGTGATTCCGGCCACATTCGCCGGCGAAACGGAACGGGTAAGCGTGGGCCACATCATCCATCGCTCGCCATTTGCGGTGCTGAACATATCAGGGCGAGGCCGCAGCTTGCTTCAGCCGGTGAGCGATCACCTGCGGAGCATCGGCTTCAACTGCAACTTCGTCGATGACGAAACGACCCTGATGTGGAGCAAGCTGGCTTTCCTGGGCCCGTTTGCGTTGGCCACGAGCGCGTTCGACAAGCCGATCGGCGAGGTCGTGGCCAACCCGTCCACGTGGCAACAACTTGAAGGCTGCGTGCGCGAAACCTGCATGGCAGGCCAGGCGGAGGGCGCGAAGCTCGATGTCGAGAAAGTCTTGAAGATGATACAAGTCGCACCGCCCGCCATGCGCAGCTCAATGCAGAAAGATGTGGATCGCGGGCGCCCGCCGGAATTGGACGCGATTGGCGGCACCATCGTGCGCGCCGCGCGCCGGCATGGGCTGCAGGTGCCGGTGACGGAGAACCTGATGGCCCAAATCGAAGGACGAATGTCGCGGCCTACTTCCTGACCGACGAACTGCCCTGCGCGAACACGGAACACCACTAACCGGCCTCACCGTCCTGCGGACTTTCGGCGGATCACCGTTTATAATCAACCGTTTTAATCTACGTTCTTTTCGGAGCCTTCCGATATGGCACAAGCCTCGATGGCAGCGCATCCCGCCCTGAAAGAAACTTACGTGCAGCTGAAAACTCGCATGGATAAAGCGGTGGAGGATTTCCGCCGCGAAATGGCGGCGACGCGCACCGGGCGCGCGAACGTCCACATGCTCGACACGGTTTCGGTGGACTACTACGGCTCGCAGATGCCGCTCAACCAGATTGCGACGATCCATGCGCCCGAGCCGCAAATGATCACGGTGCAGCCGTTCGATCCTTCCGCGCTACAGAGCATGGAAAAGGCGATTCGCTCCGCCGATCTCGGGCTCAACCCGATGAACGATGGCAAGATGATCCGCGTGCCCGTACCGGCGCTCACCGAAGAGCGGCGCAAGGAAATGGTGAAGCACCTTCACCGGATTCTCGAAGAGCACCGCACCGCCATCCGCAACGTCCGCCGCGACGGCAACGAGTCCATCAAGAAGGCTATGAAGGATAAGAAGATCACCGAGGACGATGAGAAGCGCGCGCTCGAAGAAATTCAGAAGCTCACCGACGACGAAATCAAGAAGATGGAAGAGATGAGCAAGGGCAAAGAAAAAGAAGTGCTGGAATTCAAGTAGAGACGGGGCAAGCCCCGCCTCCACACGAACCCACTCAAAGGGCGGCCGATAGAGCCGCCCGTTTTTTGTTTGGATGTACCACCAGATCTTCGCTCACGCCTTCTTCTTTCGGATCTGCACGACTTTTTGGATTTCCGCAACCACCGTCCCCGATTCATCTTTAACGTCCGCCTGGAACGTCCGGTCAATCTTCTCCTCGGTTTTGAGCGCTTCGCGAATCCCGGCGATGTCGTCATCCGTCAATCGAAAGCTGACGGAAACCGTTCCTCTTCCTGGCGTTCGGAACCGAATGCTGGCCGACTTGTCCCAAACGATGTAGTCGCGTCCCAGGTTCTCGATCAGCATGAGCATGTAGAACGGATCGGCCATGGAATAGAGCGATCCGCCGTAGTGAGTGCCGACGTAATTTGAGTTCCAGCGGTGGAGCTTCATCTCAACATCAATTTCCTTCCAGTCGGGCTGGAGCCGCTTTACCCGAATCCCGGCGGCCAGAAACGGCGGCCAGATGTTCATGAACATTCGCATATGACGCCGCACAAACTTCCTTTTCCACATCATGCTCTCTCCATGGGACCGTCCATGCTGCCACATCGCCGGGAGTAACCGCCAGCCACTCGCATCCACCCATCGACTTGAGGCCGGCGACGATTCTGAAGCGCAAATCAGACATCTATAATCAAACGACCATGAAGCGCGTAGTTCATGCCGCCTGCCCCCACGACTGCCCAGACGCTTGTGGCGTGCTGATTACGATTGAGGACGGGCGCGCCACCAAAATCCAGGGCGATCCCGAGCACCCGGTAACGCGCGGTTTTCTTTGCGCCAAGGTGGCCAAGTACCTCGACCGGGTTTATTCGCCGGAGCGCGTGCTCTATCCGATGCGCCGCAAGGCACCGAAGGGAACGGCTGTCCCCGCGCACGCATCGTCCAAGGCGGGCGGGGCGCCCGCCGTTCCACCCACTTTTGAACGCATCCCGTGGGATGAGGCCTTAGACGAAATCGCGCATCGTTTCCGGCACATTATTTCCGAATCCGGCCCCGAAGCCATCCTCCCTTATTCCTACGGAGGCACGCTCGGCGCGCTCAACGGGGCGTCGATGGACCGCCGCTTTTTCCACCGTCTCGGCGCATCGCAGCTAGATCGTACGATTTGTTCAAGAGCCGGCGAGGAAGGTCTGCGATCCGTCATCGGCATCAAACTCGGCACCGAGCCCGAGCAGTTTGCTCATTCTCGCTACATCATTGCCTGGGGCGCAAACATTCATGGCAACAACGTTCACCTCTGGCCCTTTATTGAAGAGGCTCGCCGCAACGGCGCCAAGCTGGTTGTGATTGATCCTTATCGCACGCGCACCGCAAAATGCGCCGACTGGTATTTGCCAATCAATCCGGGCACCGATGCCGCACTCGCGCTCGGTCTGATGCACGTCATCATCGGCGAGAATCTCTATGATGCCGACTACGTCTCGCGCCACACCATCGGTTTCGAAGATCTGAAGGAACGGGCGCGCGCGTACCCTCCGGAACAAGTCGCCCGCTGGACCGGCATTTCCGCCGATGACATCCGGCAACTGGCGCGCGAGTATGCCACCGTGCGGCCGTCCGTGATCCGCGTGAACTACGGCATCCAGCGGTCGGAAGGCGGCGGTATGTCTACGCGGGCAGTGACAATGCTGCCTTGTCTCATCGGATCGTGGAAGGAAATCGGCGGCGGGCTTCAGCTCTCGCTCAGCGGCTCTTTCGGCCTCAACAAACAGGCGCTCGAAATGCCAGAACTCATGGAAAAAGCGCTGGGGCGGCCTGCCCGGGTCGTGAACATGGTGAAACTGGGAACCGCGCTGAATTCGCTCGATTCACCGCCGATCCGCGCGCTGTTTGTCTACAACTCAAACCCGGCCGCGGTCTGCCCCAACCATAACGAAGTCATTCGCGGACTGAAGCGGCCGGATCTCTTCACCGTGGTGCACGAGCAGTTTTTCACTGACACGACCGACTACGCCGACATCGTGCAGCCCGCCACTACGTTTTTCGAGCACAAGGATCTGCAAACCGCCTACGGCCACTACTACCTGCAGGTCTCCAATGAAGCCATGGAGCCGGTTGCCGAGTGCCGCTCCAATGTAGAGATGTTCCGCGCGCTCGCCGCGCGCATGAGATTTGACGACGACTGCTTCCGCGAGACCGTCGACTCGATGATTGATCGGGCGCTCGATTCGCCGAATCCATGGCTGCAGGGAATCACCCGCGAGCGCCTGGAACGCGAGCATCAGATCCGCCTGAATTTCAATGCAAACGAAGGCTCCTCCGCCCCCTTCCTTCCTTTCGCCCAAGGCAATTTCCCCACTCCCTCCGGAAAGGCCGAGTTCTACAGCGAGGCACTCAAAAGCCGCGCACTCGATCCCGTTGTCGCCTTCACCCCTCCAGAGGAATCACGGCACGGATCCAAGGCCGCAGGCTTTCCGCTCGAGCTTCTGGCTCGCAAGCCCGACAATCATCTCAACTCCACGTTTTCGAATCTGCCAACGGTACGGCGCATGGAGCCGCGGATGGGAAAACTCGAAATGCATCCCGCCGACGCCCAGGCACGAGGTATTCGCGACGGGGACAACGTTCGCGTCTTCAATCCACGAGGTGAAATCGTTCTCCAAGCCATAGTCGATGGCACGGTTCCCGCCGGAGTCGTCGCGGCCCGTCTCGATTGGGCGCGTTTCGGTCCCGGCGGGCGCAACATCAATGTACTCACCTCAGAAAAACTTACCGACATGGGCAACGCGGCGACGTTCTATTCCGTCTGTGTTGAGGTGGAACCTTTCCGGGCGTGACTCGCAGGGGATAAACCGGCTTCTCGCCTTGGACGGTATTCATTCTCTACCGTATAATTACCGTTTTCCTAACGCTCGTCTTTCGAGGTAGTTGCAATTCATCGCCGTCATCAGGATATCCCTGTGCGGGTTCTGCCCCTCGGCCGCCACACGGGCTCGCAGAGGGACCTCGGCCGCGCTCCAATTGCCTCCCGTCAAGAAGCCCGGCGCCATGGTTCCATCTTCTTCCGCCTGCTCGGCTTGATCGCTACCCTGCTGATTGTCACATCCGCTTTCGGGCAGGGAGACCTGATCGTCGGCATCCAAATCCATGGAAACCGCCGCATCCCCGCGGACACGGTGAGAGCCCGCATCTTCACAAAGGTTGGCGACGTCTACGACACCGCCGCTCTGGAACGCGATTTCAACGCTCTCTGGAATACCGGCTACTTCGAGGACATCCGATTTGAGCGCGAGCAGAGCGCCAAAGGCTGGATCCTTCACATCTACGTCAAGGAGCGGCCCACCATCCGCGAGATCAATTACACCGGCCTGAGTTCTGTCTCCACCAGCGACGTCCTCGACCGCTTCAAGGATCGCAAAGTGGGCCTCTCGGTCGAGAGCCAGTACGATCCCACCCGGATCAAAAGGGCCGAAGTGGTGATCAAGGCGTTGCTTTCCGAGCACGGGCGCCAGTTTGCCACCATCCGTTCCGAAGTCCGGCCGATTCCGCCCGCGGCCGTGGGCATCACGTTTGTCGTCAAGGAAGGCCCCAAGGTCAGGGTCGGTAAGATCAGCTTCCGCGGCAATAAGCACATCAATGACCGCACCTTGCGCGCGTCCATGAAGAACCTCAGGCCAATCGGGATTCCGCACTCCATCTTCCTCGAAAACATTTTCGCCAAGACCTACGACGCCACCAAACTCGACGAGGATACCGAACGTGTCCGCGCCGAATTCCAGAACCGCGGCTATTTCAAAGTGCTGGTGGAGGACCCGAAAACCGAGATCCACGATACCGGCCACACTGGATCGCACATTCCCTTGATCCAGGCCGGTGCCGGCAAGGCCGTTGACATCATCATGCCCATCGAAGAGGGCGCGCGCTACCACCTGGGCACGATCACCTTCAAGAACAACAAGGCCATCACCAACACGGCGGCGTTGCGCAACCTCTTTCCCATCAAAGACGGTGATGTCTTCAGCCGCGAAAAGGTCGCCAAGGGCCTCGAAAACCTGCGCAAAGCTTACGGCGAAGCCGGCTACATCAACTTCACTTCCGTCCCGGACACGACCTTCGACGACGAGAAGAAAGTAGTTAATCTGATCATCGATGTCGATGAGGGCAAGCAGTTCTACGTGCGCCGCATCGAGTTCCAGGGCAACACCACCACGCGCGACAAAGTCATCCGCCGCGAAGTCGTCCTCGAAGAAGGCCAGATCTACAACTCCCGGCTCTGGGAGTTCAGCCTGCTCCGCCTGAACCAGCTCGGCTATTTCGAGCAACTGAAGCCGGACGATCCCAACACCACCGACCGTCATCTCGACGAAAAGAATGGCACCGTGGATCTGACGCTCAAAGTGCACGAAAAGGGCAAAAACACCATTGGACTTCAGGGCGGCGTCAGCGGCCTGGCGGGCGCGTTTGTCGGCATTAATTACAGCACCAACAATTTCCTGGGGCTGGGCGAAACGCTGTCGGTCCAGGCCAGCCTTGGCGCTTACCAGCGTGACCTCGTCTTCGGATTCAGCGAGCCCTACCTCTTTGACCGGCCGATCCAATCCGGCTTCAACGTTTACACGCGTAAAACAAACTACAATCAGGCGCGCCAGTACGCTCTTTTGACGGGACAAAACTCCAGTTTGTCGTCAGCTTATACGCAAAATCTCCAGAACTATTCGCAGTCAAGCACAGGCTTCACGCTCAGCCTGAGTTATCCCCTGCGCCATTCGCTCAAGCGTTTTGGAATTAGTTACGCGCTCGACCGCTCGTCGCTGGTCGCGGTGAGCTCTGCCTCGAAGCTATTGTTCGACAATCTCAATTTCAGCGGCGTCACCGGGCCCAATGCACTCAACGGGATAGTTACCAGCAAGATTACTCCAAGTTTCACCATGAACACCCTTGATGCCGCCTATGCTCCTCACCACGGCAGAAGCCTGTTCGTGGGCGCCGAGATTGCCGGCCTCGGCGGCACGGTAAATACCTTCCGGCCCATCATCCAGTACAAGCAGTTCTTCCCGGTCCAGAAAAGGCGCAACGCGATTGGGTATAACGTTCAAGGGTCCTTCATCACGGGTTATGGAGGGGTCGTAGCGCCTCCTTTCGAACGCGCTTACCTGGGCGGAGAAAACGATCTGCGAGGCTTCGACATCCGTACCGTCTCTCCTATCGCCTACCTGCCGAGCGTGCAGACGGTGCAGCTCCAAACCGGCGAACCTGGCCCCAGCCGCTTCGTTCCAGCAAATCCAAGCTACCCGCCCCTGCTAAACCAACAGGGAACCGCCTGCGTGGCCAACTGCTATAACATTCCGATTCCCTACTCGCAACCCGTCACGCCCGGCGGTGACCTCGCTTTGAACGCCAACCTCGAATACCGCTACACCATCGCAGGGCCGGTTGCCGTCGCCCCCTTTGTCGATGCAGGCACGGTCTCGATCCTTCGCACCTCGCAGCTGCAGATCAATCCGGTTCAGTACCAGAACCTCCTCAGCACCTATTTCGGCTGTCCCTATCTGGATTCTCAAACCTTCGCCTGCGAACCGAAGTACGCCACCCGGGGGACAGCTCTGAATATTTCGCAGTACCTAAAGCCGGTGCCGGGAACGAATTGGGTTCCGCGTATGTCCACCGGGCTCGAATTGCAGGTGATGCTGCCGGTCATCAATGCGCCTTTCCGCATTTACTACGCCTACAACGCCATGCGTCTCCATGGCACGGCCGGTGCACCCATCGCGATTACACGCGCCATGTTCCCTTGTCCTGACCCAAAATCGTCAAAATGTCAGAATGAAGGTGCCGGAGACTACACCTATGGACTCACCAAGGACAGCTTGAGTTCCAGCTACACTTTGCTCGAACCGCGCAAGACGTTCCGCTTCACCGTAGCCACCACGTTCTAAGGACAGCTCTCAGGTCTCAGGTCTCAGATCTCAGATCTCAGATCTCAGATCTCAGGAGTGCGACTTGGAATTGCCAGATCGGGTTGTCCGCGACGTTCTATTTTGTTTCGCGCGCGATTGGGACAGTCCTCACCGTCACGACAACGGAATGCTGCAGCCCCGAGAGGTGTTTAGCTGAGGGCTGAGGGCTGATAGCTGACGGCTACTATTCGATCTGCACCAGCCCGTGCGCTGGCTCTGAGGCCGTGGCCGGGCGTTGGGGCGCACGCCACGCGTCCAAAATCGATACCTGATGCACGCAGGACACCGTGCAATGCGGTGCGCACGATTTCTCCGTAACAAACTCCCGCCGCAGGTCGCTCACCGAATACTTCTCCAGCGGAATCCCCGGATACCCGCGCTGCTGCGAGCAGTAGTGCACCAGCCCGTCCTCGCAGATATAGAGATAGCGCGCTCCCGCACGGCACCGCCACTGGTTCGGACGGCCGAGCGCGATATTGTCCTGGAAGGCGTTCACGCGTGTGAAGCTGCGCTTTTCAAGATTCTTCATCTCGTGGTACACGCGCCGCTCTTCCTCGTTCAGCGGCTGCAACTGGCCCGAATCATCGTGAATGATGCCGACCGTCGAACTGAAGCCCAGTTCAAGTGCTCGCCGCCCGATGGTCAGCGCGTCCTGTGGATGGCTTACGCCGCCGCCCACCACGGAATTGATATTGACGTGAAATTCGGCGTGTTCGGCCAAAAGTTGCAGCTTCCGGTCCAGCACTTTCAAGCTTTTTTTCGAAACCTCGTCGGGATTCACGTTGTCGATTGAGATCTGCAGCCACTCCAGTCCTGCCCGGTTCAACCTCTGAATGCGATCCGCCGTTAGCACGTAGCCGTTCGTGATTAGTCCGGAGACGATCCTCCGCTCGCGCATACGGTGAATGATGGCGTCCAGGTCCGGGTGCAACAGGGGCTCGCCGCCGCTGATGGTAACGACCGACGTGCCTAGCTCTTTCAACTTGTCCACGCGGCGGAGCATCTGTTCGGTGGGCACCGGCTTGGAAAAGTCGTCGAACTCGTTGCAGTACGTACACGCCAGATTGCAGCGGCGAATCGGAATCAGGTGCGCCAACAGGGGATGGTCCGTCGAAGCGAGCGCCTTGAGGACTTGCCACAATCCATGCGCGTCCCGCTCCAGCGCCTTGAGTCGCCTCCGCACCTTCGCAGCAGGCGACACCGGTCCCTGGCGTACGACGTTGGATTGCCTTGCGCTTTGTTGTTGTGAAAAATCTTGTCCCATTCGAAGCGAATCCAGCTTATTCAATCACCCCAACCCGCCTGGTATCTAATCTACAACAGCGTTCGGGGTAATATCTGGGTCGAATGGCGATTCCTGCCGCTTGCTGCGCGTGGATCAGATCTCGTCAAAGGCGGAGGGAATCCGTGCCCCACAGTCCTAACGCCTTGCCGGCACGTCGTCGAGAATGGCTTCTACGACTCCGTCGATGGTGTCCAGCACGCGCTTGGCGGGGAGATTTAGGTTGTTCGAGAGGATTGAGAAGGCAACCGTTTGTCCAGAGTCCGTCGTCGCATAGCCAGAAAGCGTCTTAACGCCGCCTAGCGATCCGGTTTTGGCTAGCACGCGCTTCTCCAGCCGCGGAGCCTTTAAGCGCTCGGAAAGCGACCCATCTACGCCCGCCACTGGAAAACTGGATCTGTATGCTGCGCTCCACGGTTGCGACGATGCATACCGGAGAAGCTGCACGATCGCCCGGGGCGTGACCAGGTTTTGCCGCGATAAGCCTGAGCCGTCATAAAAAAGATACTGATCTCCAGAGATACCCGCCTGCGTCAGGAACCCACGCAGCACCTCCAAGCCACCCTCCACGGTGCCCGCATTGCCGCGCTCCCGTCCCAGTAGCCGCAGCAGAATTTCCGCGTGCAGATTCTGGCTGACCTTGTTAATGACGCGCACATCTTCCCGCAGCGGCTTCGATTCGTAGCTGGCGAGCGTGATGGGTTGATCGCTTTTCAGCGGACGCGTTCCGCCGTCGCTCCCTCCGTGCGAAGGCGCAATTGCTGTGGCCGTGAACGTGGAAAGAGTGGCCAGTTCGGTGTGGCGAGTGCGCTGACGCCCATAAACAACGATGCCACGTTTCTCCAGCAGTCCGCGGAAAAGCCCTGCGGCAAATTCGGCAGGGTCTTCAATAGCGAGCGCTTCGTTCGTGCCGGGGTCGTCGAGCGGCAAGTTGCCCCAGAGTGTTAAAACCATCGAGCCTGGTTCGCGGTTCACGAAGAACTTGCGACCCGTGCCCGCTGGAGTCGTGACGATCCGATTGTCCAGCCGGTAGTAGTCAGTGAACGGTTTGATGCTGACAAACGCTTTTTCGCCGGCCCGGTCGGCGGGCAGAATATTCACGAACACCACGTTGTCGTTAATCGTAAGCGCGGATACCGGCGCGCCGTCAGCCCAGACAAGGTCATCCTGGCTCCAGCCTTCGCCGTAGCGCTCAAAGGCAAAGTAGGAGTCGTCGGCGACGATGTCGCCGTCGATATACTTCACACCTTTCTGCACCAGGGTGTCCGCCAGCGATTCGAGCGCCTGAATCGGGTCGTCGTTACGCTGTGTGCGCTGATCATACGGAAGTTCACGGCCGGAGAGATTGGGGTCGCCGCGGCCCACGAGAACGAGGTCTCCGTTAAGGCGGCCATAGCGGTCCAGGGTTCCTGTGGTTTCAACCGTAGTGCGAAATTTATAGTCAGGGCCGATCAGGGCGAGAGCGGCCGCAGTTGTAAACAGCTTGGTGTTCGACGCCGGCGTAAACAGTTTGTCGGCATTCTGAGCGTACAGCGTTTCGCCCGTTCCGAGCGAAACCACTTCGATTCCCCAGAAGCCGTGCGCAAGGTCGGGCGCATTGAGAAGCGCCGCGATGCGCTCCGCCAACAGCGTAACGGTGGCGGGAGCAGTTCCAGTGGTTGAAGCCGGGCCGGGCGCTGCGAAAGCGGGCGCGAGGCCGAGCACGACCACCATTACCAGGCGCGCGGCTGGGCGCAGGCATGTCATTGCCCAAATTGTAACATTCGCAAAAAACCGGCTCGTTTAGAATAGCGGCACCATGCGAGCTATTTTTCAGTGGAAGATCGGTTCTCGAGTGCTCGAACTGGGACGGCGCACCCTCATCATGGGCATTGTGAACGTGACACCCGATTCGTTTTCTGACGGTGGCCTTTACGTGGATGCGAGCAAGGCGGTCGCCTTTGCCGAGCGTTTGCTCGACCAAGGCGCTGCCATCATCGATGTCGGCGGGGAATCGACCCGGCCGGGCGCCGCTGTGGCCGGTGGGGCAAAATCCGCGGCCAATGCGCCAGGATCGGTAGGCGAAGAGGAAGAGCGTAGACGGGTGCTTCCGGTGATTCGCGATTTGAAAAAGCGCAGGCCGCAGGCAGTGATAAGCGTCGACACCTATAAGGCGAGCGTGGCGCGCGCGGCCGTCGAAGAGGGCGCCGAAATCGTGAATGACATCAGCGGATTCCGGTGGGACCCAAAGATGGCGAAGACTCTGGCTGAGCTCAAGGTCGGCGCCATCTTGATGCACACGCGGGGTAGGCCCGAAGAATGGCAGCAGTTGCCGCCGATCGGAGATCCCGTCCTGTTAGTGAAACGAGAACTACGGCAGTTTGCCGAGGCAGCCACGCTCGCTGGAATCAAACGCGATCACCTGGTGCTCGACCCAGGTTTTGGATTTGGCAAGAGCTTCGAAGAAAACTATCCCTTGCTGGCACACTTTGCCGAGCTTCAGCAGATGGGTTTTCCACTGCTGGCGGGAGTTTCCCGGAAATCGTTTCTCGGGCGGGCTCTGGCGCGCGACGGCAAGGATGCGCCGGTCGAAGAACGTGTGCATGGCACGTTGGCTGCGGAATCGATCCTCATCCTAAAAGGCGCACATATTATCCGGACGCACGAGGTGCGACTGGCCGCCGAAGCCGCGCAACTCGCGGATGCCATCGTTGCCGGCGGGGGATAAGAAATCAAGAGTTAGGGAAGCTCTGATTAAGTACCTTGGGACCTCCGTGCACCTCTGTGTCCTCTGTGGTTTACGCTTTTCGTCGGCGCTTATTCAGAGCTTTCTTAGAGGTTAGATTGCCGAAGTATTTGCGCGCTGCAAAACGCAAGTTACGAGGATGCCGTATCCGCTCGTAGCTCCAAGCTCATGACTCGAAGCTCGTAGCTCGTAGCTTCTTTTCACGCGTGTGCGGATGCTGGCATGGTTGATCCGGCCTTGAATGCAGGCAGCCGGATCTCAAATGTGGCTCCCCCTTCTGGACGGTTGTAGCAACTGATCTGGCCTTTGTGATCCTGAACGACGCCGTAAGTAGCGCTGAGTCCAAGCCCGGTGCCCTTGCCAACCGGCTTGGTCGTGTAAAACGGGTCAAAAACCCGCTCCGGGTCCTGCAGGCCCGGACCACTATCGGCGAACTGAATCACCACCTCTTCCGACTCACGCCACGCCGCCACCTGCAGCCGGCCTCCTCCCATTCCCTGCAACGCATCCACCGCATTTTCGACGATTTGAACAAACGCCTGCAGGAGTTGGTTGGCATTCCCGAGGACTCGTGGCACGGATTCCATCCTTTCGGCGGTAAGGGTGATATTGCGATTCTCGAGTTTGAATCCTTCCATTTGCAGCGCACGCTGTAACAACGGCTTGAGTTCGAGCGGAACCTTATCCCCAGGGGTCTGCTGCGCAAAGCTAAGCAGATCGCTCACCAGTTCATGAGTGCGCCGCGCCTGCTGTCCGATTTTCTGAGCATTGGTGAGTTGCTCGCGAGTCAGATTGCTGCTGGCTGCCATTCGGTCGGAATTCTCCAGGATGGCGGAAAGCGGGTATTCCAGTTCGCTGGCGGCGAGCGCAACCAACTCCCCTAGAGACGCCAGTTTTGCCTGCTGCACCACCCGTCCTTGTAACCGCTGAAGACTCTCAAGGCCTTTGCGCGAATGGTCGAGTAGTTGCACCAATCGCTGATCCAGCAGGTATTGTTTGATAAATACAAACAAGGCCAGAAGGGCGACGCCGCCCATGGCGACGCCGAAACGAATCCGGCGAAGATCGGGTGTTTCGTCGCTCAGGAACAGCGCCACATATCCCAGCACCGGCAACGAAAGCAGAGCCACTTGTGTGGACAACGGAGCGAACGCGCGTCGGCTTCGCGGAACTGAAGGCATGACTGGTGCTTCGTGCAGGCCCGGTCGTCCGCTCCAGGCAACCCAAATGAAAGCAAGCAGCGCCACCAGAAACGGGATGTCGTAGAGACCTCCCGTGTGGTAAGTGCCGCGCGCAATGGCCGCATTCAGAGCTTCGGATGCAACGGTATAGAGCATGCTCGCGACGACAATGCTCCCATACAGTTTGCGCCACCACCCAGTGCTGGCAAAGTAAGCGAAGGCGGATAGGCCAATCAGCATCAGGCCTTCGACTACATATAAGATATCCCAGCGCAGCGTATAAACCTTATCGGGGGCAAGGTACTCCTCGGGAAATACGAAGAAGGCATAGACCACCACCCACCAAACGAGAAGGATGAAAACGTTCAGCGCGCTAATGAGCATGCCCTCTCGGTCGTCCGCTTCGTGGGGACGGATGGCCACCGCACCCATGATCGGTACAATATGCAGGAACAGGACAATATCGCCCGCAAAAGGATCGGGGAGCGGCTTGCGTAGGACGACTTCAAACCACGTCCAGCCCGCTTGGTTAAACCACCACATGACCATGCCGGTGGTCATGAGACTCCAGAACAGGCGCGTGTGCCCGCGGCTGTCGAATGCGTTTCTACCGCACAGAAAACAGGCAATGCCAAGCAACAGCAGTGGGACCACGTCACCCATCACCACTTGGGACGTTGCGCGCGGAAACACCACCGGCGCCAGCCCAAAGGCCAGCACAATCAAGAGGCCGCGAAGCAACAACGGGATGGGGCGCGGGCGCATTCTTTCCATGATAGGGTCTTCTCACCATTATGTTTAGGTCACGCTGGTGGTTACCACCGGTTACCGAGGTAACCATTCCCCCAGGCCGAACTTGCGCGCTTTCGCTTCTTGTGACCGGTATCACCGCAACGTGTGATCGAGCCTGCCGTTCCCAGACCGCTGGCGGCTGCTAAAATTCCTCTCATGGCATTCCCCGTTAACCGCCTGCGCCGTCTCCGCCGGACCGAAACCCTCCGTTCCATGGTCCGCGAGACCCGGCTTACGCCGGAAGCTTTCGTCTATCCGCTGTTTGTCTGTCCTGGCAACGGCATCCGCAAGGAAGTGCGTTCCATGCCGGGCGTCTTCAATCTCTCGGTCGATGAGGCAGTCAAGGAAGTTCGAGCGGCGCGCAAACTGGGCGTGCTGTCAGTGATTTTGTTTGG